>Ga0164318_10001785_pt1 | contig 19492 bp, 18 predicted proteins | sample GuaBasSedimGuay9_FD_113734 | JGI IMG/M metagenome (GOLD analysis project Ga0164318, IMG submission 113734) | Subseafloor sediment microbial communities from Guaymas Basin, Gulf of California, Mexico - Guay9, Core 4571-4, 0-3 cm | ecosystem: Environmental > Aquatic > Marine > Hydrothermal vents... | reverse complement strand
TTTATAACTTTATTAAGGAGGTGCCGTGTGCATAAACTGAAGTTTGTTTTATTATTGGTATTAATACCAATAATAAAACAAACTTCAGTTTATGCACACGGCACCTCCTTAATAAAGTTATAAAATCCTTCAATTTTATAATAAACATAAAGTGTCCAAAAAGTGTCCAAAAAAAATGGTCCTTTCATAAAAATGAAAGGACCATACCTGTCAAATGCTAGTTTCTATATTTTTTTATGACAAAACCACCAATCAAAACATTCAAATTCGCCTTTTTCAGCCGATTTTAACCTTTCATTCGCCGTTTTTTCATCACTTGCAGGTGAAATTATAACATGGTCTTTTACCAACTCATTATTAGGCCAATTTGCCGGCATAGCGACTCCTTCCCTATCCGAAATCTTAAAAGCTTTGATCATTCTTACAAATTCATCCATGTTTCTTCCCAATTCCTGAGGATAATACATTATTGCACGAATTACTCCTTTTGGATCAACAATAAATACAGCTCTAACGGTATTTGTTCCCTTTGCAGGATGAATTATTCCAAGTTTTTTTGCAACTGCACCGGTATCATCTGCGATTATCGGAAATTTGATTTCAACATTAAGATTCTCTTTTATCCACTGTACCCATTTAATATGAGAAAACACCTGGTCTATACTCAATCCGATAAGTTCTGTGTCCAACTCTTTAAATTCATCATATCTCTCTTGAAATGCTACAAATTCAGTCGTGCAAACAGGTGTAAAATCAGCAGGATGACTGAACAGTATGAACCACTTCCCTTTGTAATCGCCTGGAATACTAATTTTTCCATGCGTTGTTTGAACCGTTAAATCCGGCATTTTCTCGCCTATTAAAGGCATTTTGGTTTCAATATCTTCCATAGAAACCTCCTTTTTGTTTAGATTACTTTCCCCTTTAAAAGTAAATAATGCAATCTTTCCTCATCGATAATCCTGTCTATTTTTTCACTGAAAGATTCGGGAACGATGTTCTTCATATCCATATAAAACATGATGGAATCGAGTTCCGAACGAATAGCCATCTGCAAAGCATCATTCATATTCTTTATCCCTTTAATTTTTTTGTCCAACTGATCTGTGGGAAAAATAATATCGTAAATATAGGCTTTCAAATAATCGTAATATTCCGGGTTCAAAGATTCAAAATCAATCGTTTTCCGATCTCCCATCATTTTAATAAAAGTGTTCTTGTGCTCTACTTCCTGCTTTGCCAAATTGTCAAAAAACTCAGCAAGTTCATCATTCCCCTCTTTTTCAAACTTTTCTGCGAATTTACTGTAGGTGTATTCCCCGTTCTCTTCTATTCTAACTGCAAATTCCAGTATTTCATCTGGTGTAAAATTTTTCATAATTATATCCTACAAATTACAATCTATTACATGTTTCGCTGCTACTTCATCGATGAGCTTATCTAACTTTTTGTAATCATCATCCCGCGGAAGCCCTTTTATCAAAACAGGTTCAAACAGGTCTACTTTAAGATTAGGGATCACCGATTTTATTTGCTCGACCATATTCCCTCCCCATCCGTAAGAACCTACAATAGCTGCATTTTTTACTTTGGGTCTCAATGCATTTGCCAGATGAGCAACGGAGATCATACCAGGATGTGCTCCTGCAAGAACCATAGGGCTTGCCAAAATAATCGTGCAAGCATCAACCATAGCTATTGCAATCTGACCTATATCAGCTGTTAAAACATTAAACGGCTTAACCTCGATTCCTTTTGCTATAAGAGAATCTATCAAATGCTCTGCAATTTTTTCTGTACTTCCGTGCATTGAGATATAGAGTAATAAAACAACATTCTTTACATCATCCGATACCCATTCTTTATATGCATTGATAATCAATTTCGGGTTTTTATACACGGGACCATGGCTCGGAGCAATCATATTCAACTCGTACTGATTCACTTTTTCAACATTCCTTGCGACCATTTTTCTAAATGGCATCATAATTTCCGCATAGTATCTTTTTGCATCCATTAGCGTTTTCGCTTCATCAACCACAAATGTATCACTCGTAGCATAGTGAGAACCGAAGAAATCACAACTGAAGAGTATTTTATCCTCCTTCAAGTAAGTTGACATCGTTTCCGGCCAATGAACCCAAGGGGTTAAAATAAACTTAAGAGTTTTATCGCCGAGTGATATTTCTTCTCCATCCTCAATGACTATAAAATCTTCATCCTTTACATGAAGAAGGTCTATTAACATCCCTTTACATTTTGTATTTGTCACTACTTTAGCTCCGGGAAACATATTTAGAATCGCTGGAATATAGCCCGAATGGTCCTGTTCTGCATGATTTGCTATTATATAATCCAGTCTTTCTATACCGAGATTCTTCAAATTTTCTTTCAACAAGTGTCCCTTTGTTTCATCCACAGTGTCTATGAGTGCAATCTTTTCACTCCCCTTAATTACATACGAATTATAAGTTGTTCCGTCAGGTAACGGAATCAAGGAATCAAAAATCTCTCTATCCCAATGTTCTACACCCACATTAATTACATTTTCTACAATCTTCTTAATTGCCATGTCTACCATCTCCTTTTTTTAAACATTCTTTACAAATACCAAATAAATAAACATTGTATTTTTCTATTCTATTGCCGTCAATTTCTTTCTTTTCAAAAATTTCACAATTCATATCATAATCATATATTTTACCACAAATTTTACACTTAAAATGTACATGCGGTGATATGTTCATATCATATCTAATTACATTTTCATCGATAAGTAGTTCTATTAATATTCCTTTCTTCACCAATTCTTTCAGCGTATTGTAAACAGTTGTTTTGGACAGCGTCGGGATTTCGAACTTTATTGCATTGTAAATCATATCCACAGTTGGATGATTCCTGTTCTTAACTATATATTCCAGAATCTTCATTCGCTGAATTGACGGTTTAATACCTTGTTGAGTCAACATTTCCTTAATATCACTAATCGTATAATTTTTATACTTCATTTAAATATCTCTCCTTTGGCAATATACCAAAATAATAAATCCATGTGTTCCAAAGGAATAGCAATTTCTTCGGAAAATCGAGCAAACTTAGTTTCAATTTCATAATATTTGGTTTTGGAGAGATTTCCGGGAATCTCCTTTATAACGCCGTATTTCTCAAGATTTCTTAAAATATGTCTGTCTAAAATGGCAACTTTATTTCCCTTTCCGATATTCCTTAAAAAATGAGATGCTTCTTTATACCCGAAACCTTTTATATCCTCCACCAACCATTCTCTGGCTAAAAATACATCATCAAACTCTTCGAGTCTATCTTTAAGCCTTTTATTTCCACTAAAAAAAGATTCTCGAGCTGATATGATATACTTTCCTTTCTTGATTTTAAATCTCACTCTATTAAGAGCATTGGTTATTATTTCTCTATCACCATAAAACAGTGTTTCATTGTCATACATATCACAAATAGTTTCCCAGCAGTAGCGTGCATTGGATTGAGGCGTGAGTAAACAAAAAGCAAGTTCGGCAAACAACCTCTTATCGTCACCGTTTTTATAAACATTTCGAAAATCCTCTATTCTTGTTTCAATAAACGGTTTGATGTTTTCATAAATCTCTACCAATTCTTTAACATCATTGCGATAAGACTCCCCGATACCTTCAGTAATGGTATCGGGGAATTTATTTAATAATTTTCGCATATTAGTTCAAAATATGATTGCGGATGATCGCAGGCGGGACATTTCTTCGGTGGTTCCGTACCTTCGTATATAAAACCGCAGTTTCTACAATGCCATAACATTTTTTTGTCTCTTTTGAATACCTTCCCTTCCTCTATATTTCTGCTAAGCGCTTTAAATCTCTTTTCGTGATACTCTTCCGCTTTTCCGATATTTCTGAATACAGCTGCTATTTCGTGAAAACCTTCTTCATCTGCTATTTTTGCAAATTTAGGGTACATTTCACTGTTTTCGTAGTGTTCTCCTGCTGCCGCCGCCTTTAAATTGTCAAGAGTTGAACCTATGATACCTGCGGGAAACGATGCTTGAATCTGGACTTCGCCGCCTTCAAGAAATTTGAATAATCTTTTGGCATGCTCTTTTTCATTTTCAGCTGTTTCTATAAAAATAGCTTCTATCTGCTTATATCCTTCCTTTCTCGCCTGACTTGCAAAATATGTATATCTGTTGCGAGCCTGTGATTCCCCTGCAAATGACGCCAATAAATTCTTTTCTGTTTGTGAACCTTTCAAATTCATTCTATACCTCCTTTGTAGGTGGTGTAAATACTCTTGTCCCAAGCTCTTTATCTAGCATAAACATACCATTACCTCTATCGCCTACCAGTTTTATCTTATCAATTATTTCTTTATCATTACTTTCTTCCTCAACCTGTTCCGCTATGTACCATTGCAGAAAATTAGTGGTCATATGATCCTTTTCCTCAATAGAAAGATCTATCAAATTATTGATCAATGATGTGACTTTCTCTTCGTGTTTTAACGTATCTTCCATAACTTCAAGGGGAGACCCCCATACGGTTTTCGGTTGTTCAATTGTTTTAAGAAACACCCTACCGCCTCTTTCATTAATATAATCAACGAATTTGAAAGCATGGTATTGCTCTTCCTGAAATTGAACATTCATCCAATTTGCAAAACCCTTAAGTCCAATGGATTCAAAATATTGTGCCATCGACAAGTAAAGATATGCCGAGTAAAGCTCCGCGTTAATCTGAGCGTTTATGGCGTCTTCAAGCCTTTTGCTTAACATTCCCGCCTCCTATGATTTCCATAAACCGTGAATACTGCAGTATTCTCTTGCAATAATATCATTTCCTTTAACGGGGAAAAATGCTTCCGGTTTGTCTCCGGGTTTCAAATACTGTTTATAACTTTTACCATCTACTATAATTTCTATCCATTCTATATAATGTTTCTCTTCCATTGGATGGGGTACTGAACCTACTTTTACCTTTATACCACCTTCTACCTCTTCAATAACCGGAACATGTTTTTCAGTAGCGGAATCAGCCGTTTTTTCTTCCAATTTCACCATAGGTTGCCCACAACAAACCAGCACTCCTACCGCTTCATGTGTTACTTCAACAATATTTCCACATATTTCGCATTTGTAAATTTCCAGTTTTTTTGTCATACTAAACTCCTTTTTAATCGATTTTTTCAAATTGTTCTTTTCCGACACCACAAACCGGACATATCCAATCATCCGGCAATTTTTCAAATGGTGTTCCTGCCGGTATACTGTTTTCCGCATCACCCTTATCGGGATCGTAAATGTAACCACATATTGTACATCTGTATTTTGCCATAGTGCTTCCTCCTTTTACGGCTTTCTTTTTTTCTTCTATAAACGTAGGTGCAGTCCTCGGTGATTTTCCTTTTATAACATTGTGGTAATAATCGTATGTTAGAGTTTCCTTATCATTAAATACATCTCCCTCTGTTACAAGTCCTGTAAATAGAGAATGACTACCCAAATCCATTTCTTTGACCAATTTGCATTCAATATACCCATTGGTTTTGTCAATAAGAATCGGAGCTCCATTTTCACCTGTCTTAAAATCGTAATCTTTGAATTTATCGATTTCACGACCGGATTTAAAACCAAAATTGCCAATTAATTTCATATCGGCTTCTTTTGTCAGTATTGAAACAGTGAAAACTTTACTTGATTCAATAAAATCATGAGTGAGGTTCTTTTTATTAATGGCAATTGCTATCCGTGCCGGCTCTGAGGTAACTTGAAAAACCGTATTTGCTATCTGTCCGTTTATTTTATCACCATCTATGGATGATATCATATAAAGGCCGTAACTTACTTTGTGAAGAATCAAATTGTTCATTTTAAAACTCCTTTCAAGTTTATAATTATTACAACTATATAATAACAACAATATTGAAATATGTCAAGTGATATTATTTAAAAGCAAACTTCTCTATTCCGTCCCATTCATGAGATGGGGGGTTTTTAATGTATTTCTCGCATCTACCGATATACAGATAGGATACATAATCACCGGTTTCTTCAAATATCGTTTTAAAGATATTTATTGCTTTTTCAAATTCTCTCTTATAGTACATTTTAATCCCCTCGGCATATTTTTCAAGTAGAATTTCATCAAATCGGGTTAACAATTCGATAGGTTGATAAATGCTGATCGGTTCGCTTTTTCCCTTCACTATTATTTTATCTATGAATCTGAACAGAGCTTCTTTTCCTATGAACTTAACCGTTGTCTCACTGCATATGAGGTATGTTTTATAAAATTTGTTAATGGATTCCAGTCGCGAGCCGAGGTTAACACTATCTCCCATAACCGTGTAGTTTAACCTGGTTTTTGTTCCGAGATTCCCGATTAGCATCTCCCCTGAATTGATTCCAACCCTCGTTTTGATTTGCGGAATATTAAACTTTTTACTGAGCTCGTCAATTTTATCCTGAGCTTTAACTATACTTATGCCTGCCTTCACAGCTGAATAAGCATGATTCTCAAGCTCTAAAGGAGCACCGAACACAGACATTACTGCATCTCCCTCATATTTATCAATCATCCCTCCGTTCTGAATAATTATGTCGGTAACTATTGAGAGATATTCATTTAAAATTTCCGTCACCAATGTCGGCTCTAAATGTTCCGAAATAGTGGTAAATCCTTCTATATCGGTAAACAGAACGGTAAGTATCTCCATCTCTCCTGCCAGATGCACAAGCTCCGGTTGTCTTATCAGTTTATTAACTACATCTTTGGATACATAGTATTGAAATAACCTTTTTATCACCATACGCTCTTTTCTCAACTCAATCGATAGAAAGATAAGATTAAAAAGGTATATGGAAATTAAAAATATACTTATTCCCACAGGAAAAAGATTCGCCTTTAATTGGACGAAAGTATAAAAAGATAGAGCAAACAGCAAAATAAGCAATATGACAAATGAAAGAGATCCCAGCAAAATATTTTTTTTCTCGAAAAATTTTATTACAATCAACCCCATAATAATCATAATAAGCAATCGTAAAATTATATTAATCGATGAGATATGTCTCTCATACAGCAGGTTTAAAAGAGCAGAAGCATGATATTCCACACCGCTAATCAACCCCTTGTTTCTATTTATTGTCTGGTAATAGCAAGGCACATAATCGTGAAGCTCCATTAGAGAGGCTCCTACAAACACAATCTTATTTTTAAATACACCGTCTTTTAAATATTCATAAAATGCATCAACATCAAAACTCACATTGGTTTCGGGAATCTGGAAAGTGGAATCATCTATTACAGACCAAAACGAATATGTAGGGAAAAATCCATGCGCTCCGGGGGGGATAACATAAAACAAATTCGAATTATCTCTACTATCATCCTTACGGATATTGAGAAAAGCGGAGTAAGCAAGGCTGTGGATCATAACCTTGTTAAATGTGAAACGTTTGAAATAGTGTCTGACTATGCCGTCCGGATCATAAGGAATGTTCACAAGGCCTATCGCTTTAGAAGCCTTCTTCAATACGGAAATTGGCTCAATCAACGATTTATATTTAACTCCACCTTCTTCATAATACGAAATTTTGGATGCCAAAAATACATTTCCGCTCTTTTTAATCTCCCTGGCAAACCGTATATCTTGCAAACTATCGGACGGTATATCGAATTCAATATCAAATACAATCTCTTTAGCTCCGGCTCTTCTCAGATTTCTCACAAGTCTCGCATAGTAATCTCTTGGCCATGGAAAACGCTTCTGTAGCATCTGATATGAATTGTCGTCAATATCAACTATAACGATATCCGTATCGTCTACGGGATGCACCTTGTTCAAAATATCACTTTCAATATCCATTGTTTTAAATTCAATAATTTGAACAAAAGTAATTTTAATGCTTAAAATTGCCAATAACAAGAACAGAGGGATTAAAATAATATTGATACGCCAGAGTTTTTTATTAAAAGGCATAGGAAATTTTCACATATGTTTTATACATGGTATAGTTGCTACCAGCGGTAAAATTTTTCTGAAAATAGATTCCCAAAGAAGGAGTGAATCTTTTCCATTTATATGAGACGTCAGCATTATCAATAGCATAAATAGCATTTTGAACATCATAATATCCGAGATAGTTATTAATCAAAAATCCTTTTATCCCATACTGTGTATTCAAAGAAAGAGCATATTGTATACCATTGATCTGAGAAAACCCCAATTGAAACCCGGGAGAAAATAAAATACCGACAACCGGGGGTAATTTCCCGTAAAGATTCATTGAAGTGACAATATCATCCGTTCCTGTATTAATTTCATCCTTATATCTTGAAAGAGAAAGAATTGCAGTAATTGATGTAATCTTTTGTAATCTAAAATGATCTCCGAGGGTAAGGTAGTAGTTCACATTATCCTCGCTTAATGTGCCGAAATAGTATGCTTTGGAACTTGTATAAATAAAATTTGTAAATAAATAACCTGCATTTAACAACTTTGACAGGTATATATTGATGCTTTTAATGTCTTGATTCTCGGGATATCTGAATTCAAAATTACCGGTTAATGTAAATCCTTTAAAAAAGAAACTACTATAATATCTTATTCCCTGTTCAAAATTGTTTTGCCTATCAAAAAGAGTGTTGATGTACCCGCTCCCTTTCCTGAAATATTCCAATTTGGTATTCCCGAAACTACTGTTAAATTCTACTCCGGAAATTGTGGAAAGAAACGGCAAATTAGAAACGGAAAGAGGAATTGTACTGGTATTCAAACGGAAAAATCCTATTTTGTAGTCGAAGATCGAATCATTTACATTACTGTTTAGTGTTGTGAGAGATACTGAATTGGACGAATATAATTTAATGAATTTAATCGGTATGCTAAGGGCAAAGTTCAAAACAACATTTTCCATTGGTGATATGCCGATTTTTATTGAATTGGAATCATCCCTGTTGTATAAACCTCCTAATTTTACAATGGAGTTGTTAAGAATAATCCCCGTACTTATTTCCCTATAAGAGCCAAATGTTGTATCCGTACCATTTACGCTCCCCTCTCTTACGCTGTTTTGAGAACCATGAAATATATAAAAATCCCCTAACGACACATCAAAACCCCTGAATGATAAACTGTTAACAAAATTAGAGATAAACTTACTGGAATAATCACCAATATCAGCGGAAAAAATCCCATTTTCAAAACTCAAATAAAACATATTACGATATGCGTTATGCATTCTCATATTATACCCTGCCGATGCCATATTTTGCCCGACGATAAATCTTACATTTGAGATTGAATAACCATTAAATGTCGTAGTATCCTGATTCGAATAGGCAGAGCTGTCACCGGAAAATCCGGTATAGGAAAATTTATCGGATGAATAGCCTGAAAAATGAAATTTTCGTTGCGATTTAATATAAAAAATGTGAGATGCAATCAATTCGCCATCCGTATACAATTCTATCTTATGACCCCCACCGACCAAATTCCCGGTTTCATAAACATATAAAATCTTGTCAGGATTTTGAATTTCTTTGAATAGCGTCCCATCAATATATATTTTTATATCCTCTATATCCTCATTCTGTGCGTTAAACAGACTAACGGTAACAAGCACACGATTTTCCTCAAATGTCGAATTATCATCGGGATCGAGCAGTAAGATGCCACTTATTCTCCTATTCACTTTTACGGAGAATGGCTGTAAGCTTGAACCGAAATTAATATTTGAACCGTTTTCATATTCCAGATAATAGTATAAGAATCTTACATCTATCGGGACACTGTAATCGTAAGTAAATTTATTCCCGATTTTCTCCATTTTATACTTGATATAATTCGATGAAAAGTCTGTCTTTATATACAAATTCATAACTCCCGATGAATCCGAATCTATAACATTTGCCTCAAATTTTATAATATTCCCCGCTTTCGCTTCGAGAACGGGTATATGATCTATAATTGCCGAATATACCGCATTTGAGGTAATCAAAATAAATATGATCAATAATAAAATGTTTCTACTTACCTTCATAATCTATGGTAATTTTTCGTTTAACATCTCTTGCATCCATGAATTCAATCTCCAACTCGTTATTTTTAACCACACCTCCGCTTTTTACAACAGGCATCCGCCCTTTAAAGCAGAAGGCACTCTCCCCTTTATGTACTAAAACGGAACCCTGGTTGTTAAATAGCACAACAACACCTTTATACATCATTAAGGATAACGAATCATTTACAAATCTCATCCCAAATTCAGTTCCTTTTATAGATGCCGTTGCAACAGGTGTTGCAATGCTAAATGCTCCCTCCTTTCCTTTTTTTATACTTGCTACAATATCTCCCACCTTCAGAAACAACCTTTTTGCAATTCGTCCGTTTTTGATTTTTCCTTGGATTTTAATCGTGGAATTTTCCTTTATGGCCACTATATCACCTTTATCTATAAATTTGACAACAGCCAGTCCTTTTTTCCCAACCTTAATTACATCTCCGTTAATCACTTTGTAGCCCGAAGTGATTTTATCCCAATTTTCCCCATTCTGAACAGTTACATTACCTCGGACTTTCAATACGTACGCTATAACTTTCTTCGCACCATCACCATACATAGTAATAAAAACAAGAGAGAGTAAAAGTATTACGGATATTTTTCTCTTCATCTCACCACCTCTATTTCTTTTATCTGATTTTTATTTATTTTTTTAAGTATATAAAGTAAATCCAACAAAGAAATTTCTTTTCCGTTCAACTTTGCTCCGGTTACTTTACAGTTTTTTGAAATAGCACCTCTCCCGGCGACCCGTTTGATTTCCCCAATCAGTATATTGTTGTCCACTTCAGCAGTCCCCATATATCTGAAAAAACTTGGCTCGCTTTTTACCTGGTGTCCTCCGTTGCTTGTTATTATATAACTGCTCACCTGCCAAATATAAACCTGCCCCTTTTCCAGAGGTGGTGCATCAGGAGGGTATTCCAGACTTTTCTTGCTTATATTGTCTTTTTCATAAATGGGATTAGTCAAAATATTAATCCCTGAAACAGCTCCTCTATTGTACTTATAAAGATAAAAATTGTAATTCATATCTGTTCTTGAGTTCCATATAAAACGTAAATTCGATGAATTAACCGAGTGAATATTTTGTCTATCTGTCCCTCCCGGAAAAACAGGTGTTATAATTATCGAGTTTATTACATTGAAATTTTCGCTCCATTGCGATAGATCCGCGTTGTTCGGAGCAAGCACATGCACGGAAATAGTATACACATCTTCCGGTAATCTGCCGGCAGCGGCAGTTTCCGTTATCAATTCTTCAATATCCGAATTAATTTGAATTTCATTCATCGTAATATTTTTATCATTGTTATTGAGGGAAGTATTTACAAGAGTCCATGTCTCAAGTGGATTTAGTGTAAATTGATTTGTTGTCATTACCGTAATTTCTCCGTATCGTTGGGAACTTAAGGAAATCAATAAATGAATATTTACGGACGTATCTGCATCATTTGTAAATGTAACACTAAAAAGCCTCGTGTTAAAACTTGCAAGGTCTTTTAAATTGTACAGGTATAATATTCGTAAATTCCTATTTATAGTCCCTGTAATGGAAACGCTGGAAAAGAGATTAATCGAAAACACAAAAACTATAAATATAAAGATTAAAATTTTTTTCATAGTTTCTCCTTTTTTATTTGTTTTATTATACCACCTAAAAGGTTTATATGTCAACATTTACAATATTTAAGATATTTTAATTTTTTATGCAATGAGAGTAGAAAAATTATTTATTCTATTTTTTAGGCTTTCGGGTTCTCAGTTAGCTCATCTGCATCTCTCTACGATTAATATATTCACACTTATTTAATACTAAAAATTTCATTGCCTTTTTTATAATTTTTTGCTATATATAATTACCAGGAGGTAATATGAAAAGTACGATTTTCATACCATTTCTTCTTTTACCTGTTATTCTGAATGCCTACGCATTCGACCTCGGAATACAGCTAAATAATACGACAAATTTTGCCAATGTTCAGGGAGTTACAAACAGCAGAGCCACAGGATTCGGTTTTGGTTCTGGAATCTTTTCATTGTTCCCCGTAAATGACAAATTTAAAACGGGCATTTCCATACAGTATACCGGTTATAATTATAATTTTAGCGATATAACATTCACTAATACAACAGTATACTATCAACTCCATGTTTCAAATCTGACAACGGAGCTCCTGACGACCTATTCGCTGCCCCCTTACGAATCCTTTATACCCGTATTTCAAGCAGGTTTCATGATTAATTATGGTATAAGCGGGAAATACTTTTCAAACATATCAGCAGGAAGAACAACAACCATAACATCCCTCACAAAAAACGATCTTAACACTGATGTTCTTTTGGATGCAGGATTTTTAATGAGGTATAAAACCTCTCTGTATGACAGAACTCTATATGTGTCACCTGCAATTAATCTGATATACAACCTCACCGGCAGCGGCTCTCACGTAGGTTATATAAATCTTAATTACTCACCCAATTTAACAATAATGTTGAATTTGAAAATTTCCATGCCAATGCAAATAGAAAACCAATAAAAGGAGTTATTATGAAAATCTTCGGAATACCTGTCGCTGAATATAAGAAAAGGAGAGATAACCTTTTAAAATCCATTCCTGACAAATCGCTTTTAATAATACCGTCAAATTACAATTCATTTTCAAATCTTGCTCCCTACAGACAGGACAGCAATTTTATCTATTTCAGCGGTTATGAACATGACAAATCTTATTTGTTATTTTACAAACATTCAAAACAAGCACTTTCAATACTACTCACGGAAGAGAACGATCCCGTAATGGAACTTTGGGTAGGGAAACGACCTGATCTTCAAGATATAAAAAAGGACTATCTGTTTGACAGAGTTTTACCCAATAAAAAATTTGATAATTTGATGTCACAGTTGCTTCCCGGGATTGAAAACCTACTCTTTCATTTCCCTTCCGAAGATTACAATGTTCTCGGAGTGGAAAGAGTGCTTGCAAAACGACTTATAGAAAAATACCCCCATTTGAAAATGGCTTCGGCAACCGCTTACATAGCTTCTCTTCGAAGGGAAAAGTCAAAAAACGAAATCGCCCAGATCACAAAGGCAATAGAGATAACAAAAACGGGAATATTAAATGCAGTAAAAGAGATTACCCCCGGAAAGAATGAATATAAAGTTCAAGCAGCCCTGGAATTCGGTTTTAGATATAATGGCTCCAGAAATAATGCATTTCAATCGATCATTGCATCGGGAATTAATTCCACTACACTCCACTATGAAGAAAACAATTCCGTTATTCCTGAAAAGAGCGTTATCCTATTCGATGTCGGTTCCGAATACAATTATTATGCAAGCGATATATCCCGTACATTCCCGACATCCAAAAAGTATACGAAAAAGGCGAAATCGTTATATAAAGCGGTTCTAAACACTCAGAAGGCAGTCATAGAAGAAATGAAACCGGGAAAGACATTCGGTGAATTAAATGAGCTAACTAAAAAACTTCTTGCAAAAGAGATGAAAAAACTCGGCTACATAAAAGAAGATTCGGAAATCTCCAAATACTATTATCATGGAGTCAGTCATCCTATAGGGCTCGATGTACATGACATTACAAGTTCTCCCGAACTTGTCGAGGGAGATGTAATTAGCTGTGAACCGGGACTCTATGTCAAAGAGGATAAAATAGGAATCCGCATAGAGGATGATGTGCTCATTACAAAGAATGGAGCAAGAGTCTTATCGGATATTATTCCAAAAGAAATTAACGATATAGAGAATCTTTTTTAACGATTTCTCAGATATCTTTTCTTATAAAATCGATGAGAAAAAAGGCTCCTATTATCGAAAATAGGTAATTTGAAAAAAATCGCCAATATACTATATATACCGGTATATACGCTTTCGGGCATATAGTGGAGAACAACGCCGCACCAGCAAGCTCCGCAGCTCCGCTTGCCCCGGGAGTCGGTGTAAAAGCTATGATATAAGTTAAAATAAATTGAACGATGGTTGCATCAATTAATGAAGTTTTAAGTCCTATGGTATAAAGTATAGCCGGTGCCAAAAGAAAATTCGCGGCGAGAGAAACATATGTAAGAATTACTGCTATTAAGGCGTTTTTACCGCCTCTCCGGAAAAAATTAAATATAATGTGTTTGAAATCTTCAAGACTATTGAAAATTTTCGGTATTTTAATTCTCCAGCTTTCTTTTTTTATTATTCCAATTAAAAATTTTTCAAATTTTGCCGGAACAAAAAATATAATTAAGAAAACAACAAGAATTGTTATGTAAAGAATCAATAGATAAAATAAGATTGTTTTAACAGCGCCAGAATGGAAAAAAGAAGCATATCGAATCGCTACAAAGGGGAGGGCAAATGGAACAATAAGTGCCGGTAAAATTCCCCTTATCACAATTAGAGCTGTACTCTCGGCAACGGAAAATGAACGCTTTGTAAGTAAATACAACTGAAACGGGGCACCACCCGACTGAAAAGGTGTAATAGTACCCAACAGGTTCCCACCCAAAGCAAAGTACAAAGAATCAAGTATGGAAAGGTTTTTCCCCATTGTTCTTGCTATATAAATAATCCTGATTGCATTAAAATATGCAAAGACACAGGCAATAAACAATGTTAAGAAAAAATAAGGAATTACGATATGTTTAAAGGCTTTTAGCGTATCTTTGGAACCTGTGAATAAAAGAATTACGAGCAATGAAATTACAGTCAAAATAAGAAATATTTTAATCCCGGTTTTTATTTTGGATTTATCAATAATTCCTGTCTGCATATTTCCCCCTTGTTAATCTGTTTTTGTTTTTACTACTTTACTATCGACCTCGATTTGTACTTTTTCCATTTTCTTCGGTTCGGGGAAATGTAGTACTTTAATAAAAATAAATCCCCCGATACCGGCACTTATATAAAATGTAAAAAACCTCCAAAGTATGGTATAAACACCGAGAAGAGCTTTTGGGCAAATAACCTGAAATAGTGCTATAAAACTACCCTCGGCAATCCCGCTTGCTCCGGGAGTAGGCATAAAAAGGAGAACCATCTGGAGAATAACCTGAAATGCTATTGCAAGATAAATTGAACCGCTTTGCCCCAGAGAATAGAGAAGCATTGGAGCCATAAAGTAGTACGAGAGCATGGAAAAAAGAGTCAATAGAAACGCCTCTAACAAGAGCAGTTTTTTCCTTGCGAAGTAAAGTCTCAAGCCAAGTTTGAATTCATCGATTTCTTCAAGTATGTTTTTCGTCACTCTTTCAAATTTAAGCTCTTTTTCTATTTTCCTTCTATCCTTGTATTTTTTTATCCGATTAAGCACGAAACGTTTAAATGAATCGGTTTTCTTTAAAATTATAATAAAAAGTAATATAACCACTAAATAAAATATTGTGAAGTATTTTAATAAGGTTTCTATTATAGCACTTTTTAGGTATGCATGAAAAAAATATAGTATTACGGGGATTAGAAGTAATTGGACACCAAAACCGAGTACCCCCCTGAATAGAAGAATCAATGTTCCTTGCCCTGCGGATATTTTTTTCTTATTTAGAATATAAAGCTGAACAGGTAACCCTCCTGTTTGAAAAGGGGTTACCGCAGCAAGAAAAAGCCCTGAAAGAATTACTTCAAAAGCCGTTGTAATGGGAACTTTTTTATTCAACGCCTTTGCAAGTATCTGAACACGATAAGCGTCTAGCGATATATACAATAACCATGCAATAAACGTAAGCAGCAAAAAAACGGGTTTAGCTTCTTTTAAATACTCTAATGTATCCTTTTTTACGGTGAAAATCATTATAATTATAATTATCACCGTAGAAATCGTTACGAGTATTTTAGTCCCGCGAAGTATTTTTTCTTTCAAAAATTCTCCTTTAATATATCCACATACTGTTGCAATTTTCTCAATTTCTCATTGTATTTTAACCTTTTATCCCTTAATGCATTGACAACATTTTCAGGCGCCTTTTTTACAAATGAATCGTTAGAGAGTTGTCTATCCGCTTTCTCAATCTCCTTTTTCAAAAACTCAATCTCATTGTTGAATTTATTAATTTGCTCCTCTGCGTTTACATTACCCGAAATAGGCAGACACACTTCATATTCGTCAACAGGTACACAAATCGACCTTTTTATCTCTCCTCTATCGGATGTTATGTTAAGAGAATTCACATTCACAAATCCCCTTATTGTATTTTCCATTAAATTCTGTATTGTTTCACCGGGGATTCTTTGTGCTACAATAGTAACGTCAACATTTTTCTTTATTTCTATATCCAATTCGGATTTCAAATTTCTTATGGTTTTTATTATCTCCCATACCTTGCCTGCATCTATTTTCACTTTCACATTATAAGTTTTAGGGAAATTTGCTCTCATTATCGAACTCTCTTCACCGTTTATTCTTTTATAAATCACCTCAGTTACAAATGGCATGAACGGGTGTAATAAGATCAAAGCATTTTCAAAAACAGATAAAGCCACATTAAATCCGTTTTGCGAGTTCATTATCTTCACATACTCTATATACCAATCGGCGAGTTTATGCCAGATAAAATCATAAACATCCATAGCAATTTCCTGAAAATCGAAGCTTTCCATCTTTTTATCATATCTTACAAGAAGTGCATCAAATTCACTGAGAATCCACTTGTCAATGTCATTTAACTGGCTCATATCGACCTTCGATGAATCTGCATCTTTCAACAGAATGAAACGTGCAATATTCCACACTTTATTTGCGAAATTTCTCCCTATTTCGAATGTATTATAACCGATATGAGGATCTTGCCCTTTTCCGGAAACGGCAATCATGCTAAATCTAAGAGCATCAGCGCCGTATTTACCGATAATATCTCGCGGATCAATACCATTGCCTAACGATTTACTCATTTTAATGCCATTTTTGTCTCTTACCGTTCCATGAATATAGACATCATGAAAAGGTATTTCACCCATAAATTTCTCCCCTGCCATAATCATCCTCGCTACCCAGAAAAAAATGATTTCCGATGCTGTGGCAAGGACATCCGTCGGATAGTAGTATTCTAAATCTTTTGTTTTTTCAGGCCAACCGAAAGTGGAAAACGGCCAAAGCCAGGAGGAAAACCATGTATCTAAAACATCAGGATCCTGTTCAATGTTTTTACTTCCGCATTTAGGGCATTTTTCGGGATTTTGCATTTCAACAATCTCTTCTCCGCAATCCTTACAATAGAATACAGGTATCTGATGCCCCCACCATAACTGTCTCGATATGCACCAATCCTGTATATTCTCCATCCAATGCAAATAAACCTTTGTCCAATGTTCCGGGGTAAACTTTATCCTGCCGCTTTTTACCGCTTTAATGGCAGGCTTTGCAAGAGGTTTCATTTTTACGAACCATTGTGTTGATATATACGGTTCAATCGTAGCTTTACATCTGTAGCAATGCCCTACACTATGTGTATACGCCTCTTTTTTTGCGAGATAACCATCTCTTTCAAGGCGCTCAACGGTTTTTTCTCGCGCCTCTTCCCTTGTAAACCCTTTTAAATCACCCGCTGCATCATTCATCTTTCCCTTACTATCTATTGCAATAACCGTTTCGAGATTATGTTTTCTTCCAATTTGAAAATCATTGGGATCGTGTGCAGGTGTTATTTTTAATGCTCCCGTACCAAACTCCATATCTACATACTCATCCCCTATCACAGGAATTTCCCTATTCGCGAGTGGTAGGATTACGGATTTCCCTATATATTTCGCATACCTTTTATCGTTAGGATTTACCGCAACAGCAGTATCACCATACATTGTCTCAGGTCTCGTGGTTGCAACGGTAAGATACTCTTCACTGTCTTTCAGGGGATATTTAACATAGTATAGATACCCCTGCTCCTCTTTATATTCCACTTCTTCATCTGCAATTGCCGTGTGACACCTGGGACACCAGTTTACCATGTAATTATCGCGATATATGAGTCCTTCTTTATACAATGTAACAAATGCTTTTCGAACGGCTTTGGAAAGATCCTCGTCCATGGTAAAATGTTCCCTATCCCAATCACAAGCACTTCCCAATTTTTTAAGTTGATCTATAATCTCGTTACCATGCTTATTTTTCCAATCCCAAACATATTCAAGAAATTTTTCTCTGCCAATTTCCTCTCTTTTGATTCCCTTTTCATACAACATCTGCTCGACCTTCACCTGTGTCGCTATGCCGGCATGATCTACTCCCGGGAGCCATTCAGCATTATAGCCTTTAAGTTTCTTCCATCGTATAAGAATATCCTGCAGGGTATTATTGAGCGCATGTCCTATATGCAGTTTGTCTGTAACATTCGGAGGGGGAATCACAATTGTAAACGGTTTCTTTGTTTCGTCAGGTTCGGAATGGAATAGGTTTTCTTTTAGCCAAAATTTATATATCTTATCTTCATATTCGGAAGGTTTATATGTCTTTTCCATTTCAACTCTTGCCATCATCGCCTCCTTATGTGTTCGAAATAATAAGAATATATACCACATTGTTATTATTCAGTCAATTAGTTTATTATTTTAATGGGTAGATAGGTCTGCCTTCACTAAAGTTCCGGCGGATAAATATAGACACATATTAAACACATAATAAGATAAATGAGTGAAAAACCAGGTTAGAAAAAGCATAAAACGAGCATTGCCATATTTACTATGTTTTTGTTTCTTTTGCCATAATAGCGAAGTAAATTAAAATGTCCCAATAAAAAAAGGATTTAACAAATCATATGTTTCCTCAAATTGCCATTGACAAACATTCTCAAGAATTTAATATATTAATATGGATAAATTCATTATTTCATTGGTTACAATAGGTGTGGTTTTTTCTTTACTTGCATTGACTATGCTCATATCCGCTTTTAAAAATTTATTTAAAATGAAATTGAATATACGAAGATTGTGGTTGAATTCGCTTATACTCCTCATTGTTTTGCTCTTGGGACTTTCATCAATGTATCTTGCTCTGTTTCTTAGAACATTTTCGTTATATACAAAAGAGGATAAAATCGGCAAGGTGTTTGCTGAAAAATCAGGTGATTCTATTAATATTTATTACAAAGATTTGAAAAGAGATAAGGAGTATGAATTTTACATAAATGGTGATGAATGGATGATAGAGGGATATATTTTACGATGGAATTTGCCTTTAAGGTTTCTCGGTGCTAAATCATATTATAAAGTTACAAGATTTTCAGGAAGGAGTGAAAAGGTAATCGATAAAACATCATCTTATTCTTTATCAAAAGAGGGGGAAAAATGGAAATTTATTTTGAATAATAGTTCCAAAATCCCTTTTGCAAATGCGGCATACGGTATAGGAGCATTTCAATATCCCGGAAATGATACAATCTATATTTATATCAACGAAACTGGTTTTATCATAAAAAGGAAAG
>Ga0164318_10001784_pt1 | contig 19495 bp, 11 predicted proteins | sample GuaBasSedimGuay9_FD_113734 | JGI IMG/M metagenome (GOLD analysis project Ga0164318, IMG submission 113734) | Subseafloor sediment microbial communities from Guaymas Basin, Gulf of California, Mexico - Guay9, Core 4571-4, 0-3 cm | ecosystem: Environmental > Aquatic > Marine > Hydrothermal vents... | reverse complement strand
GCTATGTTCAGCCCTTTCAGGGCTGTTTTCCTTTTCTTCTTTGGCGTTGATCCGTAGGTTGCACCTACGGCTACTCACGTTCATCCCCTTACGGGGATGCAGGAAGGACGCCTTCAGTTGAGCAGGCCCGGGCACGATTGCGGAAACTCCTCTGACGAGGCACTTGACTTGAAAGCCCCTCACCAATATCGTAATGGCATTCGGATCTTTTGGACAATTGGCGTATGTCATAATTGCGAGTTGACGAGGGGATATGTGTATGGACAAGGCTGCCGGCGTGAACGTGTATTATGCAGTTACTGAGAGGTTGTTCGCCAAGCTCACCCACGACGCGGTTTGGGGCCCGGAGGGCATCTCGCCGCTCAAGCGCTTCAAGGAGGGCGAGACGGCCTACATTGCTATGTGCCCCAATCCTAAGCACCAGGGGGCGAGACAGAGTTTCATTATGCCGAAGGCTTGGCCTGGTGGTTCCTGTAGGATGTGCGGGTATCGCGGTAACTGGCTGACAACAGCCGCAAAGAAGGCGGGGTCGCTTCGGGACGGCGTGGCGCTCTTGGCTCAAAAAGCAGCCGTTGACCTGTCAGACCTTGAGCTCTCGGAGAGCGACTGGCAGGAGATGGAGGCCACATGGAAGAAGCTGACGGTTTTCGGCGTGTTGAACCATTACTTCTCGAAGTCGTTTCAGCACAGCAGTTCGCCGGCGGCGACTGCAGCTAAGGGCTATTTTAGAGAGATGGGGATTACCGACCGGGCGCTGATGGCGTTCCCCATTGGGTTGTACACGAAAGGGAGCGATATTCGGGACTATCTTGAGAAGATGGGTATTCACAAGGACTTTGTCGAGGCGGCTGGCGTCTTTTCAGATGAGATTGAGTCGCAATACCCGCTTCTTTACGGCTTTGGTGACGCGTTGGGCAATATCACAGGATTCATTGGCACGGAACCGACAAATCCGAGAAAAAGGATGCCGATGCCTGGTTTCACTGAGGACCTCCAGAAGGTCTCGCTGTTTGGACTTGAGCAGGCGACGCCGATGATAGCTAGCGAGCGAAGCGCTTGGCTTGCGGCCTCAGAGGTGGACACAATCACGATACAGCACGAGAGCAACAAGACATTCAAGATATTCAAGCAAATGCTGTCGCTGGGGCTTGGGCTTAAGCCTACGATAGAGAAACTCAGGGCTTTGCAGGAGCTCGGTGCGGAGCATTTTATTTTTGCGACGCCGACTACACCAGAGGCTCGGGAGTTGACGGCCGATTTTGCATCGATCATTTGCGAGCTTGGCGTTAAGGCGGACGTGATGGCGTTGCCCGATGGTGTGGAGGACCTGAGGGATCTGGTCAAGAGTCGTGGTTATGATTACTTTGACAAGTGCATGGTGAGCCGTTCGGGGCTTTACTCGATTGGTCGCTGGCTCGGGAAGGAACTGAGCTCTAAGTTTGACCTTACTAAGGAGAGCAGCCTCGCCGAGGCAAGACGTGCTGCGGCCAAGGCGAGCCTGGAGCTGGCCGCGGCTGACGGCAAAGAGTTCGTTTATGAGATCGGCGACAAGATAAAGTGGGACCCGCATTTCTGGTGCATAGTCCTGGAGCAGCTGGAAAAGACAGGATCGGGCGAAAGCATTGAGACGCTGGTGCACAAGGTTATCGACCAATTAGAGACGAAGCGCAAGGACGATCTGGACATGGGCTTCTCCTGGTCGGTCAATACCGAGGACCTCGAGGAGGTCTCGGTCATGACGGTGTCTGAGGACGAGCTGATGCGGTCCTTCTACAACCCGCGGGACGTTGTAGAGGCGTACGAGGCCTCAAAACCAGGGCTAAAGACGGGATTGACGAAGCTTGATGAGTGTATGTCGTTGCGGCCTGGCGAGATGACGCTCGTCTCCGGTTTGCCCGGCGCTGGCAAGACTACGTTCTGTATCCATTTGATTTCACATCTTCTTAGAAGCTCCGATCAGTCGGTGTTGTTCTTTAGCTTTGAGAACTCTCGCATGGCCGTCTTCAATATGCTGATCTCCAACGAGTTTGAGATACCTCACGAGCAGATAGTTGAGAAGCAGCTGGAGGCAGGAGGGAGTAACTATCAGAGATATATCAACGCGGTCGAGGAGTTCACCAAGTACAGGGACAAGCTAGTTGTGATCGAGGAGCCGTTCCATACACGTTACTGCGCCTCAGACATTCAGGAAATATGCCAGATGATGTCGGAGAACGTGGCGATCGGCCTGATTGTTGTCGATAGCCTTGGGATGCTGGCTTGGGACAAGACCTCGCCGATCGAGACCGAGACGCAGTTAGGCTCGGCAGCCAGAGACCTCCTCGACGGGGCCAAGCGCGTCAAGGCCCCGCTGCTCGTAACGAACACACCCTGGGTTGAGCGGGTTAGGTCCGAGGGAGGGGACCTTGCGGAAGTGCCGCTTTCAGTCTCTCTGCGCGTGGAACCATACGCAACGACAATACTCAGCCTCCATCATGTGCCATATTCACCAATTGGCGAGATAGGCGCCAGCAAGTTTCCCATCGACAGGCTGATGGTGATGTTTCAGAAGAACGCAATGGGAAAGAGGCCGAGCTCACCCGTGGCGGTTGGTTTTGAGCCCAAGTATTGCCGACTCGTCGATATCACCGACTAGTCCAGCTGCCACGATCGAGCTGAGATGATAGACCTCAAGAGCACCAGAGAAATAGATGCACTCTGGCATTCATGCCAGATAGCGGCGCACGTTCTACACGAACTAAGTCTTGCCGCAAAGCCCGGTGTTACAACCAAAGAGCTCGATGAGATGGCAGAGCAGCTCATCATCGAAAGCGGAGCGACGCCGTCCTTCAAGGGCTATTCCATGGCGGGACTGCCTCCGTTCCCGGCCTCGATAACGACAAGCATCAATGAGGAGATTGTCCACGGCATTCCCTCTGACCGGAGATTGAAGGCGGGAGACCTGCTCAAGCTCGACATCGGTGTGCTCAAGAACGGCTTTCACGGCGATACAGCGATCTCAGTCCTGGTCGGCAAGCCCAAGCCGACAGCCAAACGGTTATTCGATGTAACCAAGATGGCTCTCAAGCTAGCGATCGAGGCTGCGCAGCCCGGAAACACGCTGGGAGACATTGGATACGCAATTCAGACTTACGTCGAATCGCATGGGTTCTCAGTTGTCCGAGATTTCGTTGGCCACGGCCTCGGCCGTTCGCTACACGAGGACCCACAGGTGCCACACTATGGCCGAAAGGGCCACGGGCTGCCAATCCAGGTTGGGATGGTCATCTGTATCGAGCCCATGATAAACGAGGGAACTTATAGGCTGAAGATCAAGAAGGACCAATGGACAGCTGTAACTGCTGACGGGCGACTTTCAGCACAATTTGAGCATGCAATCGCCATCACCCCGAATGGACCCAGAATCCTCTCATTGCACGAATCAGACCGGGATTTCTTCGCGCCTCACGCATAGGCTGGGGCCTGCGCCACGGTGACCCAAGCGGGTGCAGTATGGGGGTCGCGTAGTTGACAAATAGCCGACTTTTCTGTGCAAGCTGCTGGACTCACGACATCGCCCTCGAGCGCTGGCTCCGGGCCAGGAGAGTGTCAGGCGACATACAGATGAGGGTTACAGGATGACGGGCACTCAGGTAGGACAAATGACCTTCGTGCTCTTACTCATCTTCTTCGCCCTATGCGCAATCCACCTAGTAAATGCCACAACCGATGACGCATTCATCACCTTCCGCTATGCAACGAACGAGGCGCACGGAGAGGGCGTCGTGTTCAACCCCGGCGAGCGTGTTGAGGGCTACTCCAACTTCCTCTTTGCCCAGATACTCTCCCTTCTCATCGCGTCCGGCCTGACCGGCTTTCCCCATGGATTGCTGATCTGGGCAAAGGCGCTCGGCCTGGTTTCTGGCCTGTTATGTGTAATAGTAGTCCAAAAAGCAGCCTCCCTGACCAACCCTGGAAGGAATCTGCCGCTTGTGGTGGCGATGCTATCTTCGATCCTGCTGTGCACATCTCCGCAGTTCATTGCTTGGACTGTAGGGGGGTTGGAGACCTCCTTCTGTGCGCTCTTGGTTGCGCTGGCACAGTTTTTCAACATCCGGGTCATTCTGAGTCAGAAAGACGCTCAAGGTGATTACTCCAGGCTTTATGTCCTCGCCGGCTTTTTTTATCTGCTCGCCTCGCTGACACGGCCAGAGATACCGATTCTCTTCGCAGCGGCCTTCTTAACGACAGTTGTGCACTTCATTCGCCAGAGGCGCAGGCTATCCTCTCTCCTACCCGGGCTCGCCGTCTATCTCGTCCCATACGCCGGGTTCATCACTTGGCGATACTATTACTACGGCGACATATTCCCGAACACCTTCTACGCGAAGGCCACAGGAGGGGGCGAGGCGCAGTTGGCGGATGGGCTGCGATATTTTGGCTTCGGCATTGCGACAGTCCTTGGCCCATTGTTGCTTCTCTGCCTGGTGCCATTGCTGATAAGACGAAAAATCACAGAGACAAGCTCAAAGGGAGGGGAGCTGTGCGGACCCAACGCAAACGCCATCGGAACAGCGGGCAGGGATCGCCGGCCCACTTCGAGGCAAGCGAGGCAGGCATATTGGTTCTTGATGTGGCAGCTGGTGGCCATGTCGATATTCATCATCTATTGCGGTGGGGATTGGATGGGCAGGTATAGGCTCTTCGTGCCTGTAATGCCCGCGCTGGTGCTGATGGCTCAGATTGGGGCAACGCTGCTTTGGATGAAGTTTGACACCGCGGGCCGAGGCGAGACGGCAAGGCAGAGATGGTCGGTCGCAATGATTATCATCATTGTCGGTGTGTTCGCCTATCATATCGCCGATGTCATGCTTGTCGCTGAAAAGCCATCCGGACTCGTGTGTCGGAACCTTCTCAACCGCGAATACTATGCCGTGGCGAAGATGATGCACCAGCGAATTCCACCCAATGCCACCGTGGCGCTCGGCGAGGCAGGCCTGATCCCCTACTATTCAAGGGTCCGCGTTATTGATATGCGCGGCCTGACTGACCGTTACATTGCGCATCTGAAGGGGAAGGCACACGCCAAGTTCAAGCCGATGTATGTCTTCCATCGCAAGCCTGACTACATACTTCTTGTTGATGTGACGGGACGAACTTGGTGCGAGCACAACTACGAGAACATGCTGCTGGATCATAAGGTCCTTTACGACGACTACACGCTAGTCGAGGCGCCGGATATGCTGGATGCCTTCTACAAGTATCACTTCTACCTGTATCGCAGAAAGGATGCGCCTCGCCTTACACCGAACGGATGACACGTTTTGCGGCGTGACGCGGCTGTTGATAACGACAGCCGGCCCCCTCTGCTGGCTCCCCTTGCTGGCATAGATCGATGCTCAAGCCGCAGAGCGCAGCTGCCATCAGCGGTACTAATGGGGGCTGCCCAAGGCTTGTCCATGAGCATAGAGCGCGGCTGCAAGCTGCGACAGTAACCGTCCAGCCCTACCTCTTTGACTTGCCCCTCTTGGTCTTACGGGCAGTTTTTCTACCTCGAGATGCCTTCGGTCTCTTGCGACCTTTCTTGACAGCAGAGATGCTCTTGGACTTCGGCGCTTTCTTCTCCTTGATACCCAGCGCCTTCTTGTATGGTTTTATGAGCTTCTCGACTTGATACTTGCTCGTGTAAAAGACCGTGTCCTTCCCAACCCGTTGAACGAAGAACTGCGCCTTGCTCCGTTCGCCGCATATCTTGAGCGAGTATTCCTTGTTGTCATCGCTCGTTGCGGTAACCGTCCACTTGGGCTTGTCGAGCTCGAATTTGTCCTTGTTCTTGTCCTCGGCGAAGCCAGAGATACGCAGCCTGGCAAGTCCGGAAACAGCGCGCTTGATATCCTCCGGATCAAGCTCCTTGCCCGCGGGCTCAATCGTGCTCCAGGTTCCCGCCTTGCTCTTCTCAAACGATGCCGAGCCCTCCGCACCCACGACCGTGTACTTTACGAGCTTCTTCTCGTCTGCGTCAGTAAATATCTGCTTCTCACGCCAATCCCCGCCCGGCCGCTTGAACATGTATGAGAGCATCTTCCGAACGAGGCGCACCTTGTTCTCCCCAGCAAGACGGATGTTCGTGCTGAAGAAATCCTGCCCGGCCTTGCCGACAAAGAAGTGAGCCAGCTCTTTCTTGTGCTTGTCCAGAACAGTAACCTCGGTGCCCCTGGTCTTGTCCACCTCGTATAGGACCTGCTTTTCAGGGTTGCGGGACACCACGGTGCCCCTGTCCATCGTCGTTATCGCGTCAAGCATCCGCTTGACTGCCTTGGCATCCGCCGGATAGTTGCCCTTGTCCGGGACGACCCAAGTTCCGGTGTCGTCTCGAGCAATCCGGGCCTCGCTTCCGAGCGACTTGATCTTTATCTCTGCCACCTTGTCGGCTGTAAGCGATGGGAAGAGCTTTGCCTGCTGCGAGCCGGCCGGCGGCCGTTCGGGAGGTTTTTTTGACTCGTAAGCTAGATAGGCAATAGCTGACAAAACGACCAGAAGTATGAGCAGGATGACTATCTTTTTGGTGCGCACTTAAACAGCCCTCTTGCGTTTTTTCCTGATGAGGAACCTAGACAGGCCGAATATCACGACAAGAATCGGGACGCCCAGCATGTTGCCATACTTGACCCATTGTTTGGTGCCTTCAGAGACCTCCTCGAGTGGTCGCTCGGTGGCACCCCTTGTTCTGATACCCACAAGCCCCTTGCCCAAGTTCATCACGTCTATAAGGTTCTCGACAAACAGATCGTTCTTTCGGTAACGACTGAGGAAGTTGTCATTGACCATGAACGAGTTGCCCACAACGACGATCTTGACCGGTGGGCTCTTCTCAATGACTTTCTGTTCTTTTGGAGCGTAACGCGCCGCAGTCCCCTCAGGTTTCGGCGCCTTTTTACCTGCAAACAGGCTCTTGAAGGTCCCGTCGCCCTCAACGGCCAGCTCGTAGCTGCCCTTGGCGGTTTGCGAAAAGTGCTGCTGGGGGCTCAGGTCAAACCTACCAGTTTGCAGCCATGAAGCGTCTGACGAGCGAGCCAGAACCTCATACTTCACATCCTTCGCTTCCTTGTTCTTGACCTCTACGGAGCTCGTCCAGGGAAACACGACCGCAGACAACTGGCCCACCGCCGGGTTGTCCTTTGCCAACTGCTTTCCCCCAACCTTGATCCAAAACGGGTAGGGCAATCTAAATGACATGAAACCGGAACTGAACGCCGCCATCGCCGCCACTCGATCGAGCACCAGGTTGTTGTTCACCTGGAAGCCGTAGGCATTGAGCAAGTCGTTCAGATTCGACTCGGCCGGCTTTGCCTGAAGTTTCCCCTGCTGGCGGTCGATCATGTCGGTCAGGAATATCGCATTCGCTCCGCCCATTATAGCCTGATCGATCTGAAACTTCTCCCAATCTGAGAGCTTCTTCGAGCCAAGGATGACCAGCGTATCGACCTTCTCCAGTCCCCGAGGCCTATCAAAACTGAGCACCTTCACGTCGTAGAGCTTCTGCAGCGCCTCCTTCAGTTTCGAGAAGCTGTCATCAACAGTCATCCCTTCCGTCAGGGGCAAAAGACCAACGCTCTTCACCTCCGACATCGTTACCTTCCTGATGCCCGAGGTTATCTGATACTCGAGGTTCTCGGTGCCTCGTATGACCGGAATGACCTCCTGCTTGTTCTCGTAAAGAATGGCAAGCCCGAGGTACACTGTTGTGAGCTCCGCCTTGTCCTTTTGGATCACGTTCAGCTGAACCGGCGGTATCCCCATGAACTGTAGCTTCTGTTTGAGCTGCTTGTCATCATCGGGGTCGATGAACTCAACCTGGAGATTCCCATTGGAATAGGCTTTGTATTCATCCAAGAGGTCCTTCACCTGAGTTTTGAGCGGCATCACGTAGCTAGGCAGCTGCTTGGAGAAATAGGCCTCGATAGTGACGAGGTCCTCCAGATCAGCCAGCACAGATTTTGTCGCGTCGGAGACCGTATACTCCTTGTCCTCGGTGAGGTCAGCCCTCGCGAAATAGAGATTCGATAGGCAATTCAAGACAATCAGTATGCCCAAAATTATCACCACAGAGATCACGACACTGGCTCCGTAGCTTGTCGTCCGTTTAACCATCACTCTTGCCTCCTCGAACCTTCAACCATCATGCCCATTTGCGGCTCTCCACTCCTTTAACGTTCAGAAACAAAAAGAAGCCAATGACCGTCAAGTAATAGATGAGATCGCGGGAATCGATCACGCCGCGGCCGATACTCTCGAAATGTGCGCCAAGGCCGAGGAACTCCAGAACGCCAGCAAGCGAGGCCGGCGCCATGAACACCACAATGTTCTCGCCCACGATCCACATCACGAAGCACAGGAAGAAACCTATAATCGCCGCCACGATCTGGTTCTGGGTGAGGGACGAGACAAAAAGCCCAATCGAGAGATACGCGGCTCCCATCAGGAACGCACCCAAGTAACCTCCGATCACGGGGCCCCAGTCCATGTTGCCCAACGCCGACACCGACAGAGCAAGTGGCAGCGAAAGCAAGAGCATCACGACCAGCAGAAACAAGCTCGCAAAGAACTTGCCCAGAACCGCCTCCCAATCCTTCAGTGGCATCGTCATCAGAAGCTCCAGGGTATTCAGCTTCTTCTCCTCTGCCCACAAACGCATCGTTATTAGAGGGGCGAATATCATGAACAACCACGGCAGCATCGTGAAGTAGAGCCTCATCGAAGCCTGGTTCGCCATGAAGAAGCTCCTGAAAAACAGCCAACTGGAGAAGCCAACGAACAGAACTATCACAATATAAGCTATGGGAGAGTTGAAATATGACCGAAGCTCCTTCTGCAGTACCGCAGCTATATTCCTCATTCGGCGCTCCTCTCCTTCGTTGTTAGTTGCAGGAACACATCCTCAAGACTTATTCGCTCGGCCTTCAGCTCTGAAAGGCTGAAACCATTCTCAACCACCATCTTGAACACCTCCCGACCGAGGTCGCCGTTCGGTTTCGCTTTCAGGACGAAGGTTACAGGCCCGCCGGGCGGACTCTCTACGACCCGGCAGCCTATTACGTGTTCCATCCCCTCGATCTTCTCCCTCACCTGCGCCTCGGGGCCATATATCTTTGCCTGTATCGTCACGCTACCCTCGGTCGCCGTGGCCAATTCGTCCGGCGTGCCCGATGCGACTTTCTTGCCCTCATTGATGATGAGTATTCTGTCACAAGTCGCAGAGACCTCGGGCAGAATATGAGAGCACAGAATAACTGTCTTTTCCCGGCCAATGCGCTTGATCAGCTCACGCATCTCGATGATCTGGGCTGGGTCGAGGCCCGTGGTTGGCTCATCCAGTATCAGAAGGTCAGGGTCGTGGATCAGCGCCTGTGCAAGCCCTACACGTTGTTTGAAGCCTTTCGAGAGCGTGCCGATGTCCTGCCCCATTACGTTCTGAAGTCCACAGATCTCTGCTATGCGCCTGATCTTTTCGTGCCGTTCGCTGGGCGCAATGCCTCGAACCTGCGCCACGAACGACAGGTAATCAGTTATATCCATGTCAAGATACAGAGGCGCACTCTCTGGCAAGTAGCCGATGTGCCGCCGGACCTCGAAAGACTCCGTAAGCGTGTCGTGACCGGCCACCGTTACGCTTCCCTCAGTTGCGGGCATGTAACATGTGATTATGCGCATCATTGTCGTCTTGCCCGCGCCGTTGGGCCCCAGAAAGCCCAAAACCTCACCATTCTTGACCTCAAAGGAAAGATTGTCGACCGCGACCTTCGGCCCAAAACGTTTGGTTACACCTTTGACTTCAATCATTGCAATCCATCACTCCGTTCGTTGGCGCCTCAAGCAAGGCCACAAAGCAACAAAGGCATGCGAAAACCTACAACATAACCTGCCGCTGTCAAGGTTTCACACGCCAAGTCTTGCGTTCAGTGAAAACCTCTATGAACACGTTCAATCTGCAAAACATAGAGACTTGCCCTCTTGTTCCAACCAGATCAGCCGCCGCCTGTAACTGTCGAGCTCATCTTGCGTTTCTGAGACGTTGGGCTATGATGTGTCATGTGAAATGGGCGCCTCGAACATCTGACCCGACGTGCCCAAGGCAATGATCTGCCTCAATAGTGGATTACAGCGAAGAGGAGAGTTGACATGCGTAAAGTTCTGCTGTTTACGTCGATAGTTGCCTTGACGGTTGGCATACTGGGCAATTGCCTCGCGCTTCAGAGGTACCAGTCCTTGGTTAAGCCACTTCCAGAATCAACTGTCCTGCCGGCCAGCGACGATCAGACTTCCCGTCGCGCGGGAAGCGAGTCCGGTGTTTTGGTTGCGCTTGACTCCCGGGGCGATTACATCCGGGACCTTACCTGCAAGACCATCATCTCCCAGTCGGCGGAGGCTGCGCTGAAGATCGTGCCCAACTGGCTGAAGATGGACCTTTACGACATGTTCACGAGGATGTCTTCGGATGACCAGGAGGACTATGGACAACTTCTGCTTTCGATCTCCGATCCACGACTTATAGACGAGGTGGCCTTCACGATCGCTCACTCCTCCAGGGCCGTGCTGAGCGCGACCGACCCTGAGGTCTATCTTGTGAACGCACAGCTGTTATACCGCGTCGATCCCGATATATCCTACGCTGACATCGTGGATTACGGCGAGCCGGGTGTCGATGCAGACTACTACTCAACGATCATCTACACAACGGTGGCAAGCGGCGCTACCGTTCAATATGAGCTGCCAGCCGACATCTATTACTGGTATGTGGTTCATCCGAAGCTCGGCGACGAAAACCCCTCGATGAGCCCGGTTCTCTCGGACCGAACGAGCACCTATGGGTATTTCTGGCGCGAGTATCTCTTCTACAACCCATCCAGTGAATACGACTACAGCCTGAACGTCATGGTCCGGGAGCCGAACCTGCTTGGCTCATCCGATCTGTCTGGCTGGAACCCGGCCGCACCGGGCTACTTGGACTCGGGCGGAATCGAGGGTGTGATCGTCGGAGGCCCAGGCGTTGAGAGGCCTGTGCTCATCGAGTGGGCATGGAGCTACGGCCGGGTGATCTTCACCACGCTCGAGCTGGAGCGAGCGGCGGCTGCTGGCAAAGGAAACTTGCTCGAGAACCTGCTGATGCGCTCCAGCGGTTACAATGACGAGCTGCTTGTGCCGCGCGGCCCGGGCCAAGACCAGGTGGCAATACTTGATGGGTCAAACAATTCGGCGATTCTTGATCCAATAACTGAAACGCTTGACAGAAACGACGTTGTCTATCAATTCGTTTCGATGGAAGAGATGTATAGTCAGAGCAGGTGGGGGTATTTCTCCAAGGTGATAATCCCCTCGCACCAGAGCTACGACTTCTACGCTTCGATCGCCACAACGGGTTTCATGGATAACTTCAAGTGGTGGATGAGTAACGTGGGCGGGGTGATGGAGGTCCACGGGGCATGCGATGCCAACCAGAGCTGGGAGGGTCTAACGCTCTTTGGCCGAGGCTACGTCCCAGGGCCGGTCTCCGAAATGAAGATCAATCCATATCCCGTTCTGGGTGATGTAATCAAGAAGGCGACTCACGTCTGGGACGACAGCTACGTGAACGCTGGTCTGCCTCGCTACCGGCCATTTGAGGATAACTCGATGGCGGTTGACGTCATCACCAACTGGGCCTCCCGGATGCTCTCTTTTCAGGCCAGAGGGAATCGACCGATACAGCCAAATCAGATATGCTTCGAGCACAACGGCAACTGCGGCGAGATACAGGACCTTATCAACGCGGCGGCTCGCACATGTCTCGTCCCGTCCGCCGGAGTCAACAACCACACATGGGACCATGTAACCTGCGAGTTCTGGGACCGAGAATGGCATGGCTACCAGGTGGGCTGGAACGTTGGGAACGCCTCAATTGCGAATCAGGGCGTCTTGTCGGACAAGGACCTGGGCGGTGGCAAGGACCTGTCGGCAGTCCTGAAGGACAGGGGCGATACATACCCGATCAACGCAACAAGCAGATACAGCAAGGTTTGCCATTTCCACGTGCGTGTCGAGGACCTCAAGGGCAACCCCGTGGACTGCGCCAAGGTCATACCTTACGTCCGGTACTTTAATAAGCCAAACGGGCAGCTCGTTAGCCCGCTTTCGGCTTTCACCGATTCCACCGGCGAGCTCGTCATGGACCTGGGAAACAAGCGAGATTTCTGGTTCAGGGTCAAGAGCCGGGTGGGGGACGTTAATCTGACCCGTGAGCCGCTCCTTACGAACACCGTGGCGGACGAGGACTACGAACACACCTTCCAGGTTGAGGGGCTTATGCCTCACTTGCCACCGATCGAGTCGGTGGATTTTCCCCCGGTCCAACAATATTCCTACAAGATCCTTGTCTCCTACAACGTTGATTACGAGACACAGTACAACCTGCCAATGTCCACTTTCGGGAATGACTGCCCAGGCGTGGGCAATATCGACTTCTTCATCCTGAAATCAGAAGATTTCCATAAATATAGCCAGGGAAAGCCGTTCTCTGCCTATGAGTGGCGGCACAACGTGGCGGGCGACCAGTTCGAGGTCAACATCCCCGACGAGGAGGTTTACTACCTGGTCTTCTCCAATGAGGACACGCTGATAGTGAAGGAATTCCTCTCCATCGCATTGAGCGTCTACCAGAACAGCCAAGGTGCTTGGGTTCCTCTGGAAGACTACTCCAACTTCCTGGGTGTGCCGGCTGGACATTCCTACGTGATCATGTTCAACAACAGGCTTGCGCCAAGCATCTACGCGGCAGGGTTCTTCAACGCGGAGGTCGATTCCTCCGGCAGCTGTCAGCTCGGCGTTCGCGCATTCGTCTTCGACCCAAACGGGCCCTATGATGTTTCCCGTGTCGAGCTGTGCTACGGTGGCGTCCCGCTGGGGAAATTCTTGAGAGATGATGGCAAGTATGACGATGCCATTGCGGGCGATGGCATCTTCACCTTCTCCGAGCGTTTCATGCCTGGGACGCTCGATCCAGCGGTCTATAGGCTAGAGATACTCGCGACCGACATCGCCGGCAACAAGAGCGTCTCATGGCCTTACCTGAACATCTTATCGGTCCCGCTTGGCTTCTCAGAGCCGACCTTTAAGAGCTTCCAGACGCGTATGACAGTCCAGAAATCCCGGAGAGCCGCGGGCGGCGCGCCCGTGATACTCGGCGGCGGTTTCTTTGGCCGAGACACGGTCCAGACAGGTGATATCTTTCGTATATTGGCCTACGTGGACGACCCAGACGGCCTTTCAGACATCGACCGCGTGGAGCTCTTCCTCGAGGGGGGCCTCCCAACGGGAGTGCTCCTCCACGACGATGGCCTCGAAGGCGATGACCACGCCGATGACGGCATCTATACGTTCCAGACGTTCATGCCAGCAGGCCTCCCCACTGGCAACCTCACGCTGGAGATCATAGCGTTCGACAAGTCCGGCAACTCAAGCGCCACATACCCCTACTTCACAGTCAGGTAGGCTTCGCCAGGTCCAATTGCACCGAGCGATCACCGTCGTGGCACACATTGTGTCGGGCTGAAGGTCTCTCTGCGGCCCGTGCGCAGGGCAAGATGGGGTCCTGGCACAATCAGGCTGGGGCACGACCGGCGAGCTCGTATCAGGCTGGGAGCGAAGCTACATTTATATGGCGTCCCAAGTGATCGGCTCACCCGCCTCGATGGTCCTTTGGGCAGGTCTGCCGAGCACGAAGTCCAAATATGCTGGCTGGATGCCTCGCTGAGGCCTTATGATAATGATGTCGCTCCGCTCGATCTTCTTGCCCTTCGGGATTTTTCTCGTTGCGAAGAGGCTCCTTCTCGCATAATACCTGGTCTCGCTCTCAACTGCCTGACATACCTTCTCGCCGGTGCCAAGCGCCTTCTCCACGGTTCTGACCGCGTGGACCATTTCGGTTAGCTCGTCTGGCTCCAACGAGTATGAGTGGTCGAGACCACTTTGCTGCCTGTCATCGGTGAAATGCTTCTCCAGGATATCGATACCGAGGGCCGTCGCGGCCACGGGTATCTGGGAGCCCAGCGTGTGGTCGGATAGCCCAACCGGAATTCTAAAAGCCTGCCGGAGAGTGTCGATGGCCCTTAGGTTCATGGCATCCGGTGGCGAGGGGTATCTCGAGACGCAGTGCATCAGGATGACCTCGTCGCAGCCCTTCCCTGCGATCGTCTCAAGCGCCCTGCCCACTTCGCTGAGCGTGCCCATGCCAGTAGAGAGAACAATCGGCCTGCGCTTTGACGCTATGTGGGCCAAAAGCGGCAGATTGTCGAGGTCGCCCGACGCAACCTTGAAGGCCGCAACGCCCAGACTGTCGAGGAGATCGACGGCCTCGAAGTCAAACGGCGATGAGAGAAACTCGATGCCAACAGAGCAAGCGAGGTCGCGAAGCTCGCGATGCCACTCGTGAGGAAGCTCATACCTGCTGAAGAGCTCGCAGAGGTTGGTGCCGTCTGGCAGCGATTCGCTTCTCGCCACGAGCTTTTCGGCTGTGAACGTCTGGAACTTGACGGCGTCAGTGCCGGCCTGCGCCGCTATCTCGACGAGTTTTCTCGCCTTGGTGAGGTTCTGGTTGTGGTTGGAGCCGGCCTCCGCGATCACAAATACTGGGTTTCCTGGCCCGATAACGTGTGAGCCTATTTGAACTCTGCTCTTCATGTCGCCTCCGGATGTTTACTGAGACTAGCAAGCGCGACCTATGGGAACTGGGCCCCTGCTGTGCAGTTATTGGGCTATACTTCCTCGCAAATGTCAATTCCGCGGGTTGAAGGAGACCCTGCCGATGACGCTGTAGATGCACGGAATAACAAAGAGCGTCAGCAGCGTCGCGAAGCTCAGTCCAAAGCCGATCGTGATGCCCATTGGCGCCCGGAGCTCGGCGCCTGCGGTCGTCGAGAACGACAGCGGAAGAACGCCAAGAACCGTCGTGATCGTCGTAATGAGGATGGGTCTCAGCCGCACAGCCGCGCCGTTGATTATCGCGTCTTGGGGTGCGGCGCCCCTCCGGCGGAGCCGATTGATATAGTCAATCATGACGATTGCGTCGTTGACGGCGATGCCAAGCAAGATTATCGTCCCCATTATCGTCGGCACTGAGAGGGTTGTGTGAGTCACCAACAGGCCAAACACTACGCCTATTATGCCAAGTGGGACCGCAAACATCACGATGAACGGCTGCAGCAACGATTCAAACTGCGCCGCCATGACCATGAACACGAGCAACACGGCCACTGCCAGGGCCGCGAACAGAACCTTGAAGGAATCCCGCATCTCCTGATATGCACCTCCGAACTCCAGCGAGTAACCGCTCGGCAACCTGAGGTCGCTGAGGCGTTTTTTAATCTCCGAAACAACACTGCCAATATCGCGGCCAAACGTCGTGCCGTTGAGGGTGATCTTGCGCTCTTTATTCTCGCGGGTGATCTTGATTGGGCCGACATCGTGATTCACTGTGGCGACTTGATAGAGGGGAACGGAGAACCCCAGCGCAGAGGAGATCGGGATGTTCAAGAGATCATTCTCCGATAGGCGGTCGGCGCGTCTGAGCCTCAACCTGATGTCAAACTCATCCCCGCCAATCCTATATCTTGAGGCGACAACGCCCAGCATGGCGTCCTTCACCGCCCGCTCTATCTGATAGACAGAGAGCCCCAGCTGACTTGCCTTGTGGCGGTCGATCTTCAGCCTGATTTCTGGCTTGCCCTCTCTCTGGGTGCTCTGCAACTCCCGCAGGCCTCTGATCCCTTCGCACCGCTTTCGAACATAAGCGACTATCTCCTTCAGCCGGTCGATGTCCTTGCCGAAAACCTTGATCTGTATCGGTTTCTCGCCAACCTGCGAGCCTGTCATCATGTCTGTCGTATCGAGATACTCAAAATCGCTGTCAGGGATTTTTGGAATCTCATCCCTGATGGCCTCCACCACCTCGTCGGATATCCTCTTCCGCTTGTCTTTCGGCAGAAGCGTGAGCATGATCTGGGCCTCGTTGACCGCCGCCGCTCCCCAACCCATGCCAACATCATACTTGGTTGCCTCTGATAATCCCAAGAAACTCCCAATCCTAACGACCTCGGGCTGGCTGCGCATGACCCTCTCGATCTTGGCAACCGACGCGTCGGTCCTTGCCAGCGGCGTTCCAGGCGGCATCTTGAGGAGAAACATGGCCATAGGGTTGTCCTGCTTGGGCAAAAACTCTGCCCCAACCAAGTTGAGGGCAAGAACTGAAAGGACAAAGGCCATCCCGGTAGAGCCAAGAACCAGGGCCCTGTGTCGAAGTGCCCAACCCAGCCAAACCTTGTACCTGTCTGCGAAACGCCTGAACAACGCCCGGCCTGAACCACTCGCGTGCCGGTTCACGTGCCTTTTCGTTAGGATTAGCGAGGAGAGCATTGGCACTATCGTAACCGCCACGAATAACGAGGCGAACAGCGCTATCGTAACAGTCAGCCCGAGGGGTTTGGCCAGCTTGCCGGGGATGCCCTTCGCCAACGCAATCGGCACGAAAACTGCCACGGTTGTGAGCGTGGATGCCGTAATGGCGCTGGCAACCTCCGAGGCGCCGACTATGGCAGCCCGTTTGGGACTCTTGCCCTCCTGCAGGTGCCTGAACGTGTTCTCGATCACAATGATCGCGTTATCCACGAGCATCCCGATCCCCAGCGCAAGTCCGCTCAGCGTCATTATGTTGAAAGTGTAGTTGGCCGCGTTCATCCCTATGAAGGTCGTGATGATCGAAAGAGGAATGGCCAGGCTGATGATCAACGTGGGCCGAACCGCGCGCAAAAACAAGAAGAGTATCAGTATGGCAAGAACCCCACCCTCGAGAACATTCATGCCGGTCGCCAGGATGGCTGACTTGATGAAGCTGGCCTGGTCCATCATCGGCTGAAATGTGATGCTCCTCGGCGTGAGCTTGGCCAGCTGGGCAAGCTTTGCCTTAACCCTGTCAACCACTGCCACGGTGTTTGCGCCAGCCTCCTTCAGAATACCGACCAGAACACAGTCCTGACCGTTGACCCGTGACACTGAACGGACCTCCTTGAACGTGTCGCTCACGGTCGCGATATCCTTGAGATAGACAGGCTTCCCGTTCGGAGCCGCGACCATTATCTCTCCGATCGCTTCCACGCTCCCGTACTCGCCAAGCGTCCTGACAAGGTATTCAATCCCGTGCTCCGTGATGTGCCCGCCAGAGAGGTTGAGGTTCTCGGCCGCAATGATGTGCCTCACACGCTCGAACGAGAGTCCCAAATCACGCAGCTTGTCGCGGTCCAAAAAAACGTTGATCTCTCGCTCCAAGCCGCCCATTGGATAGACTGCCGCCACGCCATCCAACCGGTTCAGTGGCGCCTCGATGTTGTCGCGGATGTAATCTCTCAGCGCCCTGGTGTTCTCCAGGCCTGTGACGGCGTAAAAGATGACGGGCATATCATCGGTGCTGTACTTGAGGACCTTGGGCTTGTCCGCATCCCGAGGAAGTATATCTGTGAGGTAAGACAGCTGGTCGCGGACATCCTGCACGGCAACACCGAGGCGTGTGCCCCAGTCAAACTTGACTATCACCGTCGAGGAGCCCTCTTGCGACGTGGAATAGACCGTCTTGACGTTCTTGACCATCGCCACGGCCTCCTCGATGGGCCTCGTTATGTGCTGCTCGATTTCCGATGTCCCGACACCCTCGTAGCTCGTTACGACCGAAACAAACGGGTATTCCAGCTCCGGAAGCAGGTCGAGCCCCAACTTGAAGAAGGAGATCGTCCCAAACAGGATTATGATGCAGATCACCATCGAGACGGCGATCTTACGGTTGACGGACAGCTCCGGCAGGTTCATCATTCAGCCCCACTTCGCCCGGGTTTAAGATCTCGACCGCTATACCATCCTCAAGGCTCTCGGTCCCATCCATAACGACTAAGTCGCCCGGCCGAACGCCGTGAGTTACCTCTACATTCTCCTCGCCACCCAACCCGAGCTCCACTCGTCTCGCCAACGCGATGCCCGATTTAACCACAAATACCATCGGCTCGCCATTGCGCTTCACTATGGAGCGGATCGGAACCGTAGTAACATCCTCCCGCTCGTCGGAGAGTATCCTAAGCCGTGCAAGAGCTCCCGGCCTCAAGAGCATCTCGCGGTTTTCGAGCCTCGTCCGGAGCGCGAGCGTCCGGCTCAGGGGGTCGATGGTGTGGCCCATGTAAGTTATCTTCCCCCTCCATTCACGCCCCGGCACACCATCCACCGTGATCCGCACCTCCTGAGATATCCTAACGCTCGACTGCAAGGTGTCCGGCAGCTGCGCCTCGACCTTACAGATGCTATCGTCAACTATGTAGAAGCACGGCACAGGGCTGATCGGTGAGACCATCTCCCCAACGTTGACGTTCCTGCTGGCGACGTGGCCGGAGATCGGGCTCCGCACGGTGGCCTCCATGAAGTTATGCCTGGCCATCTCAAGGGCATCACTGGCGACATCGACCGAGGCTGCGGCAACCATCAGAGCCGCCTTGGATGTCTTGTAGGCATCCGATGCCGCATCGAGCTTCTGCTGCGAGACAGCGTTGTTTGCCCGTAGCGCCCTCAGCCTCTCGTATTCGCGCCTAGCGTTCGCCACCTTTACCCCCGCCGCGTTCAACCTCGCCTTTGCCGCATCGAGCCCATGTTTTGCCTGCTCTTTGGCAAGAGCAAAGTCCCGCAGCTGGAGCCTGAACAAAGGATCACCCTCGGCCACAGCGTCCCCCTCATCAACGAATATCTCCGCCACTCTCCCCGCTACTTTGGCGCTGACTCGCGACTCGCGAACGGGCCGGATGGTCCCGGTCAGCCTTATCCATCTCTGAACACCCGCCCGCTTGACCGCCGCGACCTTGACGGGAGCCCTCACCGATGGTTGGCCACGCCCACCTGGACCGGACGAACCACCATCGTCCCGTGAGCCACAACCAAACAGACAAACAGCAGAAAACACCCACAGCAGCAATGCCGTGAGCTGGGGAGCGACCCGTGCGATCATCTAATCGCTCTCGAGGTCAACCCGCCTCGCGTCTCCCCACAGTCGCTCCAGGTTGTAGAACCACCTTGTCTCATCAACAAAAATGTGCACCACAATATCGCCGTAATCCATCAGGACCCACTTGGCGTTCTGCTCACCCTCAATCCCGAAATACCTAAAGCCCGCCTTCTTACAGGAGACCTCGATATGCTCTGAGATAGCCCGCGTGTGCATCGATGACGTCCCAGAACATATCACGAAGTAGTCTGTGACTGGGGTCAGTTCTGTCAAGTCCAGAACAACGATATCGCGGCCTTTTCGCTCTTCAATGCACCCCCGGATAAGGGCCAAGAGCTTCTGCGTTTCATCATCTGCCGAAGACCCACGGCCGCTACCGCCCACAGCCGCGACCTCGGACTTCACGCCACTGTTCTCGTCCTTAGATTCCTGTTCAACCACGCCCATACAAGCCTT
>Ga0164318_10001783_pt1 | contig 19496 bp, 18 predicted proteins | sample GuaBasSedimGuay9_FD_113734 | JGI IMG/M metagenome (GOLD analysis project Ga0164318, IMG submission 113734) | Subseafloor sediment microbial communities from Guaymas Basin, Gulf of California, Mexico - Guay9, Core 4571-4, 0-3 cm | ecosystem: Environmental > Aquatic > Marine > Hydrothermal vents... | reverse complement strand
CAACGTTAATTAACGTTGGATTATTAACAAATATTTTTGAAAAGACCCCAACACTGATTGTTGCGAGTGCGATATTAGCTAAGTTGTTTCCAACTAAAATAGTCGATAAAGTTAGATCAAAATGATCAGTGATCCACAATGCTTTTTTACTGCCTTTTTTTCCACTTTCAATAAACGTTTTTAAACGAATAACATTGACACTAGAAAACACTGTTTCACTCATTGAAAAGAAACTAGAAACAGCTAATAATGCAACTATTAATAAAACCGTATACGGTGGTACATCAGCAATACTTAATAAAAACCTGGCGGAATAATCCAATTTAATTCACTCCTTTTAAGCTCTTGTATCATATTTTCCGGTACTTGTGTTAATTACAATTTTATCGCCTTGATTTACAAATAACGGAACTTGTAATTTAAAACCTGTTTCAACAACAGCATCTTTAGTAGCTGTTGTAGCAGTATTTCCTTTTACTGCTGGGTCAGCATGAGTTACTAGCAAAGTTACTTTTTCAGGAATATCTACTCCTAAAATTTCTCCTTCAAAACTTATAACATTTACTTCCATGCCTTCAATAATAAAGTTTAATTGTTGTTCAATACTTTTTGCATCGATTTCGATTTGTTCATAAGTATCGTTATTCATAAACACATGAGTATCACCCATTGCGTATAAATAACTCATTTTATCTTTATCAATATGAGCAGTTTCTACTTTTTCTCCCGCTCTCCATGTTTTATCTAAAATTCCTTGTGTTCGTAAATTTCTTAATTTACTACGAACAAAAGCTGGTCCTTTACCTGGTTTAACATGTTGAAACTCCATAATCGTATAAAGATTTCCAGCATGTTGGATTGTAATTCCATTTTTAAAATTGTTTGTTGAAATCATTTTCTCACTCCTAATCATTGATAATATTATATATAATAAATCTTGATTTGTCTATATTTATGTAACGCTTATCTATAAATATCCTAAATTAAATTATATTTCCTTATATTATTAATAGGCAAACTTCATTATACAATAAAAATCAATAATTTTACACACTCATTGACAACATCTTTATTTACGATTATAATTTCAGTAGTTAGGAGTGATTTTATGACTATATGGTCTTCAATTATCGCCGCTTCAGTCGGGATAATTTTAGGATTAATAATTTCCAATTTTAAAAACATAGATAAAAGTACGATTCACATTATTAATAAAGAGGATTTCAAAAACAATATGCGAAAAGGACAATTAGTTGATATTCGTAAAAAGGAAGAGTTTCAAAAAAGTAAAATAAAAGGAGCGAGAAATTTCACTCCAAGTCAAATCGCTAATAAAAACTCAAAATTACGCCATGATCAATCAATTTACTTATATTGTAATAATGGTAAAAAAAGTTATCGCACCGCTAAAAAAATGACAAAACAAGGTTTTAAAAATATTTATATTTTAGAAAATGGTTTTGAAAATTATTAGAGATAAAATTAGAACTTCAAAGCGAAGTTCTATTTTTTATTTAGTTTTTATCTAATAAATAATCCCCCAACAATTAAGGCGAAAACAATCATAATTGCTGGATGAATATTAATAGCAGTAAACTCATTAAGCAAGGTAATAGTTGTTGCTCCTACTAAGAGTCCAAAAATAAGCCATGTATTTGTATTTGCAAAATTAATATCTTTTAAGAAACTTGATCTAGCCATTGTCAATGCTACCCCCGCAATCAAGACTACTACTACAGGCTTTGCAGCAATCTGCATCCCTTTTACAAAAGCAGTATCTTTATATTCTAAAAAGACATTAAATAATACTAAAATAGCAATTGTACTTGGTAGAATCATTCCCATAAAAGCAACAAATGCTCCGAGTAATCCATACATATCATAACCGATAATAATACTCATTTTAGTAGCAATCGGACCAGGTAATGTATTCCCCATTGTTAAGTAATCAGCAAACTGTTCTTCAGTTAACCAACCATAGTTTTCAACTACTTCTTGTTCAATTAAAGGAATGGTTGCTTGTCCACCACCAAAACCAAAAACTCCTGGTTTAATAAATGCCCAAAATAATTCTAAATATTTATGCATTAGTATTCCTCCTAATAATAAGCAATAAAGCCATCACATCTTGTTTCAGTTCCCACTTTATACCCATTCTTTTGTTTTAAAATAATTTGCCCTCTCCCAAAATTACTACTGCGTCTTTCGACAGTAACTTGGTGATTAAGACTTTTTAGTTGTTTAATAATTTCTTGATCCATCGTATCTTCAACTGCCACGTTCAAAGCATCATCCCATCTAAACCGCGGTGCGTCTAAAGCAGTTTGGGGATCCATCTTAAAGTCTATCATATTCATAACTACTTGTAAATGGCCTTGTGGTTGCATAAAGCCCCCCATTACTCCAAATGGACCAATTGGTTGATTATTTTTCATTATAAACCCAGGAATAATTGTATGATAAGTCCGTTTTCTTGGAGCTAGTTTATTATGATGATTTTCATCTAAACTAAAAGTATGTCCTCGGTTTTGCATCGCAATTCCGGTATCATCAATCATAATTCCACTTCCAAACCCCATATAATTACTTTGAATAAAAGAAACCATATTCCCATCTTTGTCAGCCGTAGCTAAATAAACTGTTCCACTTTTTTGATAATCAAGTGGCTCGTGTAACTGTGCTTTATTCGTTAAATCATTTTTTCTTAATTTTACGTATTCTTCATTTAATAAATAATCTTTGTTCATTTTCATAAATAATGGATCAGTTACATATTTCAATGTATCACTAAAAGCAATTTTCAAAGCTTCAATTTGTTGGTGATAAGTACTTGCATCATTTTTTACAAAAGTTTTATCCTTTAATAAGTTTAAAGCCATTAAAGTAGTGATTCCTTGTCCATTTGGTGGAATTTCGCAAATATCATATCCTTTATAGTTAATCATAATTGGTTCAACAAATAAAGCTTCATATTCAGCTAAATCACTTTCATCAATATACCCTTGATATTTTTCCATAAAAGCAATAATTTTTTTAGATAGTTTCCCTTTATAAAAACTATCACTATTTGTTTTGCCAATTTCTTTTAAAGTATCAGCATGATATTGTGATTTAAAAAAGTCTCCCGCTTTGTAAGAAACACCGTTTTTAGTAAACACTTTAAAGAAATGATCATATTCTTTCCCAACATTGTTTTTTTGATAAATCGTCATTGCTTTTTTAAAATAATAACCAACAGTCTCACTAATAATAAACCCTTCTTCAGCAAGTTTAATAGCGGGGGTTAAAACTTCTAAAAGTGAAAGATTACCAAATTTATTAATCAAAGCCGCCCAACCTTTTGGAGTTCCCGGAACAGTAATTGGAACAACCCCACTAGTTGGCATTTTTTTATGGCCAAGTTCTTTTACTTTTTCAATGGAAATATTTCTAGAACTATATCCACTACTATTCATTCCATGTAATTTATTGTCAAAATAAACAAGTGCAAAACAGTCACTTCCAATCCCGTTACTTGTTGGTTCAACAACTGTTAGTGCTGCAGCAGTAGCAACAGCAGCGTCTACCGCGTTCCCACCAGCCTTTAAAATTTCTAGCCCTGCTTGTGCAGCTAATCCTTCGCTTGTAGCAACTACTCCATTATTAGCGTAAATACTTTGTTTTATACTTGCGAATTTATTGTTCATTTTATCACTTCCTCACTAGTCATATATTATAACATACTCTTTTTCAGATAACAAAAAGCATCTTTTATTTTATTTGACCATTTGTTATTACTTAATTTTTATAATAAATTTTTGTTTGTTTTAACTTACGACTGTTAATAAGTAATTTTTGTTATGTAACTGGTTACAAATTTTACAATTTTAATTATTTATCCTTTGATTAAAATGTTAATCCTCTATTTATAATTAATATGCATTGGATTTCACCACTTTTTTTGTTGCTTCTAACGTGCATTATTAAATAACGCAATTTATCCTGACTATATTAATATATTAAAAAGAATTACTTTTTAAGAGTAATTCTTCTTATTTAATAATTATCCTTTCAAAAACTTAAAATAATAATAACTGCCCCAACAAGAATTAGCATAATAATAAACGTTCTTATTAATAAAACTTGGGTTATTTTAAAGTTGTTTATCTTAACAATTTTAAAATACTTTTTAGGAATAAAGAACAATGATACAACCCCGACAAGAATTAAAACACCAATAATAATCATTGAAGAACTAAGGGTATTTTCAGGATAGATATCAAATAAATTTGCAGCATCTTTACTAAAATCAACTTGGGCAAATCCAGTACAAGATATTTCTTCTTCTCCAGTACAAATTTGAACTAAAATTCCGTTTTTTCTAATTTTATAATCTTCTTTTGTTCCTTCAATTATATAAATATCTTGGAACTTTTCGTACGAAATAGTAACCGTTTCATCATCATTTTCAATTAACTCTAGTCTAAAGTTACCACTTTCAAAGAGGAGATAATCATCATCAGTTATTCCAACGTATGAAAATTCCATTCTATCAAAATTAATTGTTTGTGGCGTACTACTACTATTGCTACAACTAGCTAGTAAGGTAATAATTAATACTGTTATTAAAACTTTAATTGTTTTCATTTTCTCACCTATTCTATTACAGTTACGATTCTAGTTATGATTGTTGTATTTAAATAATCATCTGTTACAGTATAAATAATTTCGTAACTTCCTGCAACATTAGAATTTACTGTTCCACTAACACCAACATCTAAAGATGTAGCTAAATTATCAGTAACTACTACGCCAGCATCTTCCCATGTTTCACCAACTTTAATTGTATCAATTCCGGCGTTTAATGTAACCACTGGTGGTTCTTCATCCACTACTTTGACAATTCTTAAACAAGTATAATCTTCACTTGCATATTCTTCAGAATAAACAACACGATATTCTCCTGGAGTAGTTAAATCAAGATCACTTGATAAAATCCCCATTTCAATAGCGTAGTTAGCATTAATATTTAAAGTACATCCAGCATCTTCCCATTCTTCATTCACACCAACAATATCATCCCCAGCATTTAAAACTACTGAGATATCACGTGGTGTACAACTAGCTAAAGTTATAAGAGCGATTAACAATCCTAAAAAACTTAACTTTCTCATAGGTAATCCCTCCTATTCTTATCATAATACCAAATAACTAGATTATCCTCATCATACACAAAGACATACCCTAGTTTTCGATATGTTATTCCTTCATATTCAAAGCTATAGACAATTTGGTATGTCCCAACTGTATTTGGATCAATAGCTGATGAATCAACATTACAAGTTAATTCACTACTTACTCCAGTAATTGTAACATCACATGTTGCTGCCGTATATTCTTCTCCTAATTTCACAGTTGTTAAAGATTTTCCAATTGTAAAATTAATTTTTGTTTCAATTTCCGGCTCAATAACATTAACATAACGGTAAATCACAGTACTATTTCCACTATCTTCTGTTACTGTATATTCAATAATATATGTCCCAACTGTGTTAGTGTCTACACTCCCATCAACTGTAACTGTACATGTATCATAATAATTATCTTCACAATCAACACTTGCGAGATCAAAATCTTCACCAACATAAACAGTATCAATTCCCGCTATTAATGACGCTATTGGAGCTACTGTATCAACAACATTAACTGTTCTTGTAACTACTGTTTCATTTCCTGATGAATCAGTTACTGAATAACTAACAACATAAACTCCCACAGTATCAGTGTCAACTGAATTTGTAATTTCATATGTTAAAACATCATCATAATTATCAGTATATTGAACGCCTTGATCTGTATAATTATCAAAAACTTCAACATTAATTGTTGCTTCCCCATTTAACGTTACTTCTGGAGTAACCGTATCGACAACATTAACTGTTCTACTTCTCTATTTTACAATTTGATTATTACTATCTAAAACATTGTAAGTAATTATATATTGGCCAACAACATCTGAATTAACTGTTCCAATTCTTTCAAGAGTATAATTCTCAGCATCATTTCCCGTTAAAATTGCTCCTTGTTCAGTATATGTTCCAAAAACATCAATATTCATTGTTGTTTCACCAACAATTGTTAATTGAACATCAACAACTAAATCAACATCAATAGCAAAACCATAGCCAGCATCTTCATATTCATCACTAGTAAACTGAATAATAATATCTTCATCAAATGATAAATCTTCATTTGCCATATCTGTTCCAGTATAGTCTAGTGTTTCAGTACTATTAGTAACATACACGAAATCATAATCTGTTTCTAAAATTGAACCACTATAAAAATGTAAATTATAAGCACTAGCGTCGTCTGCTAAATCTAAATACCATGTAGTATTTTGCATATCACCATAAGGATTATGTGCTGTTTCAATTTCATTTACAAAATTAAAAGATTTAATTAAATTGTCGGTTAAAATTCCATCTACATAAACCGCTGCTTTAATTGTGCTAGTAGTTGCATTGAAAGAGATTATTCCGCCATCATATAAGGTAGAAGTATTATCTGGAGTAGACCCATCTTGAGTGTAATATACCAACGCATTATCTGGGATATTACTAATATTTAAGCGATATTCAAAGCCAGGACCATCAAATAAATATAACTCTGTTCCTTCAGGAATATCGATTTCACTTACTAGTTCAATTCTTGGTGGTAAGTAAACATCAAAAGTAATTACACCATCATGTTCAATAACATTATAAATTTTAATATTTATTAATGTTCCATCACTATAAAACATTGGAATATCTGTTCCATTTCCCATTTCTTTGTAAAGATTATTATTACTAATAGCGGCATTATCAATGTCACCATCTTCATCAACCCCATCTTCATCTATTTCAGGGAAAACAATTGGTAAGGTAGAAGCATCTATTCCAGGTCTAAAAATAAATAGTTCATCTCTTGGTGTTCCTGAGGCAGCATAATAACCATCTTCATTTCCTAATTCAAGATAATCAAAATCTACCCGATAAACTAGCAGGCCACTTTCGGGAAGATACGTTTCAAACATCCCTTCTTGCAAGCGATATTCTAAATAAATATATTCATTAGAATGACCTAAATCTATTTTATATAAATTATCTGCTGAATCTGCCATTGGAGCTAAAGTATATGTTCCACTTTCAGTAATTTCAGCAACACTACTAATCCAATTTCCGTATTGCTCTTTCATATACCCGAGCATATGAGAAGAAATGGTAGTTGTTCCATCCATTAACCCCCAGTTACCAACTGGTTCAATATTAAAATAACGATAATAATGATATAAATCAGGGGCACTAATTAAATGAAAAGTTTCATGTGATAATACTCCAACATCAACTTTAACATCATAACTTGGACTATTTCCTAATAATTCAAATGTATAAGTGTAAGCATATTTCCCATTAATTTTCGGGGCATAACTATAATACTCCCCTGCATTATAATCATAATATGTTGATAAGCTCCATTTATGAGGCCAAAGTAAACTATTCCAACCATTATCTTCTCCACTTACCATAAATGTAATACTATCAATATCCCCATCATCATTAACATCTAAGTCAAGAGAAGCCGGAACTAAATTGTTTTCATCAACATAATCAAGCGCACTTTTTAACAAAGCGTGTTCACGATCTGACTGAGTATTTCCACTTGATCCGTCATACCCGTCAGGATTAGTTGTTTCATCGTATTTTTCATAATAGGCTCTATTATGAGTATCTTGATAATAAATCATTGTAGTTCCATCATTAACAATATATGAATCAATTGTTAACTGTTGATAAGATACTTCTAAATAATAACTCTTTAAACTAGGACTAGTTGTTGAGTTAAATAACGCTTCGTAATAATCATAATCATACGGAGCAGTGTAACTTGTTTCATCAGCAAATTTAATAAAAATAACAATATTTTCAAATGAACTACTTTCATTAATCGCTCCATTTTGAACTTCTTCATATCCTCGTTTAGGAATACTTTGTGCTTCAATAACAGTTTTGGCGTTAACACTAATTGTTGGTGCAAAAAGCATTAAGAACAAAATCATTATAGTAATAACCTTTTTCAATTGAAACACCTCCTCAATATAATATTTTAACACATTATTATGTATTTTTTATGAAAAAATGAGTCTTATTAAAAAACTCATTTTTCTAAATTATAACAGCGCATTTTTAATTCTTCTAAAAATGCATCGCGGTTTACTGGTGAAATCATTGTCATCCCACTATAAAACCGTTTTTTATATTGAATTATTTCAATTCTATCAATGCTAAGTGCCATTGAAGAAAGCCAATTTCTTGTTAATCTTAAGCTTTTTATATTCTCATAGGCTATTTTTGAAAAGAAAGGTCCTAATTTTATGAATAAGACATCTTCTCTTAATTCATAATATGAGCCTAGCATTATCCATCCTATCATTACTACTACCGGAAGAGTAGTTAATAAATAGAAGGTTAGTTCATCTTTTTCTAAGCTAAATCCACTTGCGATAATGATTAAACAGCTTCCCCATAAAGCGATTGAAACCCACAAATCAATCTTTGCTTTTACTTTATCATCACTCATTATTCTTTATAACTCCCATTAATATAACGACACATTTCAAACAATACAAATTGATGTCTTATATCAGTAAAATTATAAGTGTCATCTTCATAGTCAAAGCTAAAACTATTACGCATTGTATTAACAGGGAAACGCATTTTTTCTAATTCAAAAACATAAGATGATAAATTATCGGATAAATAAAGCCTTTTATCTTTATATCTTACTTTATATTTTCCAAGGCGAATATTTTTCATTTGAGAATGATTTACTAAGTTAAGTGTCACAACAAAAACAAACTCACTATTTATTACTTCTACAATTTTACTATATTGGAATTTATTATAATCAACTAAATTATCAAATTTATTACCTTCGATAAATTCATATTCATTAATATGGCCTATTTTTCCACATTTAGAACAAACAATGTCATCGCCTTTTCCAAACACTGTTAAAACGCCACCACAATTATCACAATAATAAACTAATCTTTCAATTCCTTCAGCTCGTGCTTTTCGATCAAATTTAATCATTTTTTGACGTTGAAAATCATAATCATTATTATAAATCGCAACTTTAATGATTTCATTAATCTTATTAGGTGTTAATTCTTCAATTTCTTCTTTTGTTAATAATGTTAATGTCTCAGTATAGACTTGGCCATTTTTCGAAAAATAATCAGCCCATCTTGGTTGAGAAAGATAACCACCTTGCTGTTTAACTAAAATAACATCTACTCCTGCTTTTTTAATTAGTTTTCCAGTTGATTTAAAAATCGGTAATGTTTCTCCATAAAAAGTATTATCACCCTCAGGGAAAAAGCCGATACTGTACCCCATTTCTAAATAATTATAAATTGATTTCATCGCGATATAATCAGGTTTACCAACACGTTTTGAAATAGCTCTAGCTAAAAACTTCATTCCAAATCTTTTACTTGAATCTAAAAAGCCTATCGCCGTTGCTAAAAAGCGAATCTTAGCTTTAACAGACTTCATTACAACAAAAGCATCCCAAGTATTGAAATGATTTGATATTAAAATGAACTGTTCTCTGTCTTTAGGAATAATATCTCCTTTTGGGACTACTGTGATTTCTCTTGCCATTAATAAATTAATGATTGGTCTTGCTATAACTATTGCAGCATCTGCAAATTTATCTTTAAACGGGACTTTCATCTTCTTCACCTCTAAGAATATTATAACAAATAAATATAAAAAAGACTAAAAAATTAGTCTTTTTCAATTATTTCAATAGCTTCTTCAATTGTTTTATTAAAATAACGCGGATTTACTTGAAGCCAATTTACATCAAATTGATTATTAAAAAAAGTGTATTGACGCTTAGCTAAATTACGAGAATGTTGTTTGATTTTATCAACTGCATAATCATATTCCCATTCTCCAGCTAAATATTTAGCAATTTCTTTATAACCTATTCCCTCTAAATCAATTGGTCTCACCCCTTGATAAAGCAAGGTTTTAACTTCATTAAGAAGCCCTTGGCTTAGCATTTTATCAACTCTTTTATTAATTAATTTATAAAGTTTTTCTCTTTCCATTGTTAAGCCAATAACTTTAAAATCATAAAGCGGAACATCTTTATTTTTATTTTCAGACATTTTGTTTTGTTCAGATCTACTAATGGCTTGTAAAACCCTTTTTCGATTATTAGGATGAATTTTCAAAGAACTTTCATAATCTTTTTCTATTAAAACTTTATGCAGTTCTTCGTTTGAAAAATCTTTATACATTGTTTCTAATTTTGGATTACGGTTTGCATTATCAAAATTATAATCATATAAAACACTTTTTATATAAAACCCTGTTCCCCCAACGATTATCGGCATTAATCCTTTGGCGTTAATCTCCGCTATTTTCTCTCTTACAAGTTTTTGAAAAACTGCCACACTAAAATCTTCGTGAGGTTCTAATATATCTAATAAATGATGTTTAATTCCTGCTTTTTCTTTTTCAGTAATCTTTGCACTCCCTATATCTAAGCCCTTATATACTTGAACACTATCTCCAGATATAATTTCTGTATTATATTTTTTCGCTAAGGCAATTGATAGTTTTGTTTTTCCAATTCCCGTTGGACCAACAATTACAATAATCATTACATAATCCTCAAAAATAGTTTTTCGATTTCGTTTTGCGTAAATTTAATGATTGTTGGTCTTCCATGGGGACAAGTATATGGGTTTTGACAGTTCTCAAGATCATGAAGAAGTCTCTCAATCTCATTTTTATTTAAATATTTGTTAGCTTTAATTGAATGTTTACAAGATAATGATTTAGCTAAAGAATCTTTTACTTTCATAATGCCAATATCTTTTCCTTCTAAAATGAATCTAATAATTTCTTCAGTATAAATTCGTTCATACCCTTCAATAAACCAAGTTGGTACTCTTAAAATGTCAACAGTATTATTTTCATTAATTTGAAGACCAATTCCTAAAGGTGTTAAAAGTTCTAAATTGTCTTTTAAAGCAAGAGCTTCTTGATTAGCTAAATCAAGCGTTATCGGAATCAATAAATCATAAGTTTCAATTTTTGCTGAGGCCATTCTTTGATAGTATTTTTCATAACGAATTCGTTCAGCAGCAGCATGCTGGTCAATAATAAATAACCCTTCTTCGTTTTGAGCAATTAAATATGTTCCTAAATATTGACCAATATATTCTAATCGGGGAATCTTTTTAGCTGTTCCCTCAATATTCTTGGTTGGTTTTTGAACTTTTTGTTCAAAAGCTTCTTGAAGCGTTTCTTCTTTAATTTCTTCTATTCCTTCAGATGAAGGAATAGAATACTCAAGTTGTTCATCATTTAATACTTGGTTATTCTCTATTTTACTAGATGGTAAATCTAAAGTTTCATAAGTTACCTTATCCTCCATTTTTTCTTTCATTTTAGGAATTAAAGATAAAGTTTTTAGGGTTTCAAAAATCGTTTCTCTAATTAACGAGGTTAACATTCTTTCTTCTGTAAATTTTACTTCTAGTTTTCTTGGATGAACATTAACATCAATTAATAATGGATCTAAAGTTATTTTCAATAATAAAATCGGATATTTTCCTATTGGTAAATAAGTTTTATACGCTTCAGTTACAGCGTGGATTATTTTATTATTTTTAATCATTCTATTATTAGCTATTACCGTAACGTGATTTCTAGATGATCGATTAAAAATAGGTTTTGTTAAATAACCACTTACTTCAAAATATTGGTTCTTGCCATAAAAAGGCACCATATTTTTAATGGTTTCTAATGAGTATATATTGGATAATACTTTTAAAACATCAGCTGATCCTGTTGACTTAAAAATTGTTTTATGATTATTCGTTAAAGTAAACGCTACTTCAGGATGAGATAAAGCAATCTTATTTACATAATCAACAATATAAGATAATTCTGTGTTAGTACCTTTTAGATGTTTTAATCTTGCTGGAGTATTATAAAATAAGTATCTTACTGTAATACTCGTTCCTTTTCTAGGAGCATACTCGCCTTCTTCTTTAATTTCTCCTTTTATTAAAAGAAGCCGGTATCCTTGCTTACCTTCACTACTAATAATTTCAAAATGGGAAACAGAAGCAATAGAAGGAATAGCTTCCCCACGGAAGCCTAAAGAAGATATATGAAACAAATCATGATTTGTTTTAATTTTTGATGTAGCATGTCTTTTAATAGCCATTTTCATGTCTTCTTTACTCATTCCTACGCCATCATCTGTTACTCTTATTTCATTTAATCCAGCTTCTAGTAAATCAATCTTAATTATTTTACTTTCAGCATCAACTGAATTTTCAACTAATTCCTTAACGACTGAGGCCATATTTTCAACTACTTCACCTGCGGCAATTAAATTACTTAAAGTTTCGTCTAGTTGGATTATTTTTCCCATATTATCACTTCTTTCTAACATTTTTATTATACGTTAAAAGTGACTTTTTTTCCACAAAAAAATAACAATCAAATGATTGTTATTTTAGGTTTAATTATTGTTATTTTTGAAGATTTTTATTTTAATAATCTCATATAACTACATTTTATTAATAATTTTATTTAAAATATTTAATGCTTCTAACGGTGTTAAATCATCAATTGAGACTTCTTTTAATTCTTTAATTAAAGCATTCTCTTCTTTAGTAATCTTCTCTACTTCTACATAATCATCAAAATTGAAAAGATTAATATTTACTGATTCTGATAACTTTTGATGATTTTTTTCTAAATCATGTAAAATAATTTTTGCTCGAGCAATCAATCCTTTAGGAAGTTTTGCTAAACTAGCAACATTAATTCCGTATGATTTATCTGTTGGTCCATCTTTAACTTTATGTAAGAAAATAAGTGAACCATCTTTATCTTTAGCACTAACGTGAACGTTTTTAAGCATTGGTAGCGATTGCTCTAAATCAGTAAGTTCATGATAGTGGGTTGAGAAAAAGGTTTTACATTTAATTTTTTCGTGGATATACTCAATAATTGCTTGTGCTAACGCCATTCCATCGTAAGTAGCTGTTCCTCTTCCTATTTCATCAAATAGAATTAAAGAATCTTTTGTTGCATTTTTAATTGCATTATTAGCATCTAACATTTCTACCATAAATGTTGATTTTCCACTTACTAAATCATCTGCCGCGCCAATTCTTGTATAAATCGCATCAAAAACTGGTATAGTTGCTTTTTTAGCAGGAACGAAAGAACCAATTTGTGCCAAAATAGTCGTTATAGCCATTTGTCTCATATAAGTAGATTTCCCTGACATATTAGGCCCTGTTATAAGTAAAACATTGGTTTTTTCATCTAGTAAAATATCGTTAGGGACAAAAGTTGTTTCTGTTAAAACTTTTTCAACAACTGGATGTCTCGATTCTATAATTTCAATTTTATTATTATTAACTAACGTTGGTCTTACCAAGTTTAAATCTTCACTTATGATACTTAAAGCAATCATCATATCAATTTCACTTATAATGTTAGCATTCTTTTGAATTACTGGGATTTTTAAGCGGGCTTGATCACGAAGCTTTAAAAATAACTCGTATTCTAGTTTTATACTTTTTTCTTCTGAAGATAAAATAATTGTTTCCTTTTGTTTTAATTCTTCAGTAATATAACGTTCACTATTTGATAAGGTTTGTTTTCTCGTATAGCCAAATTCATCTTTTACATTTTGAATTTGTCCTTTAGGAACTTCTATATAATAACCAAAAACACGGTTATAACCGATTTTTAGTTTTTTAATTCCTGTTCTTTCACGTTCTTTTTCTTCTAACTCTCTTAACCATGTTTTAATGTTTAATGCATTATTTCTAATTTCATCTAAATCTTGATTATAACCTTCTTTAAAGATTCTTCCTTCTTTAATTGTTAAAGGAGGGTCATCAACAATTGCCTGATCAAGAATTTCATAAAAAGCTGTTAACGGATCTAGCGAATCGGCTAAAAAGGTTGTATGAGGATTTTTTAAAACTAATAAATCGTTTTTTAAATTCGGTAAAATACTTAGTGATTTACGGAGTTGAACTAAATCTTTCCCATTAGTATTTCCATATGAAATTCGGCCAACTATTCTTTCTAAATCATAAACGTTTTTAAGTAAGTCTTTGATTTCTTGTTTTGTAATAAATTCTTTATTTAAAATGTCAATTGTATCATATCTAGTTTCCAATATTTCCTTATTAATAAGGGGTCTTAATATTTGTTTTTTAAGATAACGTGACCCCATTGCCGTTTCACATTTATCAATTAACCAAAATAAACTACCAATACGGTTATTATGTCTTAATGTTTCTGTTAATTCTAAATTTCTAATCGAGTTAGCATCCATTTTCACATATGAAGATGCTTCTAAAATAATTACTTTTTTTAAATGCATTAACTCTCTTTTTTGAGTTCTTACTATATAATTAAGCAATCTTTTAAAAGTTTTTTGTTCTTCTTTAGTTGGTAAATCTTTATATAAATCATCAAAAAGTGGGGGAACATCAATCTCGTTATTGATGGAAACTACTACTCCCTCAGATTTAATATACTTTTCTAAATGAGTTTCATCAAAAAAATTAGAAATCACAATTTCTTTTGGAGAAATTTGTAATAATTCATTAATTAAAACGTTTAAATCTTTTGGAATTAATAATGAGTATGATTCCCCAGTTGATAAATCTAAAAAACTAACTGTATAGCTATTAATATTAATGCCAATTGCTGCGATATAGTTAATATCATCACTTTTACTTTCAATAAATGTTCCCGGTGTTATTAATCTAACAACATCACGTTTAACAATTCCTTTAGCACTACTTGGATCCTCTACTTGTTCACAAATTGCAACTTTATACCCTTTTGCAACTAACCTTTCAATATAACTATCAGCTGCATGATGAGGAACACCACACATTGGCACCTTTTCTTTTCTTCCAGCATCTCTTCCAGTTAATTGAATTTCTAATTCTCTAGAAGCTAAAAAAGCATCTGTGAAGAACATTTCATAGAAGTCTCCAAGTCTAAAAAAGACTATAGCATCGTTATAGTCTTCTTTAATTGTTAAATATTGGCGCATCATTGGTGTGTATTGTGACTTATCAATATTCTCCATTTTTATCACCTATTAATAATTAGATTGAATTTGTTGATAAATAAACAACTAAAAGAATTAAAGCTATTGTAGCTGTAATAACAACTAATTTTTGGATTTTAGATTTTCTTGCTTCACTAACTTTTCCAGCGATTTCTTCAAATTTTAAATTATATAAATATTCTTCAATATTCATGCCATCAAAAATTTTAAGAGATGCAGTATATTTTGGTTGTTCTTCTTTTGGCATTTTAATTAAAATGTATTCAATCTTATCTGATTTTTTTAATTCAATTGAAACGTTAACTTTTCTTCTTTTAGCATATCTTTCAATTTCTAATATTGATTTTTTAGAAATTTCTTCACGCTTTTCATCATCAAATCCTAATTTAATTGCTACAATATCAATTAATTGTTTTTTATTAATTCTTCTTGGAATATCGACTCCATAAACTTTACCAAGTTCTCTAACCTCTGTTAAAGTTGTAGCATTTGTTAAAACTTCTTTTGCTTCTTCAATTTCTGTTCCATCAAAATAACCATTTGGTTCAAAATAAACTTCATCAAAATTTTTACGAAGTGTTTCATAAGATTCTTGTGGCTCTTTTGCATATTTCATTGTTAAATTTTGTAATTTTACAAATTCTAAATTGTTAATTCCTAAATCTGTTCTATTTCTAACAATAATATCCCAAAAATCTTTTTTATATTCGGTAACATTAATTTTTAATTGATAACCTGAAGCTAGTCGTTCAAGTTGAAAAATTGTAAATTTATCAAACCATTTTAAACGATGACGCATTTCGTCAGAAAACTTATTAGCATTTTCGGCAGTTGCGATCGCTGGTGCGATATTTTTACGAATTAAAGCTTTATGTAAATAATATGGTAAATAAATCTCTTTGTTGTTTAAATACTTAACAATTTCATATGAAGGAATAACTGTGAATGATTCAACTAATTTAGTTATTTTTACCTTTTTAGAATATAAAAAGATATATTCTTCGTCTTTACGTGCTTTTTTAGCCATATACACCACTCCTTTTAAACTTAAATAATCTCAAATACATTATATATTAAAAAAATATGTAAAGCAAGGGGAAATTGCTTTTAGTGGACATTTCCCAGTATTTTAATAAAGATAGATTTCGAATATTTTATTCGAAATCTATCTTTATCTCTTCTGAAATTATCTTTTGAATTAATCCTAAATCATAATTGATTTCCTCTAATAAATCTAGGTACTCATTCAAAACGATATGTTCTAATACTTGTTTTTTTGCCTTTTCATAATTGGTTTTAGCTACGGCAAAATCTTTACTTTTTAATTCTCTTTTATTAACCATTATTTTTTGAAGCTTTAATAATTCGTTATATTCTTTATTTAGTTTCTCATCTTTATCAATAACTTTTTCTAGTTCTTTAAAGCGCTTAACAGTTGGGTCTTCTTTGATTTTATTAATTAGTTGATCCAAACTATTCAACTTGTTCACCTTTTAAGAACCAGGTTTTTGCTTCAGTGATTTTCACTTTAACGATTTCACCAATTAATGTTTTATTACCGTTAAAATTAACCAATTTATTGTTTTCTGTATACCCTGCTAAAACGTCTTCATTATGCTTTGATGTTCCATCTACTAAAACCTTCACTATCTTTCCTTCAAACCGCTTATTACCTTTTAAATAGCCTTCATTAACAATGTCATTTAAGGCATATAATCTTTGTTTCTTTTCTTCGAAAGTGATACTATCAGGATAATGTTCTGCGGGTGTTCCGGCTCTTTTTGAATAAACAAAAGTATATGCTCCTTCAAAATTACAATATTTAACTAGCTCTATGGTTTCATTAAATTGCTCTTTTGTTTCACCAGGGAATCCAACGATTATATCAGTTGTTAGTGATGCATTGGGAATATACTTATAAATGTTATCAACTAGCTCTTTGTATGATTCTTTTGTATATTTACGATTCATTCTTTTTAAAACTTCATTACTTCCAGATTGGACAGGTAAGTGAATATACGGCATTAAGTTACCGCCTAAAGCTAATACTTTTACTGTTTCTAAATCAAAATCCTTTGGATGTGAAGTTGTAAATCTAATTCTAGGAATTGGTAATTTATTTAAATCACGCAATAAATCAGCAAACTTATAATCAAGGTTTTGAAAGTCTCGACCGTAACTATTAACGTTTTGTCCTAATAAAGTAACTTCTTTATAGCCTTTGTCAATCAATTCGAGGACTTCGTTAATAATATCATCCTTATTTCGTGATCTTTCCTTCCCTCTTGTGTAAGGAACGATACAATACGTACAAAATTCGTCGCATCCGAACATTATGTTAACCCATGCCTTACGACTATTCGCTCGTATTCTAGGGATGTTTTCGACAATAGACCCTTCTTCTGAAAAAACTTGGATAACTTTTTCCTTTGAAAGGACTACTGACTCTAAATATTCTGGTAATTTATAGATGTTATGCGTTCCAAAAACTAAATCAACATATTGAAATTTCTTCAAAATCCGTTCTACTACTTTTTCTTCTTGAGGCATGCATCCACATACTCCTAAAATTAATTCTGGATTGTTTTTCTTATATTGTTTTAGTCTTCCAAGTTCACCAAAAACTCTATTTTCAGCATTTTCTCTAACCGCACAAGTATTTAATAAAATAATATCAGCAAACTCTAAAGTTTCACTTTCTTTAAAACTTAGTGCCTCTAAAATCCCTTTTATTTTTTCGGTATCAGCTTCATTTGCTTGACAACCATACGTTTCAATTTTATATGTCTTACCTTTTCCAAAACCTTTAATATTATAATGCTTATTAAAATCAATCACTGGCGTTTCCTGTGATCGTCTTTTTCTTGCATCTCGAATTGATGGTTTTACAAAATATTTCTCATAATCTTTTATCATATTATCACCTTTATAAAGTATAGCTCATATTTTCTTTTTTACCAAACAAAATGAATAAGGAACCCTTATTCATAAATGTTTATTGCCTTAATTTCTGGTTTATCAGTATCCATTATTACTGCGTTAAATTGCAGTGGTTTTGATAAATCCTCTTTTATTCTTCGTGGCATTCCATCTAAAAATTTACTAACAATAAGATCTTTGTCGGCGCCAATTACTCCGTATTTTGCGCCACTCATTCCAATATCAGTTATATACATTGTTCCTTTTGGAAAAACCATTGCATCTGCGGTTGGAACATGTGTGTGTGTTCCTACTACTGCGTTTACTCTTCCATCTAAGTGATGAGTTAACGCGATTTTTTCACTTGATGCCTCTGCATGCATATCAACAATGATAATATCACTATTAAGCTGTTCTAATATTTCATCAGCCTTTTTAAAAGGATTATCTAAGGGGTCTCCCATAAAGATTCTTCCCATTAAATTAATAACTGTGACCAATTTATCATTATATTTAATTGTAATATATCCTTTTCCAGGAATTGAGTCTGCATAGTTAGCTGGTCGAATAATGTTTGAATCATCAATAAAATTAACGATTTCTCGTTTAGAAAAAGAGTGATTTCCTAAAGTTACTACCCTTATTCCTAGTTTCATCAGTTCTTTATAAATTGTTTCACTTATTCCAAACCCGCGATCAATATTCTCCCCATTTAGAAAAATTAAATTAGGTCTATATTCTTGTTTAATCTTAGGCAAATATTTACGTAATGCTTCCATCCCTCTTGTTCCGAAAACATCTCCAATAAATAAAATTCTCATTTGATCAACTCTTTTCTATTAATTTAAAATAGTCTTTATCTTGAGCAATTTCTTCATAATCCCAAAATAATTTATTTTTAATCATTGTTTTGATTTCTTGAATTGTCGCCAATTTACATTGTTTTACTTCGGTGTTATCAATAACTAACTCATCTAATCCAATATCTTGGTTAATTAAATAGACATCCATTATATTATTTCCATAATCATCAACTACAAAATATCTTTTGACTAATTGTAAATTTTCTTTAACTAAGTTTACCCCAATTTCCTCAACAGTTTCTTTAACTGCAGTTTCTAAGGAAGTATCGCCTTTAGTTACCACTCCCGCGGTTGTCGCCCACATATACGGAATATCATCAGTTTTTTTGTTTCTTTGTTGAATTAAGTATTCGCCTTTAGCGTTTCTAATCCAAACATTTACAATAAGCTGAAATTCCCCATCTTGTAGTTTGGTTCCTCTTAAAGCTTGCTTATTAGTTTTCTTCCCAGTTTCATCATAAATATCAAAATATTCCATTTTCATCACCTCAAATAGGTAAAGCCTTCCGAAGAAGGCTTTTATTTAGCGATATCTTGAGCTCT
>Ga0164318_10001782_pt1 | contig 19503 bp, 16 predicted proteins | sample GuaBasSedimGuay9_FD_113734 | JGI IMG/M metagenome (GOLD analysis project Ga0164318, IMG submission 113734) | Subseafloor sediment microbial communities from Guaymas Basin, Gulf of California, Mexico - Guay9, Core 4571-4, 0-3 cm | ecosystem: Environmental > Aquatic > Marine > Hydrothermal vents... | reverse complement strand
TTCTTTCAGAAACAGCCCTGGAGATTCTGCGAGGATAGTGGCGTCAATACCAGCCACGGAATTGGTTGTTTTCGGGTGCCAAAACCAACAACCGCATTCACACCGGATCCATTCAGAAGATTCTCTCCAATGCCTGTCAGAAAAGCCGGTATCCAGAAACAAGTCAGTGTACATTCTCTCAGACACTCCTTCGCAACACATCTGCTGGAGGATGGTACGGACATCCGTCACATTCAGGAACTATTGGGCATAAGAAGTTGGAGACGACAGAGATCTACACGCATGTTAGCACCCGGGATATCAGCCGGAATCAAAGTCCATCGGAGAAACTCGACTTAAAAAGATGAGAACACTTAGCAGTGGAAGAACAGCAGTCACCGCCAAAGTGAATATTGGCGAACCAGTTCGCATATACCGTCAAATGCCCCGTCAATACGAACCTTTGGGGTCGGCAATACGGGCGTTATATGACATTGCCTATTTAGGAGATGAAAGAAAATGAAACTGTTTACCATCAATAAAAACGGAAAATTTGTTCCGTATAAAGAACATGACTTCGGAAAAATCAAGCAGGAAGCAGATTTGGAAGTTTTGCTTGAGAATAATCCTGAATATTTCTTTGAAGGAAGCAAAGTCCTCATTATAGGACGTCAGGTTACTACAAACCTGAACACTTTTATAGATTTATTGGGAATTGATAAAGCTGGTAACACAGTAGTTATAGAATTAAAGAGAGGAAAGACGCCTCGGGAAACAGTTGCTCAGCTATTAGAGTATGCATCGTTTGTTGAAAACTTAGACTACTCCCAGTTAAATGATATTTATCAAGACTATTCTGGCGAAGAAAGCAGTTTGGAAGATTATCACCAACAATATTTTCAAAATGAGTTAGATGAAAATGTATCTTTTAATAAATCAGTAAGACTTATTATAGTTGCTCAAAAAATTTCAAAAGAAATTAAACAAACCGCCCTGTTTTTAAGGAAAAAAGGTATTGATATTTATTGTATGGAGTTTAAATATTTTGAAACACGTTCTGGGGAGAAGATAATCTCAAGTGATTTTGTCGTTGGGGAAGAGGAGTTTATACGCCATAAAGTTCAATCTGCTTCACTTCCCAAGGTTGATGAGAAGCAATTCTTGAGTTCATTGGATAAAAATGGATTAAAAGTTTTTCAGCAGATATTTGAATTTGCAAAACAAAGGGGCTTAATGTTCAGGTGGGGGTCAAAAGGATTCTCACTAAATGTGGAATTAGATGATGGCTTTGTTGGCTTATTTTTTGGGTACCCTCCTAATTCTGTATTTAAACAGAGCATATATACTGGCTTTGAAGAGGTTGCAAAAAAGGTTAATAATTCAGAAGAAATTATTGAATTCTATAAAGAACATCTTGAACATCTTGGTTATTTTATAAAAGCAAAATCAAATCTAAAATGGTTAATTGATAAAGAATATTCAGAAGATGATGTTAAACAGTTTCTTGGGATTATAGAGAAAGTAATTTTAAAGATTAAGCAAAGAGGTTCGAAATAAATGGGCAACGATCACATAACACCTTTTAAAAGGCCGAAGTCAAGCAAAAAAAATTCTCCCTTTCCGAAAAGTGAATAAATTTTCGGCTCTAAGACGGATTGGTTGAGACACAGACGTCCAGACAAGCTGAGGGCTGTCCAGCCGAGATGAATCCTTTGCCGGTCTACCTTTAAGCTGGCCTCGTTAGAAAGAGTGTTCCAACGGGGCTGGCAAACAAACACCTTTTGGGGCTTGCGGTCGGGAGGTTTCCCCCTTGACCGTTCCTTGGGCACAGGAGAAGGTATCCAAAATTCGATTTCGGCAGGCCCCTGGCTTTCCAATCACCGGCATCGGACCTCTTGAGGATGCAGTTATGGGCTCGGGCTTGCCCCGTTAGATAAGGTCCTATCTAGCGGGGCTTGCCAGGGGCGACCAGCTCCTTGGTTACCATAGTACGGGCCACCGGAGGGTTGGTCTTGCGCAGGTTACGCCCGTATAGCTCTTTGATCTGGGCATAGTAGATGATAGCCTTAAGCGCTGCTCCAGTGAAGAGATATTTCAGGCAACGCTTGCCATCTTTGGGGGCATACTTCATTTTATCTCTTCCGCCAGAATGCGCTGTTCCTGGCCCAGCCAGCAGTAGGAGGCGAAGTCCTTGTCGTCGGCGAACCGTTCTGAGCTTCCCGTGCCGTCTACCCACGCCCAATGCGGTTGGTCGAAACCGGAAAAGTAGTTGAGCAGAGTTTCCTAGTAATTGGGGAGCTTCGGCTGGTTCAAGACGTTGCTCTGTTCACCGACGGTCGTCGTGAAACTGAAGCCTTTGTGCAGTTCGGTTCCTGACTGAAGCATTCGGGCAGCTTCTGGGTGTCTGACTAAAAGCTTATAGGGGTTGGTCACATAGTAAGACAGCTAAAAGATAGGAAACCGGAAAGGTGTTTTACCATAATATCACAGCATCTACGGTCCGGGCTTGGCCGCCTCCTTCCGGAGATTGCTCACTTCGGTCGCAACGTCGTATATGCTGGAACCGTTAGCGAAATGTAAAAACATTTGACGGTGCAGGTGATATGGAAATTGATGAATTGAACAAAATGATAAAGGGATGCAAAAAATGCCGATTATCTGAGACGAGGATAAATGCTCTTTGTGGAGAGGGAAATTTAAATGCGAAAATCATGTTAATTGCTCAGGCACCAGGAGAGAAAGAAGATAAAGAGGGAAAGATGTTTGTTGGCCCTTCAGGGAAGGTATTAGACGAATTATTGAGCACAGCAGGAATTGCCAGGCAAGAGACTTATATGACAAATCTGGTGAAATGTATGCTTCCCAAATACAGGAAGCCCAAACAGGATGAAATAGAAGCCTGCAGTTATTACCTGGATGAAGAGATCAAATTGATAAACCCAGAGATATTAGCTCCTTTAGGTTATTATGCTACCGCTCACATTTTTCAAAGATATGGTATCCTGTCACTTTCAAGAGCGGAATTTTCTTCGATTTATGGCAGACTATTTTGGGCTAAAGATAATAAGATACTGCCCTTACCTCATCCGGCAAGCCTTCTTCACAATCCTGACCTTAGGCAGGACTTAACAAAAGGTTACGGAAAATTGCGAGTCCTACTTATAGACTGTAAATGGTATCCAGTATGTCCAATGAAGAGATTTTATGAGAAAGGAAAGTTAGATAAGAAGTGGATAGAATTGTACTGTAAGGGAGATTGGGAAAGTTGCGTTCGCTATCAGATGGAAGAGGAAGGTAAACCACACCCAGACTGGATGCTTCCTGATGGAACCTTAGACGAAAAATTACAAAGACAGTCGGAAAAGTGAGAGTTGGGACACAATGGATGAATCACAGCAGTGGCTGTTTGGGTTACTGCACCTTGGAGTTTTCAAAAGTCCAGTCTCACTTTAGAAATAGCTAAGGGAAAAGGGTCATCGCAATAGAAGCTGAAGGAAATGCTTTTGATTATGAAGAAAAACCCTCATCTGAAAGCAAAGAAAATCGGCTGAGATTTTAGCAAGTAAATCTGAAAAGGTACTTTTGTGGAAAGGGTCTATTGAGAAGATGCCAGGCAGTACTATTTTGAAGTTCCTTTTTCGCATCAACAATTGTCATGCCTATGTTTGGCCGGTAAAATGATAATAGTGAAATGTGCTAAGTGCAAAAGCAAGATCCTCAAATATCAAAAGGTCGGAAAAGGTCGATTATGGCATTGCTGGAAGGATCGAATAATTGAGGACTATAGCACCAGAAATGGAAATAAGGTTAAATGTCAGTGCGGTAATCTAATTGGCATTGACCAAGGAAAATGGATTAAGATGAGGCAATGTTCTTTTACATATTCAGGGGAAATAACAAGAAAATAGGGGGTGTTAAGATGAAAATTACGATTATTTATGATAACAGTGCTTTTAGAGAGGACCTTCAAGCTGATTGGGGATTTTCAGCACTTTTAGAAATTAAGGAAAGGAATATCCTTTTCGATACGGGAGCGAATGGAACGATCTTGCTTTCAAATATGGAAAAACTGAAGGTCAATCCAAGAGACATAGAAGATATTTTTATCTCTCACCTCCACTGGGATCATACAGGCGGACTTTCATCTTTTCTTCGCCTGAATAATGAAGTAAAACTCTGGATTCCTTCTTATTTCTCTGAAGCAGAAGAGGCAAGAGAATTCATTGAAGTGAAGAAACCCAGCAAGATCTATGAAGGTATTTACTCGACAGGTGAGCTTGAGGCAATAGAACAATCCCTCTGCGTCGAGACAGAGAAAGGTATTGTAATTATAGTGGGATGTTCCCATCCAAGAATGGAGCATATCCTTGAGACAGCTTCCCAGTTTGGCAAAATTTATGGCATTATAGGAGGCTTACATGGAACTAGGCCAAATGCGTTGCGAAACTTAAGCTTAATCTGTGCCACCCATTGCACTCAACGCAAGTCAGAGATAAAGTCTCTTTATCCTGAAAAGTATCTTGAAGGAGGAGCAGGAAGAGTAATTGAAATTTGATTCATATGAATCCCAAAATGTCAGACTTGGTCGCAATCTTAACTTTGCCAAGGACTCGCTTTCCAATCCAAACCAAAAACCTGGGCTCAGACATTTCTATTGAATCACAAAAAGGGGCCAGAAACAACTTTCATTTCTCGCTATGACAACTATCAAGTAAATTCAGAGCTTAAAGCCGCCTGCGTGTTTTTCGCTATAATAAATACTCCTAAGGAGAATCTCTGACCGCAGGGCCCTTGGTACTATTCGGTCCCCTGGGATGGCACCATTAAGGTAAGCTGTGACTTGCAAGTGCAATACATTCTGCAGATTACAGTTCCTGGTTCAGCCTCAAAAAACAATGTTTTTGCTATAAGCCGCAGCAGCGAAATAGGCCGGCAGTGACGGTCTGCCTCTTTCCTATGGGGTAATCCTGGTTCTGTCCCGAGGAAACAGGGCTGCCATGCGGATATTAGGCAGATCAAGTAGCTGCTTGGTCAACCTCTCGGCTCCGATTGCCAGTCCCCCGTGAGGAGGCATTCCGTATTTGAACACCTGGAGGTAGAAGTCAAAATCTTCAGGTTTTAACCCGAATTTTTCCATATTCTTCACCAGCATCGCATAGTCATGAATCCTCTGGCTGCCGGTGGTCACTTCCAGTCCCTTAAACAGTAGGTCAAAGCTCCTGGTCACCTCTGGGTTTTTGTCATCTGGCATTGTATAAACCGGTCTTTTGCTGGTGGGATAATGGGTGATGTAGACCAACTCTGTACCTGTCTCCTCCTTAAAATACTTGCAGATTAGCATCTCACCTTCTGGATCAAGATCTGCTTTAGACTTGGCCCGTTTTCCGTACTTCTCCTCCAACAGCTGGAGGGCATTCTTCAGAGTGATCTGGGGTATGGTATCAAATTCAGGCACTTCAGCACCCCAGAGCTCGAGCTCCGCCCCACAGACCTTCTTGGTATGAGAAAACATGTACTTCAACAGCTCTATCTCCACGGCAATAACATCCTGTTCGTCGTCGATGAATCCCATCTCATAGTCAAGGCTGAGGTATTCGTTGAGGTGACGGGAGGTGTCGTGTTTTTCTGCCCGATAAACATGTCCCACTTCAAACACTCGCTCGAAGACACCAACCATAATCTGTTTGTAGAACTGTGGGCTTTGAGCTAAGTAAGCGGTTTTCTCGAAGTACTCCACTTTGAACAGCTCAGCTCCACCTTCGGTCCCGGAGGCCACAATTTTTGGAGTGAATATCTCGGTGAATCCCCTCTGTTTGAGAAACTGCCGAAATGCCCAGATCAGCTCGCTCTCGATTTTAAATATGGCTTGCACCTTTGAATTTCTCAACGACAGCGGCCGGTGTTCCAGCACAGGACCAAGCTCTGCCCGATCAAATGCCCGTTGATTGCTGATCTCTAAGGGAATGGAGGTGCCGTAGTAGACGTCGCCCAAGAGCCTACAACTGTTCACATGGATCTCTATTCCTCCGGGAGCGCGCGGCTCTGAGACAACTTTTCCCCCAACCTCCACTACCATTTCGTTCCTGATACCAGAGAGCTCTTCGCTTTTCTGGAAAACCGTCTGGACAGTTCCAGTTCTATCCCTCAAGATTACGAAATTTATGCCTCCCAACTGTCTAATCCTGTGCACCCACCCTTTCACTATCACCTCTTTGCCGACAAAATCGGGCAACAGAGCTATCAGAATACGTTCCATCCATATCCTCCCTATGAGTTACTATTCTTCACCAGGTCTCTGTTTCTTAGTCCCTAGCAGTCACCCAAGTCCTCTCAATTTTCTCTGCAAGTATTGCCTCACTGTATATCCGTATTCCTCGTCCATCAGGGCAAAATCAATGAAGGCTCGGAAGTAGCTCTGGTGATTTCCTATATCGTAGCGCCTCTCTCCAGGGCCGAGTTTAAGACACCTCACTTTGCCTCCCATTCGAAGAAGTACCCCAATGGCGTCGGTGATCTGCACCTCTCCTCCCATTCCTGGAGGAGTGCGGCGGATTGCCTCAAAGATGTTAGGATTGAACACATACCTGGCAGCTATTGCGTACCTACTTGGTACCTCCCCTTTGGCAGGTTTTTCTACTAAAGCCTCGGCCTCAAACTCATCTGCTTCTTCCGCCTTTGGCCTAACGATGCCATAACGGCTCACCTCATCTTCGAATACCTCACAGACGGCAAGGGTACAGTCAGACCTGTGAGAAAGATGGGATTGAATGAGTCTATGGATTAAGGTAGGAGACTCTGTTGGCTGCATAATGGTGTCCCCCAGTGCCACTACAAATGATTCGTCTCCCACAAAATCTTGGGCGCAGCCGATGGCATGGCCTAACCCCAAGGGCAGACCCTGGCGAACATAGAAGAAGCTGACCTCTGCTTTCTCGTATTCTAACTGCTCCAAAAGCCCGGTGTTTCCGCTTTCGGTCAGCATTCTGACCAGATCAGGGTCTTTGTCGAAGTGATCTTCGATTGACCTTTTCTTACGGCCGGTGACAAAGAGTATTTTCCTCAACCCCTGGGCCACCAACTCTTCCACCACATATTGAACCACCGGTTTTCTCCCCACCGGCAACATCTCCTTAGGTTGAGACTTGGTGGCGGGCAGCAGTCGGGTGCCTGCCCCAGCCACAGGGATGACTGCCTTTTCGATACTCATAGCTCTTCTCCCTATTTTTCCAAAATCCCCGCCAAAGCTCGCAGTCCCAAAAGATAGCTCTCCGCCCCGAATCCCTGGATTTGTCCGGCGCAGACTGAAGCGATTACCGAGGTTTGTCTGAACTGCTCACGGACGTGAAGGTTAGACAGGTGAACCTCCACTGTGGGCAGTCCGGAGCCGGCCAGAGCATCTCTAAGCACCACGCTATAGTGGGTAAGACCCCCAGGGTTGATGAGAATCCCATCTGCCCAATCCATCCGCTTCTGGATCTCATTGACTATTTCTCCCTCAGAGTTAGATTGGAAGAACTTCACCTCCACGTGCAGGCGTTCAGCCAACTGCTGGATGCGCTGGTTGATCTGCTCCAGGGTGGTTGTTCCATAGATCTCAGGTTCTCGCTTACCCAGCACGTTAAGGTTGGGACCATGAATCACAAGTACGTGGTGCATAATCCCCTCCGATGTTCTCTGCCGGCCTCTATCAAAGAATATATCGGCTTAAATTTTCGTCTGTCACAATCTTATCTAATGTTTTCTTCACCATCTGGCGGGTGATGCGGATGGATTTCCTCTTCGTCTCGGGCACCGTGTAGAGGATATCCTCCAGCAGGGTGTTCATAACCGTGTGAAGCCTTCGTGCTCCAATGTCTTCTGTCCTTCTATTCACTTCATCTGCTACCCTTGCAATCTCTTCAATGGCTTGCTTAGAGAAAGAGATCTTGACGCCTTCGGTAGCTAATAGGGCCTCGTATTGCTTCACCAGAGCGTTTTGGGGTTCAGTGAGGATCCTGACAAAATCCTTGGCAGTTAAGCTGTCGAGCTCCACCCGGATAGGGAACCTGCCCTGCATCTCCGGGATCAGGTCGGAGGGTTTGGCAGAGTGAAAGGCACCGGCAGCGATAAACAGGATATGGTCGGTTTTCACCATCCCGTATTTTGTCATCACATTTGATCCTTCCACGATGGGTAGTAGATCGCGCTGTACACCCTCCCTGGAAACATCCGGGCCACTGGTGGAAGACTCCGTAGAGGCTATTTTGTCAATCTCGTCTACAAAGACTATTCCCGATTGCTCTACTCGGTTGATCGCCTCAGAAACCACCTCATCCATATCGATGAGCTTTTGTACCTCCTCTTGAGTCAGTATCCTCCAGGCCTCAGCTACAGTTACCCGTCTTCTCTTAACCTTTTTGGGAATCATCCCCCCGAAAATCTCCTGGATATTGATCCCCATCTCTTCCATCCCGATGGGGGAGAATATTTCTACCATCGGAAAAGTATTGGAGGAGAGCTCAAGTTCGACCATTCTTTTGTCAAGTCTTCCTGCAAGAAGTTGCTTTCTCAGCTTTTCTCGGCTTCTCTGGTGTTTCTTCTCGACCTCCTTATCGAAGGCCTGGTTCTGCTTGCCCTTTTTCTTAGGGGGAGGGGGAAGGAGAATATCCAAAAGTTTCTCTTCGGCCTGCCTTTCGGCCTCTTTTTGGACTTGTTCTGCCTTCTCCGTCTTCACCATGTTCACCGCCAGGTCGGTGAGGTCTCTGATCATAGACTCCACATCTCGTCCCACATAGCCCACTTCAGTAAACTTAGAGGCCTCCACTTTTATGAAGGGAGCATTGGCTAAATTGGCCAAACGGCGTGCAATTTCGGTTTTACCCACCCCTGTGGGACCGATCATAATGATGTTATTGGGCATAATCTCATCCCGCAGCTCTTCTGGAACTTGCTGGCGGCGCCAACGGTTTCTGAGCGCAATTGCCACCGACTTTTTGGCTTTGTTCTGCCCTATCACGTACCTGTCAAGTTCAGCTACTGTCTGCTGGGGTGTCAATTCTCTCATCAAGCAGCACCTCGGATTAAAGCTCTTCAATAATTATTCTGTCGTTTGTATACACGTCAATAGACGAAGCGATCGACAGAGATCTTTCCACAATAGTTTTGGCATCGAGTTGAGAGCATTCCAGATAAGCCTTAGCGGCGGCTAAGGCATATGCCCCTCCTGAACCCAGGGCAATGATGCCGTCATCGGGTTCAATAACATCCCCGTTTCCGGAGATAATCAGGGAGAACTCTTTATCCATCACTGCCAGCAGTGCCTCTAACCTTCGCAGGTATTTGTCCATTCTCCAATCTTTTGTGAGTTCCACGGCTGCTCGCCTCAGATTTCCGTTATAGGTCTCCAACTTCGCCTCAAATCTCTCAAACAGTGCGAAAGCATCGGCAGCGGCACCGGCAAACCCCGCCAATATAGTGTTGTTATACAGCTTCTGGACCTTGCGAGCATTGTGTTTCATTACCGTGTCGCCGAATGTCACTTGTCCGTCACAACCCAGCGCAGTCTTGCCATTACGCCTAAGTCCCAGGACAGTAGTTCCTGCAAACTTAAACCTGCTCAATTCCAGACACCTCCTTTGGCCGTCTACGCCCTAGGATGAGCTTGATGATAAATCTTTTTCAATCTATCGGTGGTAACATGGGTATAGATTTGAGTAGTGGAGAGACTCACATGTCCCAACAACTCCCGAACCGCCTGCAGGTCAGCTCCAGCATCCAGCAGATGGGTAGCGAAGCTGTGCCTTAAAACATGGGGACTCAGTCCCTTTTGCTCTGAAACCATAGACAGATAGCGGGTGACGATTTTCTGGACAGCGCGCTGGCTAAGCCGTTTGCCGTAGCGATTCAGGAAAAGGGCCTGGTTCTGACTGCCAACTTGCTGCAATAGCCTTCCTCGCCAGGGCAGGTACTCTCTGACGCTCTCCAGTGCCTTACGTCCGATGGGAACCACCCTCTGTTTTCTTCCCTTACCTTTAACCTTAACCACTCCACCCAAACCATCCACTGAAGAGACGTCGAGATTCACCAATTCGCTCACCCTAATCCCTGTACTGTAAAGCACCTCCAGAAGGGCACGATCTCTCCAACTAAGGAAATCCTCCCCTCCGGGCAGTTCCATTGCCCTTGTTGTCCGGTCTACATCCAAAAAGAGAGGTAGTCTCTTGTCCAGTTTAGGCGAGGCGATGCCATAGGCCGGATTCTGCTGTATGACTCTCATTCGGCACAGATATTTGAAGAATGAACGGACACTGGCCAGCTTGCGAGCTACCGAACGCCGCTTGAGACCTCTCTGCCTCAATCTGCCCAGAAAATGGCGGATACAGGCCCGATCGACATCCTGAGGACTGACACCAGGGCTTTGCAGATAGTCGCTGACGAAAGCAACAAACTGCTTAAGATCAGTCTGATAGGCACAGAGCGTCCTCTCCGAGAAACCCCGTTCCCTATCTAAATATCGGAGAAAGCTCTCGATACCCTTTTGCATCTTTCAGTCCTCCTCCGGGAACTCTGCTTTGCAATTGGGACACTGTAGAAACAGACCTTTCTTCTTGGCCACCTTCTCCACTAAGAAAGGAGCGCCACACTGGGGACACTTTCGATTTACGGGTTTGTCCCAAGAGGCAAATTCACATTTGGGATAGTTACTGCAGCCATAAAAAACCTTTCCCTTTTTGCTTCGCCGTTCCACTATTTCACCATCGCATTCGGGCTCGGGGCAAGGGATACCCAGAGTGAGAGGCTTGGTGTTTTTACATCTTGGATAGGCAGAACAGGCAAGAAATCTCCCGTATTTTCCTGACTTAACCACCATTGGGGCGCCGCATTTCTCGCACACCTGCCCAGTTGGCTCTCGCTCGGCATCTGCCTGCTCAAGCGGACGAGCATTCTTGCATTCGGGGAAACCAGAGCAGGAGAGAAACCTCCCATGGCGTCCCCACCTAATGACCATCGGACGGCCGCACTTCTCACAGACCTGGTCAGTGGGCTCTTGCAAGGACTTCTTCAACTCTGTTCGCTGCCCCTTGGCCTGAGAAAGGGCGCTCTCAAAGGGAGTGTAGAAATCGGTCACGACCTTGATCCAGTCTTCTTCACCCGCCTCTACGCGATCAAGAGACTCCTCCATCTTAGCCGTGAACTGGACATTAAAGATGTCAGGAAAGGCGCCCACCAAGAGGCGATTTACTGTCATTCCCAGATCGGTGGCAAACAGTCTGCCTTTCTCTTTTCTTACATAACCCCTCTCTTGAATTATACTTACAATGGGAGCATATGTGCTGGGACGACCAATCCCTTTAGCCTCAAGTTCTTTAACCAGGGTGGCCTCGGTGTAGCGGGCGGGCGGCTCAGTGAAGTGCTGCTGGGGAGTGACCGAAACCAAGTTCAGTTCTTCGCCCACGCTCAGACCGTCTGGAAGTTTTGCCTCAGCTCCATCCTCCTGTTCATCGGTGGCTCCCTTGTAGGCAACCATGAAACCGCGGAAGCTAATGGTGGTCTGAGAGCTTCGGAATAGATATCCGTTAGCCTCTATTTCGGCAGTAGTTACATCCAGCAGGGCTGGCTTCATCTGAGAGGCGATGAACCGGGTCCATATTAGCTCATAAAGCCGCAGTTGCTCCGGCGTCAAAAATTTCTTCACCTTTTTCGGCGAATAGGCAAGGGAAGTGGGCCTGATCGCTTCGTGAGCCCCCTGTGCCGCTTTGCCGGCTCGGAAGGTATTTGGTTTCCTCGGTACATAGTCCACACCGTAAGAGCTTGCGATATACTCTCTTGCGGCAGTCACCGCCTCTTTGGCTACTCTGGGGGAATCGGTTCGCATATAGGTGATCAGTCCTGTCCTGCCCTCCTCCAGATCAATCCCCTCGTAGAGTTGCTGTGCAACCGCCATTGTCTTTTTGGCGGAGAAATTGAACCGCCTGCCAGCCTCTTGTTGAAGGGTACTTGTGATAAACGGTGGAGCAGGCTGTCTCTTCTGCTGCTTTCTCTTAATATCCACCACCTGAAAGCTTTTTTTCTCCAGTTCAGAGACAATGGCAATGGCGCTGTTTTCATCAGGGATACTGGCCTTTTTCCCGTTGATCTTTACCAATTGTGCCTCAAACACCTTTGGCTCTGTATCTCTCCTGGTGCAAAGAGCAGCCGTTATCGACCAGTACTCCTGGGGAACAAATTGGGTGATCTGCTGCTCCCGTTCGCAGACCAAGCGGAGGGCCACTGACTGCACTCTCCCTGCACTGAGGCTACCCCGGTAGACCGTCTGCCAAAGAAAGGGACTCACCTTATAACCAACCAGCCGATCGATTACTCGTCGTGCCTGTTGAGCATTCACCTTATTCAGGTCCAAACCCAGGGGCCTTTGGATAGCCTTAAGCACAGCGTCTCGAGTGATCTCGTTCAATAGAACTCGAAGCATGTTCTTGCCATTGCCTATCTCGTGGGCCACATGCCAGGCGATGGCCTCTCCTTCTCGGTCAGGGTCGGTAGCCAAGAATATCTTCGGGGCTCCCTTGGCTGCTTCTTTTAATGCCCTGACGATTTTTTCCTTTCCTTTAATTAAGACATACCGGGGCCGAAACCCATTGGCAATGTCGACGCCCAGTTGTTCCTCCGGCAAATCACGGATATGACCACCACAGGGTTTGACTATGTAATTCGCTCCCAAAAATCTATTTATGGTTCTCGCCTTCGCAGGCGATTCTACTATCACTAAGGATCTCGCCATGATTAAACTTAGAACCTTCTACTTTGTACTTAGGTCAATTTACAATCTCAGTACCCTTCGAAGCACTAATAAGACTGCATCCGAAAGGGTCTTCTATCCCTATGCAACTGACCCCTACAGCAGATGGAAAAAACCCTCTCTTTATCCAATGTATATAATCTAATCGCTGTTTTTTACAAAAGCAAGGACTTTTTCGCCAAGAGACAGTTCTGGTGTGTGTCAGAACGGAAAGAGGAAAAGGGAAAGGGCAGAGAAGAGATGTACAGGGGGAGGGCTAAACTTCAGAGCGAATCCTGGAGAGCAATCGTTCTCTCACCCGGACGAAGAATTGCCTTGCCAATTCCGTTCGGTAGTCGGGATACGTCCAATCTAAGGGTTGAAATCCCCCGTGACGATATATGAGTGTAACTTCAGCAAATATCCCTCCGCCCAAGTAGATGCGATGACTGTAGTTCTTAGTGCTGGCCAGAACTAGCTGAGCAAGAGAGAGATAACCCGGATCTATGTTGACGGTTCTAGTCAGCCGCCCTTCCTGCTTGCTGGCCATATCCTCTTCCAGCCTGTTGGTTGCGATCTTAATCTCTCTCAGCTCGTCCATTTCTATAGGTTCGGCAAAGCTAAGGAATTGCTTGATCAACCCTTTTCCCATCTCCTTTTCATAGTAGGAAGAATAGATAAAGGGATATGGGTCGCTTTCCAACTCTATTCTGCTAAACCGCTTCATAAGAGAGATCTTTGCCTGTTCCAGTCGAGTTAGACTATCGGCCATTATGGCCATAACCAGGGCAGCCGGCTTGGGATAGACAATTCTGGTCATTTTACACTTCCCAGGAGGAAATAAGAAACACCTCGGTTACAACTGGGCTATGGTCATGATTCTCAGTGAGATTTTTCCACTTGATAACAGCAATAAAATCAAACTGGAAATTTGCAAAGGATGTAGCATCAAACTCCTTGTTGGTCATATTAGCGGTGGTCAACAATAATATCCCCAAAGGGCACTTAAGAATACTGTATCGAGACGATATCGCCCACATTTTTTAACCCAGCGCACTTCCCTTCGGTGGGACAGGAGCTGGTGTTGCCCTCCCGTTTAACATGAGACACTCCGAGCAATTTTCCGCTTCATCTCTCCCCATTGCGCAAATCTGCTCTAGTAAACCCTGCCGAGTAGAATTCTCACAGCCGCCTTGAATATTTGCGTTCCGCTGCAAATCCCTTCACAGAACCGTATGAGCGCCCTTCCCACGTACGGCTCTTCAGGAGAACACCCTCAAACTCTAAGGACCGAACCACGGAAATCGGTTTTGTTGACTTCCTCTGCAGGCATCTAATTGGTGAGGAAGCGCCCACGTTCGACGGTCTTTCTGCCAGCCCTTTGGCTTCCCAGGTATTACCCTGCTTCGTCACTACTATAGGCTGGCCCGACTCCCACTGCATGGTTTGTAAATTCCTACATTTGAAGGTTTCTCATCGCATATGCCGAAATCTCAAAAATGCGTTGCCCTCGTAATCGCAGCTCTCCCCACTATTCATCTCGTACCACGCCACGCTCGTAGACGCCGCAGAGTTTGCACAACCTTACCGACAGCGCCTGTGAAGTAGTGCCTTCCGCACACATCTACAACACCGGCCTCCGACACGATAATTGTTTCGGGCCTCAATCGCTTCACGCCGTAGAAAATTTACGCCCAACAGGGATCACTCCATTCGACGCCAGGTATCCGACCGGGTAGACTTGCGCTCTCACCCAGTGTCCATCCCCGTGGCTTCATGGTGACAGGGCACCCTCCATGTCCATCCCTTATGAAAATGTGGCTGAAGATAAGGCGTTTCCAATAATCTCTGCCAGACAATTCCCATTTATCCTAAAGTTTCTACATTCCGCTCAAACACAAGATGGACATGACAGAATTTATCAACTGCTTTTGCAGAGGTACCACTCAACGGGCAATCCGTAGTCATATATTCACATTCTTCATTGCAATATTCAGTCCCGTGCCACCAGTCGACTGGAGAGCGTGTTCTACCATAAGGATTGCAAACAGGCATGAAAGTGACTCGCACCTCCCTTAATACTCCTTCTTGCGGAGGTTTTGTCGGTTTGCCATCCGATCTTCTACCAGAAATAGTTTCATGTGAAAAATTCATAGCCGCCGTGGCCGTCCGCAGGAGGGTTTCTGACACTTGAATCCCTTATCCTCCGAAGCGAATCCTCGACAGGTAAATGTCACATGGCGTATTCCAATCTCCTGGGCGCTTGATCTCGGGATAATATTCGTGCATCGAGTAGTCGCTCACCACGTATTCATTTCCGTATTGAACCACTCCGGTATAGCTGCTGTCACCGGCGCTGAGAAGTTCCATTATCAGACGAGGGCGGGTATCCTCAATCAAGAATATCCCGGTGCGCAGGCCGTGATGAAACTCCTCCACCCGTGTTTGATCTATCTGGGCAACTTCGAAAGCAGTGCCCTGGGTAAACTTACGCCAGTCCTCTTGTAGTTCCCTGAACCGCTCGTCCGACTGAGAGCAGTACCTCCCACTGAGCATAATCCTCTCCCCTGCCTTAAACACATAAGGTGCCTGGATGATGCGTCCGGAGGAGACTGTCTCCCAGCGGTTCTCCGAGGGAATATAGGTAGAGATAAGCATCTCATCGTTGCTTCCCTTTCCTGCCCTCGAAAAAGCCATAAGCTTATCGTTCTGTACGAACAGGTCGGTTTCGTTGCCGCCTGTTTCATAGGGAAGGATATTGGAGAGCACCTTCCAGGTGCGGCCGTCCGGGCTGGAAAGAAGCTTCACCGCAGCGTCCTTCTCGGGCCAGGCATAGGTGGCCACAACGTACTGGTTACGCCACTTCCTGGGATGCCAGAAGACACAAGGGGCACACTTAAAGGGTTGGCTCCATCGCCCCGGGCCGAGTCTTTCGAACCCGTAGGTCATGTACCGCAACGGAGGCGTCCCGAAACCAACTGTGGTCGTCGCGTAGCCAAACAAACGTCCGTCCACCTCGATCAGATATGGCGAACCAACATCTTCCACGTCTGATATTTCCAGGACAGCTTCCTTTTGCCAGGAGATGCCATCCACCGACTTGAGCACTATCCCTCTATGACGTGGGCCGGCGTGCCTAGGCCCACTGTCGAAGCCCACATAAAACCGGCCCCCGAAAAAAACGAGGGAAGTGGCAGCGTTGTTCTTGGTATCAGGACGCTTGGCATCCGAATAGATCTTACGGTAGTCACACAAGGTCGGTTTGGGAAAGTTTTTTATACCCAGTATTTGCAATATCTCTCCGGCAACAAAAGATGCCATCCCTGATTGCGCTACCCCATCGGGAAGCCAACCCTCGAAGAGATGGTCGTACGCCAGGCGATTCTCCAGAAAATAACGATTGAGATCAATCAACCCAAGCGATCCCTCCTCAGCCAACTTCCGTACCACTTGTGCCAAATGCGATAAACGCTGCTGACGTCGCCGCAGTTCTTCAAGCGCACACCCGCAGGCCGTCATCCGCTCTGAGATGGGCGTGGGCGTCATCAGAACCGGACGGGCACCTTGCGCCGCGATCCCGTTCACTATCTTCTCCAGGTTCTTCCGAAAAGCCTCTGTCTCGATCCCTTGTAAGACGTCCTCGACACCGAACATCACCAGCACATAGTCTGGCGATTGCGAAAGCACATCCTGCCGAAGCCGGGCCAGCCCCTTCGACGAAGTGTCTCCCGAAGCTCCGGCGTTGACCACTTCCACACCACCTTCCACCCAATCGGAGAGAATGCGTTCCAGGATCGACCACCACGTCTGCGTCTGGCGCACCATGTTTACTGTAGTAGTGCCGTATTGAAAGCAGTCGTGGAACACATCAAGCTTGGCTGACGTGCCTACAGTCACAGAATCCCCAAAAGCGACAACTTTCATTGAAGCCATCTTTATCCTCCATATCTAAGACAATGCCTCAACCAGCCTTCTCCAGACCGAGTTAAATCTCTCGATTCTTCTCTCGTATCCGGTTATTGAAGGCAGCACAGAATCCACGATTTCTTCAGCCAACTTGGGATTTCTGTTAGATAGAGACCTCAAAAGCTCATAATCTTCGATGCTTTTGCGATGGATTTCATAGCGTAAGCAGCTTAAGGGTCTCTTTTCTCCTGGATATACAATAAAGGCATCTCCAGGAGCATAGCACTCGCGTTGTATTCCACAGCAAAATTCGTTGCGATAGTTCCAGTAAAGTCTCCCCCATATTTTATACGCTCCGTTGTATCCCCAATGAAGAAACCCGGGTAGATCATACTTGAAGTTGATCCAATGAAGATATCTCTGCTTAATAAGAGGAAAATCGATGAATCTGTTGGGATAAGAACCTCGGGGGGAGAAGCAAGTGTAAAACCAAACCTCTTTCCCTTGCTTTTGAAGTTCTCTAAAAAAATTCTGGTATCTGTCAAAGCCTATCCCCCCTTCGAAATGTTCCAACGGCGGAATCCAAACATCCAGAGCATCTTCTAAATCAACGCTTAATATTGGTTCCATTCGTTTTATCTTCGGAGAAAATTCCTTAACCATGCTTGAGAGGAATCTGAACTCCTTGGCATCCTCATCACGTGGTTCATCAAAAATGCGTTGCAAGTAAATATCAAGCCATCCCTTTTCTCCAAGATGTTTTTCTAAAGCAGGTAAAAACTTGCTGAGGAAATCACGAGCTTCAGGAGAACGAATATTCAAACGAGGTTGCCTGTAGGCAACTTTCCCTTCTGAATTTAGGATTTGGATTTCGGGCAAGGAAACAGTTTTTCTATCGGAACCTCCCAGGGGAGTTCCTTCTATTTTTCCAACCACTCCGGCTTTCTTGAACAGCTCAACAAAATGGTCATACATGGTAAAATCGAAGGAAAATCCCTTCTTATCTTTAATCACCTTTACCAGGGGAAACATTGGAGGATTGATCATACTCTGCCGATGTAATGCCATATCTTCGGCAAAGTTCTTTAAGATCTCCCAATGCTCAGGGCTCCAGGGTTCTACACCATAAAATTCTGCTAAAGGTTCTGCACGCAGATGATTGACCACCCAGAGATGTCTCTCTTTGGGTACGGTAGCGCCATATATTTTCAATTCTACGGGTACGCTTTCGATATGATTGTCCACCTTGAACTTGAATTCTCCCCGATATATTCCTGGTTTCTGCTCACAAGGCACCTCTGCCGTAAACCATATCGGTTGGCTCTCCCCAGGCTCTATGCGTAAACAATCATCTTCCAACAAAGGGTCCGGTATTTTGCAGGGAGCTTCCCGGTCAATTTCTCCGGAGAGAGGACATCCGGCAATAGGTCTTACCGGTGTATCCGGAGTATTGACATTTATCAGAATAAAACCAATAAAACGTGGGATGATAGTTATCTGCTCATCCCCCATCCCTTCTCTAAGCTTGAAAGGCTTTATCTCTAATGTTGCACCGTGGGATGACTTAACTGCTATTTGCCCAATAGCTAAAGCTCCCCTTACTGTTTCCATAGTAACCTGACGAGTCGATTTCTGCGGAGGAAAATCGTCTTTGAAGACTTTCCTCATAGGATCAACTGACCACACTAATAGACTATCCACGGCTCATCCTCCCAATTTGGCAGTTTCTATGCTTCCAGACTTTCTCCTAAGCTTTAATTTTTTGAAAGTTACTTCGACGCTCTCTGAATGAAGCGCCAAAGCAAAATGGCAACCCCTTTAATCTCGAGAGTTATCCTTTTCCTAGATTCTTGGAAACCCGAAATCTGCGAAAGTATAGGTGTCCTTGTCTCAGAATCTCACCTTTCGAAGCGAATTCGCGAGACATAGATATCGCACGGTGTTTCCCAGTCTCCCGGATGCTTGATCTCGGGATAATACTCGTGCATTGAATAGTCGCTGATCACATACTCATCCCCGTACTGAACCACGCCTGTATAGCTGCTGTCTCCGGCGCTGAGAAGCTCCATCACCAGACGAGGACGAGTGCCATCCATCAGAAACATTCCGGTGCGCAGACCATGATGGTATTTCTCTACGCGGGCCGGATCTACCTCCGCTGCCTCAGGTCCACCCCGGCCAAATTTCCCGAACTCCCTGGTCAGCTCCGTGAACTCCTGATGCGGATAGGCACATGTCCGACCGGACACGAAAAGCCGATCCTTGACCTTGAAGACGCACGGAGCCTGGATGAGCCGCCCGGAGGAGACCGTCTCCCAACGCCTCTCCGATTCGATGAACTTAGACACCAACATATAGTGATGGCCCTCTTTCGGATCGGCCCTTGAAAAGGCCATTAGTTGATCGCCCTCGGTCCACAAGTCCGTTTCGTTGGCGCCCGAAGCCGTCTCGCAGATCGTAGAGACGACCTCCCAAGTGCGGCCGTCCGGGCTAGAAAGAAGCTTCACCGCAGCATCCTTCTCCGACCACCCGTAAGGAGCTACCACATATTGTCCACGCCATTTTTTCGGACGCCAAAAGGCACAGCGAGCACACTCAAATGGCCGGCTCCATTTCCCCGGGCCCATTCTTTCAAATCCATAACTTATGACCTGAGGACGGTACGGAATTGGAAGACAGAACGTATAAACTACAAGCCGTCCATCCACGTGCAGCAATTTTGGATCGCGATTGTCCATGCCTGGCACTTTCAGCACGGCATCTTCGGACCAGGTGATGCCATCCTGAGAGCGCAGGACCACGATCACATCGGAGTTTGGACGGGAACGTTCCGGAACCCCGTGAGCATGACCCTTGCGGAAGGC
>Ga0164318_10001781_pt1 | contig 19503 bp, 22 predicted proteins | sample GuaBasSedimGuay9_FD_113734 | JGI IMG/M metagenome (GOLD analysis project Ga0164318, IMG submission 113734) | Subseafloor sediment microbial communities from Guaymas Basin, Gulf of California, Mexico - Guay9, Core 4571-4, 0-3 cm | ecosystem: Environmental > Aquatic > Marine > Hydrothermal vents... | reverse complement strand
TTCAGTAACGCTACAGCAAAGAATGCAGTAACAGTATTGAATGATGCTGTTGAGGTTTATGGTGTTCCAAAGCAGGTTATGACTGATCATGGAACACAGTTCACCAGTCTTCCAAGAGAAGGATGTCAGAATCCTGAACCAAATGTTTTCCAGAAGAGACTAGAGGAGTTATAGTATAAAACATGTCAAAGCTAGAGTAAAGCATCCTCAGAGTAACGGTAAGGTTGAGAAAACCGTAGATACAATCATGAAACTATATCAGCACTTTGAAAGCTGGGATATAACAGTTGCATATTACAACTTTGAAAGACCTCATATGAGTTTACGTATTGATAACCTTGAGACACCTTTCCAGGCATACCTTAGGAAGATGCATCCTAGGAAAAGGGTTAAATTCATTCAGGAGCATCAACATCTTATTTCAGAGTTTGCTCCTGAATTTCTTATGGAAGGTGATTGATGATGACAAACTCAAAATACTCGGAGGAACTTAATTCAGGATATTACAAAAATTTGTGTGGTATAAAAAAGTATTTTTTTAGAATGAAATATCCTTATCCTCTTTTAAAACACTTTGCCTTTTGTTCCATTCTCAAACTCATCTCTAGACAGCATGATCAATGCTAAGGCGCAGATGCTAAGAGCTATGCCTATAATAAATCCAAAAGAAAATATCCCAAGTACAGCGCCTGCAACAGAAAGACCAAAATATTGACGTTTAAAGGCGGCTGCAGCTGCAGCTAATGCAAAACCAGAAAACACTACTATAAGTGTTATCAGAACAAGATTTTCGGTATTGACCAATAGTATGTTGAACAGAAAATTTAGCCCTAAAAAAGTTACCTGACTAGCCATCTTTATAGAAACTGCAGTAAAAACCCCTAGAAAAAAAACTATTGTTAGTAATACCGATGCTATGATAGGTTTGTTTGTTTTCGGTCTTAGAGAGGATAAAACAGTTTTCCGTGGCTCACCATGTTCCTCCCATCCACATTCAACATCTGCTGATGCATTAGAACTGGATGGTGTGCATCGAACCATGAATACATGTCTGCATTCAGGACATGTGGCCTCATATTTTTCGCTGTCATCTGGTGCATCAACCACAAACCCATATCCACATTTTGGACATTTAGTCCTACCCTTCATATCAACTCTCACCAGATCCCTAAACATGCTTCAGGAGGTTTAAGATATGATATGTTTACTGGGTTAAGTATATTTCTATAAATTTTACCTTCTATTACATGGATACAAAACAAAAATGGATACAATTATCTTTAAATATACCCTGTTTATTTCAGAAACACCAAAGAAAAGACCAAAAAAGTAAAAAATAGAGTTTTTTAGAGGAAAAAACAAATGGCTCGATTCCCAGAGGCAGAAAAACGGTTGTTAAACAAAAAAGTCTGCATGAAATGTGGGGCATTAAATGCACCCCGAGCTAAAAGATGCAGAAGATGTAGATCTAAAGAATTGAGACCAAAGGCCAAAGAGAGCAGAGGAGTATAAATTTTCTTTTTTTAGAAAACCATCATGTTTAAAAAACATCATCTCTTTTCAGATTAACAGTTGAAATAGACTATGCCAGAGACAAAGGTTAAAAAAACAGAGGATTTCCACGAATGGTACAATGAGATTGTAGAACTAGCAGATCTATGTGACAAAAGATATCCTATAAAGGGTATGAATGTCTGGAGACCCTATGGCTGGAAACTAATGAGACATGTAGATGAGCTTATAAGAGATGAAATGGAAAAAACCAGTCATCAAGAAGTATGTTTTCCACTTCTCATACCAGAATCCTTGTTTAAAAAAGAGGAGGAGCATATAGAGGGGTTTGGCAGCGAAGTATACTGGGTTACATATGCGGGAAACAACCAGCTTGAGGAGAGATGGCTTCTAAGACCCACATCAGAAACCGCTATGTACCCGATTTTCTCATTATGGATAAGATCACATACAGATCTGCCTCTAAAAACATTTCAGATAGTCAACACCTTTAGATATGAAACAAAACAGACAAGAGCATTCATACGTGTACGAGAAATCCATTTCTTTGAAGCACATACCTGTCATAAGGATTTCGAGGATGCAGAAAGACAGATAGAGGAAGACAAAGAAATCGCTGATAGATTTCTAAAAAAACTATGTCTCCCATACATTTTTAGCAAAAGACCAGATTGGGATAAATTCGCCGGTGCATTCTACACGATCAGTATAGATGTGCTTATGCCATCAAGAAGAACACTACAAGTAGGATCCATCCATCAGTATAAAGATAACTTCGCTAGACCATATGGAATAACCTATGAAACTAGAGATGGAACACATTCATACTGTCATCAAACAACCTATGGTATGAGTGAACGGTTACTAGGTGCCATCATTGGAATACATGGAGACAACAAAGGATTGATACTGCCACCAGATGTCTCACCAATACAAGTAATAATAATACCAATCATTTTCAAGGGAAGAGAAGAAGAAATCATTTCTGAATGCAACAAAATATATCAAAAACTAACAGAAGAAAAGATAAGATCACATGTCGACAGTAGAGACATAACACCTGGGAACAAATACTATGACTGGGAACTGAAGGGTGTTCCACTTAGAATCGAGATTGGACCTAAAGAATTGGAAAAAAAAGAAATCATGCTGGTTAGAAGAGACAATGGAGAAAAAAAATTGATCAGTCAAAACATTCTTACCTCAGCAGTAAAAAAAGAGCTCAGCGACATATCTACAAGTCTCTACGAAAAAGCAAAAAATTTTCTCAGAGAAAACCTTCATAGACTCCAGACCATTGAGGAGGCAAAAGAAAAAAAAGGAATCATCGAACTACCATGGTGCGGAACTGAAAAATGTGCAACAGAAATAGAAAACATCTTAGACTCTAATACATTAGGAGAACCCATTGAGAACATAAAATGTGAAAACACATCATGTCCTATATGCGGCAACCCTGCCCAGACATGGATGAGATATGCAAAGACATATTAAAATTTAAAATTGTATTTCCTATAACCAAAATCTTCGGATGGGGAAAAAGACCATGTGGAAAAAAATAACTGCATTCCTACGAGAATACGTATCTATACTAAGCATAATAACCATTGTCCTTGGACTACTATTGTTTTTCATGGGAATCATATGGTACTGGTTCAGAGATGTGCAGATAGGACTGTACACTAACATAATAAATAGACTAGAAGACTGGAATGCATATCTACTAGTCCTTGGATTCATCATGCTGATCATGGGAACATGGTATCTCTACAGCTACAGCAAAAAAAGAAAATTTGTTTTAAATGAGCTAAAAACCAACAAACGTTCAGAACTACTAAAAAGACATAATGAGCTAGAATATACTGTTAAACATCTACCCTCCAAGTACAAAAAAATGTTAGAAGAAAAAAAAGAGGAGTTAGGAATCAAATAAAGAAGAAGAGGAGTCCTGCACAACAAACAAAATCTCCTATATACTCATATCCAAAAAAATATTTTTTTTGAAAAAGATAGAAAAATGGATTTCTATGCCCATAGAAAAAAACTTCACAGACTTCTATGTTATACTAGTAGAACCAAAATATAGTGGAAACATTGGCTTCATCTCAAGAACAATGATGAATTTCGATTTCGACAAACTCATTCTCGTAAAACCTTGCTGTAAACTGGATGATGAATGCTATACACGTGCAATGCATGCATATAAAATAATAGACCAAGCAATGATATTCCAAAGTTTTGATGAAGCCGTAAAAGACATCGACTACCTCGTGGCAACATCCTCCATAGAAAGCAAAACAGAAAAAAAACATTTGAGAAAAGCTCTCATACTAGAGGACTTTGCAGACAAAATATTCAATGTAAAAGGAAAAATAGGACTTGTCTTCGGCAGAGAAGACTACGGCCTATACAATGATGAGATAGCTAAATGCGACATTATGATGCGTATACCAACAAGCAATGTATATCCCTCTCTAAACCTATCGCATGCTGTTTCAATAACATTATATACACTATACATTAGAAAAAAAACTACTACCAAAAAGAAAAGAGAGATTGGAAGAGTCGAGAAGGAAAAATTGCAAGAGTTTTTTTCCACACTACTAGATGAAATCGATTATCCAGATCACAAAAAGAAAAACACGGAAATAATGCTCAGACGGATCATGGGCAGAGCAATGCCATCAAAATGGGAGTATCATACGCTGATGGGAGTCCTAAGTAAAACATTGGAAAAAATCAAAAAATCTTGAAAAAACAAGATTTTTATGTAAAAAAGCCTACCGGGAATACCAAAAAAACACCAAAAAAGAACTATATATTATATAAAAGGTGATTCGGAAGGATTTAGAGAAATGAGAGGAAGATGGGTGGTATGACAAAAACTGGTAGAAAAACCTCTTCTTTTTTTAGATTGTTTCTATGGTAAAATACACGCCAGTGTTTTTTAACGCCGCATGTACCTTATCTGCAAACCATATAAGCTCATCTACATCTACCGACTCCTTACTCCACTCGTATACAAAATCATAGTTTCCCTTAGTTGCTCTAAAACCCATGTTCAGAAGCTGATTTTTTACCTCTGATGGAGAGGATCCCTCACTGTTGAACATGATCTTCAAATATGTCTTCATAGACACGTAAAAGCCCCCTATATTTTCTCCTCTTTTTATTTCTGATAGCATCAGGATTGTATCTAAATCCAGCTGAGGGTATTAAATGATTGCGAAAAAAACTAAATCATCTCCCCTCATCCGCATTTTTTATACAGGATATGAGGAAACAGGAAATGGAATATAGCATAATATCAGTATAATAACTGCTATCAGGAAAGTAAACTTTCTTTTTATATCAATCCCTGTGACATCATTAAGTGGAGGAGGATGATTCATACCAAGCATAAAAACAATTATAAGAGCAAAAAACCACCATCCAGTGAATATCATGATAAAAACTGCTATCCAACCAGCATATCTCTGCTTCTCCCCAAGTACCGCTCGGAATATATGACCACCATCTAGCTGCCCAGCAGGTAAAAGATTAATAGAGGTTATCAGTAATCCTATCCAGCCGGCAAATGCGATCAGACTCAGATTTATCGGTGTCCCCATAGGCACATTCAATATAAAACTAGATAGAAATGTAAAAAGTATAGATCCTCCAAGCACAATCTCACCAGCAGTTGGCTCACCTCCCGCAGGAATTGGAGTAGAATTCATTATACCAATCAATGTAACAGGAAATGCAACCAGAAAACCAGCTAAAGGACCTGCTACCCCAACATCAAAAAGTGCTTTTTTGTCAGGCATAGGATCCCTGCTTGATATCAAGGCTCCAAATGTTCCGATGTTGAAGCCTGGTAGAATCGGTGGTATTGGGATAAAAAATGGGAGAGAAGTATTGATTCCATGTTTTTTCGAAACAAAATAATGTCCCATTTCATGAACAAACAGAATACTCAACAAGGGGAAAGCAAAAAGAATGAAGCCGTTAAACATGTTTTCTAAGCTAAACACCTCTAAAACATTGGGAACACTCCATATATCAAAATATTCCATGTATAGAAGTGATCCTGTAAGAGCAGTTGTCATAATAGTCGCGATTAACAGTAAAACATTTACCCAAACAGGTTTTTCCTTCCTATCTGGTCTCCTTGTAACATATATTACGTGTTCCCCTCCCTGATAACGTAACATTGGTATATATCCTCTATCAGAAATAGATCTTCTCAAAGAATCAAAGTTTTCCTCTAAAGTCTCTTCATCAATCCTACAGAAAAAAACAGCAGAGTTTTCATCTGCTCTTATATCATAAAACGGGAAACGTAGACCAACTTCCTGTTTAAGAAACTCTAAATCAAAATCGGGATAAACAGAAAAACTGTTTCTACCTATGTCATCTGATGAACCATCATAACTACGATTGTTAGACATTTAACTGGGCGGAAATATTAACAACTGTTTTATAAAGGTTTGGTAAGAAGAAACCATCTGAATACCTCTGGTCTCTCATATCCCTCATTTTTGTTAACAAAACTTAGAAAATCTAATTTAAATAAAACGTTCATCAACAAATTACAAATTATCATCCATCATCTTTATCTACATGCTCTTCTATTTTGCATAAAAAAAACATAAAATTATTTGATGGGTAAGGACAAGAAGATGACGGTTAACCTGGTAATTGGTACACAATGGGGAGATGAAGGAAAAGGAAAAATTGTTGACTACTTCGCTAAGGATGTTGACTATGTTGTTCGATTCCAAGGTGGAAACAACGCGGGTCATACAATAAAGGTTGGAAACAGGATATACAAACTTCACATAATTCCCTCAGGTGTGCTACAGGGAAAAACAGGTGTTATAGGAAATGGTGTTGTCATAGACCCTGAGGTATTGATAAACGAAATCAACAATCTAAGAAAACATGGGATAAAACCTAGGCTTCTTATAAGTGACAGAGCAAACATTATCATGCCATATCATAAAATCCTTGATGGAGCAGAAGAACAATCTCTCGGTGACAGAAAAATTGGTACCACAAAAAGAGGGATTGGACCCTGCTACAGCGATAAAATAGCTCGTAGAGGCATAAGAGCAATAGATCTCATCAAAAGAGAGATTTTGAGTAAAAAACTCGGCCTTATACTGCCACTTAAACAACGAATCCTCGATGCATACGAGATAGACATAAAACTCGATAAAAAAGAGATTCTAGAAAAATACAGTAACCTCGGAGAACAACTTAAAAAATTCATTACTTCAACCCACATCATACTCAACAAGGCGATAAAAATGGGAAAAAACATCCTACTCGAAGGCGCCCAAGGGACAATGCTAGACATAGACTATGGCACATATCCATATACCACATCCTCACATACCATAGCCGGTGGATCATCTATCGGAACAGGAATCGGACCACAAAACATCGACAACATAATCGGTGTCATGAAGGCATATACGACCAGGGTGGGAGAAGGACCTATGCCCACAGAGCTATCCAACAAAGAAGGAGAGCATCTCAAACAAAAAGGATATGAATTTGGAACTACAACCAGCAGACCAAGAAGATGCGGCTGGCTTGATCTCGTTGTAGTAAAACATGCATGTACGATATCAGGAATCAATAAACTTGCAGTAACAAAACTTGATGTTCTAAATGGTCTCAAAAAAATAAAGATATGTACCCACTATCTACTCAACAACAAAAAAATAGATTATTTCCCAGCTTCTCTCGAAGAATTAGAAAAATGTAAACCTGTATACAGAGAATTCAATGGATGGAATAAGATAGACAAAAACTTAGATAGTTTCTCAGATTTGCCAGATGAGGCACAGAAATACCTCGGCTTTATTGAGAAAGAAATAGGAATTCCCATCAAAATTGTTTCAATAGGACCTGAGAGAAAAGAAACAATAGAAATTTAGATAATTTTCTTCACATTAAACGCAGTGTTGATCCAACGTAGATAAGAGTTACATGCTGCTCTAAGAGAACTAACATCCTCAGACATAATTTTTAGATAGAACCTGTTTCCTGAAACAGACATCTCAACATCTGTTTTAGGTATACTATGTTGTATCTCTGGATACAATGTTTTTGCCACTATCTTAGCTTCTTTTTCAGAATTAAAATCAAAAATAAAACTAGCTGTTTTCATATACTTTTGAATTTTTTTATCTTGCCTTGATACGTTTGGCAATAGTTGGTCTCTCTTTATAAAACACCTTGCTTCCACAGTAGGGACATTGCATACCTATGTTTTTTACATCGAATTGAACAGGTTTTTTACACAAACCACATTTGTATCTAGTCATCTCTTCACCTACTATTTCCCGAAATTTTTGATATGAGAGGAAACTATTAATCCCTCATCCATTTTTTTTATGCATTGATTTTTAACATTTTTTCTATGTTTTGACCAGCCTCTGTCCTAGGCAAGTATGCACCGCCTGCAAATGTGTTTCCACATTTTGTGCATTTCCAGATACCTGTGCTGATACGTTTAACTGTTTTCTGACCGCAAGATGAACAGATATGTCTAGCTTTTTGCTGTGTTTCTATGTAACGTATCCTTGTTCTCGTCCTTACTCCATATCTGGACTGGAAACGCCCTGCGGTGCCAACCTTTTTTGTTCTTCTTGCCATATTTATTTCCCTATGCTTTTATATAATATCTTCCGGATTTCTTTTCCGTTATTAATAGATGCTTTTATAACCTTTTTTATCTCATCTTTTGTGAAACTACCGCTGAGTCCTTTCTGCATGGCTCGTATGTCACCATTCTTATCTGTTGCAACTGTTAATCTAGCTTCTGCTATTTCTTCCTCATCTAAACATGGATCTGCAACTACGACGTTGTTGAATTTTACAGATGTGCAGGAGACTGGTGGCTCTCTTAGTGGAAGTGGAAAGTCCTCACCTAAATCGAATCGCTTAGCTGGTACTTTTGTGGTAAAGAGTGCGGCGAGTGAGGCAAGTGATGCAGCATCAAACAGGTTTCCATCATAGTCAAGAACATGAATGTCTACGAATATGATCCACACCTTTTCACCTGGTTCTATACATAGTTTCTCTAACTCGATCACCTCAGATTCTCTTACGCCCCTATCTACAACTCTTGCAAGTTCTATAGCATCCTCCTGCGGGGGGCCAGCTTCGAAATCAGGGGAGGCAAGTGGGACCAGCTCAGCACCTGTGGTTAGAACACCGGTTTCAGGTGAATCCGGGTATGGTTCTCCAACATCCATTTTTATCCCAGTGAGAACCTGTGTGTTTCCAATCTTGACTAATGCGGATCCTTCCGCCTTTGATATAATGTTTGGTTTTATCTCTATCTTTCTATATTCATCAAATTTTCTTCCATCTATTCTTTTACCCTGCTCTGCCAAGCGGCAGAGGTAGTCGCGTTTAATAGAAGGTATGATGGTCATTCTATGTCGCCTCCCTCTATAAGAGATTGATATCTATCTAGAAGTGCTTTCCTTTGAAGCTTGGAAATGATGTGGCATCCTTTGATTGCGAGGTCTAGTGCCTTGTCGAATTCTTCTATCGTTAGATGTCCATCCATTTGAAGAAGAATGATTTCGTCCGTACGTGGTGCAATTGCTACAGGTAGATCTGCATCTCCATAGTTGTCCTCTTCCTTCCCTAGATCCAAAACAACCTGTCCATCTATTTTTCCAGCTGCACATGCTACAGGTATGTCTGTCATTGGTATACCTGCATCAGCCAGTGCGACACCTGCTGCGGTTAAACCTGCGCAGCGTGTTCCTGCTTCGGCATCTAACACTTCAATGTTTACATCAATGGTTGTTCTTGGAAACTGTTCTGTTAAAATAACTCTTTCTAAAGCTTCGGATATTACCTTTGAAATTTCTCTGCTTCTTCTATCAGGACCTGGTCTTTTACGGTCTTCAACGCTGAAAGATGCCATGTTATATCTTGCATTGACAAGGGCTTTTACCTGATCCTGTATATGCTTTGGAATAGCTTCTCGGGGGCCATATACTGCAACTAAAATCTTGTTTCCACCCCATTCAAGATAGCAGGATCCATCTGCTCTATGAAGCACCCCTGCTTCTATCTTGATCTTCCGTAGGTCAAGTGGTCCCCTGCCATCTAACCGTTTTCCATTACTATCAATTAGTTTGATTTCCTCTGACTTCATATTCTATCGCACATCCTTTGCATCCTTTTTCAGTAAGGATTCTATTTTACGTGTTAAACCATATGAGACAGCTTCGTTCTCGATCATGTTCACAACCTTTACCACTTTTTCGATGCCTTTCTCGTCTCCATCTACCCATATTCTACCGTTTTGACCAACAAATATACGGCATCTGGTATACTTCTTCAAAAGAGATATCATGGATCCCTTTTTACCTATAATCCTTGGGACCTTAGATGGTTCAACATCGATTATATGACCACCAACTATCTTATGTAGATTACGATCATTCAATGTGAGTTGTATCCTTTTTGACTCATCCACCATCAGTATCTTTGCCATTATTGAATCCCCATAGTTCAGATATTTCTCTGTATCACCAAACTCTATGCTCCATGGTACTTCATTAACATGTAGAAGAGCCGGATATGGAGCATTTATGTCTACTAGCCAGCTTGAAGAGGATGTTTCAATGATTATACCAATGACGGAATCTCCCTCAACAGGATTATATCTACCTTTTAACGGCACCACGTTTATGTAACCCATTTTTTTGCTAAGTATACCTAATCTCTCAGAATATATCTTTCCCTTTTCTATAAATGTACCACGTCCTGCCTTATTGTTTCTGATGTCCCCAAGAAGCTGACTAGGAAGCACTACCATACGTTTACCCTTCTGCATAGAACAACTAAACCCCTTTATAAAAAACCTTTTATTTCAGGATTCTTGTGTTTACATTACCCTTAGTGATTTCATTCAATTTTTCATAAAAATCAGTCTGCATACCAGCTGGAAGCCTTATGATACCCAGCCAGGATCCATCAGACTGCCAGTCTTCACGTTCTAAAACACCATAATTGCGGACAAAACCATATGCCTTGCCGATATACTGAGATGGTATTTTAACTGATATCTTAATCTGCTCCATAGATATCGGTATGATAGGACGTAAAGCCTCCACAACGGTCTTAACCTGCTGATCAACTGGTTTAAATGGATCGATATGAACACCAGCTTCCTCCATCGCCAGTTCGATCCTCTGACGTGGATGAGGAGTCTTTGTTCTTGGGTCCATAGCGTTTCTAGCAATAATATCAATGATGCGTTTTCTTTTCTTTTCCTGCATCTCATGTCTCTGCTCCGTAGTAAGCTGTATGTCACCTTTTAAAATGATTTGTCTCGCAATTTCCTCAACATTATCAGTACCAAAATGTTTCTCAAGTGATTCCTTGGAAGCATGAGTTCCCTTTTTAGAATCTCTAAAAATCGCATCTACTGCGAGATTAGAAACTATGTCAACCTCTTTACCTTCAATTAGCTGAGCAGCTGCATCAGGATCTACAAGTATCTCAAAATGATCTTCCCCTTTTTGTAGTCTAGCAATAACTGCTTTGTCAAGACTTACCAACTCTACTTTCCTCCAACAGCCTTAGCGACATATCCAATAGTTATCTCAGATGGTAATATACTGAATTTTTTATCCTTTGTAACCACACCAATCTCAATAGCATCAGATCTAAGTTTTCCCTCGGTTCCCTTATGAAGAGCCTTTATACCCAGATCAATAGCTTCATCCATAGAAAGGTGTTCCTTATAGTATTTCTCAAAAAAAGCCATTGCACCAGTACGACCCGCCCCTTCACTACTTGCCTTATACTCCATAAATGCACCAGATGGATCTGTAGCAAACAAACGGGCACCTGTCTCATCAACACCTGCTATCAGAAGAGCAGTTCCAAAAGGCCTAACACCACCATACTGAGTATATGTCTGCTTGAAATCACAGATACGCTTAACCAAGGTTTTAACCTGTATCTTCTCGTTATAGGTTATCTCATTTATCTGAGCATCAATACGAGCCCTATCAACCAATACACGAGCATCTGCAACAAGACCTGAAGTAGCGCATCCGATGTGATCATCGATCTGAAAAATCTTCTCTATTGAGCCGGGTTCGACCAGACGAGATGTGATACGTTTATCCACTATTAAAACAGCGCCATCTCTAAACTTCAATCCCACAGTTGTAGTTCCCCTTTTTACAGCCTCTCTCGCATATTCAACCTGAAATAGTCTCCCATCTGGAGAGAACACGGTAATTGCTCTATCATATGCCATATTTGCCGGCTGCATTATTCAATTTCACCTCTCAAACCCATTTTTTTCTTTTATCTTTAACTCAAATTTTTTTAGTAAACCTTCCACGTCATATGGAGATTTCCTGATCCAAATTTTTTGATTATTTCAACCAAGAATGCACTTTTAGTGTATATAGTTTGTGTTGCAGCACTTTTTCACCCCCTTTTTTCACACTAATTATTTTTATATAGAGCAATGTATCCATAATAAATTTCTGGAAACTAAAAAGCTGGAAGAATTAAAGGGAATAAAACTAAATGTTTCGTTTCTTATTTTGATGCATGCAATGGAGGGATTCTTTTTTTAGACTCCTCTCTTTTTGTCTCCCCAGATTATTTTATGAATCTGTAAACTCAATCGTATGTTCAGACCATCGGATAATATCCATCTAGAGAGTATGATGGGGTCTATCCCCCATACTGGTTGGAAAAAAACTGTGCATTGTGGTTTATGCTTTCTTATAATATTTTTTGCATACTCATAATCTTTTTTATCTAGGATCACAAACTTTAGCTGATCATTCTTATTTAGAAGAGATATGTTGTTTAGATACATTTTTTGGTGCATATTTGAGGAGGGACATTTTATGTCTAATGAGATTATCAAATGTTTTCTGTTTTTTATGTTTACAAGTATTTTTTCGATGTTTAGACTACCATTTGTTTCTAAACAGATACTATAGTTTTCTTCGATGAGTTTTTTTATCAAATCTATCGTGTCTTTTTGCAGCAGTGGTTCTCCGCCTGTTAAGCATACATATTTACAGGGATATTTTTTGATCCTTCTTGCTATCTCTTCTATGCTCATCTCTCTACCATTTTTATATGCATATTGTGTGTCGCAGAAGGAACATCTTAGATTACATCCAGTTGTTCTTATGAATATGTTTGGTAGTCCAGTCCATTTTCCCTCGCCTTGTATGGAGTAAAAAATCTCGTTTATCATCATTTTATCTAATAGCATCATATTGTTTTGTTTATTAAAAAAATATTTGTTGGACAAAGGTTTAGCAATTATATTTCAGCGTCTCTGTTGTTCCTCCTAATGTTAAAATAGTCATAATAATTTTTTTACAGATAGTTTTGATAATTTCTTTTGATTTTTTTTTGTAAGTGGACTGGATGGGATTTGAACCCATGGCCTCCACCTTGCGAAGGTGGCGATCTACCAGTCTGATCTACCAGCCCATTCTACCAGTTTTTTTCCTCTTCTTTTTTTTGCGTGAAGTGTAAAAGAAAATAATGAGTTTTTTTGATTCCTAGTTTTTTATTTTTGTTGGATCATAAGTGTTTGTTTTGCTTTTCGTAGTGCTTCGACTACTGAGAGTTTTTCACCCATCATAAATTTTTCTAGGGATCCACCACCGGTGCTTATGTGTGATATTTTGTTTTCGATTTTCATTTGTTTTATTGCTGCAATTGTGTGTCCTCCTCCGGCTATAGTATATGCTTTGGAGTTGGCTATGAAGGTGAATATTTCTTTTGTTCCTTTCATGAATGATGGTTTTTCGAAGACTCCACATGGACCCGATAGGAATATTGTTTTTGAGTTTGATAGTATTTTTTTGAATTTTTCTATTGTTTTTGTGCCGATGTCGTAGATGCTGTATTTGGTTGGTAGCTTGATGATGTCTATTTCTTGTCTTTTGTTGTTTTTGTCTATTGCTAGATCTATGGGTAGATGTATGTTTTCTTTGTATTCATCTAGTATTTCTTTGATTTTTTTGAATTGTTCTGGTGTTCCTTCTTCTTTTAGTGTTTTTTCGTTTTTTTCTCCAAGTTTTATTCCTTTGGCTTTGAGGAATGCATTGGCTGGTAATCCTGTGAGTATGATGTTGTCTGCTGTGTTGTTTTTTAGTAGATGTTGTATGGTTGTTATGGTGTCTGAGAATTTTGCTCCGCCGAATAGGAATGTGGATGGTTTTTCTGGGTTTTTGATGATTTTGTCTAGTGTTGTTAGTTCTTTTTCCATTAGTCTGCCTGCACATGATGGTAGTACTGCGGTGAAGCCTATTAGTGAGCATTGTGGTCTGTGTGCGGCTGCGAATGCGTCGTTTACGAATATGTCTGCTAGTGGGTATAGGTTTTGTACTAGTTCTGATTTTGCATGTTCTTCTGCAGATTTTTTTTCTGTTTCACCTGGGAATTTTCTGATGTTGTCTAGTAGTATTATTTGTCCTGGTTGAAGTTTTTTTATGGCATTTTTTGCTTTTTCTCCGAATATGTCGTTGATGAATTCTACTTTTTTTCCAAGTATTTTTTCTAATGCCTGTGCATGTTTTTGTAGGGATGTGAAGTCCCAGCTTCCTGGTCTTCCTTGATGTGCTAGTATGACGGTTTTCGCTTTTTTTTGTGTTAGTTCTTTGATGGTGGGTAGTGCCTGTTTTATTCTTGTTGTGTCTAGTATGTCTAGTGTTTTTTTGTCTAGTGGCATGTTGAAGTCTACTCTTAGTAGGATGGTTTTGTTTTCTAGATTAAAATCATCTAATGTGTTGTATTCTTTCATAAAGTAGATCTGTCCTCCTCTCCATTTTTCTACAAAGGCAATTTTGTTTAAAATACTTTTTTGTATTTGTGGTTATGTTTGTTTTTTTATTTAAACATATAGTTTATGAGATCTACCAGTCTGCAGGAGTATCCCCATTCGTTGTCATACCATGAGAGTATTTTGATGAGGTTGTTTTTTTCTCCTATGACGTTGGTGCTTTGCCCATCGATTATTGCGGAGTGTGGGTTTCCTATTATGTCTGCTGATACTAGTGGTTCTTCTGTGTATTGCATTATTCCTTTTAGCTGTGTTTCTGCTGCTTTTTTTAGTTCCTTGTTTATTTCTTCTTTGGTTGTTTCTCTTTTGAGTATTGCTGTGAAGTCTGTTAGTGATCCATCTGGTGTTGGTACTCTTATGGCTATTCCATCCATTTTGCCTTTTAGTTCTGGTATTACTAGTGCTGTTGCTTTTGCTGCTCCTGTGGTGGTGGGGATGATGGACATTGCTGCTGCTCTTGCTCTTCTTAGGTCTTTGTGTGGGAAGTCTAGTATCCTTTGGTCGCCGGTGTAGGAATGTACTGTGGTTAGGAATCCTTTTTCTATTCCGAATTTGTCGTTTAGTATTTTGGCTGGTGGTGCTATGCTGTTGGTTGTGCATGAGGCCATTGATATGATGCGGTGTTTGTCTGGGTCATAGGTGTGTTCGTTTACACCAAGTACGATGGTTACATCAGGTTCTTTTGCTGGTGCCGATATTAGTACTTTTTTTGCTCCTGCCTGCAGATGTTTTGTTGCTCCTTCTCTTGTTCGGAATACTCCAGTGGATTCTAATGCTACATCTATGTCTAGCTTTTTCCAGGGCAGTTTTGATGGGTTTACCTGTGAGAAAAATGTTATGAGTTTCCCATTAATTTCTATTCCATTATCTCTGGCATTTATTTCTCCATCGAATTTTCCATATATGGAGTCATATTTGAGGAGATGAGCAAGTGTTGCTGTGTTTCCTAGATCATTTACAGCAACTATTTCAAATTTTTTTCCATATTGTGAGTGTGCAAGTGCTGCCCTTAATGTGTTTCTACCTATTCTCCCAAAACCATTTATCGCTACTCGTATCATCCCATCCACGGTTTTCTTAAAAACATGTTTGTTCTATATAAGTTTTCCGACTAGGTGTGTTGTTTCTGCATTCTCTATTTCTACTGTTACAAAACTTCCTATTTTCACTTTTTCTTTTATCACTATGGGTTTATAGTTTTCTGTTCTACCAATATATGTGTTGTTTTTTCCTTTTTCTACGATAAGAATATCGTATTTTTTTCCAACATGTCGTAGATTGTTTGTCTCCGCAATTTTTTTGCATATTTCTGTCAGTTTTTTTGATCTTTCTTTTACTATGTCTGTCGGAATTTTTTTCATTTTTTTTGCCTCTGTATATGGCCGTGTGGAGTATCTAGTTATGTTTACAACATCTGGCTTCGTTTTTTTGATTAGATCTATTGTGTGCTGGAAGTGTTCTTTTGTTTCACCGGGGAAGCCTACTATGATGTCTGTTGCTATTGTGATCTCAGGATATCTCTTTCTGAATCTCCTAATTATTCCCATGAAATCCTCTACGGTGTATCCTCTGTTCATTCTTTTTAGTATAGTATTATCTCCTGATTGAACTGGTAGGTGCAGGAATTTGTAGATTTTGTTGTCTGCATAGGCCTCTAGAATGCTGTCAAGGTTTTTGAGTGTTGTAAAAGGGTTCATCATGCCTACTCTTATTTTGAATGATGCTTTGATGCTGCATATTTCTGATAGAAGTCTAGCTAGGTTGCTTCCAGTGTCTAGACCATATGATGCTGTGTCCTGCGCTGTTATCTGTATTTCCTTACATCCTTGTTTGAGAGCAGCATGTATGTCTTGTATGATCTCATGTATAGGATAACTAGTTAGTTTTCCTCTTGCAAAACGTGTTATACAGTAGGAACATGATGATGTACATCCCTCAGCTATAGCAATAGGTGCGGTTATTCCATGGTAGTATTTTGGCATCAGGGTTTTGTTTTTTTCTACAAAGGCAATATCCTTTTTTTCCGTTATGATGTCTAATATGTGATGATTGTATCTTGGCGGCAATATTTTTGCATCTGGTGCAATAGATCGTATTAGATCTGGTTGAACTGCTGCCATGCATCCTGTAACCACTAGTTTTTTGTTTGTTTTTTTGAATACTTTTAGGCGTGACAGCATACGTTGTTCTGTTGTGCCTATGACTGTGCAGGTTACTAGTATTAGAACATCGGCATCATCTATTTTTTTGACGATTCTATGTCTATCTTGCTTTAGGATACCTAGTAGTATACTTGTATCATTTTTGTTTGCAGTACAGCCATAATCCTCTACATATATTTTCATGTTCCACAAAAAGAAATTTTATTTTGCTTTCTTTTTTCTATGTTTTTTTATTTAACTGTTTCTTTCAGTCTGTTTATGACAAATTTTTTGTCCAAGTTTGATAGGAAGTATCCTGCTCGTGGTCCTTTTTCCTGGTTTAGCAGTAGTTGATATATTGTTTTGAACGCTGTTTTTATCTGCATGTTTTCTTTTTCTGCTGTTTTGTAGATTGCATTATGGATTTTTTCTGCTTCCCATTCTATGTTGGATAGAGTTTTTGTTAGTCTGGAGATAAACCTTTTTTGTTCATCTGTTAGATGTATGTCTGGTTTTTTCTTTTGCAGTTCGAATTTCATTGTGTCTGGTGCAAATTTTTTTAGCCAGTACCGTGCATGTTCTGTTCTTTGTTTCAATCTTTTTTCATCGTCTCTATCGAGGTTTCTTGGTATCTGTTTTGTTCTTAGAAGAATTTGTTTTATCTCATCCCAGTTTTTTCCTAGTTGTGTTAGTGTTACCAAGTGTCTGTATGGTATCTGATATGGTGGTTTTTTTGGTACGGTGTGTGGTTGCGATAGTTCGTAGGTTTTTCTTATATCTTTCATCCCACGTGTCTCTATTTCTTTTCCAAAGTATGCTCTTTCTTCTCTGTCATACTCATCTATGAGGTTTAGTATTCCCATGCCTGAGTCGAATAGGATGTGTTTGTTAGGCTGATTTTTCATTATTAGGAATCTTAGTACCTCTGGTGGTGTCATATGCAGCATTTCTTCAGCAGTGATGGCAGTGCCTTTGGAACTATGCATTGCTCCTTTTCCTTTGAGTAGTATGAACTCGTAGACTACTATTTCTGGTGGTGGATATTCGAATATTTCTTTTACGATTTTTATTCCCGTATCCTTTGCTCCACCTGTTGTTGCTAGATCCTTTCCGCATGGTTCGAATGTTATATTCAGCATCTTCCATCTAGCAGGCCAATCGATTCTCCATGGTAGTTTTCCTGTTCCTCCTTCTCTGATATCTGCTTCTCCTTCATATCCACAGGAACATTTATATTCAACAGAGGGATATTCGTATAGAACTGGTTTTGTATATGTCAGTCTACCACATCTCTCACATCTTATGTTGAATGGAAGCCATTCTCTAGGCAGTCTTCTATTTGATATGCCCTCGATTATTTCTCTTATTTTCTCGGTGTTTTCTAAAGCTGTTTGTATAGCATTAGAATAGTCTCCTTTTTTGTACATCTCACTTGCCCGGTATACACGTGGTTTTACACCTATTTCTTGCAATGATGATAGAAAAGAGCTTAGATAATGATCAGCATAGCTTTTATGCTCGTTGCATGGACAGGGGATATCGGATATGGGTTTTCCAACATGCTCTTTATAATATTCTGGTAGATAGGGGTATACTTTTCTAAGTGGATCAAAATCATCTGCTATGTAGATGAAATCAGCTTCTCCTCCTCTCTCGATTAGACATCTGTAGACTGCATCTGTTGTTAGTATCTCTCTCATATTCCCTATATGGATTGGGCCTGATGGCGTTATGCCTGTGGCTAGGACATGTTTTTTCCCCTTTTCCAGTAGTCTTTCTGCTAAGACATCTGCCCAATGCATAGAAAAACTCCTCATCTATTCCTTTTTCTAAGAGAATTTCTTTTTGGATCCGCACCCATGTTTTGGAATGATAGCCTACTAACGTATTGGAGATATACTGCTTTTTCTTTTCTCCTGAAATTTTATTTAAACCATCTATCCCCCAATCAGGATTAGTTATGAGGAGAAACAATTTGTTTTTTTAGATGACTCTTGCTCTTATGAGCGAACGTAAAGGAACTCCATCAACATCATTAGTGGCACGTTTGTTTAGAATACATAGACACAGTACCGGGTTTCCCTTCTCTTTTTTTGTTGCTTTTATCGCACTTCTAAGTGTTTCACCTGTTCCCACAACATCGTCTATCATAACAACATTTTTTTCAGAAACACCTGCATAGTTTGAGCAAAACGCACCTGATTTCTGATGATGTGGTCTAAATATTGCGAGCTCTAAACCTAGTTTTTCTGCAACAAATGTGGCATATGGAATACCATTTATGGCGATACCTATAACTGTGTCAACATCAAGATCCCTTTTCTCACATTCTTCTAATAAAATGTCGCATAATGCATCTGAGATAAATCCTATACGAGATGGATACACTCCTATAGAACGCCAACCTATTTTGACATCTCCCTCTGGTTTTTTCTTTCTTCCCTTGTTTAAAAGCCATACCGCTGTTTCCTTTGATACATTTAGCTCCTCCGCAATCTCATAATCTGTAAATCCACTCTCTTTATATTTCAATGCCTTTTCTATGAGAATTTCTATCTCCTTCATATTCCTATACACCTATTTGGAATGATACGTGTATAATATATCTTTGATATTTAGATGTTTTGGGAATGAAATTCCTCTCCAATATGACGACATGTGGATGATAGATTAGTACAAATAAAGTTTTCTTCTTTTCCCTTCTAGGTTTTATAAGAGATAGAGTTCATCTTCTATTGAAATATGATGAGAAATAAAAAACGGAGACAGAGATATTTGGATGGAAAAATATCTAGATAATTGAAAGATGGCTTCAGATCTTGAGAATGAAAAAAGAGTGACACTGTCAAGAAATTCTCACCTCCATATTAGAGTGTTACAAACGCTTTTATCCAACTTTCAACACTTTCCTTTGAAGCATTGAAAGGAAAACGTTTCCAGAACCTTTTTGAGCCTTGACTTTAGGATATTTAAACCAACCCTCTATTGCAT
>Ga0164318_10001780_pt1 | contig 19505 bp, 21 predicted proteins | sample GuaBasSedimGuay9_FD_113734 | JGI IMG/M metagenome (GOLD analysis project Ga0164318, IMG submission 113734) | Subseafloor sediment microbial communities from Guaymas Basin, Gulf of California, Mexico - Guay9, Core 4571-4, 0-3 cm | ecosystem: Environmental > Aquatic > Marine > Hydrothermal vents... | reverse complement strand
TTTACTACATCTCCAACATGTTTGCTTGGAGTATGACTTGCAACTATAACAGCGCCACCAAGTCTAGGATCATATATACCAACCCAGCTGGCTATATGATAATGATGCACAAGATAACCATATAACCATATTGGTGCTCTACCACTTAACACAATACCAGAACCAGGTTTTGGTATAGGTAAACTATCCACATCAATGACCTTTAAATCTTCTGGTGTTATAACACCACTTGGTAAATTAATATCAACAATGGTAAAATCACCCATATCTCTAGAACTAAACAATATATCTCCTTCTAAACCTTCTACGCCTCTAAGTCTCTCATATTTTGCACATCGCCTACCAGCAGGTGTCATCTTCCATGCTATACATCTTCTATAATAGCCTCCTACGTCCATTATATCACCCATTGCATCATCAATACCATATAAAGGTTTATATTTAGCACATCTTCTCCCCATACGTGTCATTTTCCATGCTATACATGTTCTATATTTACCCATTTTTTTATACCTCCTAATCTTTTAATTTTTTTATCAATTTATATACACCATATACTGATAATGTTACTATTGATAAACCTATTGGTAACACTATAGCATAGTTTATTAAATTTTTTGTAGTAGGTCCAAATATTTTATCTATTATTGATTCTTTTTGTATATGTTTTTGAGTTATATCATATAATGATAATATTGTAGCATATTTTGATTCACAAACTGATTTATCATATTCACCAGTAATACATTTTTCTATTATATTATTAGTATATGTATTTATTTGATTATATAATTTGTTAGTATTTGATGCAATAGGTGTTAGTCTATCAATAAAATGTTTTCCTATATTAATTATAGCATAACCACCAATAGCAACTACAAATACTGATACAATAGTTCCTATTACAGTAACAGGTAATCCCTCAAGTTGGTTTCTTTGTAAGAAATTTGTTACCAATTCATCAAAATTACCATATACTTTTTGTCTAAATACATCTGGTATATTATATACATCTCTAGCATATATTCTATAATCACATGTTTCTGGTAATGAACATACTAATAAAATCGGTATATCTGCACCTGTTATATTATCATAGTAATGTTTAAACTCTTGTACTAAGTTATTGTATTTACGTATATTAGTTCTTAATCTTTCTATGTCTTCATGAGATAAAAATTCTGGATGAGTCCTATATATATATTTTAGGTAAGCTAATTGTACACCAACTGTTAATAATGTTTTATAATATTCATCGCTTGGTAAGACATCTTTTGTTATAAATGATAATATATTGTTCTTTATATCACTAAAGTAGTCTTTTATCTCTGTAAAATAATCCGTTATACCATTTATGTTTATTTGTTCTATGTTTGTATGTTTTGCTTTTTTTTTTATCTCATACATTATCTTATAAAACTATGCGGTACTATTAATGTTACTAAAAATTGAATTGACTGACCAGCTGATAAATCTGTACCTACTGTTATAGTAACCCTTACAGTATTACCACTAGGATTACTAACACTAACCATAAATGGTTGTATTATGGATGGATCAGGTGAACCTCCGGCAACTGCATCAGTAACAATAACAGAAACAGGTAATGCTTCATACCAATTGCTCGTTTGATAATATCTAGAAATTGCTTTCTTCTCTTCTTCTGTTACAACCACATCAAAATCTATATTTACACTATCACCACCTTCTGTAATTGTTCCAACCTTTTTTAATATCTTCATTCTATAACCTCCTTATATTTTATTTTAGTATATTATATATTGCACCTTCTAAATTTGCAACTTCTTTTTGTTTGAAACCCTCTTTTTCTACTATTAATTTCTTTACACGTTCTTTATAACGTTTCATATATTCATTCCTATATTTTAAGAAATCCTCTTTTGTAAATGGTACTATTTTACCACCTGTATATTTTCTATTAATTATTGCATAAACTCCAGGTGGGCAAATACCTTTTTCATAAAAATGCAATAAACTAACACCTCTAGTTCCACTGACAATACATTTACCAGTAATTGGATCTCTTTTATAACAGCATTCTTTACGTACATTATCCCAGTGCCCTAATGGGCATCCAATTATTAATTTTGCTTTTATATTACCCTCTTTATCTGTTATTGTTTTTACTCTAAATGATCTTGGATCAAATTCTTCAGCTAGGTTTAAAACCTCTCTACAATATATCGGTTTATTTCCCATAATAACTTCCTATTATTTATTTATTTTTAGTTTCATTGTATATAATAAACCCTATTACACCAGACATCGCTATAATACCAGTTGCTATATATACCCATTTAGGTATTTTATATATAAATGGCTTCTTTTCTTCCATATATTTTTTATATATATTTTTAGCTTTTGCTATGATTTCATCTTTTTTATAACCATTCTCAATAGCAATATTTACCGCAAAAACAGGCAGTATATCTGCCGTCATTTCAAGTTTCATATCTTTGAACTTCTCTCTTAATTTTATCATTAATTTTATATAATTATCTATTCCTTTTTCTTTTAAGTAACTTTCTAAATCTTGTGATAAATTTTCCCATAATGATTCTATCACTTCTTCTTTTGTTATTTCTTTATTTTTATAAGAAGTATATATTTCGTTAATATTTTTTACTATTGTATCCTCAGTAATAATTCCCTCTTCCGCCTCTTCTTTCTGAAACACATAAATAATTTCATTATCTGTACCTTCAAAATTGTTTATGTGTATCCTTTCTTTACCTGTTATATAATTTAACATAATAGACTCCAATTTAATTATTTCTTACTTGTAAAGTATATAACACTACCAAGTACTAAACCACCACCTATCAAAGCGTACGGTAACCAATCCATTCTCTTCTCTTTTACCATACTACTACCATATCCTCCACCATATTCCCTACTGGTCAATTCTCTATTTAGATCACTGCGTAAGTTTGTATTATTACCAGTTGCATAACTACTAATTAACTGGTCTAAAGTCATGCTAGGCTGTGTAGTGGCAGTTTGACCTTGTTGAGTTACATAATTTTCACCCATTTTCTCTTGTACCCATTTGTTGCAATCTATTTCTTTTCCTTGAGTTTTTATAAACGCTGATGCTGTTGTACAAGCTAAGGTACCAGCAGATTTCACTGCATTACCTTCCTTTTCATGACCAGTAGCACCTAATACATCTCCGATAAAATTATGTGCAGATCCTAATATATCTGGTAAAGATTCCCAATTAAATGATACGTCTGATAAATTATATGGTATATAGTTAAGAATCTCTTGTGACAGATAATCTGTATTTATATGTAAATATAAATCACCATTAATGTTACTTGCAATAACTGGTATGGGAATATTAGTTAATACATGTGCTATCGAAAATTTTTCAATAGCTGTATTATAATCATAATCTATACTTTCATAAGCTTCTCTAAGAAATTTTAAGGCATTAAGTTTTTTTACTGCATTAAATATCTCTCTTAGATATAATAACTTATTGCCAGATTTATAATATTTATTTGCATTATTATTATGCTGTTTAATCTCTTTTATAAGTCTTGCCATATTTTTAACTATAATCTCTTTATCTATAACATAAATACCATCATAAAAAAGATTTTTTATGGTATTTATGTAATGTTCAACGTTAGTAGGAGTAGGTTTTACAGGTTTGCCATCTACAGTAGGCCACCCTGGTAATTGTTCTGTATTTATGTAAAGACCTTCTATTAGCATTATCTTATCACTCATTTCGTAACACCTCTTATTGGTATTTTGTTTATACTATATATTTTTCTACCAATGGTTTTTGTAATATCAAGTAATTTATTTGTATAAATATTTAATTCTGGTAACTCATATTTTATTATATTAACCCTAACAAATGGTTCCTTTGCATCATCATCTCCAGGCCATATAGGTATTATAAAAACATTTTGGTTATACTTTAACCTTATAATTACTTCCTTAGGAACACTTGTTTTATAGTAATAATTACTACCACCATCAGGGTTTAATGTCTGTTCTAACTCATACGGTTCTAAAGGTAATAATATACTTCTACTATATAAATCATAAAGACTACCCTGTACAGCTGTTTGATCAGTAATAAAAATAAAAGCAAAAATACCTTTATATGCTACATTACTAAGCCATCTATTATCTAAAACACCATTTTCAGGAATACATATAATCTTATATATATATCTAACATTAGATTGGCTTGCTGGTATTAATAACATAGAATCGGTTATTGGATCTGGTGGTACACCGTAATTTACATTTATATTTTTTACATCAACTATATGTAAGTTGTTTATTATAAATGGAAAGAAACTATATTCACCGAGTTTTAAAAATTCAATCATTTTTGTTATCTTTGTCTTAATATTCTATCTAATTCTAAAAAATTTTTATCTATTATTATACCATGTAGTAAAATTCCTGCTACTTTAGTTCCCGATGATAGACCACTCAAAGCTTCAAAAGATGCCATTATAGTCGCTCCTGGTCTGACAATCTGCGGTATATTTAATTCTAAACCTTTTCTATTACCTGATCCTGCATAATCTTGCATAAACCATGCAAGTCTGAAAGGCCTATCTATAGGCATAAGTAATTGTGATGAATGCGTGACTTCTATCTTTACATTTATATATAATGGATCCGCATCAGATCCAAGTAGTACATAGCCACTAATGGATTTTATAAAATAGACAAATCTTTCTGGGTTATTGTACTGTGCAACAGCAGTTGTTGGGCCGTAGGGTGGTGGTCCAATAGTTACTTCTAATGGTACTAAATATGGTCTTATTTTCTCATCATTTATATAAACATCTTTATTGAATTTTAGGTATTGTTCCATACCAGCCATAGTACCCTCCTATTGTACTGGCTGGTAAAATAGGTAAGACTATTTTACTAGCCAGAATTTTAACTATGTTTTTTTTTAAAGGGTGGGTGCTCAAAATATCACCCACCCCTTACCATAACGGTAATTAATCTATTTAAAATAATATCAATTATCTCTTTAGTGCACTTACAGCAACAAGTCCTCTTAACTCAAATGTCAATGTTACAACAACACCCTCAGGTATTACAGGGTTTTCAATTTCATGATCAGAACTGTCTGTTAAATTTGTTCTCTCATATCTAGCAATGCAACTAATCGCATCGTTATAGTCTAATTCTATAGGCTCAAGAAGTGCTCTCTTTGTACCACTTGCAGGCACTCCAATACTTATAAAGCTGGTATCCGATTCAGTTGATTCCCCAGCAAATCCACGTCCACTTTCAAACTCATAGTAAGGACCATTGATTATTATGTCATCAAAAATTCTAAATTCTATATATAAATTTTCAAGAACTTTCATAACTTCATTTGCAGTTGCTCTTGTATTACCCCAATAGATTCTAGGGATTATACCTACATAATAGAACTTACCTGCCCAACCACTAGGAATCTGATGAGCTTTATCACAATTTGTGTACTGTTTCCCTTTGCCAGATACATTTTCAAACCATGCAAAAGTAGTGCCTGGTAATAAAGTATAATCACCACCTGTTCTATTACCAATAACTAGAGTATCATATACAGCCCTCTCCTTTACCTCAATAAGTTCATATTCGGTATTTTTTATTATAATTTTAGACTTTGGAACCCCTTTTATAATAGGTCTTTTGAATGCTTCTACCTTCCTACCTGGTATCATAATAATAACCTCCTATTGGTATTTTTATTATTTATTTATATATATTTCAAAAATTTTTTTTGCTACTAATTATCTATTATTTTTAATAATATAATTCCTCTTCCTCAGGAGTCAATGCAATCACACGTCCATCTACAGACTCCTCATATAACTCTGTCCCAAACAAATATTCCCTTTCGGGTCTTGAAAGAACTATCTGTCCTACACCTTGCTGTTGTCCTTCTTGCCCTTGTGGTGGTGGTAATTCGCTTTGTTCACCTTCACCTTCACCCTCTTGAGCTTTCTTTATAGCTTGACTTAATCTATATCCTTCCTTTGCGGTTATTATAGCATCCCATAAGCTATACAGACTAAAACCAACTCCAACAGAAGGATCAACCTTTTGAACTAAAACCTTACCACCTGCAAAACCCGCTATTGCCTTTATCAAAGACTGCAACCACCATCTATCAACCAATTTATTTACCGCATATTTATTAAATAGATACGCCCCTGCTATGCCTCCAACACCCTTTAACAATGCCTGAAGTTCTTTAAAGTTCGGCAAAACCTTTTGTGAAATCTCTTTTAACTGCCCTAATGTCCCATCGGAAAAATCTTCTATGTCTTCTATATCTGAAAGTGGTTCATAAAGTTCGGTTCCTTCTATATCATCAACACCTTCAATTAATGGATATTTGTATTCTTTTACTGGCATCCCAAAACCTCCTAAATGTTGTATATTTTTATATTTAGCCAGTATTTTACTGGCCGTTGTATGCGTTGAACCTACTACAATTTTTTCTATTCCAGCTTTTCTACATAACTCCGCAAAGCTGGGTATCTTACTCCAATCTATACCAAGAGCCTCAGCCTCAGACTTTGAGATTCTCTTGGCACATACGCATTGACCTTTGCGTCCACGTTTTACTAATATGCACTTCTGCGTTGACATTTTTGTTAATCTTTATATCTCATTATAAATTTGGATAAAATTTTTTAAATTCCTTTTCTTTTTCTTCAAAATATTTTTCCATAGCCTCAACATATTTATTAATATTTTCTTCGCTCATCTTTTTGAAGTTCGGTATCTTTTTTCCCTCACCAAGTATTGTACCAACACAAGCATAAAATGGTATCCCCTTTGGTTTTAAATATTTCTTATATATATATTTACATTGTTTAGCAGCCTTTGGTAATTTTTTCTTCATAATGGGTTTACCAGGCTTTTTCTCTCCATATTCTTTTTTAGGAACTTTTATATAATACCCCCTACTATATGATGGTTTTACTTTATGCACTTTCCCCTTTTCATCTGCCACAACTTTAAATCTTGGAATTGGTTCTACCTCATAACCTAGCTCATCAAGACCACTTACACTTCCTTGCCCTTTACACTTAACTAGATGTTCAAGATCTGCCCTGCCTTTACTTTTTAATTCAGCTTTTACCTGCTCTGCAAGTGTACAATCTTCAAATTCAACTTCAATACCATGCTTTATAATTTTACCAGCCCATGCCTTAGCTATTACGCCTTTCTCTTTGACTGCTTCACTTATTTTCGCCTTAACACTTTTGGGAAGTTCAATTTTTCTATATACACCAGGATAATATCTGGGATAACATTTAACTCCTTTATGACCAGGTCTTTTACCAGGGCAAACCATAACTCTTCCTTCAAATCCTAAGCTTTCAGCAAGACCATCTATTGCACTAATTAAGGCTTCTACTTTTTTATCCACCATAACTATTACCTCCTTATATTTTTATGTTATATTTATATAAAATTTATTGTCAAGTATTTTTATAGATTTTATGTTATTTTTTTGTAATTCTTCCAACATAATAACCAATACCAAAACTGGTCCCTAATATTATTAAGGCAATAATCCCAATTAAGGGGGTCGTTTTTTTATATACTTTATCTAATTCTTCTTGTGCCCCAGTTAATATCGGATTATATAATGGTGAAAAAGCTTCAACTAGCCAACTAGGTATATAAACAGATTTTTTGTCTTTTTTAAATGTTTCAATATGTTCTTCTGAATATCCATAATATTTCATTAATAAATAATTTATTGGATATGGCAATTGAGTTACCGAATAAGATACCGCATATTGCACACTTTCTCTACCTAAATCACGTAAATCATTTTTATAATTGCTTGTTATAATCGATAAATAATTGCTTATATTTTGTGATAGTATTTGTTGAGCATAATCCATCTTTTTATCCTATACCGGTTTTATATCATATATCTTTTCTTTTATAACTAAATTTTTTGGAACTTCCCAACCTGCCTCTTTAGGTTGTGACGCATCTAACGGTATCCATTGTATAGGTCTATATGGAGGTATTCCTACAAGTAAATAAATGTGATTCCAAGTTTTATTCGGTCTTGTTTGTACTACTTTTAACTTTATTGGATACCCTATACTAAATAATAAAGACCCTAATAATACTGTATAGTCATCACAATCACCAGCCTTATATTCTAGAAAAGTCCTTAAGGGAGAGGTAAAAGTATCTTTATCGTATATATCTCTTACATAACGAACCCTTTTGCGGACTACATCAAATAATAATTTTACCTCACCCATCCAATCTTTTTCTTTTATACACCAATCATCACCACATTTTATTGTTAATATTCTTGTTGCTAACTTTCTAGTACGTGGATCACTCCCCCAACGTTTTATCAAATAAATAATATAACTTATACGATCATCTATATTTTCTACTTTCTTTATATTTACTTTTGGTTTTTCAGTAATAAGCTCTGCTTCTAAATCTCTAAACATCTCATCAGTAACCTTAACTTTTATTCGTTTTCTTTTGTTTGTCTTTTCGTCTAATCTATCTACAAATATATTTATTGCATCACTTAGGTTACTTATGCCAGTTTCTCCATCTGTTCTTATTATTAAATCTAAGAATTGTAATATAAAACCTAGATTTGATAATTTACCCATAACATTTTTAAATTATACAATAATATTATCAATGTCAAGTATTTTTATAGACTTTATATGGATAATTTTTTATTTACTTGACTCTATATTAAGATATTTCATATATTCATCTTTGTTTTCATTAAGTATAGTTACTATATTACCAATTATTTGTTTATTTAATGGTATATTGAGACTTGATAGGAGTGCTTTTATACCTTCTTCATTTGGATTGCCATTTGTGTCGAATAATAGTTGTTGGACCTCATTTAATTGTTCTGGATTGGATTTTTTTATATTTTTTATTATATTTATTAAAGTATGATGTAACTGTTCTTTGTCTATTTGATAATTTGTATTCTGATATTCATCCGTCGCTACTATATTATCTTCTGAATTGCTACTATTATTTAACACAGGCAATGATTTTTCGTTCTGCTGTCCCGTTTGTTGTTGTGTCTGTTTTTGTAACATGTTTATTGTATTTACAGCTTGAGGCATCTTGTCTATTATATTTATAATCTTATCCAACAGACCAGCATTATTATTAGTATTATTATTAGATCCTAAAAGATTTGCGACTTCTTTTACTGCTTTTATTTCTTTCGCTATATCATATATTGAACTTTTATTTTTTGTATTGTTTATTTCTCTCTTTAAATCCTCTATCTCTTTTAGTAATATATTTACATATTCATTATTATTACTATTAGTATTTTGCTTTGTTAACATTAATTCATTCATTTTCATAATTTGAGTTAATAACATATTAGTAAGCTGGTCAAATTTTTCACTATTCCTTTTTTGTTCTTCAACTCTATTTTGATATAGTTGCATTAATAAAGGTGATGCTGTTTTTAAAATTTCAACAAAGTCCGTCTTTTTATCATCATCTTTACTAAACATACTAGTCATAATATTTTTTAATTCTTCCTTAAATTTATACATTTTTTCGTCAAATTCTTTCTTTACCTCTTCTATTTTTTTATCAACATCAACATCATCATCCTCCATAAATCTTGGTGGGTAAAAGTCTGGATACGGAGGTGGATAATAACCTCTAGTATAAGGTGACCTATAATACGGCGGTGGTTCATACGGATCATCAAGAAATGGTGTTTCATACCTATTATATCTATCATATCTATTAATTTTATGTTCTCTGTCTCTATAATTTGTATCTTCCCTTCTATCTTCTTCTTTTTTCTCCTTACTTGCCTTTAACTCTTTTATAGTTTCCATTATTTCATTAATCATATCCTTCATCATTAAAGTATTTATATCAATTCCAGTAGTTTGTTTATTGGTTTCATTACTTTTAATTATCATTTCTTCTAATTTTGATAACCTCTCATTTATTTTATCTATATATCTCATATCTCCACTCTGTTCTGCTTTTTCAATATCTTTTATCATAGCTTTAATAAGTTGATACCTAGTAAATACTGTCTCTGGATTTTCATTATTGCTCTGTTCCATTGTTTTGCTTATCATTTTATATAAAAGTTCTTTTAATGCTCCTAGTTCCTGTTCTCTTGAACTATCTGGTATATATTCGACTTGTTTATATATTCTTTCAACTGAATGCGGTTCTTTGTCGTCAACTGGACCTGCAAAACGCAAGGTTTTTATAGGTTTTAATTGTCCACTACTTAAATATTTATATATTTCATATATTCCACCACCATATTTAGGTACTATATAATCATTCATAAATGCTTCTAAATCACCATCTGGTGCGATTTCTTTTATTGTATAATCACCTATTGTTATCAACTTACCATAATTATCTCTTTTATATATTCTTACTTTGCTATCTAACCCTAAAATATCTGTCTCTTTCATTATTTTTCTTGTAGGCATACTAATATCCTCCTTTTTTATAGTAGTTTGTGTCTTTATATGAGATTTTTGTGATGGCTTCGGTTTAGATTGTATTATGTCTTTATTTATAGACATATCAGAAGTATTTTCTATTACAGTATTTATATTATCAATACTATTTATTTTTTCTTCAATATTCTCATTATTTACATCCGTAATATCTGATGATACTTTAGGATCAAGTTCATCTTCTATATTGTCTATAATTGAATTAGCATTTAATTTTTCTAACTCTGGCAATTCAGTTACAAACTCTTTTTCAACAGCCCCTACAGGTAAATCTTCTTCTGGGTTACCTATATCTCTAACGTCATCAAACTTTGTATATTTCTTTTTTTTAGGTCTTATCATTTCATTTATGTCAAGCTCATCTTTTAAATACTTAAAAACTTTGCTTGCTATACTTTTATATAGTGGATTATTTTTTATTGTATCATCAACGGTATCAATAAAATTCCCCCAAATTAATTTATCTTGGGACTCAATATTATTTGCTTTTATGTAACTTATAATTTCTGGTATTACTATTTTATATTTAGCAATACCCCTGCCATCCATTCCTAATTCTGTTAATTTTTCTGGCAACTCTTCAGCCTTTTTTATTAATAATTCTAAAGACATAGCTATACACCTCCATCTTATACATTTTTATTTGTTGACTTTAACTGTTGTTGCTTTATATTAAAATCATAGTAGTTATTCCCAAAAAGTCAAGGGGTTTAAAAATGAATAACAAAAAAACTGACAGGAGACAACTTGGTAAAAGTGCTTATAAAAAAGGTAAAAGAACAGAAAGAAATTTTATAAAATTCTTAAAAAAAATCTTTCCTGAGTACAATTTTAAAAGGACTCCGAGCAGTGGCGCCTGGGATAAAGATAATAAGTACGGTTTAAATGGCGATGTTGCCTGTGATGTAAGCTATTTTCCATTCTGGTTTGAAGTAAAATCTAGAGGAGAATATTATAATCTATCTAAGTTACTATCTTCAAAAACTTCTACGCAAATAATTAAATGGTATAATAAAGCCAAAGAAAAGTCTCTTAAATTAACTCATAAAACTCTAATACCTATATTAGCTATAAAACTTGACTATAAACCCTGGCTATTAATATTAAACCTTGATGATATTTTATTCTTTATGAATCCACACGACTTTTTAAGAAAAGTTAACCATTGTATTATATTTAATAACATTGAAAATAGTATGAAACTGGTAGCTATTACAGAAGATTCTGCAAAAATTTTAGCTGAATTATTAAATAATATGTACAAGGGATTTGCAACTGCGTATTAATTAATCCTACAAATATCTCTTTAAAAATATTGATATAAAATCTTTTAAATCTATTTTACATCCAGCCGCTTCAGGGTGTCCTCCACCATAAAAGTATCTTGCAACCTTTAATGCTCCCTTCCCTCTAAATGATATTGTAACACCATCTGGTAATATTGTATAAAAAGCATATAAATATCTATCACCAAATTTATTTTGTAATACCAATTGCGAATGTTTTAAAGATTCTACTATTTTGTTTATAAGTATAATAGTGTATTTTTCATTACCAATGTTTAATTCTTTCAATATAAAATCACTTATCTTTTTATCTTTAAAAAAACGCTCTGCAAGTTTCTGTTTATACCTATCAACAATACGTCCATAATACACAACCTCTTTTACTGGTAATAAATTTCTTAAAATTGCTACATAATCATTTATTTCAAGTGGTATAATTCCTGTTACGAAATCATTTGTTTCTTTGTATTCCCATTTCCATATATCATAATCTTCAACAAGTAAAACTGCTTTATGTGGTGGATACTTAGATAAATCTTTATATTTATACTGCCATGTTAGAAAACAACCACTATGATTTGTATCAATAAATTTATATATTCTGCCTCTATACTCAATTGGTAATAATACATCTGCAAGATTTTCAATATATGAATCATAATCTAGTTTATGATGGTCTATTATTGTTATACCAGTTAATTTTATATTATACTGCCTTACAATGTTTGCTAAATACTGGACCTGCTCTTCTGTAAAAGTATAATCTAATAAATATATATGCTTACCATTTAACTCATTTATAAGCACTTTTATAAATTTATCTTTTGATAGATTATCATTATAATTAATAGCTATACTATTTTTGTATCTATGTTCTGAATCAATATATTCAATATTCCTTTTATCATATAACATAACTGCACATGCCATAATACCATCTGGATCGTTATGATAAAATATAAAATTACTCATGACTTACCCTCACTTTTTATCTTTATTTCTTTTAATCATATCTCTTATTTTTTTTTGAAAATCTAATATTTGTGAATTCATATTGGGGGGATTGAAATTTACTTCTCCGTTTTCTTTTTGTAACTCTCTTTGCAATTCTCTTTGTAACTCATTTATATCAACCTCTATTTTATCAGATATTGTTTTAATGATATCAAAATAATATTTTTTTATTAACACAAATGATATTCTTTTGTTAATGTAATCATATACATCATACAAATCATCACCAACAATAAAATCCTTTGCTGTTTCCTTTAGTATTCCCCTTAACATTATATTAGCTATCTGCACTGCCATATAAACTAACTCTGGAGTCTTTTTTATTGTTTTTATTCTTATCATTCCCCCATCCTACAACAAAATCTAATATCTTATTATACCATTTTTTTACTCTATTAATATATTTTTTGTTCAAAACCCTACAACTTCCAGTGTTATGGCAATTTGCTATTATGTCAATATTATCTGTATTGCATTTTTCCTGACAAGTTTTTAAATGTATTGCACATATTTTTATATTATACATAGGATTCATAAGTACTGCCTTGCCATGTTTTTTACCAGTATCATCCTTTGATGCAACTCCATAAGGAATTATCTGGCATAAACCTACTTCTCCCCTCTTGCCATTAACATCTGGTCTAAAACTACTTTCAACTCTTATAATACTTGTTAATAAAAGAGGGTTTACATTATAAGCTTTTGAATAATAATCTATACTTGAAACAATTAGTCTCAAATAATCTTCTATGCTATATTTTTTAGCTACACAGATCTTGCTATTTACAACTCTGTCACATACATAAATTTTCTTATTATGATAATTATTTTGCCATGATGGTAATATAAACCCTTTAACTGTTAATAACATTACAAAAATTTTATACATTAATCCATTCATTGAAAACCTCCCTATGATATTATTTTTTATTTAGTGTATTATTTTTTATTATTGGTAGGAGTTAAACTATTATTCACATAAACGTCTTTTACGTGATTTCTAATATCAACTATATCCATAAAAGGATATTTGTATTTAAAATCAGTTTTTAATATTTCTTTCCATATTTTGAATTCTTTTATATTTGGTTGTATTATCCATTCACCATTTGGATATATGTCACTATATACTTTAACAAAAGGATTTTGTATGGCATGACCTCTATTTGTATGACCTATAACTTTATGCCCCATAAATCCTTGTTTTATCAAATATTGATTGAAGTAATAAAGAAATCCATTTGCTACATTGCAACTATAGAATATAAAATTAGCATCTGTATTAATGTAAGGATATACTATATCTAAAAATTCTTTATAATTTGTTTTCCTTATACCCAATTGTATGCCACTTCTATATCCATGACATATAAATACTATACTTTTGATTTTTTCATGTCTTAAAAAAAATTCTTTAACAATTGTCGAAACAATAAACATAATTCCATACACGTTAGCTCTCTTAGATATGTTTACTTTATATATATTTATCAAATCCGCATCAGAATCATCTATAAGATTGTTAAATACATATTCTCTAAATTTTTCTGCTTCTGGTAAGAATACAAACTCAAAATCTTTTTTTATATGATTTCTATCTGGTATAAAGATTATCATCGGTGTTATTTTACTATTCATAGTAAAACTCCTATTTTTATTTTTTTCTTTATTTTATTTATTTTTTGTTATTAGCTTTATATATTCAGTTCTTCCAAAAACCTTCCATAGCCTCTTCTATATCTCCCGCTTTATCTACAAGCTTAATCAAATCAACAAGCTCATCAAACTTTTCTGGTGGTCTATCAAGACCCATCTGTTCACAAAATAAATCCATCTCCTCTTTTTCAATTCTGTAAACTTTATCTTTACCAAAATACAACCAATAACGTGCTCTCTTATGAGGACCACCAGCAGGTCTTATCTTTAAGAATGTACCATCAGGAATGTAAACCAAAAATTCATTCCAATCTCCAATCCTACCTGCCGCTCCATAAGCTCCACGACCATAAGCAATTACCTTTATCTTTTCTTTATCTTCAGGTAAAGAATAAACAGTACCATAAGTGCCTCTTGTATATGTACCTCTACCAGTAACTACCGCTAACCAGCCTTTATTACTCTCTGATTGTACTATTTTAGGTCTTCCTGTTCTTGTATAAGAAATTTTCAATAGTGTTGCATTTTCAGGTGCATGGTAAGGAATCAATGTTAACTTTCTGCCCCGTCCTTCTTCTCCTAACGTTATTACTAACATATCACCCCATTTAAAATTTTTTAAAACTGGTTCTATATTATGTCGCTTTGCCATTTGTACCCTCCAAATCTTTTATATTGTATTGTTAGTTTCAAAATTCTATACCATCATCATCACCAACATCATCGCAAACATCATCGCTATTATTATTGCTATCACTTCTCACACTATTATCATTTATATCTATATCAGATTTGTCATCTTTTTTATCATTGTCAACTTTTCCACCGTAATTTTCTATATACACAACTACATCTTCTACTTCTCCATCCGCCTCAACATCATTATCAGTTTTATTATTTATATTTTCATTTACATTTCCATTTTTATATTCCTCTTCTTCAATTTGTTTTAATTTCTCCACTGGCACTTCCTCTACTTCAACTTCATCGACATCAACACCATCATCTAACTCCTCTATATTAAAGCTATCGTCTGGTTTTACTCTAGCCCAGGGTATATCATCATCTTCACCATCATATTCTTTGTAATCCTCTATGCTATCTATTATTGTAACCTCTTCGTTTGAATTAACATAAACATCTGCGTTGTCTCCGTCAATATCATCTTTATCGTCTTTATCTTCACTACCACTGCCCACAAGTTTGTCTATTTCTTCATCTGTTAAAGTTTCTATATTATCATATATATACTCCATGAAGTCTTGCTCTTCGGTTTTCTCTGTTTTTTTCTTTTCTAATTCAATATCTCTTATATTCCATACAGTGCCTTCTCTCGAATGGCTTTTCTCAAGTTCAATACCACGTTCTAAAAGTAACGGCTTTAATACAGCAATCAATCGTCCTACCCTTCTCGGTTTGAATTCATTAGGATCTATTTCTGGATATTTGTTTGCTAAAATATCTGAAATCTCCTTTGTAGTAAACTTATATGTATTTTTGTTTTGGTCACTTATATCTAGTTGTGACTTGTTTATTAAAGTACTTTTGTAATTTATTAAAGTATCCCACATTGCATAAGCAATACTCCCATAACTGTCAAGTACCGCATACAGGCTCTTATCTTGTTGCATTGTCAAAACAAGTTCATAATCATTTAATTTATCCATAGCTTGTGCTATACGATAACCCCAGTAATACCACCCTGAAAATCTATGTAACGGTTTTTTATTGGGTTTTGGTATGGTTAAAGCTTTAGATAATATCGTATATATGTAATGTAAAATATGAGGTTTGAATTTATTAAGTATTTTATTTATCTTTGTATAATCCTTCGTCTCATTCTTCTTTATCTTTCTAAAATCCAATAACAACGCCCTATCTACTAAATCTTCTTTAGCTCCACGCAATCCTATTGTTGTAAGGTCAAATGTGGCATTTAATTCCCATATAACCATTTCCATATTAGTATATAATTTACGCTCTGTTATAGTGCCTCCAGTAACAACCGAACATAACAGATTACTAATCTCCTCTGTCAAATACGTTATATTATCTAATATACCGAAATCATTATAATTAAAAAATATACTTAAATCTCTTGTATCTATCCTTGTCAAAGCTACTTGTTTCGTAGGATCAAATAATGATTTTGTTATCTTTGATAAAGTAGTCTTACCTGAACCTGGATCTCCTCTAAATATCATTGCTGGTTTTTGTATCTCTGGTATATATAAACTTATTAGTCTTACAAGCCAGATTACTTTCTCTTGTTGTGGTAATGGTGGACATAAATTAAATATAATCTTCTCAATTGATTTTAGATTGCTATCCTTCGGTCTTGGCTGATTTATGCCAAACTCTATATACTGAAAATACTCATTATGATCCTCAATCTTGTATCCATTCTTTGTTATTCTTATAACATGATCACCTGCATTGTATAATAAATCTTCACCATCCCAAGTTACTCTTTTTGGTGGAGTCGGCTTTATACCTAAATCATGGGCAATTACCATTATTGCATCTTTAACTCTTTTTAATGAATCTTCTCCAGGGGTTTTATTTATTGTTATTTTTGCTATTTTTAATATGTATAATTTTGCTTCTGTCGAATCTAAATTTAACCATAAACCATCTCTTAAAATAAATGTACTCGTACCATCATATAATACTTTTATGTTACCTTTCTTTATGTTTATTTCTATTACTCTAATTAACGCATCTATGGGATTTGTTATATGTTTAATTACTTTTTTGGGTATAAAAATACCTAGCTTTTGTGCTACTTTATTTTTGTTTTCTTTTTGTTGAAGGCAACTTATATCTATATTAAACTCTGTTGCAATCCATTTTATAGCGTCTATAAAACTTAACCCTTTTAATTCTTCTGTTAGTTTTATTATATCAAACCCTCTACCATCATGAAAGTCTGTTATTGCTCCATCTTCCCTTACTGCAAATGAGGGTGTATTTTCTGCATGAAATGGACAGTAATATAATCTGTAACCTTTATATATATATTTCTTCTCTGTTTGTAACCCTAATCTTTCTACTATATCAAAAATGTCTAACTTTTTTATTCTGTCTATTATTTTTTTTATGCAGTCGTTTATCTCATTGCTACCATCACTATGCTCTTTTTTATTGTTAGCAGACTCTTTTGTTGAAATATTCTTATTATCAGGTAACATATATTTTTTATTAAATTCTTCTGTCCATCTATCAAATAATAACATTAACTTTACAATTTCGCTCCTACCTAATTTTAACTGGTCTATACTTGGTCGTCTTATCCATTTGTACTGCCTACCATTTATTGTTGACGGCTCTACTACAAATTGCCTATTACTTTCTACGAGTAAATCTATTGTATTTGTTGTTTCTCTGCCTCTTACACTGTCTTTATATTCAGATTCTGGAGTTGGTATATGTAGTCTATTTTTTATCTCAAGATCTGAAATAGCATCTTCATCAACTCTAAACAATAAATGCCATTTGCCACTTGCAGTTCTCTGTAAAGCATAATCTTCTTTGCCTATACCAAGTTCTTTTTTGATTTTCAGAATGACTCTTTTTGCCTTTTCAAAATCTGCTATATCAACATCAATTAAAAGCCACCCATTACCAGACTTAACTCCTATATTATCATTTTCACCAAAATCTTTTAATAAAAATTCTCTTTCTACCCATTCTTTATATTTTGGAATTTTACTATTGACACGGACTGGAATCGGTGTTAAATTTAATGATGTATATAAATTGTAATATTTTTTTAGTAACATGGCTCACCTCCTTTGATTTTTTTATAATCAAAGGGGGTTCCCCCCTGCAAATTAATTAAATTTACATATATACTAATCATCTCCTCCTCCCTCCTCCTTTATTCTTTTTTGTTTTATTTCCTTTGACAACTCTTCTATAATTGACTCATCAATCTTGTTGCTTGTTAAGTAAATAGCAGTTACTTGATTAATTATATTTACAACACCTGTGATAAAATCTTCCATACGTTTTATATCAATCTCTGTATAATCTTCTTTTGGTCGATTTAAACTATTATACGATTTTATATATATCGCTTCCTGAGATTCGCTACAATACGTTTTTATGAAACGGATAATATAATTATCAAGAATTGGTAAAAAACGCCTCATATCGCCGTATATTAACGAATCTGATATGATTTTTTCTAGGATAAAAACATCTAATATAATTTTTCTTGCCTTCCTTTTTTTGATTTTATGAGAAATCCAGTGAATCATATTATCTATTTTAAACTTCCAATTTATACTGTCAAATATTTTGATTACATTATTCCTTATGTCTTTATTTTTATTACTTTTTTTGAGATCGCTTTTTCTCTGTTTTATGTATATACTTCTAAAATATAGAATGTCTATTACTTTTATAGACTTTATTATATATAACTTAAAGTCTAGTAAATCTATAGACTTTGTTCGCCCATAAATGTAACCAATAATATAATAGGTAACCATATATATATAATATAACCTATAATATAATAGGATACCATAATAATATGGTATCCTATTATATAACCATGTTACCTTATTATCGGCAGTTATCCCAAAAATGAATGACGATTCAGAAATGTAGTCTATATTCATATAAATCATTACGTTTTTTAGAAATAAGTAATATTTTTTAGCTAAAAAAATACTTCGTGATCCCTGTATATTCTGTATATAATCACCATAAAATGTCACACGTAAGTTATTGAAATCATTAGCATGTGACATTTTCGACGAGAAGTCAACAAAAACTAGATTTCTGCATCCTATATATTTTCTATACAAGCTCCAAAAATTTGCCGACTTCTCACGGAAAATGTCACAATACTTGAAATCATTAAGTTTTTTTGTGACATTTAACATATAATAGGATATCACACGTATCACAGGAACTATATTTCTTATAACTGGTAACATAATAGGTAACCAGTAAAGATTTTTTTTTTTTTTTTTTTTTTTTTTTTTTTTTTTTT
>Ga0164318_10001779_pt1 | contig 19506 bp, 19 predicted proteins | sample GuaBasSedimGuay9_FD_113734 | JGI IMG/M metagenome (GOLD analysis project Ga0164318, IMG submission 113734) | Subseafloor sediment microbial communities from Guaymas Basin, Gulf of California, Mexico - Guay9, Core 4571-4, 0-3 cm | ecosystem: Environmental > Aquatic > Marine > Hydrothermal vents... | reverse complement strand
CGACCACCGCCTTCGACTGCACCGACCTGGCCCAGGTTTCGGTGAAGTTCTGGCGTCACCTCAACGTCGAGCAGCCAAGTTACGACCACGCCTACCTGCGGGTCAGCTCCGACGGCGTCAACTGGTCCGACGCATGGCAGAACACCTCCGAGGTCACCGATTCCTCATGGACCCAGGTGGAGTACGACATCTCGGACGTCGCTGACGGCCAGAGCACCGTCTATCTTCGCTGGACCATGGGTACCACCGACTCCGGGTGGCGGTATTCCGGCTGGAACATCGACGACGTGGAAGTCTGGGGCCTGGAAAGTGTGGCTCCTCCCTTGTTCACTGACGGCTTCGAATCCGGCGATATGAACCAGTGGAACGGGAATTTCTAGAGAAGCCTGGCACCACTTGGTGTTTTGCCGTATGGGCTGGTCGTGGGGCGTTTGAGTTGGTTATCGTGTAGCCTGAGCCGATGGCGAAACGAATAGAGGGAAAGTCGATTTTGAAACAGGGGCCGTCCACGGCGTGGGAGCGCGCGGTCGTGCACACGGCGAGAATCTTCGCCATCGTGGCGCTGGTCGTGTCCGTCCTGCTCGCCGTCGGATTCACTGGAGCAGGAGTGCCAGTATGGCTGTCACTTCCCCTCTCGCTCCTGGTCACGTACCTGGTCTACGCCGGCATGACCCGAAAGATCCGGCGCCGCCGCAGAATCCTCGCCCAGCCTTTCCCCACCGAGTGGGAGGAGATTCTCCAACGCGAGGTGGTCTTCTTCCGAGCTCTCGAAGGAGAAGACCAGGCGCACTTTCGTCGTGAACTCCAGGTCTTCCTCGGCGAGAAGCTGATCACGGGAATCGGCTTCGATCTCGACATGACCACCCGCGTGCTAACGGCTGCCAGTGCCGTGATCCCGATCTTCGGATTCCCTGACTGGGAATGGGACCAGATCAGCGAGGTTCTCGTCTACCCCGATCGCTTCGACCAGGCTTATGCCTTCGAGGGCGACAACGAGCGGAACACCCTGGGCATGGTCGGGACCGGAGCGCTCAACCGGCTGATGATCCTCTCGAAGCCCGATCTACTCGCCGGCTTCCGCAACTCAACAGACAAGCGGAACGTCGGCGTGCACGAGTTCGCCCACCTGGTGGACAAGTCGGACGGGACCATCGACGGTCTGCCCGGGGTTGGGCTCGAGCGGGAGGCCATCGGACCGTGGATCGAGCTGGTACGCCGGAAGATGGAGGAGATCCGCCGAGGCGATTCGGACATCAACCCCTACGGCCTGACCAACGAAGCCGAGTTCTTCGCCGTGGCCTGTGAGTACTTCTTCGAGCGCCCCGGGTTGATGGAACGCAAGCACCCCGAATTATTCACCATGCTTTCGAAGGTCTTCAGCCAGAGCCTCAGCGAGCGGGCGGCGGCACTGGCCCGGGAGAGAAAGCGAGGCCGGCCAAAGTTTGGGCGCAACTCACCGTGTCCCTGCGGGAGCGGCCTGAAGTACAAGAAGTGCTGCCTCAATCGCTCCCGGCGTGCCCCCCGCTGAGGCTACCTCCCGAGCCAACTCCAAGATCAACCCTCTCGGACGGCCCGTGCCCTTCCCGTTCTCGGTAGTAAACCCCGTCGAAGGCGCCCTCTTCAAGTTGATAGGTCACAATGCTGCCAAAAGGTGAACGGAGCGAGACGTCAGGACCGGCCGCCTCGGGCGTACTGGACGTCACCGGATAATAAACGGTTTCCGCCGACCACTCACCGCCTTGGCCGGCGTTGGTGTTGACGTGTTGAACGATGCCGTTGCCTTCTGATGGACACGCGGTATCATCCGGGTATGGACAAGATGATCACGGTGACGTGTCCGGATCCGGTGTGCGGCCTGGAATTCGAGGTTGCACATGGCCTGGCCTGGCGGCGCGTCAGTTGCCCGGCATGCGGGGCGGAGGGGGCAGCAATTCTGGCCGAAGTCCGTCGAAAACTCGGTGCCGAAAATCCCGGGTCGGCACTACCGAAGATCCGCGAAAATTCGACGGTGGTAGTAATCGAGGATCTTCGGAGTGTGCACAACGTGGGCTCGATCCTGCGCACCTGCGACGCCTTCGGGGTCGATCTCGTCGTCATGACCGGGATCACCGCCACACCCGAACATCCGAAGATTGCGCGTACCGCCCTCGGCGCCGAACTGGAAGTGCCGTGGGTATGGCGCGGGGACGGTCCCTCGGCGGTTGATGAACTCAAGAAGTTGGGGATAGAAATTGTGGCCCTGGAGCGCACCAACGAGGCTGTGCCCATTGACAAGGTGCACGTCGATAGGCCTTTTGCCCTGGTCGTCGGTAACGAAGTGGCCGGCGTATCGGGTCCGGTGTTGGCCAAGGCCGCACGCCACGCGGCAATACCCATGCTGGGTTCCAAGTCGTCCCTCAACGCCGCCGTGGCCTGTGCCGTAGCTCTTTGGCAATTCCGCTAGGAGCCTGTAGGGCATAGGCCGCCGAAGCGACTGTAGAGTTGAGTTGATCCTCGGCCTCTGCCCCACAGGCTCCTATAATGCGCTGCGCGCATTGTTGGGGCGGGAAATTACTGGAAACAATTTTTCTCCGGCATACCAATTGTTGCGACGGGCGTCCCGCCTGCCTGAGCCGGCGTTTACTGTTGGAGATCAGCTCTATCACCGGTTTCTTCTACCGGATGCCTTCCATGAACTCCGGCTTGAGGAAATCCGGGTCCGGATAGGTATAAAAACCTTTGCCGGTTTTGATGCCCAGAGATCCCTGTTCAACAAACTCAATGAGGTAGGCGGCATTGCCCTTGCGTTTGGGGTCATTGGTTTTTGTGGCCCAGTAATCAGTAATCTTATAGACGGTGTCAAGGCCGACGGAATCCATGATTCCAAAAGGGCCCACAGCAGTTTTCATGATACCCATCCAGGCACGGTCAATATCTTCCGGTGCAGCTACACCGATTGAGGCCAGATTCAATGCCGATCCCAGCAGTTCCATCAGCATGGTATTGAAGACGTAGCCGTGCTGTTCTTTTTTCAATTCAATAGGAAATTGATCAATGTCCTTGCAAAACTCCAGGATCGCCTCCAGGGTCTTTGCCGAGGTTCCAGGGTGGGGCATCACATCAACGACATTGGTGATCGAACAGTCGTGAAAATGCAGCGCCGCAAATCGATCCGGGCGACCGGTGGCCTCCGCAATCATGGACGGCAACAAGGTCGATGAGTTGGTCGTGAAGATGGCGTGGTCAGGACAGATTGTATTGAACTGCGAGAAGACCTGTTGTTTGAGGGCCGGATCTTCAGGCACTGATTCACTGATCAGATCGGCCTTTCGACCTGCCGCTTCCGGGTCACTCGAGAATTGTATCCGTAAGAGTCCGGCATCTATTGCTTCTTGTTCCGCCCGGCCTTTTCTCACAAGGTCTCCGGCAAGTTTTTGCAGCCGTCGTTCGGCCTTTTCAAGGGCCTGGTCATACGCGTCATAAATGATCACGTCAAACCCTGAAATTGCACTCTGGAGCCCGATCTGGAGACCCATGGTTCCGGCTCCCAGAATCAATACATTACGAATCGTGTCATCGTGCATAGTCCCCCCACTCCTTTATCAACTGAACAGTATCGGGTTTATGCCAACATTCCACCATCACAGATCAGACTGGCGCCGGTGGTAAATGAAGCCGCATCAGACACAAGATAGAGAACCGCCCCCGCCATTTCTTCGGCCTGGGCATAACGGTTCATGGGAATCTGAGACACGGCATAGTTTCTGATCTCGTCCGAAGAAATGATGGCACTGGCGAATTTGGTGTCGGTAAGTCCCGGCAGCAGGGTATTGACCCGAATTCCCTTGGGAGCAAGTTCCCGGGCCAGGGTCTGACCCATGTTGACCAGGGCGGCCTTGGTGGCCGAGTAGACCCCTTGGTACATTCCGGGTTTCACCGCATTGACCGACGCAACATTGACGATGGCGCCTTTGCCCTTCATCAATGGGACCGCATATTTGATCATAAAGAACGGCCCCTTGAGGTTGACATCCAGGGTCTTGTTCCAGACTTCTTCATCGGCAGTAATCAGCTTGCCAAAATGGGGGTTGGTGGCCGCATTGTTCACCAGGATATCCAGCGACCCGTACTTTTCCACTATTTTTTCATACAAGGCCTTGATCTGATCGGAGTGCCCGGTGTGGCAAGCCATGGCCTCGGCCTTGAGACCCATCTCCCTGATTCCGGCAGCCGCCGTCTCCAGGCTTTCGGCTTTCCTGCTGACCAGAATGCACTGGGCGCCGTACTGGGCCAGTTTCTCGGCGACCGCGAGGCCGATTCCCCGGCTGGCCCCGGTGATAACTGCAGTTCTTCCGTCCAGGTTGAAATCACTCATCTCGTTTTCCCTCCATAATTTCTGTCCTGTTCGTTCAGGTTGGCAGCATGACAATGAATCACGACCCACTGCGGGCCCTGAAGGACCCACCTACAAATTCAGGGTTCAGAGAGCTCAGTGTAGGCGCGTCCTTCAGGGCGCGCGGTTGTGCAGCTCCCAACCACCACTCGGTGCCTTCAACCTGAATCAAAGGAACAGGTCCAAAATCATAAATCCGAGGCTTCAATGACTTTAAGGGCAGTTTTTTCAAGGGCGATGACAGCGTGGATCAATGCGGCAAACCGCTTGTTCATCGTTATTTTGTGAAAATACCGGTAATAAATCTGCTGGGCGATGACCGCAAGCCGGAACAGGCCGAAGCAGTAATAAAAGTCGAATTGACGGGTACTGCGACCGGTTCGTTTTTCATAATGATCCAGGATTTCCTGCCGGGTCAGGGCGCCCGGCATGTTGGTGGGCATGGTTCGTATCATCAGCATGCTCTCGGGATCATTTTCCTCAACCCAATAAGCAAGCGAGTTGCCGAGATCCATCAAAGGGTCGCCGTAGGTCGTCATTTCCCAATCCAGAACCCCAATGATCTTTTCAGGCTTGCCGGGATCCAGAACCACATTGTCAAACTTGTAATCATTGTGGACGATGGTGGGATGATCCGTGTCCGCCGGCATCTTTTCCTTGAGCCAGGCCATCAGGCTCTCGCAATCCGGGGCATCGTCCGTCTTTGCCTTGCGATAGCGCCCGCTCCAGCCCTCCACCTGACGTTGGACGTAACCGGCCGGCTTCCCGATGAAGTCGAGGCCTGCACTCTTGACATCAATGGCATGGATATCCGCCTGAAGATCAACCAGGGTCCGGCAGAGGTTGGCGGCTTGCTCTGTTGAAAATGAGAAGTCCTCGGGCAGATCCTTCCGCAAGATGATGCCGGACAGTTTCTCCATTACAAAAAATGGAGTGCCGATGATCGATGGATCGCTGGTGAATGCCAGTGGTTTTGGGCAGTAGGGAAATACCGGGTACAGGGCCTTGAGAACGTTGTATTCCCTCTCCATGTCATGGCCCGCCTTGACCTTGGCCCCGACCGGGGGACGGCGCAGGACCATCTGCCGGCCGCCCATTTCAATCAGATAGGTCAGATTGGAATACCCACTGGGAAACTGGGTGATGGCAATATCACCGCCACAATCCTCGATATTTTCCTGAAGAAATGTCCGTACCTCGAGCGGATCCACTTCCTCTCCGGGTCTGATTGTTACGGCTCTGTCAATTACCGGCATGCTCTCCTCCACCTTCACTTTATAGCGCATCGGCAGCCAATGGGGTTTACTTATAAAATGGCTTTTTGCAAAATTCCGCCCGTCACGATGCGGGGCAGGAGCCCCGCGCTCCACGATGAGTCTCGACAGTCCCTTTGACTTCTCATTTTTGTACCTCTTCGTGCCTTTTGGTGCCTATTTCACGCGCCTGCGTTTTTTCAACCTGTCTCCCGAACCAGGCAGAACGCCTCGACAATGCCGACGAGATGATCTGCAAATTGATCCACCGACACGTTCAGTTTTCGGTATTTCCAACGCTTGAGATACCACTCCTGTTGCATGGCCTTGATCATACCGGCAGTCAGTTCGTGATTCCCGGGCATGAAAACACCGCGCTCTTCCCCACACCCAAGAATCTCAGCAAGGATCTGTTGGGTAGAGCCCTCCATGGCTTTAACCACTTTCAGCTGTGCCGGTTGAATACTCCTGGCCTCCATGAATGTGAAGTAAAACCACGGCCGGTAGAGTTCAGAGAGAAAAACATGGCCCTTGATCACCGTTCTGAGTTTTCTAAGGGAATCTTCATGGGTATCGGAAATCTGTTTGAGATTTCGCTTCATTATGGACCACCCGTGGGTCTGGATAATTCCCAGAAGTTCTTCCTTGCCGGTGAAATAGTGATACAAAGACCCCAGGCTCATGCCGGTCTCTCGACTGAGATCCCGCATGCTCATCGCCTGGAATCCCTTCTTGGAGGCAATCTTGAATACGGAATCAAAGATTTTTTCAAGATTATTGACTGCGGTTTTCTCCTTCTTGATCTGAATGGAGTCCTTATTATTGAGGAACACCTCACGGGCGATATCCCGGCTTGAGGACGCATACAATTTCTTGAACTCTTTGTAATTCATTTCAATTTCATCTCAATATTAAGACTCCGCATCCCTTGAATGTGCCTTAACTTTTCGACAACTTTCTCAAGATCCGTTTGGCCACCGAACTCTTATGGACTTCGTCGGCGCCGTCGTAAATTCTGGCAGCCCGTTCATGGCGGTAGAAAAATGCCAGAATGGTGTCATCGGTCATACCAAGGCCACCATGCACCTGAAGAGCTCGGTCGACAATCTGGTTCATGGTGTTGGCAACCATGAATTTGATTGTGGAAATGGAATCCCGCGCTGCGGCGGCGCCATAATTATCAATCTGCCACGCAGAGTTCAGGGTCAGAAGCCTTGCCGCATGGAGTTCTGCTGTGGACTCCGCAATCCAGTTCTGGATGGTCTGTTGGCTGCCCAGGGTTCTGCCGTCCGGAGAAATCACCCGTTCATTGGCTCGTTTGCACATCAGCTCGAGAGCACGTTGACCGATCCCCAGCCATCTCATGCAATGGTGGATCCGGCCCGGCCCCAGGCGGTCCTGGGCAATGACAAATCCATGGCCTTCGGGGCCCAACAGGTTTTTCTGGGGCACCCTGCACCCTTCAAACAGAATCTCCGCGTGAGAGAAATAGTCGCTGCCTTCGTGACCCATGACCGGGATGTTGCGAACGAGGTTGAAGCCCGGAGTGTTGGTCGGCACGATGATCATGCTGGCCTGGCGATAGGTCGATGCCTCCGGATTTGTGACCGCCATGGCAATGGCAAAATCAGCTCCGTCTGCCGCCGTCGTATACCATTTGTGACCGTTGATCACATAGTCGGCGCCATCCTTGACCGCCGTGGTCTCCAGCATGACGGGATTTGATCCCGGCATGTCCACCTCGGTCATCGCAAAACAGGATCGAATTTCACCCATGACCAGGGGGTTGAGGTAGCGTTGTTTCTGTTCTTCGGTTCCGTGATCGTGCAGGATCTCGACGTTACCGGCATCTGGCGCCTGACACCAGAAAACATAGTGACCCAGGGGCGACCGGCCAAGGGCTTCAGATACCAGACCGTGCTCCAACAGGGAGAGCCCCATGCCTCCGCACTCAACCGGAAAATTTGGCGCCCAGAGCTCCATTTTCTTCACCATCTCCTGTTTTTCCCGGAGTACCGGCAGCAGTTCCCTGAAGTCTTTCGCCAAGAAATCCGGCTCGAGGGGAATAAGTTCCGCCTCCACAAATTCCTGGATCATGTCCACAATGGTCTGAATCCTATTTGAAATCGCAAAATCCATTGCTCTCTCCTCTCTTTGTCAAAAAAACATCGATAAATTCAAATACGTCTTCGATAATGCAGAGATCTGCATGGAGAAATATCGGGGCCTCCGGATTCTTGTTGATGGCAACCACAAATTCGGCTTTCTTCATGCCGGCCAGATGTTGGGAAGAACCGGAAATACCGCAGGCAATATAGAGTCTGGGCGACACTGTTGCCCCCGTAATGCCTACCTGGTGCTGATATTCGATCCACTTCATGTCTATCAAGGGCCGGGAGGCGCCAACCGCTGCAGAAGAAAACGATTGCGCAAACTCAAAAATTTCTTTGAGATTTTCTTTCTCTTTGATTCCCCGGCCCGCGGCGACAATGACCTTCGCTTCTTTCAGGGCCTGGTTTTCACACGACCTTTTGAGTGTCCGGCGATGCCGAATCCGCTGGTCTCCGTAGGCTGCAGACTGATTCGGAATATCGCGAATTTCTACCCGCCCGGACTTCTGCTCTTCCCCGACCGCTGCCTTGAATATCCCAGGCATCACAGTGAGCACGACAGGCCGATGTTGAGTCGGGCGAACCAGGAGGTTTCGGCTGTTATCGAATACTGGACGTGAATAGATCAGCCCCTCTTCATCAGTACGGATACCGTTGACTGCCGGTACTGATGCAGCATTGATTCCCACGGCCAGGCCGGGAGCAAAATCCTGCCCTTGAGGCGTATGGGCTATCAGGATATGAGAAGGATTCAGTTCTTCGGCCAGTTGTTCAATGCAAGAGATATAGATTTCGCCGCTGTAGGCCGAGCCTCTTGCAAGACTCCCAGAGTCACCATGCGGGGCAGGAGCCCCGCGCTCCCACATGCAGTCCCAGCGAGCTTTTCGCCCTTTTTCTTTGTGCTTTTTTGTGCCTTTTTGTGGCTCTTCTATGGTTTTTGCAAAAGGCTCGGTCTTGAGCTCCGGAATCTGAAGCCCGATGACATCCATGCCTGTTCGTTGTGCGATCGTCTCGGCCAGGGGCAAGGGGTGATCTGCCGGCACAATGACATGAATGGCGGGAGAAGACTGTTGCGAGGGGAGGTTTTTCTCGATCACACGGGCTGCGGCGACCAGTTCCCAGGTTACGGGCCGGATCTGATTTGCAAAGATCTCCGCGATGACGAATATCTGTTTCATAGGAGGTCTTTCTCTTTCAAAAAGGCAAGAAATTCAGCCGCCTTGTCGGATAAAGATCCCTCCAGCACCCGGCCTGATCTGGTTTTTTTTGGATATTCCGTGCCGATCGAAATCTCCCTTGCCTGGATCGGCTCAGGGAAAAGATCCAGCTCCTTGAAGGTCTCAATCTTCTTTTGGCCTGCGGCCAGCATGCTCGAGAGTTTGGGATACCTGGGGGTATTGATACCTGCCTGAATGGTCAGCACGGCAGGCATTGTGATCGTAAGGCAGTCCCTCAATCCATTGTCCAACTCACGCTCAACCTCGATCGTCATGTCGCTCGAGGGCGCACTGGTCTTGATCACAGAAGTTGCACAAGGGAGTCCCAGAATTTTGGCCAGCATGGGACCGGTTTGGCCCGCCATCATGTCCGCAGACATGATCCCGGTCAGAATCAGATCGTAGGGTTCCTTCTGTGCCACTGCCGCCAGTCTGGTCGCCGTCACAAACGACGAAACAAAGTCTGGCTTTTCGGTGACACAATGGAAGCCCCGATCCGCCCCCATTCCAAAAGCCCTCCGAATGATCTTGCACGCTCCAGGCGGGCCAACCGTCACCACGTCAAGGACAACCGACTTGGAGAGCTGGGTTTGCAACTGATCCTTCAGGTCAAGCGCTTCTTCCAGGGCATGAACGTCAAACCGGTTCGTCTCCCCATCATCGCCCACCTGTTTTATGCAGACCAGAATCTTCATCTCCTCTTCATACCCTGAAGTTGACACGATGTCAAGAAAAAACGAACGAACGTTCGTTCGTGGTTGACTACTTCAAGGAGGAGTAACGAAGCCGGCGGGGTGGAGGACCGCCACGAGGTGATGGAGACTTCAGACGCAGTACACTAGACTCCGGTACGGTGATGTTAGGGTTTTTCCTCGCTGCGGCCCTTTCGGCGGCCGAGCCGCCTCCGGTCCCCTGCGACGTGGAGTGCGAACGGCTCGCTGCAGGTACACTCCTCGATCAGGGTGAGACCCGGGCCGCGGTGGAGCATCTCAAAGGCGCCCGCCGTCGTTTTCCGGATGACTCCCAGCTCGTGCTGCAGCTCGCCCGTGCTTACCTCCTCGAGAACAATCTGTTTTGGGCCGAACGCACCCTCCAAGAAGCCCTGACGCGGTGGCCCGACGATCCCGAAATTCGTTCGTGGCTCGCTGCGGTCCATCTGCGCCAGGGAGATCCCGAGCTGGTAATCGCCGACCTCGATGCCAAATACACACCAACGGACGATCCGCAAAGGGCACGATGGCGGCTCCTCACGGTATCGCAGGCCCGACTGGCCGGCAACGACGCCGAGGCCGACTCGATGCTCAGCCAAATCGCCGGAAGCGATGTGCTCTACCCCGAGGACCTCCGCCTGTGGGCCTCTCTCAATTCGAGTTCCAACCCCTGGTGGAGCGAGTCCTTCACCGGAACCCTGGAGATCGGCGCGGGCCGAACCTCCAACGCCCTGGCCGGGTCGCCGACTGATCCGGGGATTTCCGGCGGTCCCAGTGGGTTCATACCTCTCAGGCTCCACAGCCGTTTCACACCGCCGTCCGACAAGTCACTGAAACCAGCCATTGACCTCGAGGTATTGGGGACCGGCCTGATCAAGGATGAATACAGCGATCTCAGTTCCCTCCAGGCAGGGCTCCGGTTGGGCGCCATGGTCCTCGACGGCGAGCGCCGCTGGACTTTCGGTTACCGAGCCGAAGCGCTCTGGCTCAACCAGGATTCGCCCTTGTATTCCGAGGCCCATCGTGCCGAGCTCGAAGTCGAGTGGGCTGACGGCCAGGTCGTTTTCATGGGAGGGGGCCATCGAAAGTATCGTGATGAACGACGCACCCGCTGGGAGGGGGAAATTGGCATCGGGGGGCCGCTGCGCTTCACCTCCAGGGCTCCCCTGATCGCCGGGGCTACCCTTCGTCTCTCCAACGCCCAGTCACCGGCCTACGATCAGCTCGGAATCTCGGCAGCCGCCTCGACGACCATGCCACTCGGGCGTCGAACTTCCCTCCGCATTGCGGTGTCCGGAATCTGGGAGAACTACCTGCACTCGGGCGGAGACGAGGGGCGGCTTGTCTTCGGCACCGAAGAGAAACGCCGCGACCTCCTTGGCCGCCTCGGGCTCACCCTGTGGGCGCCCGCCTGGCATCGCCTGCGCCCCGGTTTTGAGGTCCGCTACACCAGGCGCGATTCCACCGCCGACGAGACGCCCGGATTCGACTTCAGCTATCGCGAGTGGCGCGCCATGGCCTGGCTGCGATGGACATTCAAAGCAGACCCATGGGCGCCGCGGACTGTCGACAAAGACGATCATATGCCCCTGGACTGGGGTCTTGAGAGCGGCGCCGGCATGGACCAGGAACGGATTCTCGACCTCCTGCGGGGCGACGAAGAACTGCGCCGCGGCTCGAGCTGTGGAATTCCCTGATGGCCGTCGCCCAGATCACTCAGCCCTCAAGGCGGCCGATGCCGGGTAGTCTCCGGTTTCTCCTGGAGACGGCTGCAGTGACCGCAGTTGCTGTGGTGATCGCCCTGCTGTTCAACGCCCTGCGCCCCGCCGGTCTGGAGTTGATCGCGCGAACTCCGTACCAGATTCTGGTTCCATGTCCCGAGCCGGGCGGGCCGGTCCAGATCGTTCAGCCTGACGAATCCTGGGTTCTTTCGGCCCGCACCTTTCTCGTCGATGCCCGCTCACCGCGAGAATTCAACCTTCAGCACCTGCCGAGGGCGGTCAATTTGCCATATGACTGGTTGGAGCCGGTGCCTGAGGACGACATCCTCGAACTTGCCCAGAGCATCGCCGGCAGCGGCGCCAATCGGGTAGCGGTGTACGGTGAAGGCGGCCGGCCGGACAGCGGAGAGCACCTGGGCAAGGAGATCTCGGGACGCGGCATCAAGAATGTATTCTTCATATCGGGCGGCGCACCGGCTGTTCTCGGGTCGGAGGAGCAATGACAGTGACACGTCTCGCTGCCTGGCTCGCAGTTCCGGCGCGTTGGTACCTCGCTGGAGTCTTCGTCGGCGCCTGCCTCCACAAGATCGCCGATCCACGGTCCTTTGCTCTCGATATCGCCACCTACGATATCTTGCCGCTCGCACTGATCAATCTCATCGCGATCACTCTCCCGTGGATCGAGCTGGGAACCGGCGGCATGCTGTTCGCCGGTTGGCGGGTTCGAACCGCCTCGTTTCTGGTGGCCGTCATGATGGCAGTTTTCATGCTCGCCCTGCTCATTGCACTGACGCGCGGGCTCGACATGTCCTGCGGGTGCTTTGCCTCACAGGGTGCGGAGGAAGAAGATCCAATCTCGAGCCTGACCGTACTGCGGGATCTCGTGTGGTTTGGGCTCGCACTTTTCGTATTCGCATTCGACCGCGGCCGGCTCGGTCTCGATCGATGGTTGCAACGGAGGTCTGCATGATCCGGTTCACGATAGCCGTCCTCGGGTTTTTCATATGGACGGGCGCGGCGAGTGCCCAGACCCCAGTGTGCGATGCACTGACCGGGGACGAACACCGTCTGGCCCAGCGGATTCTCACCAGCGAATACCTCTACGACTGTTGTGACGAAACCATCAGCCGGTGTCTTCAGGCACAGCCGCGGTGTTCACTCGCCGTTCGTCTCGCCGACAACGTGTGTCGGCGAGTTGCTGCCGGACACGACGAGACGCGGATTCGCCGTGCGCTGTCGCGGCGCGCACGCAGCATGGTCGGCGGTGGGTCCAAGACCGAGATTGATCTCACGACAGCGCCTACCATCGGCCCTGCCGACGCGCCGGTGACCGTCGTGATCTACGCCTGCGCCCGCTGTCCCTACTGCACCATCCTGGTTCCGGCCTTTTATGAAGCCATCACCACCGGAGAGCTCAAAGATGAGGTTCGAATCGCCTTTCGCACCTTCCCGATCCGCGGTCATGAGGGCTCCACCACCGCCGGCCTCGCTTTCGTCGCCGCGGCAAAGATGAATGCGTTCTGGCCCTTCATGCTCCACGCCTACAGTCACTTCGACGCGTACTCTCAGGAGCGGCAGGTCGAGTGGGCGGTGGCAGTCGGACTCGATCGTCAGGCATTCGAGGCACGCGTCTTGGATCCGGCGACCCGCGACGCGCTGGTGGCAATCAAGAAGGAGGGCCTGGTCAACGGGGTCGAAGAGACGCCGACGATCTTCATTAATGGACGCCGCTGGGTGGGCGACCTGGAAACTACCGAACTGGTAGACGCCATCGAAGAGGAAGCGGTGCGCGTCAAGGGGGAACAATGAATCACCGACTGGCATTTATTGCGGCTCTCCTTTTGTGCATTCCGGCAGTCGCTCCGGCCGATGACCGGCTTGCGGTGCTTGAGTTTTTCGGCCGTCCGTCCGGCGCCTTCTGTAGCGCGGCCGGGCCGACGATGATCTCCCTGCAAGCCGAACTCGAGGGAAGGGCGGTACTCCTGGAATACAATTTTGATGTTTTCAGATATGGAGGGAGGGCGGACCGATTCTGGGCAACCGGAACCACGGCCAACTACCTGCCCCTCGTCATGGTCGGCAGCGGCTATCGCACGAGCAGCGGCCAGGTGGACTACCAAACCGAGTATTCCGGCATGATTGATGACGAACTCGCCCGCCCCCCTCGCGCGGAGCTGACGGCGTACTGGAGACGTTCAGAAAATAATACGGTTCGCACCTACGTGGAAGTGCGCAACACTCGCAGCAGCCCTCTTCTGGTTTCCGAGGAGACGGCCATGTGGGTGATCGTGTACGAGAAGGCCCCGATCGGGGTCTCGAACACCTGGGTCAGGTCGACGATGCGCCGGCCCCTCGCCACGGACCTTGAACCCGGAGAAACCCTCACAACCACGATCAGCGTGCCCGGCTCGTCGATTGCCGACTGGAATCAGGTGGCCTGCGTGGTCATGATCGAAGACCGCCCCGGCGGGAACGGCAGTTATGACATGCTGCAGGCCGCCGAAGCCGCTCCGGCCGCCCTCAGCGTCGAACCTGAAGAACTCGTAGTGACTCCGACCTCTCCGACCGCAGAGTTCCTTCTTGAAGGGCCACACGTTCTCGAGTGGACCGCCACCGTCGACGTGCCATGGCTCGAGATCGAGCCGGCTTCGGGAACCCTTCCAAGCATGCCGGTGGTCAGGCTGAAACCCGAATTGCGTCGACCGTGGGAGAACTCGGCGACCGTCACCATCTATGCCGACGGCGACTCGATGTCTTTCCATACCTCGGTGGACATCAGCTTCGGCGCCCGCGCTCGCCCCGGAGGGGGCCGAAGCACTCCCGACGGAAAATTCAGGGAATTGGACTATCCGCTAGAGAGTGATTTGCTTTTCCTCGATTGAGCCGCAGCGGTCCCGCCATCTTGGCTGCGTGGAGTTGCACAGGGCTGTGGACCGGTGAGAAGTACGGACTAACCTACTCAATCCCCTCAGGAATTGTCATACCCCAGTTTGAGGTGTTACCGGTTTCGAAGCCGTCCGCAAAGATTTCATAAGAATATTCAAATGCACCGATGTCTGGTGCGGCGCCTTCGTATTCGCTCGGATCGAGGTCGACCAGGACTTCAAGACCATCAGCAGACTCCTGGTAGGCGACTCCAGTATCGATGCAGGGCGATGTTTCCAGCAAATTGAAATCATAGTTGTCCGCGTCAACAAATTTCGGATCTTCGTCAATGTTGTCGTGACCGGTTGCACCGCCCGGCATCGGCATATTTGAGTAATAGACCTCAATCGTACTAAGGGCAGTTTCCCAGACGTCGTCGCCATACACTCCTGGATTATCATAGACAATTGTATTGACGAAATAGGCTGTGGCATATGAAAGGCTGACCGCTCCACCCTCGCCGGTCACTGCAGTGTTGCCCGTGAGAGTACTGTTCACAAAATACAGAACATCGCCCCCTCCAAGCACCTGGATTGCTCCACCGTTTGAGTACATCGTGTAATTATCGACAAACGTACAACCTCTCAGAGTCGTGCCATATGTCGAATAACATGTCACTGCCCCGCCGCCATAATCACTGTGGTTCTGAATAAACTGACAGTCGGTGATCTGGATATCATTTCCGGCAGTGAATTTAATGGCCCCACCTTCACCATAACAACTGTTTCGGATGAAGGTACAGTCCGTAAAACTGGTGGCGGTTGTATTGATTGCGTAGACGGCGCCACCCATTCCGTTTGTATCAGTTTCATTGTCCGCAAAAATACAGTTCTCAACAGTTGCATCTGATGTCAGCAGGGCCATGGCGCCGCCATGGATATCCGGATAATCGCCAGTGGAAAATCCATGTTCGATCCGGCAGAACTTAAGGTTGATAGTATCGTTGGTTTCAACCCGCAACCCACCCCAACCCGTGGCCGGTGTGTCCGTGGTAAAGAGGATCATTGCGTCTTCGGTACCGATTGCCTGAAGATTGCCATCCACATAAAACCGGTAATAGCCCTGGAAGTTGATTTCGACACCTGGTTCGATGTCGAGCCTCTGCCCCGATGGAACGGTGACATCGCCGGTCACTTGATACGGCGAATTGTCGGAAGTCCAGATTCCCGACTGGTTGCCACTGACATTGGTCTGGGCAAAAGCAAGGCAAGGCAAGAGTAGCGGTAACAAAAAAATCAGGCGCTTCATTTTGGTTTTCCCAACGTAACACTTACTTGATGAAATTCTCATCGGCCATGGTTTATACCACAGAGTCATTGGGACATGGGCGCCCCTCCCCTTCGCATCTTGGCGCCTTTACATTGATTTTTCTGTTTCCTTTCGAAAGACATGGACGAGGAATTGCTATCATGTGGCCGCCATGCGGAAAACCGTTTTCTTTGCGTTTGTCACTGCCCTGGTAATTGTCGGCGGCCTCCAGGCCCAGGCCCTTCCTCCCAGACTGGAGTTCAGACACCAGGGGCTCAGGATCGAGACCACACCCGTGCGCAATCACGTCGAGGTGTCCTCGATCATGACGCTCCTTGGAGGCGAAGCGGCCTTTTCGGCCTCCGCCGGCGTCTGGGCCCTGTCACTGGGTGACCATCTGGTGCAACTTGCGCCGGATCGGCGACTGGTTCTGGTTGACGGCAAACTGACGGAGGTCCAGGACGCACCAATCAGTTCGCCGGGGGGCATCGCAGTCAGACTGGGCTTTCTCGACGACTACATTCTGGCGCCCTTCGGATTCCACCTCGAAACAATCGTCGGCGGCTACTCGATCGTCCCCGGAGTCAGCTCGGGCAAACCGGTCACCATCCGTCCGGCGGCAGCCGACTTCAGTGCGACGACGACCCTGGTGCTTTCGCTGGACCGGAAGATTGAAGCCTCGGTCGAGGCTCGCCCCGGTGGTGGAGTAGTCGTCCTGATGCCGGGATCAGGACCCCGAATCGAAAGCGCAAACCGTCTTCGGTCCCGCCGTGTCCGATCGGTCGTTTCAGGTCCCGGGCGTATTGAGGTCGACCTCAGCCCCGGTGTCGGATTGATCTCCTGGAATGTCCTGACCGGGCCGAACCGAATTGTCATGGAGTTGGGCACGGTACCTCCGACACCGACCCCGGCGCCGATCATTGTCCAGCAGGTCACGCGATCCGGGCCCCGTCCCATCGTCATTGACCCCGGTCATGGAGGCCCGGACACAGGCGCCATCGGAGCATCGGGTCTGACCGAGAAGGCGTTGACCCTGGTGATCGCCAGACGGCTCGCCCAAGCCCTCCGCAATGCGGGCCACCCGGTCCGACTGACGCGAGACGGCGATGGAGGGAGAGCCTTGACGGACCGTGCAGCCGTGGCCAATCGCCTCGATGCTCGGGTCTTCGTCTCTCTTCATGCCAACGCATCAACGGTGGCTTCGGTCCACGGCGCCGAAACCTACTACATGAGCCTCGACGACCGGGCCAGCGATGAGGCCGCCCAGTCCACGGCCGATCTGGAAAACCGCGCCGGAGGCAGCTTTGTTCAAGAGAGCTCGGCCTTGGAGTTGATTCTCTGGGACATGGCCCAATCCGAGGTGCTCAACGAGAGTGCTCGTCTCGCCCTTCGGGTTCAAACACGCCTCAACGCCCTGCTGGGCCTCAAGGACCGGGGCGTCAAGCAGGCGCCATTCGTCGTCTTGACTGGTGCAACGATGCCGGCTGTCCTGGTCGAGGTCGGTTTTCTCTCGAACGCTAAAGAGCGGGAACAGTTGGCCTCTCCGGAACACCAACAGGCCCTTGCTGATGCCATCGCGCTGGGTATCGGAGACTTCCTGGTCGGACGATGAAAGGTCGCCTGATTGTCATCCTGTTGGCCGGCTTGGCCATCGGGGCCCTTCTGGCATGGCTCCTCGTGACCGGGACAACTCAGGTCGCGCCGGTTGAGGATGTTATTTTCGCCGAACCTCCCCCAACGGCAACGCCCGCACCCGAGCAACGGATTACTCTGTTTTTCGCCGGTGACGACGGACTTCTTCACCCGGAGATCCGAACGGCGCCTCTCCCGGAGGAAACAACGGCCCGCATCCGTGTGGTGTTTGGGGAGTTGCTCGCCGGCCCGAGGGGCGCCCTCCAACCCATCCTCCCCTACCCTGCGGAGTTGAGAACCCTGTTCGTGACGCCGAGCGGCCGAGTCTATCTCGACCTCACCGGTCCGCCGGAACCTCTTGAGGGTTCGGCAACTGAGTTGATGATGATCTACGGCCTGGTCAACTCGATCCTGCTGAACACCGATGTCATCGCGGTCCAGGTTCTTTTCGACGGGACTGAAAATGTGACGCTGACAGGGCATCTGGATCTCTCCCGGCCACTGGTCCTCAACAAAGACTTCATCGGCAGATAATGCGCGGAGCGATAGGCATCTTCGACTCGGGCGTCGGCGGATTGACCGTGCTGACGGCCCTCAGAAAGAGGCTTCCGGGTCAGGACTATCTCTACCTGGGCGACACGGCCCGCCTCCCCTATGGTTCGAAGTCCGAAACGACTATCCGGCGGTACGCCCTCAAAGCCGCAGCGCATCTCTTCAACCACGATGTCAGACTGCTGGTGGTTGCCTGCAACACCGCTTCGGCTCACGCCCTTCCTGCCCTGGCCAAGATTTCTCCGGTCCCGGTTCTCGGGGTGATCGAACCCGGGGTCCGTGCGGCTCTGACCAGCGGAGCTCGAAGGATCGCGGTCATCGGCACCGAAGGCACCATTCGTTCCCGTGCATACCAGGATTCCCTCCGCCGACGGGCGCCGGAAGTGTCGGTCACGGCCGCCCCGTGCCCCCTTTTTGTTCCACTGGCCGAAGAGGGCTGGAGCGATCACCCGATCACTGATCAGGTCGCCGAGATCTACCTGCGACCGCTGTTGGACTCAGGGATTGAAACGATCATTCTCGGATGCACCCACTACCCGCTGCTGAGGCCCTCACTTGCCAGGGTCGCCGGACCGGGGATCAGCCTGATCGACTCTGCCGATGCGGTGACCGATGCGGTCGTCCAGCGATTCCGCGGGGCGCCAACCGGCAGAGGCGGCGCCGGACAGGTTGTTCTTCATCTGACCGATGCCTCCGACCGCTTTCGGCGAATCACCCGGACGATCCTGGGTGGAGACCCCGAGCATCTGGAGGTTGTGGACCTTTAGGATTCGCTTCGCGCATCCTGGGTTTGTTTTTTCCCGGCGAGCCGGGTTACGGCCCTCTCGACAGAGTCAGCATGATCTTCCGGCACGATGAAAATCATCTCAAAGACCGTCGAGGCCGCAACACGGCGTCGTCTGAGCACCAGGACCCAGGCAATCGGCGCCATTCGCAGCAGCTTCTCCGGCTCTCCCGGGGCCTCGGGGTCATAGGCGACGGGATCGATGACCTCGCCCAGGTGACGGCCGCGCTGCAAGACCGGCCACACCAAAGTCCTCCCGTCCAGAACCGACCTCCGGCACGACAAGAGTAACCGCTCGGCAAGATCGTTGATCGTCGAACCCAGGGGGACCGCGATCGTTTCCTGGCGCCCCGGCTCCCGGTGTACCAGGTGAAAGACCTCATCGCCGCTGCCCAGGCCCTCGGCAATTCGAACGACACACGCGGTGACCAGATGGCCGCCATCGACCGACTGAGGGACGTCCACAGTCGTCGCCACCCTGGTCCATCCTGCCTCCGGACGCTCGAAGACCTCGGTATGGGAGTCAACGACAACCTCAGACCCGCGCTTCCTCCGCGCCCACGACCGGTATAAGGCAGCCAACGGCGCCAATACCGCCAGAGCCGGAGCAGCAACAAGCGCCCTAAGGCACCCGCCGCGCCCCGTTACAACACCTTCGCCACCGGGTTCATGCAGATTCGTCACAGCCGCATTGTAGCCGTCTTTGAGGCAGGTCCGGGATTCTGTAGGGGTAGATTCCCGGTACGCGTCAATCGAGAACACTCACACCGAAGGCTTGAAATCATGGGCCCCGTCCGCGTCTTCCCGAGCCCGGGCTCGTTATCGTTATCGTTGGCGGGTTTCAAGGGTTTTCGTAGAGGTCAACTTGATCATCGACGTCTGCATCGCGACGATGCGAAGTAAGTGGCCCAACCCTTTGCCTATCAGTGCATCATCTACATCAATGACACTACCGATAACGGTAACGATAACGGGCTCGGG
>Ga0164318_10001778_pt1 | contig 19507 bp, 18 predicted proteins | sample GuaBasSedimGuay9_FD_113734 | JGI IMG/M metagenome (GOLD analysis project Ga0164318, IMG submission 113734) | Subseafloor sediment microbial communities from Guaymas Basin, Gulf of California, Mexico - Guay9, Core 4571-4, 0-3 cm | ecosystem: Environmental > Aquatic > Marine > Hydrothermal vents... | reverse complement strand
GTTAAAAAAAGATCCGCATTGAATTTTATATAATTTCTTATTATTATCAGGGCCATTAATATAAACATTTTTCAAAAATAATTGAAGAGATTGAAAAAATTCATAAGCTGATTTAGGGTTTTGGAAAGCAGCTATCTGAACAGTATATACTGAAAAAAGAGAATCTTTTAAAATTGCCAATGTTGAATCTTTAACCTCTTCTTTCATCTTTTCTTTAGTAGTATCTTTTATAATTTTATCAATTAAAAAATCTGGAGATAATGGACGAATTGCAACTTTAACTGTGCCTTTTTCAATCATATCCAACTTCTTTGCAGCCGCATATGATAAATCAATAATTCTATCTTTTTTAAAAGGACCTCGATCATTTATTTTTACAACCACTTTCTTATTATTTTCTAAATTTGTTACTTCTACTAATGTCCCCATCGGTAAAGTTCGATGAGCTGCTGTCAAAGAATACATGTCATAAGTTTCACCGCTTGCTGTAACCTTTCCATGAAATTTTTTAGCATAAAAACTTGCAATTCCTTTTTGAATAGGATAAGAAAAAGACAAATTGCTTAAAATTAGAAAAGTAAATATCAATAATTTTTTCATCTTTTACTCCTTAATTTTCAAAATAAGCATTGTCATATCATCTGTAACATTTGTATGGCCAATAAAAGATCTTACATCTTTTAACACAGCTTCTCTTATAGCCCGCACATTACTTTGTCTATTATTAAAAACAACCTTAACCAACCTTTCTTCACTGTACTCTTCTTCATATTTATTAAATGCTTCACTAATTCCATCGGTATATAAAAAAACCAAATCTCCCGGTGCGATATCTATTACCCCCTGTTTGAAATCCACTTTCGGCATAATACCTAATAGCAATCCTCCTTCTTCCAGAGTATAAATTTTACCATCAGACTTAATCAACCATGGGAAATTATGCCCTGCATTTATATAATACATCTTCATATCTTTTAAATCTAAAATTCCAGAAAAAAATGTTATAAATCTTTTTCCTTTTGTATTATTATAAATTATATTATTAAGATTCCTATTTATCTCTACTAAATCATTTGTATATAAAATCATAGATTTAATAGCGGATTGCACGCCTGCCATCAACAATGCAGCAGGAGCCCCTTTTCCAGAAACATCTCCAATAACAAAAAAAATGCGGTCTTCTCCAATTATGAAAGTATCATAATAATCTCCACCAACCTCAAGACAAGAAATACTATAAGCATCTATTTCACATTTTTTAACAATAGGAAATTCCTCAGGTAGAAGAGATTTTTGTATCTCTTTTGCAATATCCAATTCTCGCTGAAGCCTCTCTTTTTCTATTTTCTCTTTATATAAAGTTATATTTTCCAAAACCGATGCCACCTGATTGGAAAACATATTAATTAATACAATCTCCTCCGTATTTAATTTTTTAGTTATTCCCTTATAACTAACTCCTAAAAATCCTAATAATTCCTTACTGTGGATCAATGTCCACAAATAGTGTACCCCCAATTGATTAAACATATTATAAAAATTTTCAAGTTCCTTTTTATCCTTTAATAAATCTATCTCAATATAATCATTTGATAATGCTATACTTTTTATATTTAGGCTTTCTCGTTGATTTAACATATATTCAGATACTTTTTGAGTAGCATAATCATGAAATACCAGCCGATTATTACTCAAAAGAACTATGCAAACATTGGATATAGTTAAATTCTCTTCAAAAATAGAACCTATTGTATTCAAAACCTCATCTATTTCAAATTTCCCCATAATTTCACGAGCTAAAAATTGCATATTAATCTTTAAATCATCACTCTGCTTAACTAAAATTCTATCCATCCATAGATCAACAAAATTCAATAACAATGGAATTATTAAAAGACTAAAAAATAATATTCCGAAATCAATAAATGGTGCCTGATAACCTAATTTTATAACAATATATTTTTTCAAACTATCATACCAGGTAAAATAAATAAGATAAATAAATAAAAATATAAGAGCAAAAAAGATTCCTTTCTTAAAAACTAAGGGTAACTTAAGAAAATTATATCTAACAGAATTATAATAAAAAAGAAAAATCGATATAAAAAAAACAATCAATATTAATCCTGAAACAAAAAACTGACCAAAATAGTTCAAATTACATATTAAAATTGCCATTCCCATCAAAAAAAAGATAATTATATTAACAATGGTTTGTTTTTTTACCTCTCTTATATAAACAAATTCTATCTTTTTTATCAAAATAACCAACGTTAAAATAAAAAGCCCCAAATTTATAAAAAATACAAAATGAGAGTTGATTATATAAATTATCTCTACAAATTTAAAAATATAAAAAAATACCTCTTCTGTTACCTTTAAAAGAGGGGATATCTCTTTTGAAGAATAATACAAAAATTTTATATAAGACGATAAATAAGCTGGAAAATTTCTAAAAAAAGTTATTATAACATATAAAACATAAGGTAAAAAAACAAAATACCAGATTCCTTTTACTTTTTCTACTATCCTGGATTTAAATGGTAAAAATAATGATAAAATAAATAATTGAGGAAACACAAAATTATTAATGGAAATATATTTATGCTTTACGGATTTAAAAATACTAATACCAAACATCTCTCCTGTTATATAAATAATATTATTAAATAAAATTAACCCCCAGATAACAAATAAAATAACAAACATTTTATGCAGGATATCTTTTTTCTTTATTGATAATATTTGATATACCAATGAAAAATCTACAATAAATAAAATAAGATAAAAAAGAAATAAAATATTATTTATGTTCATAAAACTTTGTAACTATTGTTTCTGTTCCATCCTTATGAAAAATATATTCTATTTTATCAACTAACTCTCGTGCAATAAAGATACCTCTACCGTCAGATTTCAACAGATTATCACTGTCCAACGGATTTTCTATCTCAGCAGGGTTAAATCCTTTCCCAAAATCTCTAATTTTAAATTGTATTTTATCATCTAAAATAAACACATCCATTTTAACTTCTTTATTTTTATCGAATTTATTACCATGTTCAATTGCATTGCTAACAATCTCACTAATAGCAATAATTACATTATAACTCTGATTACTATCCAATGGAGTTAATTCTAAAATATCCTCTACATAAGATAAAAGAACTTCTAAGACTTCAAAAGTAGAGGGAATATCTAAATGATATTCTTTATCATTGATCTTTGAAAATTTTAACATAACATTTCCTATGTCTTGGCCCATCAAATTCACAAAAGATGATCCCCTGCCATGTACCAAGCAGCAATTCTCCATTCTCTATAATTAAGCTTAATTGTGGGCCAAAAAGAGAAGATTTAATATGAGCATCACTATTCCCTTCATAATGAGAATAACTATTACTTTGCGGTATCAATGAATTCATAGTTTTTACAATATCAGATTTAACAGAAGGATCGGCATTTTCATTAATAGAAACAGCGGCTGTTGTATGCGGAACATGAACAACAACTAATCCACTTTTTACATTACTTTTCTGTACAAAATCTTTTATATGGTGAGTAATATCAATCAATTCATTTCGTTGATGAGTAACAATATTAATAGTAAAAAGCATGATTGCTCCCTCCTTTTAAATTGCAAACCTAAAATTGATAATATCGCCATCCTTTACAATATATTCTTTACCCTCAAGTCTCCATAATCCTTTTTCTTTTGCTTTTTGCATAGAACAACCACACGCTATAAAATCGTCATAATGTACAACTTCTGCCCTAATAAACCCTTTCTCTATATCAGAATGAATCGTTCCTGCTGCTTTTTGAGCATTTATCCCTTTTTTAATAGGCCATGCCCTTACCTCATCTTCACCCACTGTAAAAAAATATATATAATTCAATAAATCAAAAGCTGATTTTATAACCTTTACTGTTGCCGGTTCTTCAATGTTATAATCTTTCATAAATTCTTCTCTATCATTAGGTTCTAAAAGAGCAATTTCTTTTTCAATCTCAGCAGAAATTACAAATGTCTTATATCTATCAAGAATATCTTTATCCAATAAATCTTCAGCTTTTATATTTTGTTGCCATTTTTCCTCATCAACATTCAATGCTATCAATATAGGCTTTTGAGTTAAAAATTTATACCCTCTTATTACTTTTTCCTCTTTATCTGATATCTCCACATTAGCAATTGGAATATTATTTTCGATATTATTCAATAATTTTTCTAAAACCTCTTTTTCAAATTTTAACTCAACATCATTAGTCTTTTTAAGTTGCTTTTCAATTCTTTCCAGCCTATTCTCAATAATAATCTGATCTGAAATCATAAATTCGGATAAAATTGTCTCAAAATCAGATGATAAATTACCAATATCCCCAAATGCTTTTAATACAACTATAAAACCATCCATTGTCTTATAATGATTCAATAATTCCGCTTCAAAACCTTTAAAATCCTTTTTCTCCTGCTGTATCCCCATAAAATAAACAAACTCAATTTTTGCTGGCACTTTTTTCTTAGGCTGATATATTTCATTCAATTTTTCAAGTCGTGGATCATAAATATCTACCATATTTGCTACATATCTATTCTTCATCAAAGATGGATGGTTAATATCTATTTCTTCCTCAATAATGGCTGAAAATAATGTCTTTTTCCCTGAATAAGGAAGTCCTACTATTCCTATTTTCATAATCCTCTCCCTTTATTTTAAATTACATCCAAACCCCTGCAATCTCTTGCCCACAATTTTTACACTTTCCACTTACTATGCTTTTCTGCAAAATATAATACCCATATCTCTGAATAAGAACAGCACCACATTTAGGACAATAGGTATTTTCATATTTATTCCCGGGAATATTCCCAGCATATACATAATTTAACCCCTCATTATAAGCTATTTCACATGCTCTTTCTATAGTTTTCACAGGAGTTGGTGGCAAATTTTTCATCTTATACTGTGGATAAAACCGACTAAAATGCAATGGAACATCTGTTCCTAAATTTTGTTTCACCCATCTAACCATTGATCTAATCTCATCATCGGAATCATTCAATGTAGGCACTATTAAATACACAATTTCTAACCATATCCCATTTTTTTTTATTTCAACTAAATTGTCCAAAACAGGCTTTAAACGACCACCACAAATTTTTCTATAATAATCATCACTAAACGATTTAAGATCTATTTTTATAGCATCTAACACATCAAATAATTTTTTTAATGGTTCTTTATTAATAAATCCAGCTGAAATCATTACATTTTGTACTCCATATTCTCTGGAAACTTTTGCCAAATTATACATAAATTCATAAAAAATAATCGGCTCTGAATATGTATAGGCAATAATGGGAATATTCTCATCTTTTCCAATAGCAATAAGATCCATTTCTTCCATTGTCCTGGTCTGCAATTGCGAAGATTTAAACTGAGATATTTCCCAATTCTGGCAAAATTTACATCTTAAATTACAACCAGCCGATGCTATAGATAATGCTTGAGCACCCGGCTTAAAATGAAATAATGGCTTTTTCTCTATAGGATCAATATGAATAGCTGCTATCTCTGAATAATTCATTGAGAAAAGTTCACCTCCAACATTCTTTCTGACCCGGCATACACCGTATCGCCCATCTGATAAAATGCAATTATTAGGACAAAGATGACATCGAACTTTATTGTTATTTAATTTTTCAAAAAAAAAAGCCTTATATTTATTCTCTTTCCCAAATATTATAGAATTATAAAACAATGTAGATAATAAAGAAAAAGATATATTTTTAATGAATTTCCTTCTATTCATAAAATAAATTTTTCTTTTATATTTTGTAATTTTTCCATCAACGAATTTGGGAAAAAATTTACAAATTGAATCCAATTATATATCAATTTATCCAAAATTTCAGTTCTTTGATCATAATTTAAATCCTCAATATGTAAAGAATACCTTAAAAAAGTTAACATCTCTTCTAATTCATTCTGACCATCTGCATACTCTGGATTCCAATTTAGCAAATTCCTAAGAATTAAAAAAATTTCCTGTGTTTCATTATAATCACAACCAAACTCATATAAAATATCTAATATATTATTAAGATATTTCCTCTGTTTATAATAATTCTCAAGATAAGTAGCATATTCAAACAAATATTTATCCTGTTTTTTAAACTGATTTAAAATATCATTCCAGCTTCCTTTACTTATTTCAATAATAGAATTTTCTTTTAATTCGTTTATATTAAAATTTTGCCCCATTATCCATAATGAAAAATCTTTAAAACTAATTGGCTTTTTAAAATAATATTTTGGTAATAAAAAAACTGCTTTTTTATTTGATAACATAAAAGAATTGCTTATTATGGCTCCAAGATTAATAATATACTGCAAATCTTTGTCAATACCAAAAAAGATATCACCATTAAACATCTCTATCTCTTTTTTTTCAAAAAAATAGGTAAAACTTTTTTTATTAGGAACATCATCTTTAAATTCCGGACTATCCCAAGGGGTAAATGATTCTTTTATCAACCAAATATTTTTGTCCATAGGCAAAATCCTTTATAATTTAGGGAGAATTTTAATTAATAAAATTACGATAATCAACAATACTATTAAAAGTATTAAAGAAGTACCACCTGTTGATGATTGATAAGTACGCTTAAATTTAATTTTATGTCGTTTTCTATTCTCTATTATTTCTTTAGCCTTAGATTCTTTATACCCCGGAACATGAAATTTTTTAGATTCTGGCAATTTAAAAAAACTACCCATAGGCTATAAAAAAAAATTTAAGGTTGCATTCACTAATGGAAATAATACAGCACCAATAATTCTCATACCCGTTAAATATGAAAACAAAATAATCCCAATAAATAAAAAAGGCCCATAATATTCCAAAAAACTTATAATATTATTATATCTATATGGCAATAAACCTGACAAAATTCTAAAACCATCTAATGGATATAACGGCAAAAGATTAAACCATGCAAGTACAATATTAATCTGAATCGTAGCTATCATCAATTTAGCAAAAACTCCCACCCATGATTGAGGATTAACATACCCTATATTAAAAAATGTAAAAATTTTAGCAAGCAAAAAAGCTAAAATAAAATTTGAGGCAGGACCGGCTGCTGCTACCAATACTATATCTCTTTTAGGATTATTTAAATTCATAAAATTGACAGGAACCGGTTTTGCCCATCCAAACCCCACTAAAAATAACATAGTAGTACCTATCAAATCAAAATGAGGAATAGGATTCAACGTAAGTCTACCACTTAATTTAGCTGTGGGATCGCCACATTTATACGCAATATAACCGTGAGAAAATTCATGAATTGTTATCGCTATCAATATTGCTGGTATCAAAATAGGATTTAATCCCATTACTTAATCCTTGTTTTTATTTGTCTTATTATATAAAAAATAAATATCTTTGTCAATATCTTTTAACTAAAAGTATTGGGAAAATAAACAGCATATGCAAAATATATAATTTTAAAATTAAACTCCATAATTATAAACTAAAATTAAAAACCAATTCCATGGATATATATTTATTTATTGAAGATAAATTAATTATTAAAAATATCACACTCCAAAACAAACTGATTTCCTTGCAATTATAAACTACATAATTTATTTATTCCTAATAAACTCTTCTATATAGAAAAATTTTCCTAAATTTTTATTCTTATCTATAAAAAATTTGACAAAATAAAAAATATGTATTATTATAAAACATAATATTTTATAAAATCGGATAACTGAGTGGCCTTGTCCCCATAAAATCCAACTCAGTTATCCGATTTTAACTTTTTAATATTGAGCCATTTTTGTATTTTTACAAAATTTTACCGGAATAGTTAACCAGCACTTTACAGGTTTCTCATCTAAAACTGCTGGTGAAAAAGATAACTGTTTTACTACATCAAGCGCTAATTCTTTAGCTTTTTCATCTTTAATTTCACTTAAAACAACACTAATTTTACCCGGAATTATTTTACCTTTTTCATCAATTGCGATTTTTACAAAAACTTTTCCATCAAAATCTGGATTATTAACAGTCAATAATTCCTGATTCAAAATAACCGGCATCTTACCACCTGAAGGCACATACTCTAAAATATCATCATCAGCAAAAGATAATGATACAAAAAGCAAACAACCTAAAATAAATAAAAACCTACGCATAACAAACTCCTTTGTTTAACATTTGTTAACTATAAAGATTTACGATATAAATCTGTTTTTGTTTCAAAAAATTTTATATAAAAAGCCCCTCTCTTAAAACTAAAAAAACAAATAATATGTTCTAATATCTTCTGAAAAGCCCTGCCGATTATTCAGGCAGGGCAAATCTCATTAAACTAATTTATTATATATCTCTCTTAAATACTCATCAATTTTTTTAGTATAAGTTTCTTTCAATTCATCTGCTTTACTTTTTATATCATTTTTAAATTTTTGGTCTTCAATGCCCTGTAAATTAATCAATACATTCATATAAGCACCTTCTAATCCACTTCTTGCCATAAGTAAAGATACTCCCGCATCACTTAAAGAATTTTGATTCCCTTTCTGTGAAATTTCATAAAGCATATCTACTATTTCCGTAATTTTTGTCATAACTTCAAATGGGATCATAGTAGCATCTTTTGTAGCTTCTTGAATGGCTTGATTTCTAATAGCAATCTGTTCTTCAGTTTTTTTAGGCAACTTAAAAGCATCCATAATTTTATTAAAGCTGTCTGTATCTTTATCAATATAATCTATAAAACTTTGTTTATAAGATTGCAATTTTGTACCGAGTTCTGACATAAGTTCAAAGACATCTTTATATGCTTTTTTACCGAATGTTAAATTTGTTACCATAGCACCAAGCCCAGCAGCCAAACTTCCAGCTAATGCAGAAACAGAGCCTCCACCAGGTGCTGGTGAATCAGAAGATAATTCATCAACAAAGTCTGAGACACTCATATCTACTAATAATTTTCGATCTTTATTAATAATATATTCTATAATTTTTTTATCTGGTTCAAACGGATATAAATCATTCAACCCAAGAGATCTTACTGCAATATCAACAACAACATTTTCTGGAACAGCAGTGGAACTACCTTGCTTTTTAAGATAATGCATTCCAGCCTGAATTATTGCATCTTTTGGAATAAGTCCTACTAATTCACTACCAGTAACTCTAACACCTAATTGATCAGCAAGTCGACAAACCTCATCAAATACAATATGTACCGGACTGATTTTATAATTTGTAAAATTAATTGATACCTGAGCGCACCCAAACTCTTCCATATACCAGCCAACAGCTTTTACTTCTTTAAATTTTCCCGGGATATATACCTTATTCCCATTTTCATCTCTTACAATTTTACCATTTTCGTCCCTTTTTACCTTTCCTTTCTCTCTAATTTCAAAAGCTATCTTATTAGCCAATTTCTTGTCTTTTGTAGCCAAATTAATATTATAAGCAATCAAAAATTCTCTTGCCCCTATAACTGTTGCTCCACTTTTTGCATTAAATTGCGCAGGACCGAAATCGGGTTTCCATTCTGTTTTTTTTAACTTCTCCGGTAGTCCTTCGTATTCTCCTTCTCTAATAACCGCGAGGTTTTTACGTTCAGGTTTAGTTGCTGCATATTCATACAAATAAACAGGGATACCTAATTCATCGCCTACCCTTTTACCAACTTTTTTGGCAATTTCAACACACTCTTCCATTGTAACATTAGCCACAGGAACAAAAGGACAAACATCTGTTGCCCCCATTCTAGCATGCGCTCCTTTATGCTTTGCCATATCAATTAATTCTGAAGCCTTTTTAATGGCTTTAAAAGCAGCCTCCGCAACACCTTCAGGACTTCCCACAAATGTTACAACAGTTCTATTGGTATCAGCTCCCATATCAACATCTAAAAGTTTTACTTCTTCAGTTTCTTCTATAACAGAGGCAATCTGATCAATAATTTTTTTATCTCTCCCCTCACTAAAATTTGGAACACACTCTACTAACTTCATATATAAATCCTCCTTTTAAGTTTTATAAAAAAAAATATAAAAATATCAAATTGTCAATATAATAAATAAAATAATTGCTATTTAAAAATATTTAATAAACTCTTTTAAAATCTATTCAAAAATCTAACTTGACAATAACAAATTTGAGAATTATTATAACAATATGATTTTAGAAAGATTTCCTATAAACGATAATAAAATTTCTATACCTGTAAATGATATAAATGTTATAATGTATTGTGCGCTCTTATACAAAGAAATCCCAGATGATATAGAAATATTTAGAAAAAACTATCCATATTTTGACCCTTCTATTATTGACTCTAAAGAAAATAAATATCATTTTTTAGAATTAACCAAAAAAGACATATCAAAAGAAGAATTTCTTAATAAAATTAACCTGTACTTAAATGTAAAATTCAATCCTATTTACTTATATAAATCTCTTGATGAAAACCTAAAAAAATTTCAACAATTAGCAAACTGTGCTAGCTATGTACTTCATAACATTCTCAAAAGAGCAGAATTACCATCTTTTGTGGAATCAGTATTAGAAGAATCTCAATTAATCAAAAATACCAATAATATTATAGAATTAATAAAAATTTACAAAGAAGCACCCGATGAAAAAACAAAATACGAAATTACAAGAAAAATAGGACTTACCTTTCTACTGTCCAGAATTAAGAATACTTTAAAATTTCAAAAATCAAAAAAATTCTTAGAATATATAACAAATTTATTTCAAACTCAGCTACAAATAAGAAATGTGGGTAAAACAACAATAACTTACTACTGGATGGATGCCAATGACAAATTAGCCCACTACGACAATAAAGATGAAGCTTTGACAAAATATTCAAAAGATGTAAAAGAACGAGAACACAAGGGTAAAATAATATATCCAATGCAAAAAGAAGAATTCAATCTATTATTGACCAAAGATAATAATGCTATATTAAAATTTATCACCAGAGCAAAAAACCTGAATAATACCACTAAAACCGAAGATTATACTTCTGTTGTAGAAAAAATTGTAAGAAAAAACCTTGCGTTCCCTGCTGATATATTTGATTTATATGGAGTCACTTTTGTGGTTCTCAATGAAAATGAATTATTAAATTTAATGGGAGAAATAGAAACTTTTTTAGGAGGAACAAATACAAGAAAAGAAGAAAAGAGAATCCAAAAAGCTCCTATATCTGAATTCTATAGCTCTAACAATGGGGAATATTTTAAAATATGGAAAGCTATATACGACATAACATTTCCTCATGAACGTCTTGAAGTAATTGAAAAACAAATCAAACAACATAAAAAAGATATAAAAATAATAGAAAGAACATTAAGAGAACTTGAAGATAAAAAAAGATTTTCCTTCCTGGATAAGCATCTTGAAGAAAAATATAAAAATCTAAACAAATTAAAATCAATAAAAGAAAAATATCTAAATAAACCTTTTGATTTGCAAGTAGAAATACAAATCCAGGATATTAATTCTTATCTACTATCAAAATGTAAAGGAAGTATTACAGATCATGATACATTAAAAAAACATCAAGTACTTAGTTCATCCCTATACAAACTCTTTCCAAAAGAAATTTATGAAAAATATCTTCTAAAAGTAAAAGAACAATTTTTAGCAAAATATATATCTTAAAGGAATAAATTATGAAAATTTATATATTAGGTATATGTGGAACAGCAACAGGTTCTCTGGCAATATTACTAAAACAAAAAGGGCATGATGTATTTGGTTCCGATAAAAATTTTTATCCGCCAATATATGATTTACTGAAAGAAAATAACCTTATTCTGCTCAATGGCTTTATCGAAGAGAATATAAAAAAAATAAATCCTGATATAGTAATAATCGGCAATGCTATCGTTAGAGGAAATCCAGAATTAGAATATATTTTAAATAATAAAATTCGATTCTATTCACTTCCAGAAGCTCTCAGGCATTTTTTTCTATGGGAAACAAAAAACATTGTTATCACAGGAACTCATGGAAAAACTACAACAACTTCATTAATCTCTTATATATTTGAATATGCCCAAAAAAAATTCTCCTTTTTAATTGGTGGTATTCCATTGGATTTTAAAACATCTGCAAGATTTACACCTAAAAGTAAATATTTTATAATAGAAGGCGACGAATATGATACTGCCTTCTTTGACAAAAGATCCAAATTTATCCATTATCTTCCAGATACCCTTATAATAAATAATATTGAATTTGATCATGCTGATATCTTTAATACATTAGAAGATATTCAAAAAAGCTTCTATCATCTGGTGAGGACCCTTCCTACAAAAGGTTTGATTATCTATAATGGAGATGATAAAAACATCCCACCAGTGCTTAAAGAATTATATTGCAAAAGATTATCATTTGGAGAATCTGAAAAAAATGATTTAATAATATCCTACCAGGGATTAAAAAATAATATGGAAAATGCTATATTCAAATTCAAAGGAAATGAATATTATATAAAAATGAAAATCAACGGCAAACATAACATACTAAATGCTGCCGCATCTTTTCTTACTGCATACCATTACCGTATCCCCTCTAATATAATAGTTGAGGCTATACAAAATTTTTCAGGAGTTGTCAGAAGACTAAATATTTTATTCAACCAAAATAATAAAATTCTAATTGAAGACTTTGCCCATCATCCAACTGCAATAAAATATACAATAGAAACAGTTAAAAATAAATATCCCGATTATGAATTAATCTACTGTCAACATCTATCCAATAATACTTCATATAGAAACATACATCTCGAACAATATAAAATATGTTTTCAAAAAGCAGAAAAAATTAATTTCATATTAAACCCAAGATATTATAAACTCCCTGATAATGAAAAATTAAATCTCAAAGAGTTAGAAAATCATTTTTCAAAAGAAAGATTTAGATATTTTGACAATTTTGTCAATTTATTTAATAATTTAAAACCTGACTTGTTAAATGAAAAAAAACAAATTATATTAATTTCTAGTAGTGGAAGCTTGAATGAAATAAAAGAGCTTTTATTAAAATTTTTTAAAGAGGGAGAATAACCTATGAACAAAAGAGAACTAAAAAGAAGACACCTTCTATATTATCTTGATATTATAGATAAAGAAACAGGAAAAACTATAGGTAAATTAGGCGATATAACAGAAAAAGGTTTGTTAATACTCTCTGAAGCAAACCAAGAAGTCAATAAAATTTTAGATATAAAAATAAAACTACCTGATAATGATCTATTTGATGGAGAATATATCTCTTTACAAATACTAACATTATGGAGTGAACCTGACAAAAATCCAGATATCATAGGTACGGGCTGTAAAATTATATCTATATCAGATGATGAGTTATTCAAAATAAAAAAATTAATAACATATTTGGGCTTTGATGACTGATATTACAAAATCTCAAAAAATTAGATTAACAGCTTTTATTATAATAACCTCCTCTATATTAATAATATCTTTAATAATTATAACAGGTAGTAAATTATTAAAAAAATCTGATATATATTTTATAAGATATAAAAACATATCAATAGCCGGCCTTGAAGTTGGAGCTTCTGTAAAATACAATGGCATTCGAATTGGAAGAGTAGAAGATATTTATATAGACCCGGAAGACATCAATGCTATAATTATAAAAATTTCTGTAAAAAGAAATACTCCTATTGTGGAAGATTCAAAAGCTATAATATCAACATTAGGGATAACAGGGCTAAAAATTATTGAAATAAGAGGAGGTTCCAATACAGCAAAACGACTAAAACCTAATAGTTTTATACCATCTGGCATATCTGGTATTGATGTAATAACCGGGAAGGCAGAAATAATAATGAACAAAATAGAAATTCTAATAAATAATCTAAATGAAATAACATCTGCCCAAAATCAACAAAAACTTGCTGAACTTCTGGTAAACATGGATAGCACATTCAAAAAAAGTAATGAGTTACTTTCAAAAAATCAAAACCTAATAAACGACATTGTTCTAAAAACAAATACTGCTATGAACAATATATCTTCAACTACAGAAGAATTAAAATTAGTAATAAAAAAAATTAACCAAACTCTACAATCAAAAGAATTTGATAATATGGTATCAAACTATTATGAATTATCTCAAAAATTAAATAATAGAAAAATTGATTCTATTTTGTTTAATCTTAATAAATTACTTATAACATCTTCTCTAACTATGACAACCTTTAATAATACTCTCACAAAAAGCAGAACAGATTTAATAAGAACCTTATTAATTCTAAAAGAGACTTCTGAAAATTTAAATGAATTTTCAAGATTAATAAGTGAAGACCCTTCAATATTAATAAGAGGCGGAAAGTTACCTGAAATAAAAAATCCAAAATAGAAGGGACTATCATGAAAACAAAATTTATTCTAATCCTGCTAATTATATACATATCATGTTCTCAACAAATCCCAGAGCGTAGATACTATGTTATAGATTATAATACAGAGCCAGATACGAATTTCATAGCCGCTTGTTCAACTGCTACATTTCCATTGAATTACAAAGTTATAATCACACCTCTCAAAATTCCACGGATATACGACAGAAAAAATATTGTTGTTCGTTATAGCACAACTGAGCTTAATTTCTATAGATATAATCTTTGGGCATTAAGACCAGATGAAAATCTAACAGACTTAATATATCGTCAAATTAGAAATTCAAAAATATTCAATAAAGTAGCTACGGAGTTCATAAAAGAAAATCCAGATCTTGAAATAAGAGGCGAAATACTATCGATTGAACAATACTATTACAAATCAGAGGATCAAAAAATATTTTATTCTTCAGCTCATCTTGCTATGAAATTACAACTATATGACTTCGAGCATATAGACCCTCTTTTAGAATATTCATTTGACAAAACAAAAGACATTTATAAAGATGATATAAATTATTTTGTCCTTCAAATCGCAAATATTGTAAAAGAAGAAACAAACAATTTCATAAAAAAAATTGTGGATTATTACTGTGAAAAAGATAGTACTAATAAGTAATATTATATTATCAATCCTAATTTTGCCCATATACTCACAAAATTTTTTTAATTTTATGAATAATGGTGTTAAAACATGGGATGCAGATCCTCCAGAAATCCAACTACAAAAAGAAGGAACTCTTCTACCTAAAAATTTAGGGGGGCTATTTATTCCTACTATGTCTTCATCAAATATAGAACCCGGTTTCAAAATTTTTTCCCTAAAAGATAATAAAAAAAAATTACTATACGATAATGCCAAAACTTTTAAAACATATATCCTGCCTCCCGGAGAATATCTTGTCCAAACAGGTTCCGGAGAACTACAAATCACACAAAAAATAAAAATAAAAAAAGAAGAATACTCTATTTTAATGCCCAACTGGGGAGCAATTTCTTTTAAAGTACAGGACGAAAACAGAAATTTCATAAGAGAAAATTTTGACATATTTATATTATCTTCCGATATTCCTCAAAAAGTATTAACAATAAGCAGTGAAGATTTTGAAAACTTAGATAAAATAAGTACCTACTATCTACCTGCTGGTGTATATAAACTGGTAAAATCAGGCTCAAATATAAATACTGAAATAGATTTTTCCACCTTTACTATACTGCCAGGACATTATCTTCCTTATATGATTGTATTAGATAATACATCAAGGCATTTTTTAGGCTCAGGAATTATTCGACAGGAATATACTGAACGTAAAGTAAAAAATTGGAGATTGTTTGGTGGCATCCATGGTAATTTCAATTTGTCAAATTCTAATGACTTATCGTCAAAACAAAACAATACAAACTATTCCTTTTCAACACAGCTTGAATTTACCGCTAAATATGATAATAGATTATATTACTTCTATACTAGAAATAATTTTGAAGAAGGATGGAATAAGCAAGGTTCAGAATCGATCAGAACCTTTATTGATAATATGGAAACCAAAAATATATTTGTGCTAAAAATATATAAACCTTTTGGTATCTATTCAAGATTGAATCTCACAACTAAAATATTCGCCTCATACAAATACTATGATTCACCAACGAATATTACCGTTTATCAAAAAGATTCTACAAAATATAATATCTTCCCCTATAAAGAAAAAGTTCGTATATCACCTCCCTTCTTTCCATTAGATATCAAAGAAGGCATCGGCTTAAACTTTACATTCAGCCCATCAATAAAATATACCTTTAATATAAGAACAGGTTTTGGATTCAGGCAAACATATAACAATGATGTTTTATCATTAATAGATGAAAAAAAGGACTCAGTTTATAAACAACTATCAAATTCTCAACTGACGGGCTATGAATTAAGTTATTTTTCTCAAATATACCCATTTAATAATGTTTACATTATAACAGAATTTGATATGATATATCCTTTCAGTGCTGGCAAAAAACGTGCGTATGAATTGGAAAATATTATTAACTTAAGACTATTAAATAATATCTCTTTAGATTACACTATACGAATTAAACAAGATAAAAATATAAGCAACATAATTAAAAAAGAACAAATAATTTTAATAAGATATTCCTATTATTTCTTCTAAATTTATTTATGAGTAATTTAATTATTGAAAAAAATAAAATCATTATGCCTGATAAAATTACTATATCCCATATATCTAATATCTATAATGAATTTCTCAAAAATCTATCACAATTAAATACCAAGAAAATTATAATAGATTTTAATAAAACAAATCAACTTGATAGTGCAGGAGTAGCTTTGATCGACCAAATAATTGAAATATTAAATAATAAAAATATCCAATATAAAACAGAAAATATAGCCCCATCAGTTAAAAACATAATTGATACTTTCTCATCCCAAAAATTAAAAGCTATAAAACCTGAATATGAAACAAAATCAGATATAATTACAAAAATTTATAACATTTATGAAAATTTTAAATCAAATATAATCTTTTTTACTATAATTCTAATCGATATGATATACTGGTCATTTTTTGCTATCATTGGTAAAGGACAACATAAAAAAGACAGTATAACTCAACAACTTATTTTAATCGGATATAATGCCGTTCCTATAATTGGACTTATGTCTCTTTTAGTTGGGCTAATACTTGCATTACAATCAGCAGCCCAGCTAAGACAATTCGGCGCAAATATTTATATAGTCGATCTTATAGGAATTGCAATGGTAAGAGAAATGGGACCTCTTATGACTGCTATTATGATGGCAGGTAGATCCGGTTCGGCATTTGCTTCTGAAATCGCAACTATGATTGTTACAGATGAAATTGATGCTTTGAAAGTTATGTCAATAAATCCAATAAGATTCGTTTTAGTTCCAAAATTTTTAGCTATTACAATTGCAATGCCATTGCTCATTACAGTATCTGATTTTTTAGGAATATTAGGTGGCTTTTTTATCGGTATTTTATATTTAAATATTCCCACTACTGCTTTTTTAAATAGATTAGTTGAAATTCTGATACTATCCGATATAACAATAGGTATCTTTAAAGGAATTTGTTTTTCATGGATAATTGTTACTGTTGGCTCTTATTTTGGATTAAAAGTAAAAGGCGGAGCTCAAGGTGTTGGTAAAGTTACAACAGCATCTGTTGTGACTTCTATATTCCTTGTAATATTAGCTGATAGCATTTTTTCATTAATTTTTTATTTTGGATAAATTAAAAATGACAGAACCTATTTTAAAAGTAAGAAACCTACAAGCAAAATATGGTAACAAAATTATTTTAAAAGATATATCATTTGATGTAATGAAAAACGAAATCTTTGTAATATTAGGAGGCAGTGGTTGTGGTAAATCTACTTTGTTAAAAAATCTCATAAGATTATATAAGCCTTCCAAAGGACAAGTTTTATTCCAAAACCAAAATATAGCAACCATTGATAGTGATAACCTTGAATTTTACTATTCTAAAATAGGAGTTTTATTTCAAAATGGCGCATTACTAAATTCATTTACTATTTTCGAAAATGTTGCAATACCTTTATATATACATACCAATCTTCCCTATGAAATTATAAAAAAAATTGTATTAAAAAAATTGGAATTGGTAGATATACTCCATGCCGCTGAATTATTACCATCTCAATTATCAGGTGGAATGCAAAAAAGAGCAGCTCTTGCTCGAGCTATCATATTAGATCCGGATATATTATTCTGCGATGAACCCTCAGCTGGTTTAGATCCTATCACAGCTGAAAGTCTTGATCAACTATTTATTAAACTGAAAACGCAACTTAATATGACTTTAATCATTGTAACCCATGAATTAGCAAGTATTAAAAGAATAGCAGATCATATATTATTTCTTGATAAAGGCAATGCAATTTTCTATGGTACAATGGATGAAGCATTAAATTCTAATGTAACTTTTGTAAAAAATTTCTTTTCAAAAGGTATGGGAGTATATTTTTAATTAAGGAGGAAACTATGGATAAACTTACCTTACATGATCTCATAGAAGAATCTGTTTTAAAATTTGGCAAAAATGAATTTGTCGCTTATGCAGGAAAAAATACTATAACGTATTTTCAATTCTATATAGAAATGAAAAAAATTATCACATTTCTAAAAGAATATAATCTGGAAAAAGGCGATAGAGTTGCAATAATTGGTGACAATTCCCCAAACTGGATAAAAATATATGCTGCGGTTGTCTACTCAGGCCTGACTATAGTTCCAATACTACCCGACTTCCCTCAATCTGATATTCATCATATTATTAGAAATAGTGGAGCTAAAATAGTTTTTGTAGCTAAAAATTATCTATACAAATTAGAAGATTTTGAACATAAACAGGTGCAGGATATTATCCAAATCGAAAATTTTACTTCTATCCATAATTCTGAAAAAAAATTAGATTTTTCTATTTATGAAACAGATCATTTGATTTTTGGAACTGTAGAAGAAAATGATTTAGCAGCTATAATTTATACTTCAGGAACTACTGGCCACTCAAAAGGTGTTATGCTAACTCATAAAAATCTTACTTCAGATGTAATTAACTCTCTAAAATTATTTCCTGTAACTCAAAACGATATTTTTTTATCAATTCTCCCTATAGCTCATACCTTCGAATGTACTGCAAGTTTCCTTGTAGGGATTGCCGTAGGATTAAAACTTTTCTTTCTTAAAGGGACACCATCTCCCAAAACATTATTATCCGCTCTATCTTTGGTGCGCCCCACTGCTTTTATGTCAGTTCCTTTAATTTTTGAAAAAATCTATAGAAAACAAGTTCTTGCTAAATTTAATTCCAACCCATTAACTGCCAGATTATATAAAATCCCATTTTTTAGAAAAAAATTAAACAAAATTGCTGGAAACAAATTAAAACAATTATTTGGCGGAAGGCTAAGATTTGTAATGTTTGGTGGAGCTGCTCTAAGTAAAGATGTAGAACAATT
>Ga0164318_10001777_pt1 | contig 19509 bp, 14 predicted proteins | sample GuaBasSedimGuay9_FD_113734 | JGI IMG/M metagenome (GOLD analysis project Ga0164318, IMG submission 113734) | Subseafloor sediment microbial communities from Guaymas Basin, Gulf of California, Mexico - Guay9, Core 4571-4, 0-3 cm | ecosystem: Environmental > Aquatic > Marine > Hydrothermal vents... | reverse complement strand
TTCCACTTTTTTCATATTCAGGGTATATGGAATATCCGGCACTTCAATAATTTTTGCCGGAACATGCCGGGGAGATGCATTGGCACGGATTGTTTTTTTAATTTTCAGTTTCAACTCATCGGTCAGCGTAACCCCTTGCTCCATCTGAACAAATAAAACAACGCGGACATCGTTTTTCCAGTTCTGGCCGACAACCACGCTGTCTGCAATTTCACTCATCTGTTCCACCTGACGGTAGATCTCGGCAGTTCCGATGCGAACACCTCCGGGATTCAGCGTTGTGTCTGAACGTCCAAATATCTGAACACCTCCCCTTTCGTTGATCTCTATATAATCTCCATGGCGCCAGATATCAGGGTATACATCAAAATACGCATTATGATATTTTTGATTCTCCTTATCATCCCAGAAATAAATCGGCATGGAGGGAAACGGTGCCGTGCAAACCAGTTCACCCTGTTGATTAATAACCGGTTTACCATTTTCATCAAATGCTTCCACTTTCATACCCAACCCCCTGCATTGAAGTTCACCGATATAAACCGGGGCCATGGGATTGCCCAGTGCAAAACAGCCGTTTAAATCGGTGCCGCCGGATATTGATGACAATTGAATATCAGAACAAATCGCATCATAAACAAATTCAAATCCTTCTTCAGACAAAGGAGACCCGGTGGAGAGCAATGCGCGAAGTGAATTTAAATCATATTTATCTCCTGGCCGAAGCCCTGTGTTTCTGAGCGCTGAGATATATCCGGCACTGGTGCCAAAAACCGTGATCTTTTCTTCTTCCGTCATCTGCCACAGGGTTCCTTCATCCGGATAAAACGGATTACCGTCATACAAGACAATGGATGCCCCCACGGCCAGAGAACTGGTCAGCCAGTTCCACATCATCCATCCGCAGGTAGTAAAATAAAAAATCACATCATCTCGTTTTAAGTCGGTATGAAGGAGCAATTCTTTCAGGTGATTAATCAAAATTCCGGAACTGCTCTGCACCATGCATTTGGGCAAGCCTGTAGTGCCTGATGAATACATAATATATAAGGGATGATCTGCCGGAAGCTGTTCAAATTCGATGTCAAGTCCGGATTGTGGAGATTTAAACTCATCAAACAACACGGCATTGTCAATCATTGAAACATCGATATCCGCCTGTGTATAAGGCACCACCACCATCTTTTCAATGGAAGGTATCTTTTTCACGATTTGGGAAATCCGTTCCAAAGAATCCAGTGGTTTTCCTTTAAATAAATAGCCATCAGCTGTAAATAATACCTTGGGGGCAATCTGACCGAACCGGTCCATCACCCCTTTGATGCCAAAATCCGGAGAACAGGATGACCATGTGGCCCCCAGACTTGTTGCAGCCAGCATGGCGATAATCGTTTGTGGCATATTCGGCATAAAACCGACAACGCGATCGCCGGGCTGAACACCCAAATCTTTTAAAGATGCTGCAACCCGTGCAACCTCATCATAAAGTTTTGCATATGATATGCGAACTGTCGGTTGTGTTTCACCTTTGAAAATAATAGCAATACGGTCATCACGATACCGCAGCAGGTTTTCAGCAAAATTAAGACGCGCGCCGCCAAACCATTTTGCGCCTGGCATTTTATCGATATCATCGATTACCTGGTCATAGGGCTTTGAAAACCGGATCTCCGCAAAATCCCACATGGCAGCCCAAAAGTCGGAGATACGGATAACAGACCATTGATAAAGCTCCTGGTATTCTTTAAAGTCAAGTCCATATCGATCATTAACAAACCGGATGAAACGATACATATTGGTCTGCTTGATTCTTTCTTCCGATGGTTGCCAGAGCATTCTGGACATGTTTATTTCCTCCTGGAAAAGTATTTAAATAAAATCGACTATCCCCGACCGGTTAATTCTTTCGGAATCCTCCCGGAATGCGCGCATTCAGACCGCAGTCGGCGACCCAATATTTTTTCAAGCATCAACCCTGTCTTCAATACGCGATCGACATCAAGGCCTGTATCAATACCCATTTCGTCCATCATTACAACCATATCCTCTGTGGAGACAAGACCGGTAATTGTCGGATCTTTATAATAATATGATCCTGTGCCGGCAACCGGTGAGCCGTCAACAAAATTAGCAGGCTGTCCGCCGGTGCCGCCCAGAGTTGATTCATAATGGGTGATACCGGCCTGCAAAGCCGCCAGAACATTTGCCAGACCCCACCCGCGTGTTACATGAAAATGCGCAATATGCTTGCTCGGATCCGGGATCGCATCTAAAATCATGGAAAAATATTCATATACCTTGTTCGGCGGTGCGGAACCGTCATGGTCCGCATGCTCAATATCATCCGCTCCGATATCCAGCCATCTTTGGGTGAATTCAACCGCCTTTTTTAATTCCGTAGGGCCTTCTATGGGGCACCCCCAGATTGTACTGACGGTTCCGCACACCTTTATCCCGGCATCATGGGCCTTGGGAATATAGGCCTCGCACATCTTCCAGTATTCTTCCAGGGACAGCCCTGAATTTATTCTATGATGAGATTCACTGGTTGAAACCATAAATAAAATACGGTCAGGACCGTGTCCTTCCTGTTTGGCTGCAATTGCCCGATCAACTGACCTTTCACGGATTGTAATGGATGTGGTTTCAACATCATCAAGCAAATGTTTAACTTTTTTGCTGGCAAACAATCGTTTATATATTTCATCAGCATCTTTGAACTGGGGCATCCCTTTGGGATTGCCGAAGTTCGTCACTTCCAGCCGTTTAAAACCTGAAAGAATCAATTCTTCCAAAACCCATAATTTCGCGTCCGTTGAAACAAATTGTTCTTCATGCTGGAAACCGTCCCTGACGGTTATATCTCCTAAAACAACTTTTTTCGGATAATTTAGTTCAGCCATACAAACCCCCTTTATTAATTACGAATTAAAAACGTACGTTCCCAAATCTGGGCTCACCGACAGGCTGTAATGAGCTGACTTCAATTGCCATTGCCAACCAATTACGGATTTCTGACAACTTGATAACACCGTCATTTAACAGACGGGCACCACAGAAAAACGGATGGGCTTCACCATCATATTTATCAACCATTTTTTGATGAAAAGCCTGTTTTTCTTCATCTGTCATTGGTTTTCCGGTGATTTCACGTTTGCGTTCTTCAATGGAAAGCAGCACACCGCCTGCGGCCCTGCCGCTCATCACGGATGTCCGGCCACGCATGGTGGTAAACAGAAAATTCGGCCGGTATGCTCTGCCGCACATGCCGTAATTGGCTGCGCCATTATCCGGTCCAATAACGAGCTGGATTTTCGGGACCTGTGCGCAGGAAACAGAACGGACCATGTCGGAACCGTATTTTCCAATGCCCATATGTTCGGATTCAGAACCGACCATATAGCCTGGGGCCGCCTGAACAAAAAGAATCGGAAGTTTTTCATTGCTGCACCGAACGATCCATTCCGCGGCTTTACGCGCTGCTTCTTCAAAAATAACACCGATTTTATTTGACGCGATAACACCCACCGGGAATCCCTTAATGCGTATTTTGCCGGCCAGGATGTTGTCCCCTCTTCCAGGCGCATAGTGTTGCTTGTATTCAACAAAGTGACTATCATCAGAAAAAGTTTTTAATACGGCACGTCCGTCAATTCCCTGATGGATTGCGGCCGGCAGCAAATCATATATGGTATCTTCAGAAACCTGCGGCAGGCGCTCTTCATAACGATGCAAATATAGTTTCTGGGGTTCTTCAAGGGAGAGAATTTCCCTTACCCTTTCAATGGCTTCATCCTGGGTTTTGCAGAAATGATCCGCCCCTCCGGACACATGCGTATGTACTCTTGCGCCTCCTAAATCTTCTGCAGAAATGACCTCGCCGGTCGCCATCTTAACCAAAGGCGGCCCCCCCAAAAACGAGTAGGACATTTTATCGATCATTACAGACTGGCATGCCATAAAAACAATATATGCACCGCCTGCCGTATTTCCGCCCGTGCTCAACGTTATCTGCTTGATCCCTTTGGCAGACATGCGTGCCATATTATAAAACATGGAACCGAAATGCTGGTCATCCGGAAAAACATCCGCCTGCATGGGCAAAAAAGCGCCTCCTGAGTCCGCAATATAAACACAGTTAAGGCCGTTTTGTTCAGCAATCGATTGTGCTCGAATGTGCTTTTTTAAGGTAATGGGAAAATACGTTCCTGCTTTCACACGGCTGTCATTGGCGAAAATCATGGTCCAGTTGCCGGAAATTTTTCCCAATCCGGTAACAACCCCGCCGCAGGGGACATCCATAACACCCGGATAATCAACACCAAATCCTGCAATTCTGCTGAGTTCATAAAATTCAGTCCCCGGATCAATCAACAGCTGAATAAGTTCCCGGACCGGTCTTTTACCCTGTTTATTTAACTTTTCAACCGCTTTATTTCCACCCGGCCACATGGCCCGATGTTCCTGTTCCTGCAGCTTTTTTTCCTCGTTTTCCCAGAATAAACGATTTTGACCTGTTGTATCCGTCATGATTATTCCTTTTTTTATCTGAAAATAAAATTATGGGTGGTTTTCATGTAATATTATCATTTACCCTTATAAACCGGCTTTCTCTTTTCCCGAAATGCCGCAAGCCCTTCAAGACGATCCTCGGTGGGAATGGTAATCCAGTAGGCATTGGATTCTATGTTTAAACCAGTGTGAAGGTCTGTTTCAAGACCGGCATTGATGGCATACTTAGCCTGCTCAACTGCAATAGGACCGCACTCACAGATCATTGCCGCCATTTTTCGGGCCTCGTCCATTAAAACTTCTTTTTCACAAATTTTGTTTACCAGGTTAATGTCTAACGCTTCTGCTGCATCGACTCGGCGGCCTGTTAAAATTAATTCTTTTGCTTTACCTCTTCCAATGAGTCTCGGCAGGCGCTGGGTGCCACCTGCTCCCGGAATAATTGCAAGACGAGCTTCCGTCAATCCCATGGAAGCATTAATCGCTGCAATCCGGATATCTGCGGCAAGAAGAAGTTCTGTGCCGCCACCTAGAGCAATGCCATTTACAGCCGCAATCACAGGTTTGCTTAATGATTCGATATCTGTAAATAATGTACGGATCGTATAAATAAATTTTTTAACTTCCGGCGGCGTCAATGTGATTCGCTCTTTTAAATCAGCACCGGCACAAAATGCTCGTTCTCCGCTACCTGTAATAATCACAACCCTGATGTCCGGATCAAATCGAATATCATCAATTGCGTCTTTTAACGCTAAAAGCAGCTCAAAATTAAATGAATTCATTATTTCAGGACGATTTAAAGTAATAACAGCAACCTGATCTTTAATTTCTACCTGAAGAACCTTTTCTGACATACGCACCTCCACATTAATAAATATTAACAATTCAAATTTCTGTGTTGTCTTATGTCATTGAAATATCAGTATTTTTACCTGTAACCATAGCGGGTTTACAGTTTACAGTTGACGGTGGTGGTGAATCAAAAAAAAATACCAATCTATCATGTCGATATTACAATAAAAAATATATCTAAGATTAAACGTGCATTTTCAGGTAACCGTAAACTGGCAACTGGCAACCCGATAAGCATGCCTCAATAACATGCCAGTTTTGCTAAGTATATCAAGAGATAGCATCAAGTCGGAAAGTTGAGTATTAACAGCCAATATATCGCGATATAACAAGCCGCTGCACCTCGGAAGTGCCTTCGCCGATATCAAGCAGTTTCTGATCCCGATAAAACCGTTCCACATCATATTCTTTCATTAGTCCGTATCCGCCATGTATTTGAACCGCATTGTTGGCCACACGACCCATTAATTCGGAACAATAGACTTTTGCCATTGCAGCTTCCTTTTGAAACGGCCGTTTATGGTCTTTCAGCCAGCATGCTTTGTATAAGATATTTCTGGCACACTCCAGTTCAATGGCGGCATCGGCAAGTTTAAATGCAATGGCCTGATATTTAGAAATCGGTTTGCCGAACTGTTCCCGCTTTTTCGCATATTTTAAAGCAGCTTCATACGCACCCTGCGCACCGCCAAGCCCCATGGCGCCGATGGAGAGTCGACCTCCGTCAAGCGTCTGAAGCATCTGATGGAAACCGGCTCCTTTTTCGCCCAGAATATTTTCTTTTGGGATACGAACATCGTCAAAATAGAGTTCTGCCGTATTTGAAGAGCGCCACATCATTTTTTTATGCATGGGAACGGTTTTAAAACCGGGCGTGCCGTGTTCCAAAAGGAAACAGCTGTATTCCGGCCGGCCGTCCGGCTTTTGACCCGTCACTGCCTGAACCGTGACCCCCAGGGAAAGTTCACAGGCTGCATTGGTGATAAATATTTTTGAACCGTTAATAACCCATTCATTGCCATCAAGGACCGCATTTGTCTTACTGCCGCCCGCATCAGAACCGGCAGTGGGTTCCGTCAGACCAAATCCCCACAATGCTTTGCCTGTACAAAGTTTTGGAAGATATTTCTTTTTCTGCGCTTCCGTCCCAAAATAATAGATCGGACCGATTCCAAGGGAATTACCGGCCGCAATTGTTGCCGCCTGAGAACCATCAACCCTGGCGACTTCCTCAACTGCAATAATATAGGAAATATAATCAAGCTCCTGTCCGCCATATTTTTCAGAAACAAACATGCCGAACAGGCCAATCTCACCCATTTTTTTTGTCAGCAACGGTGAGAATGTTTCTGTATCATCAAGTTCTCCGGCAATGGGTGCGATTTCTTTTTCAGCAAATTTTCGAACCTCTTTTCGAATCATCTCCTGCTGTTTGGATAAATCAAAGTCCACTTAAACCTCCTCTGAAGCGATGACGACGCAAAATTTATCTAATAATGACAAAACGATTCTATGATATAATAATTATTTAATCATACGATATTTTCAGTCATAAATAAAATAAATTGATGAATATGATGCTTAAATTTATACAATATGGCTTGAATAATGAATATAATTTTTTAAAATTTTAAAATATATATACATTTTTCCTGTTTACGTCAACGTAAAGTTTTATCCATGCGCGAACAATAAACATAAATAATTCATAAATAACATTGACAAAAACATTTAATTTTTATATAGATAAAAATAATTTATTTCAGACATTTTTTATTTCAGATTTTATATAATTTTACGATTTAACACTATATTTAAAAAGAATTAGTGTTTGGCTGACGACCGGGTATAATTTCTGATCACACTTGGGGTCATAATGCAAAAAAGATCGCTCTGTTCGAACTTCCTTCCTATTATTTCTATATTATTAATCCTCCCTGCTGTTACAACAATTTCGATTCCTTTTGCAAAAGCCCAGATGCTGGAACTCTCAAACATCCAGAACAATATTTTTTTCCTTTCGCATCAAGATGCTTTAATTACGCCTGCAACTTTTAAAACAGACCGATATATTGATGATGAGCAAGCGGAATTTTTTTATGAGCTCTCCACCGTTAAACCTTATGTGCCGGCAGATAAAGACTATGCGTTCACGTTGATTGATCATTATACATTAGATTCCGACCTTGTAATCGAATATAAATATGACAATATATCATGCAGCGTCTATCCGCAAAAAATGTTTTTAAGCCGTCACAATATTTCAATTGCGGACTACACCGATACAAAAGTACCGCCCACATATCTCTTTAATACGAGAAAAGGCGTAGATCCATATACAGGAGAAAAGGTAACTGGTTTTCATCTGGAAGTTAACAATTATGAATACGAACAAAATGAATACATATATAATTATGCTTTCACTGAATGCGATGTAGATGCTTATAGGATCAATACATATATTCGGGTTTATAGCACCCAGGCATCCCTATGGATTCGCCTGACTGACACAGAACTAATGAAAAGACGCAATCCACCGCTTCAAAATACAACTTGCTTGCATCCATCAGACATTCGGCCAAAACCGGAACCAATCCGGATTGTCCGATTACCATCCGGCAACCCCCGTAGCGATCAATCAATTTTTTCCGGACCGCCGGCAAGCCATTGTAATTATGCCCCCCTTCCTCCTGAAAGAAAAACTGCCGCAGCTACAAACTGGAGTTATAATTATAACATTCGCAATAACTCCCCAGCTACAAAACTCTACAATGAATCACTTGGCAGAAACACTCAAAACAGTGATTAAGCCTGCCAGACTTGCCGATCAACAAAATCACAATTTTGATTCTAACACGCTTAAATTAACCATCAAAAAAATGATCAAGGAGCAAACAAACTGTTTTCACGGGTTATATTCCAAATGCGGTTACCCTGACAAAATATTTAATTTATCTTGACTTTATATTCATAAGAAATTATATTTAAAAATTTTTACTGTTTAAAAAATTATTTTTTATTATATTATAGTAATTACAAGCAACCGGAAAGATATTATTTACAATGAACACCATAATACAAAAAGTCAGAAATATAGGAATAAGCGCCCATATTGATTCAGGAAAAACCACCCTGACCGAACGATTTTTATATTTAACAAAAAAAATCCACAGGATACATGAAGTCAAAGGCAAAGATGGTATCGGAGCCACCATGGACTCCATGGAGCTTGAAAAAGAACGCGGTATTACGATCGCTTCTGCGGCAACGTATTGTCAGTGGAAAGACCATGAAATAAATATCATTGATACGCCGGGACATGTTGATTTTACCATTGAAGTCGAACGTGCGTTACGGGTACTGGATGGCGCGATCCTGGTTCTCTGCTCAGTCGGCGGGGTACAATCCCAATCCATAACCGTTGACCAGCAGATGAAAAGATATCAGGTGCCGTGTATTGCATTCATCAATAAATGCGACAGAAACGGTGCTGATCCGTTTCGGGTTATTGATCAGCTTAAAGAAAAATTAAACCATAACGCAGTTGCCATTCAAATTCCCATTGGCCTTGAAGCTGATTTGGATGGAATCATTGACCTAATCTCAATGAAAGCAATTTATTTTGATGGAGAATTCGGCGATATAATTCGAACCGATGAAATTCCGAATTCTTTGCTGGAAACAGCCATTGAAAAACGTGAAGAACTTGTCGATGCCGCTTCTATTTTTTCAGATGAACTGACGGAAGCGGCCATAGAAGAAGTCGAAATACCGGATCAACTTCTTTTAGACGCAATCCGCCAGGGAACCCTCAAGCGGGAACTGACACCGGTCGTTATGGGCTCTGCGTACAAAAACAAAGGAATTCAGCTAATATTGGACGCTGCAACCCAGTTTTTACCATCCCCCATGGAAGTTGACAATGTAGCATTAAATATAGACGACAATGAAGCACCTTTTACCCTCACCGGTAAAAAAGAAGATCCGCTTGTGGCCCTTGCATTTAAACTTGAAGATGGTCAGTATGGTCAATTGACATACATCCGGGTTTACCAGGGAAAATTAATGAAAGGGGATTCATGCATTAACGTGCGCACCGGTAAAAAAATTAAAATCGGCAGAATTGTTCAAATGCATGCAGACCAGATGGAAGATGTTGAAAAAATTGAAGCGGGCTATATTGGGGCGCTGTTTGGCGTCGACTGTGTTTCAGGTGACACTTTTGTTTCTCCTGGATTAAATCTATCAATGACCTCAATGCACATTCCCGACCCTGTAATATCCCTTTCAATCAAACCAAAAGACAATACATCTGAATCTAATATGGCAAAAGCCCTAAACAGATTTACAAAAGAAGACCCCACATTTACCACATTTGTCAGCAATGAAACCGGAGAAACCATTATTTCAGGTATGGGCGAACTCCACCTTGAAGTCTATGTTGAACGTATGAGACGTGAGTATAAAACGGAAATCGTAACCGGAGAACCGAGTGTTGCCTACAGGGAGACTATTACCCGATTAACTGAATTTGATTATATTCATAAAAAACAGACGGGAGGGGCCGGACAATTCGGACGTATTGCAGGGTTTATGGAACCGATTTCAGATGACAATTTTGTATTTGAAAATAAAGTAACCGGCGGGGCCATTCCCACACAATATATATCTGCATGCGAAAAAGGGTTTTTATCATGCCTGTCAAAAGGCCCCTTTATGAAATATCCTGTAACCGGTATTAAAATTACTATAAATGATGGTGCGTCCCATTCCGTCGATTCTTCTGAAATGGCTTTTCAGGCGGCTGCACGTGGAGCCTTTCTTCAGGCCTACTTTAAAGCCCAACCGGTTCTCCATGAACCCATCATGAAAGTCGTAGTTGAGACACCTGATGAATTTCAGGGTAATGTAATGGGATCTTTAAATCAACGTCGCGGCATGATAATCGGTTCACATGATATGGGACAGATTACCGCGATTGAAGCCCAGGTGCCGCTGGCTGAAATGTTCGGATATTCAACAATTATCAGATCAATGACCCAGGGCAAAGCGCAATTTACAATGGAATTTTCCAGTTATAAACAGGTCCCTAAGTCTGTGCTTGAAGAAATTGAAAAAAAAATAAAAACCGGGACTTGATTAATTTTTCATGGTATTTACAATTATTTAATTTTATTAAACTATTTAAATTTTTTCTTTATTGGGATATTTTAAATGTTGAAAAAAAAACTGATTTTAAGTGATCCGTTGAAATTTTTGGTACAAGAAACAAACAATGAAATAATCAATGGCTGCTTTGGTGCAGTTGCTTCCCGTGCGGGTGTCGGAAAAACGTCTTTTCTGGTGCAAATTGCCATCAGCAGTCTTATCAAAGAAAAAAAAGTGCTCCATATCAGCATTCAGAATCCAGTCGATAAAATCAACTTATGGTATCAGGAAATATTTTCTCATCTCACGCGCCAGTTTGAGACAAAACAATCTAAACAATTATGGGAACACCTGGTAAGCCATCGCTTTATTATGACATTTGAAACCGAAAGTTTTGATTTTTCAAAATTAAAAACACGAATTGAAGAACTTAAAACCCAAAACATATTTGTCCCGCACCTGGTCATCATTGACGGGCTTTCGTTTGATGAATCCATATTAACTGAGCTTGATGATTTTAAAAAATTTGCAAAATCACATGATTTAACAACCTGGTTTTCAGTGCGAATGCATCGACATCAAATGTCAGACAACAATGAAATGATGGAACAAATTTATGGTCAACTCAGCGATTTATTTAACATTATCATACAATTAGTTCCTGAAAAGGAACAAATCCAAATAAAATGGTTTACCCGGGTTAAAGATATCAACAATCACCGAAATCTTTTTTTAGACCCGGCAACCATGTTGATTAAGGAAAATCCGGCCCGGTAGCCTGTTGTATAATTCACCCCCTGCTGTTAAATGCACTTAAGTTAACACTTGTATTATTGAATAATTCATAAAACAATAATACTTCCCTCTTGTTAACCAGCCGCACATGCTCTTTTCCCAATCATTATATTTTTATTGTAATTTAATCTAAACAATGGTAGAGTAAAAAAGAAGCGTTCAACTCATTGTTATTATATCTAATTATTATACTTAAAGACCTGTAATATTATTTTTCCAATGAACAGCAAAACGTATACAGATTAAATTAAGGGGGAAAGTAAAAAAATGAAATGTAAAAAATTAATATTCATTTTTGTTTTAATATACTTATTGCTGGCTCTTGCCATACCGGCTTATTGCAATGAAAAACCGACCTGCCTGGTTTTAATATTTTATCCGGACGAAGCGTCATCCGAGCAATTGGAAGGCAGATATATTACAAATAAATTTGCACAATTACTGGACAGGTTAGATATCTATGATGTGATTGACCGCACAGAGCTCACCCAACGGATTACCGATGAAAAATATTGGAAAATCGTTGAAACCTGTAAAAACAATGAATGTGCCATCGAAGCCGGCAGACTCGTAAACGTTGATTACGTCATTCATGGGATTGTCGGTCATATCGGTTCTCTTTCGTCATTAGATACCACGCTGCTTAATATTAAAACAGGTGAAGTGGTTAATGTTGCAGGTACCGACTATGAAGGTTCAAAAGAAGACTTTGCCGAAAAAGCGCCTGAAGCAAACATTAAGTCACTTCTTGGAATTCTTTCAATACCGGAAGCGCATGAAGCGACAACTGCGCCTGCAGCGCAGGTAAAAAAAGAAACAGTTGAATCTGAAATAGTCCCGGAACAAACAACAGAAGAAGAACCGCAAATCGAAGAAGTTGCCAAGGAAAAAAAATTCCATATAGGTCCAAGGCTTGGATTGGTCGCCAGTGATGACGGTGCTGAATTTGGGGGGGGGCTTGAAGTTCAGTTTTCCCATATTTCCTGTCAAATTTTAGGAAATGATTCCGGGTTCGGCGGAGGATTATCATACTATTTGCATGCAAACGGAAATACACCGTTTTTTTCAGTTGCCGCTGCTTATTATGAGGAAGACCATAGCAGTGGCGATGAAGATGGTGTGATACTCGGAGTGTTGCTGGGATACCGGTTAAACATCAATGAAAAATTAAACGCACGTATCGGGCTGGGTGTCGGTGTTGTTGACTGGGAGAGGGATAAATGGACTGATAAAAATGATATTGATCATGACAAACAAGATGACAAAGAAATAATCCCAATTGTGGAATTAACGCTTGGTTATATGTTTTAATTGGTAAAAAAACAGTTTTTAAAATTAGAGCCATTAGCAAGTGTTCTTGTTAATGGCTCTAATTTTTTTAAAAAAAATAATACATTTGTAAATTTGAGGAGGTTGATTTGTATTCAAAACTTCTTATTCTTCACTTTTCCGGCAAAGAGGTTGAAAAACCGGTGGTTAGTAATTTGACCAGGTATTATGATCTTTCTTTTAATATACATAAAGCAACCATACTTCCCAGACGTGAAGGAATCATGGTACTTGAGCTGTCAGGGTCTAAAAAAAATTTTAAAAGCGGCGTTCAATATCTTAAAGATCAGGGAGTGATCGTAAAAAATGCGTCCCAGGAAGTAACCCGTGACGAAAAAAAATGTATCCATTGCGGTGCCTGCACTGCGGTATGCCCCACTCACGCCCTGGCAATAAAGCGTCCTGAAATGTTTGTGATATTTGATAAAAAAAAATGCAGTGTCTGCGAACTCTGTATTCGCACATGTCTCACCCGGGCGATGAAAATCCAGCCAATATCTGAAACCCTTTTTGAGTAAAACCGAGCCGGCCGGGTTTGTGGACAGACAAAATAAAAACAAAATAAAAGTTTCCGTTATAACCCTTGGCTGCAAAGTCAACCAGGTCGAGTCGGAATCCATCAATGCAGAGTTTCAAAACGCCGGATATAAATCGGTCGGCAGGGGAAAAGACACTGATCTTTGTATCATTAACACCTGCACGGTAACAGGTAAAGCGGCCATGCAGTCAAGACAGGCTATTCGAAAGGCAATACGGAAAAATCCGAACGCGTTGATAGTCGCCACCGGATGCTATGCGCAGGCAGATCCCCTTACTTTAAAAAAAATTACCGGGCTTGATTATATCATAGCAAACTCGGACAAACATCACATAGCCCGGATTATCACTTCCGAAAACCAGCATCTTCATAAAAATCTGACCGAACCTATCATTATTCACAAAAATATCAGAAATGAGCGATGCTTAAATAAAATTAATTCTTCGGCAATGGGTGCCCGCACCCGTCCGTTTATTAAAATTCAGGATGGTTGCGATAACTTCTGTACATACTGCATTGTCCCATATACAAGGGGGCCCAGCCGCAGTCTCCCGCCGGATGAAGTCATGGATGAAATTTACATCCAGAATCAATACGGGGCCAAAGAAATAGTTCTCACAGGCATTCATATGGGCCGCTACGGGCTCGACCTTAATCCTAAAACAACCCTGCTTAAACTTTTGAAACGTATTTACGAATCCAACATGATTCCTAGGGTAAGGCTCAGTTCCATTGAACCAAATGAACTAACGGATGAATTATTACACTTCGCATCAAAATCTGACCGTGTATGTCGTCATTTCCATATTCCTCTGCAAAGTGGTGACAACACGATATTGAAAAAAATGAAACGAACATATGACCAACAATTGTTTAAAAAATTAATAGAAAATATTTCTTCCCTTCTGCCGGATGCCGCCATCGGTGTTGATATAATGATCGGATTTCCCGGTGAAACAGATGACGCATTTTACAATACTTACGATTTAATAAACGCCCTTCCGGTTAGCTATCTTCATGTATTTCCCTTTTCCCCACGACCCGGCACTCCGGCATTTACCTTTGCCGATCAGGTTGATACAAACATAATTAAAAACAGACGTAATAAAATATTAAAACTGGGCAAAGATAAAAAAGCCGCTTTTTATAATAAAATGATCGGCAAAACACTTAACGTACTTGTTGAAGAACAAAGAGATGCTGCAACCGGTTATTTAAAAGGCATTAGTTCAAACTATGTCAGGGTGATGCTAAACGGTGAAAATTCTCTTAAAAATAAGCTGATCAAATGCAGGGTTAAAAAAAATTTAACCCGGGATGCTGTTTACGGAGAAGTAATTGACGGATGATCCCATATATATTATAAGAAGAATCCGTCACCTGAAAAAATTGCCGGTCCCGGCCAGGATTGAAGCGTAATGCGAAAGAGGCCTGACATGAAAAGAGAAACCATTTTATTCACGATTTCAGAGCTTGCTGATGAGTTGGATATCAGCACCCGTGCAATACGATTTTATGAAGAAAGAGGCCTGATCCTGCCCAAACGTACAAAAGGGAACCATCGTGTTTACGATAAAAGGGACCGCACGCGTTTAAAATTGATATTAAGGGGAAAAAGACTGGGATATTCCCTGGATGAAATATCCGAAATGATCGGTCTGGCTAATTTTAACATGAAAGAGGAAAAACAGCTTGAAAAAACTTTTACATACGGCAAACGAAAACTGCTTGAAATCGACGATCGCATGCAGGAACTTCAGATTCTTAAAGAGGATCTGCTGGCGATTCAACAAAAAATATCAAACCGGATGGATGAGTTAAACATCAAGAAGGGTTAAAAAATCAAAAAAGATTGGAGATTAATATGTCGATCATAGAATGGAAAAAAGATGAAACCGTCGCTGTAATTAAATTGAATAACGGAGAAAACAGGCAGAACCTTGAATTCGCACAAACAATGAACAGCGTTCTGGATGAAATCGTAAACGATTCCGATGTAACTGCTGCAGTAATAACTTCAACTGATACGAAATACTGGTCCCTTGGCGTTGACGTTGACTGGCTTGGCAAACAATTTGCCGATCAGAATTTAGACAACATTAAAAAATTTATGTACGGTATGAATGATGTGTTCAAAAAACTGCTTTTGCTGCCTGTGCCGGTAATTGCTTCCATTAACGGCCATGCCTTCGGGAACGGTGCCATTCTATCCTGTGCATGTGATTTTAGATTTATGAAATCAGACCGGGGATATTTTTGTTTTCCGGAAGTCGACCTGGGGATACCTTTCCTGCCCGGCATGATCTCATTTGTTAGAAAAGCGATCCCGGAATATAAATTCAATGAAATGAAGCTTACGGGGAAAAAAACAGGGGCGGCAGAGCTTGAAGCATGCCATGTGATTGAGAAAGCATGCGCAAATACCGAAGAACTGTTTGCAGAATCAATGGCATTTGCCAAAACATTTTGCAAAAAACGAGGGATTTTTACCGAACATAAAAAGCGTATGCACAAACAAATCATCAATGTAATTGATTCGCAAGACCCGGAATTTATCGAGCCGGTTTTTCTGATGGTTCAGGATTAAAATCAAGTAAACGCCGACAGATTTAAAAATTTAAGCGTTTCTTTTGCCATTTTTATATAACTTTCCCGATCCAGTTTTACCATGGGACGAAAAAAATTCTCTCCTGAAACAAAACTGTGAATGGCATTCATTATTGACAAAACCTTCATTTTTGACTCAACAGAAACATTTTTACGGTCATCGGCAAGTCCCATTGAATAGGCAATATCAGAGATGTATTCAGGGACTTTGAAATCAAGTAAACTCCCATGACGGGTTTTGGTAAAATACCTGAAAAGCGTTAAATTTGATATTTCAGGATACTCAAACAGATAACCGGCCATCTCTTCAACAGCAATTTCAATCCGTTCCGCCAGGGGACGCCCTTTGATAATTTTTTCCACCTCGATTAACTTTAAACGCATGCCTTCGCTGATATCCCGTATCACGGCCTCATATAAATCGCCCTTTTCTCCCCAGTGATAATATAGCGTGGAAATATCGATATTAACTGCTTTTGCGATCATTCGCGTGGTGGTGCCGTGATAACCGTATTCACCGAATATTTTCCGTGCGGCAGTAAGAATTTTCGCCTTCATGGAATTGGGATTCTGTTTTGCCTTTTCAAGTGATGATGCCATATATTAAACCTCTCAAATTAAATCACGCCGTTTTCAAAAAATTCCTTAATTCTTTTATCTGAAACCCCAAGCTCTTTTAAAATATCCACTGTATTTTCTCCAAATTCGGGGGGCGGCGTTCGTACTGCCCCTGGAGTATCGCTTAATTTAACAGGTACTCCCAAAACCTTTATCTCCTCTCCGCTGGTGGATTTCAAATTAACAACCATCTCCCTTTCCTTAAACAATGGATTTTCCATTGCCTCGTCCAGGCTTTTTACAGGTCCCCAGCAGATATCCCGGCCATCAAGTTCCGCTTCCCAGACTGCCAGGGTTTTTTGTTTAAATTTATCACGCAAAAAATCGATAATTTCCTGTCTTTTCAAATCATCATATTGCAATGCTATATATTCCGGGACTTCAAAATATTCACATAAATTTTTCCAGAACCTGCTTTCAACCGCACCAATGGACAAATAACGATTATCCGCCGTTTCATAGGTGTTGTAACATGCATAACGGTGGGACAAAAACGAGTCCGCCCGGTTTACCGGCATACCGGTGAACTGCTTAAGGCTCAGAACCAGAGATAATAAGCTCAGAGACCCATCAGTCATGGATATATCAATATACTGGCCTCTCCCTGTTTGCTCCCTTGAATACAATGCCATTAGAATACCGATGGCGGCATTCATGCCCCCGCCTGCCATATCCGCGATCTGGATACCTGGAATTGAAGGCGGACGGTCCTTTTCACCAAACAGATCCAGAACCCCTGAGACACTTAAATAATTAACATCATGCCCTGCCTCATTTCGGTATGGACCGGTCTGGCCGTAACCGGAAATAGAACAATATATAATTCCTGGATTTACTGCTGCAATTGAATCATAATCCACACCCAGTCGTTTGGTAACACCAGGTCGGAACCCTTCAAGAATAATATCCGCCTTGTCGGCCATTGAAAAAAATATGTCACGCCCGGGTTTAGTTTTCAAATTTAATGTCATATGTTCTTTGTTTCGATACACCGTCGTATTTGCACCGGCTTCTGAAACAAAGCGCTTGTCTTCGATTGCAATAACTCTCGCACCATGGTCCGCAAGAATCATCGAACAAAAAGGCCCGGGCAATAAACGGGATAAATCCAGAACAGTTATACCGGTCAATGCACCTTTTTTTGTCATATTTCTTTCCTCCGAAAAATAAATAATCAATCTTTTACTGTATTATCAGTAATTATAAAACAACAAAATCAATCAAACGATTGCTTCCATCATTTGCTTGATACAACTTTATCTACTTCATGTTTTTAAGTCAATATAGTTTTTGCCATCTGGATTTTAAAGCTATTTATTATCTGCAATATTGTGTTAAAATTACTTTATTTTCAATATATTACCCTCTTTTTTTGAAAATTGAAAAAAACTTTTGACAGGTGTTATAAAAGAGCATATGATTTCCCCATCAACTGTTGGAATAAATTGATTAGATAAAAGGATGAAGAAACTTTTTTACATCTATAAATAAACAAGGAGGAGTAAAAAATGGCGCTTAACCTGGACGCAATCGGAAAAAAGCTCGGTCCGGTTTCCAAAGATTACACCTGGAAAGATGTCGTCTTGTACGCATTGGGAGTTGGAGCCGGTTTTTCCGATCTGAATTATTGTTATGAGAAAGATTTAAAGGTCATCCCCAGTTTTTCAATTGCCGCAATTTTTGATTTTTTGTCCCATTACGCTGCAAATTCCAACATCAACCTTGCCGGCATTCTCCATGGCGAACAGGATCTCATCTTTCATAACCCGATACCCACTGAAGGCACCCTCACCACCGAAGGAAAAATTACCCATATGTACGACAAGGGTGAAAAGGGTGCGCTTGTAATCGGTGAAAGTGACACGTTTTCTTCAAACGGGAAAAAATTATTTACAAGCATCATCACCCTCTTTAGCCGGCTTGACGGCGGCTTTGGCGGGGAGACGGCTCCCAAGGAGGCCTTTGAATTTCCGGACAAAAAACCGGATTTTGAAGTAAACGCCACCCCTTCTTTAGACCAGCCGCTTATTTATCGGCTTTCCGGCGATGTGTTTGCCCTGCATGTGGATTCGGAATTTGCAAAAATGGCGGGGTTTGAAAAACCGATTATGCATGGATTATGTACATACGGTTATTCATGCAGAGCGCTCATTCAGAGCCTGACACCAGGCGAACCGGAAAAAGTTCGTCGCTTGAAGTGCAGATTTTCAAAACCACTGTATCCTGGTGATCCGATTAAGACCCAAATCTGGAAAACAGAAGCCAACAAAGCCGTCTGGAAAACCATCAATGCCAGGACCGGTGATGAAGTCATTACCAACGGAATTTTTGAATTCGGCGACATTCCAAAAAATGAAATTCGATTTGACGATCAGGTTGCCATTGTTACCGGCGCCGGTGGCGGCTTGGGCCGGATACACGCCCTTGAGCTTGCCAAGCGGGGCGCCAAGGTCGTCGTAAACGATCTGGGCGGTGCCAGGGACGGGTCTGGTAAAGGTTCAGCAACACCGGCACAAAAGGTGGTCAATGAAATAAAGGCCATTGGCGGTGAAGCGATTGCAAACTATGACAATGTTGCAACACCTGACGGTGGTGAAAATATTATCAAGGCAGCCCTTGATGCCTATGGCACGGTTGATATCCTGATTAATAATGCCGGCATTTTGCGGGATAAAAGTTTTATCAAAATGGAGCCGGAAAACTGGCAGGCGGTATTGGAGGTTCATTTAAACGGTGCCTACAACGTCACAAAACCAGCATTTAAAGTGATGCGTGAAAAAGGATTCGGCCGAATTGTCATGACGACTTCTGCCGCCGGACTATATGGAAATTTCGGACAAACCAATTATTCATCCGCCAAAATGGGTCTGGTTGGGTTGATGAACACCCTGAAACTGGAAGGCAAAAAATATAACATTAAGATAAATACGGTGGCTCCCATTGCCGCATCGCGGCTCACAGAAGACATTATGCCGCCGGAACTTTTTGAAAAAATGAAACCGGAATTTGTGTCTCCCCTGGTACTTTATCTTAGCTCTTCTAAATGTAAAGAAACCGGAAATATTTACAACGCAGGCATGGGATTTTATAATCGTGCGGCAGTTGTG
>Ga0164318_10001776_pt1 | contig 19516 bp, 14 predicted proteins | sample GuaBasSedimGuay9_FD_113734 | JGI IMG/M metagenome (GOLD analysis project Ga0164318, IMG submission 113734) | Subseafloor sediment microbial communities from Guaymas Basin, Gulf of California, Mexico - Guay9, Core 4571-4, 0-3 cm | ecosystem: Environmental > Aquatic > Marine > Hydrothermal vents... | reverse complement strand
TTCGGCCACGGCCCCATCTTCCACGAGAAGGTCTTCGAGGTCTTCTTCCTCGAGGGCAGGCTGCCCTAGCCCGCCGCCGTCAGGCCGGATGCCGCGCCAGGATGGCCGGGGTGACCTGGTCCAGCCGCGAGATGCCCGCGACGAACTCCCGCGCATCCCGTCCCCAGGCCAGCAGCGGGATGGGATTGGTGGTGTGACGCCGGGTGGAACAGTCCTCGAGGTTGCCGTGGTCGCTGGTCAGCACCACCAGGGTCTGCTCCTGCAGGTCAGCGGCCAGGGTTTCCAGCACCGCCTGCAGGAACTCGTCCAGCCGCCGCAGTTCCCCGCGGCACCGCTCCAGGTCGGCGCTGTGCCCCGCCTTGTCGGTCTGGAAGTACTCGAACAGCATGAAGTCGTATCCCCGGGCCTGCGCGGCCAGGATCCTGCCCGCTTCTGCCGGTGTGCGCGGAGGCACGTCGAAGCCCCGTTCCCGCAGCTCCCCGTTGGTGATCTCCTGGTAGACCGACCTGCCCGCCGTCACATCGTCCAGGGTGAAGAACGGCAACCCCGCAGCCAGGTTGGCCACCGTCGTGGCCGACAGCCGCCACTGCTGCTCGGGGGTGATCTCCCAGAACAGGGGCCGGAAGGCGTTGAGGAAGCAGGCCCGGTATCCGCGGTCGGTCAGGATCTTCAGCACCGAATGCTCGCGCAGGATCTCGCGCAACGCCTCGTTGGGGAACCCCGTCAGGTGCTTGCCGAGCACACCCTGGGCGTTGACACCGCTCAGCAGGGTGGTCTGTCCCGTGGCGCTTTGCGGCACCCCCGGCACCCCCAGCACGGCATCGATGGGACGGGCGGTTCCGCCCGTTGGCACTGCTCCGTCCGAAGGCAACCGCAGCAAACACCCCCCATAGTCCAGACAGGGGTTGACCGCCGGATCGGTCCCGCCCCAACCCAGGCCGTCGATGAAGATCAAGATTGTGCGTGTCCGCAATGTGGCTCCTCTCCTTCGCCCACAGTGAGGTCAGGCACCCAGGTGCGCCGCCAGAATCTTCAAACCGATGCCCACCAGCACCAGCCCGCCGACCACGGTCATGCGGGAACCGAACAAGGCTCCCAGGCGGGCACCCAGCCAGAAGCCGGCGATGCAGAGCAGGAAGGTCACCGCCCCGATCATCGCCGCGACCCGCCAGATGTCCGTCCCCATCACTCCCAGCCCCAGCCCCACGGCCAGGGCGTCGATACTGGTGGCCACGCTCAGCATGACCAGGGGCCAACCCCGGGAGGGATCCGGCACCGGCGCGGCCTCCGGTCCCCGCCAACCATGATGGATCATCCGGCCGCCTATGACCGCCAGCAAGCCGAAGGCCACCCAGTGGTCCAACGCCTGGATCATGGGCATCACAGCACGCCCCGCGTAGCCGCCGATGACCGGCATCAGGAACTGGAACAGGCCGAAGTGGAACCCCAACCGCCAGGCGGCCCGCAGGCCGCGCACTCCGCCGCCGGCCCTTGCCCCGATGGTCACCGCTGCGGCGTCCATGGCCAGGGCGGCAGCCAGCAGCAACGTCCCTGTCAACCCCAGCGTCATCGGCCCGGCTCCCGGACGACACCCAGCTTCTTCATGCGGCTCTGCAGGGTCGTGGGCTTGAGCCCCAGCAACCGGGCCGCACCGCCGTCCCCGTAGATGCGGCCCCCGCAGCGTGCCAGGGCGGCGCGGATGTGCGCCGCCTCGATCTCGGTCAGGGTGGGGAAGGTCTCCTGCGGGCCCGGCGCCGGCTCGCGCCTCCCCCTCGTCGATCCCGCACCCGGCCCCGCCGTGACATGGAGGATCTCCAGGCTGCCCCTGGGCTTGAGAATGGTGGCCCGTTCGAGGGTGTTGACCAGCTGCCGGATATTGCCGGGCCATTGCTGTTCCCGCAGCAGGCGCATGGCCCCCGGAGAGATGGTCCACGGCCCGCGGCCCGTGCGCCGGGCCAGGTCGTCCAGGATGCCCTCGGCCAGGGGTTCGAGATCCTCCGGCCGCTCGTCCAGGGATGGCAGGTGCAGAGGAAAGACCTCCAGGCGGTAGAACAAATCCTCCCGGAACGACCCGTCCTTTACCCTCTCGCGCAGATCCCGGTGGGTGGCCGCCAGGATGCGCACATCCACCTTGACGGTGCGGTCCGCGCCCACCGGCTCGAAGGCCCCCTCCTGCAGCACCCGCAGCAGCTTGGCCTGGGCCGCCAGGGGCATGTCCCCGATCTCGTCCAGCAGCAGGGTGCCTCCGCTGGCGGCCAGGAAGCGCCCCGGCCGGGCCTGGTCCGCCCCCGAAAACGCCCCCTTGACGTGGCCGAACAGCTCGCTCTCGATGAGCTGCTCGGGGATGGCGGCGCAATTCAGGGTCAGGAATACCTGCTCCGCCCGGGGGCTCCAGCAGTGCAGCGCCCGGGCCAGGATCTCCTTGCCCGTACCGGTCTGCCCGGTGATGAGCACCGGCGCCGTGGTCAGGGCCACCTGCCGTGCCTGCCGCACCAGGGCCTGGATCCTGGGCGACCGGCTGGCCTCCATCATCTGCACCGCCCGGCACTCCCGGCCGGCGGTGGACTCGGCCAGCACCCGGTTGCGCTCGTCCAGCAGCATGCGGTAGCGATCCAGCAGCTCGGCCTGCTCGGCGAACTGGAAGGCCAGGGAGATGATCTGGCCGTACACGTCGGCCAGCTCCAGGGTGCGCTCGTCGTAGGTGCCGCAGACCGTGCGGTCGAAGGTCATCACCCCCAGGGGACGCTCGGCGCTGTACAGGGGCACCACCATGCAGGAATGGCCGCTGGGCAGATCCAGGATGCCGTCGTAGGGATCCCCCTCCTCCTGGTCGTGATGATGCTCCTGCAGGATGGCCGGCCGGCGGGTGGCCAGCACGCGCTGGATGGTGGGAAACCGCTCCAGGTCCAGGCTGTGCCTCTGCACCTGCGGCCCGGCCAGCTTGCCGCGGGCCACCTTGACCCGCAGCACTCCGTCTTCCAGCACCAGGATGGCCGCCAGATCGTGGGGCACCAGCGCCTGCAACGAATCCAGGCCCATGCCCAGGAGGCGGTCGCGAGCCTCGGGCTTGCCGGCCAGCCGGGTCAGCTCGCGCAGGTCCTGGGTGGCATCGAGGATCTCGGCCATGTTTCCCTCTCCCATCAAGATTCCAGATCACCGATATTTCGTGAGTGTACCGCTATTTCGTGGTTTTCGCCAACGATATTTCATTGCAGACAGCCCCTGCCGAAGCCAAATAGCAACATAACTTATTGTATTTTAATGTCTTATATTTTTCTTCAAACCTGGCCCCACCCTTGCATTCTCTTGGGCAAGCAAGTCATTGAAACCCTGTCCCAAGGAGAAAACCATGAACAAGCAAGCCATGTTCGAATCCCTCAACGGTCTGCTCGCCGACAGCATCGTCCTGCACCAGAAGCTCCACCACTTCCACTGGCGTGTCCAGGGCGAGGGCTTCTTCCTGCTCCACGGCAAGTTCGAGGAGCTGTACGACCACTTCGCCGAGGTCATGGACGGCATCGCCGAACGCATCCTGATGATCGACGGCGAGCCCCTGGGCACCCTGACCGCCGCCGTGGAGCACGCCGCCATCAAGGAGACCAAGGAGGTGCCGTCGGCCGCGGGGATGGTGGCCGAGCTGACCAAGGATCTGGGCGTCTTCAAGGGGCGCGTGGACCAGGTGCTCCAGCAGGCGGACCAGGACGGCGACCGGGGCACCGCCAACCTGCTGGATCCCGTCGGGGACGAACTGGACAAGACCCTGTGGATGCTGAAGGCCTTCCTGGCCTCCTGATCCCGAAACCGGAGCTGAAACGACAAAAGCCCCCTTTTTCAAGGGGGCTTTTTCGATGTGGTAGCCCCTAGGGGACTCGAACCCCTGTTTCCGCCGTGAGAGGGCAGCGTCCTAGGCCACTAGACGAAGGGGCCACGCTATATCCACCCGCAACCGTAACTACGGCGGGTAACGCGGCTTATGGTTGCCCGGGGAGGATTCGAACCCCCATCGACTGATCCAGAGTCAGCTGTCCTGCCGTTGGACGACCGGGCAATCGAAGGCGGAATATATACCTCCGGCCGTTCAGACGCAAGTCCTCAACCGCAAATCCGGTCCAATTGCCGGGCCAGGAACTGATGCAGGGCTTCCGGCGATTCCAGGTCCATCCGGCCCACCTTCCAATCCGCCGGCAGGAGGATGAAGGGCTCGGTCTGGGGACCGCCCAGACCGCCGTGGCTGCTGACCTGCTCCTCCATGACCACGATGCGTCCGCGCTCGGCCAACCAGGCGCCGTTGACCACCAGGTCCCCCACCTCGGGGTATCCCAGCAGTTGGGCCAGCTCCCCGGACCAGCGATCGGGCTGGCCGTAGGGCAGCAGAGGATCCCCGCTGCCGCCGATCTGGCCTGTGATGAGGTTCCGGATCCCTCCGCCGCCGATGACCACGGCATCGCCGTAGCGCCGGCTGGCCGCCACGAAACCGATGCCCTTGTGGGTGGACAGAGCCTCCACCAGCCCCGGGTACAGGGTGATGATCTCCTCCAGGTGCAGGGCGTGGCCGTGACCTGGAAAATAGATGTGCGCCAGGCTGCCCGAGGCGCAGACCACCGGCCCCTGTGTCGCTACAGGCCCCGTCGCCTGCTCATCCATCCCGGCAGTGATGGCCGCCAGGGTCCGCCGGCCCCGCCTGCCCGCCCAGCTCAGCCGGTCGCTGCCGGCCTCCTCCAGCTCGCTCAGCAGGGCCGCCGTGTAGCTACGGTCCGGGTCGAACGCCCGGTCCGGATCCACGGACCGGGCCGGGGTGTGGCCGGTCAAGCCGGCCAGGGTCTCCTCCAGGGTCTCCCCGCACAGGATGCGGTAGGGAAGGCTCGGCGTCTGCCCGTGGTCCGAGAACAGGAGCAGGTCGTAGTTGATGGGGGACTGCCGCCGCGCCCGGCGACGCAGGGCCCGCAGGCGCCGGTCGAACCCGGCCAGGGAGATCTGGGCCTCGTACGTGTCCGGCCCCGCGTAGTGGGCCACGTCGTCGTAGCCCACGAAGTTGGAGTAGATCACCGGCACCCCGCGCACCATGTCCTGCTTGAGCCAGAAGAAGGACAGGTCCCGCAGGAACGAGTTGGCGATGGCGCGCTGGGCGACGCGCTTGACGCTGAACTGAAGGCGCGGCCGATCCCGGTCCAGACGCCCCACCAGGGCCATGAACAGCCCCGTCAAGTAGTCCCAGATGCCGGCCAGGACGGCCATGGTGTAGGCGTTGGGGCTGAGGAAGAAGAGGTTGAAGTCGGCCTTCTCGCCCTCCCGCTGCCGGTCCGCCTTCTCGCCCAGGGCGCTGACGGTCATCAGGCGCTTGGCCGCGCCCCCGGACAGGAAGGTGTTGATGCAGGATCCCCCGGACAGCAACCCCCGGCGCCCCTCGCCCACCATCTCCTCCAGTTCCCGCAGGTCCTCGGGGTTGCTGACCACCTTGACCTTCTGGGATGAACGATCGAACCAGCGGTAACCGGCGACATTCTCCCGGTTGCCGTAGAACACCCCCGCCTGCACCGCCGGCGTGTTGGAGGGGATGCCGCAGCTCCACCCCAGCAGGCGGTGGCTCTTGCGCGCCAGCATGGCCGAAACGGTGGGCATGCGGCCCTGGGACAGGCACCGGCGCAAACTGGGCAGGGACAGGCCGTCGATCTGCAGGATCAGCAACCCCCGCAGGGGCTTGCCGCTGGGCTTGGGACCGTACCTGCGACCCAGCCGGTAGATCACCGACTGGTAGAACGGATAGGCCTCATCCAGCCCCAGCCAGCCTGTCACCCCCGCGGAGATGACCGTCATGATCAGGGTGCCCAGCAGGGCGTCCCCGTAGCTGTTGATGACGAACCCCTGATCCATGCCCACGGAGAGGTAGAAGATCAGGCTGTTGAAGAAGAGGGTGGGCAGGCCCAGGGTCACGCTGTTGAGCGGCAGGGTCAGAAACAGCAGCAGGGGCCGCAGCACGATGAGCAGCACCGCGAAGTAGATGGGCAGACGCAGCACCGCGACCCAGTAGCGGGGATAGGTGGGATCGAGGTGGAATCCGGGCAACACGGACGTGGCCAGCAGCAGGGCCAGCACGGCCACCACCCAGACCAGCACATAGCGCCCCAGGATGCCCAGCAGGGTTCTCAGCATCACGCTCCCGTCGATGGCCCGGTTTTCCGGGCCCCGGGAGCTTAGGCCGATCCGGACGCCCGGCGCAACCTCTCAATGGTGCGGCGCAGACCCACCAGCTCCATGACGTCGAAGATGCCAGCGCTGCGGGACTGCCCCGTCAACGCCACCCGCGCCGGATGGATGATCTGCCCGGCCTTGACGTCCTGCTGCTCGGCGCAGGCGCGCACAACCTCCTCGAAGGCCGCTGCGGGCTGGGGCGTTTCAGTGTCCAGATCCTGCGCCAGGGCTGCGGCCAAAGCCTGCAGCAGCCCGGCCGCCTCGGCCGTGGCCACGTGCTCGTCCCAGGCCTCCTGGTCGACGAAGAACTCCTCGCTGAAGAAGAAACCGATCTGATCGGGCAGGGTCAGCAGGCTGCTGAAGCGGTTGCCCAGGGTCCCCAGCACGCGGGCCAGATAGGCTTCGGTGGTGTCGACGCCGTGGATCAGCCAGTCGGGATCCAGCCTCCAGCCCTTCTCCTGCAGCAGGGGCAACGCCAGTTCCAGCTTCTGCTCCGCGCTCAGAGCCTTGATGTGCTCGCTGTTGATATGGTTCAGCTTGTCGTAATCGAAGGCGGCCGGGCTGCTGCCCACCTTCTTGAGGCTGAACTTGCCGATGATCTCCTTGGCGCTCATCACTTCCTTGGCGTTGCCGCCGGGCGACCAGCCCAGCAGGGACAGGTAGTTGAGCATGGCCGCCGGCAGGATCCCCTGCTTGCGGAACTCCTGCACGCTGGTGGCCCCGTGCCGCTTGCTCAGGCGCTTGCGGTCCGGCCCCAGGATCATGGGCATGTGTCCGAACTTGGGCGGTTTCCAGCCCAGCCCCTGGTAGATCAACAGCTGGAACGGCGTGTTGCTCACGTGGTCGTCCCCGCGCAGCACGTGGCTGATCTCCATGAGGTGATCGTCCACCACGCACGCGAACTGGTAGGTGGGGAATCCGTCGGCCTTGAACACCACCCGGTCCACCAGCACCTCGTTCTTGAACTCCAGCTTGCCCAGGATGACGTCGTACCAGAAGGTTTCCCCCTCGGCCGGGGTGCGCAGGCGCCAGGCGCAGGGCTTGCCCGCTGCCTCGGCCGCGGCGACCTGGTCGGCCGTCAGGTCGCGGCAGTGGCCGTCGTATCCTTCCCAGACCCCGCCGGCGGCCTTGACCTCGCTCTCCCGCCGCTTGAGGTCCTCGGCCGTGCAGAAGCACTTGTAGGCCAGGCCCGCCGCGGCTAGTTGTTCCAGGTGCTCCCGGTAGATGTCCAGCCGCTGCGACTGGAGATAGGGCCCGTAGTCGCCGCCCACATCGGGACCCTCGTCCCAGTCCAGGCCCAGCCAGCGCATGCCCTCCAGGATAGCGGCGTAGGACTCCTCGGTGCTGCGCTGCTGGTCGGTATCCTCGATGCGCAGGACGAAGACCCCCTTCTGGCTACGCGCGTAGAGCCAGTTGAACAGGGCCGTGCGCGCTCCTCCCACATGCAGGTGGCCGGTGGGGCTGGGCGCAAAGCGGACTCGTGGAGCTGGGCACATCAGGATGATCCTTCCCGGCGCCGCCTGGACGCCTCGAACGACAGGGAAATCAAGGTTGCTTGTGGGGCACCGGTAAGGGCGGGTTCTTGCCCCCGGGCTCGCCCAGTTGAACCGGATCCAGGCTGGCCGCCAGCTCGTCCGCGTTCAGACCGTACACCTTCTGAGCTGCACGGGAGAAATCCGTCCCCCGGGCCACCAGGTCCAGGCATTGCTGCATGGCCTCCAGGCCGCCCCGGTTCTCCACCAGCTCCCACACCATCAGAAAGGCGCTGTAACATGCCTTGCGGTACACCTCGCGATCGCGCTGGGGATCGGGGTCCGGCCCCCGGCTCAGCAGGGCGTCGATCAGGGCCGGCGGCATGACCACCGGGCCGTCGCTGCGGAACTGGGCCATGTAGTTGACCAGGTGCTGGCCGTCCTCGCCGCAGTATTCCACCAACCCCTGGTGCAGCCAGGGAGGCAGCGCCCCGCCCACATGGGCGTCCAGGATCCAGTCGGTGACCATCATGAAGGCCGCGTGGGCGTCCAGGGTCCTTCCCTGCAGGATGGGCCAGGGCTCGGTGACGCAGGTATCCCCCTTCAGGTCGTACAGGCGCCACATGCCGTACCCGGTCTGTTCGGTGTAAGCGGGCAGGTTGTCCGGGTTGATCACCAGCAGGGAATCGGGCATCTCCATGCCCAGCAGGGGCGGCACCTCGTGCCCCGCCCAGTCCAGCAGTTCCAGGAACTGGATCATGTCGCAATCGCTGTAGCCGGGGTTGTGCTCGATGGTGAAGGGGCCCAGGCGCTTGCTGCCCGGCCGGATGATCAGGTCGGGCCGGGGGATGACCCGCTTGTACCGGCAAAGGGATTCGGGTCCGTAGGTCCGGCCGTCGGCGTCACGCATCACTTCCCAGCCCGGCCAGTGCTGGGCGTGCTTGTGGTCGGGAAAACCGACGGTGGCCAGCTGCCGGGCCGTGCAGCGGGGAAACTGGGCGTCCGCAGTCAACGGAGGCAACTGGCTGGGATGAATCTGGGCCGCTGAACTTCCCGCCCCTACTGTCAGCAAGACCGCGACCATGACCATCATCGAGACACGGGACATCTCAGGACCCTCCCTGCAGCTGCTTGGCCAGCTTGTACCAGACCACCGCTTCCTTCTTGTTGCCCTTGGCGGCATACACCCGGCCCATGGCGTTGAGCAGGGCGGGGGTCTCCTTGATCTCCATGCCCAGCTCGAAGGACTCCAGGGCCCGGTCGTAGTCCTTCAGGTAGTAGTAGGCCAGCCCCTGGCTGTAGTAGGCGCGGTAGGTGGGACCCTCCATCTCGATCAGCTTGTCGAAACCCGCGGCCGCCTCGGCGTACAGGCCCGCGTCCATGTAGGCCAAGGAAAGGTTGTACTGGGCCTTGACGTAGCCGGGGTCGGCGGCCAGGGCCCGCTGATAGTCGGCGATGGCCCGGTCGGGCATCTCGGCCTTCTGGGCGCACGAACCGGCCAGGAAGATGAGCTTGGGGTCGGGATTGAGGGCGAAAGCCTTCTCGTAGGGCTCGACGGCCGCGGCATACTGCCGCGAGGCCTGGCAACACTGGGCCAGGGCCATCCAGGCCTGGGCCATTTCCGGCTTCTGCTGCACGACCGTGCGCAAAGAGGCGATGGCCGCGTGGTATTTCTTCTCCCGCATGAGGCTGACGGCGTAGTTGTAGACCACCTCGGGCTTGGCGGTGGCCGTGTTGACGCCGGCCCGCAGGAAGCGCGACGCCTCCGCGTCCCGCCCCAGGCGCATCAGCAGGTTGCCGATGGCCACCCGCACGTCATCCAGGGAGGAATCCAGCTCGTAGGCCTTCTCGTAGGCCTTGACCGCGTCCTCCAGGCGGCCGGTCTTCTCGTAGACCTTGCCGCTGGCGATCCAGGTACCCGTCTGGTCGGGATACCGCTCCCGGGCCAGGCGCACCGCTACCCGGGCGTCCAGATCCCGGCCATCGGCCAGGTAGGCGTCCACCAGGCGCGGCAGCAGATCCAGACGCTCGGGAGCCAGCTGATAGGCCTCCTCGTACATCCTGGTGGCCTCGCCGGGCAGACCCGACTGTTCCATGAGCTGGGCATCCTCCACCAGCATGGTCACCCGGTTGTGAACCAGGTTGTTGGCCTCCAGCCAGCCGTCCTCGTCCTGGTCGGGATGCTGCGCCAGCCAGTCCGCCGCCAGGGGGGCGTACCTGTCCAGCAGATCGCGCCGGGTCTGCTCGTCGTTCTTCTGGTCTGCGACCTTCATCAGGGAAAGCACGAGGCGCATGACCTCGGGAGAGAGGTCCGGACCCAGGGCCTCGATCCCCTCCCGATAGGTGGCGGCAGCCTCGTCGGTCTGGCCGGCCCGAAGCTGCGAGTCGCCGATCAGCCGCCAATAGTCCTTGCCCCCCAGCTTGTCCAGGCGCCGATAGGCCTTGAATTCGCGCACCGCCATCTCGTCCATGCCCAGGCGGGAAAAGGTCAGCCCCAGGTTGCGGTGATAATCCCCCTCGGTGGGCGCCGTCTGGACTGCGCTGATGAAGCAGTCCCGGGCCCGGGCGAAATCCCCTTCCTGGGCGTAGAGCACACCCAGGTCGTTCCAGGCCTTGCCATCGGCGGGATCGGCCTGCACGCGGGCTTGCAGCTCCGCCATTTTTTCCTCGGGCGACTTCTCATGCCGGGGCTGCGGCTCCTGGTCAAAGGGAGAAACCGTCGTATCGGCCGGAACGGGCGTCTGGCCGAGAACCGGCCCGCAGACCGGCAACAGGACCAGCAGCAGTGGGATCGCAAGCATGGATTTCTTCACCATGGCCGCCTTTTCATCACATTCCGGTCGTGGTTCATCCTGATTTCCGTGAGCCTCCATGATAGGGATCGGCCCGGCGGGTGTCCAGCGGGCGGGTCGCGCCTGATTGTACCCCGCAGCCGCCCACAGGTTTCCTTTTCCGCCCGCAAGCACTTGACGCGCCGGGCTGTCGCTGTTGCTTTATGGTCATGATCACTTTCCATATCCTGGGCGCCGGAGGCGCCCTGCCCACCACCACCCACAACCCCGCCGCCTACCTGGTGGAAGTGGACGGATGCACCCTGATCCTGGACCCCGGACCGGGAGCGCTCGTGCGCCTGGCCCGAGCGGGGCTGCTGCCCAACGGCGTGGACGACATCGAGCGGGTGCTGCTTTCGCACCTGCATCCGGATCATTCCCTGGACCTGCCCGCCCTCCTGTTCGCCCTCCATTCCCCCCTGCCGGAGAGCACGCAGCCCCTGGAGATCGGCGGGCCGGAGGGACTGCGCCGGCTGCTGACGGGATTCACGAACATCTACGGCCGCTGGCTCGAGCCCAGGCAGCGCGACCTCGTGCTCACGGAACTTTCCCCCGGCCGGACCATGGAACTGCCGGGCGCCGGTTCGATCACCTCTTTTGCCGTCAACCACCCCCAGGACCGCCTGTCGGCGCACAGCCTGGGTTTCATCTTCCGGGACAAGCATGGTCATCGCGTGGTCTATTCCGGCGATACGGGACCCTCGGCCCGGCTCGAGGAGGCCGCCCGGGGAGCCGACCTGCTCGTCGTCGAGTGTTCGACTCCCGACGACATGAGGACTCCCGGGCACATGTGCCCACAGGAAGTGGGGCGGCTGTGCGCTGCCGCCGAACCCCGCCGTGTGGTGCTGACCCACCAGTACCCCCCGGCCGCCGCCCTGGACCTTGCCGTCCTGGTAGGGAATGATTTCGACGGCCCGGTGGTACAAGCCGTCGACGGCACCGTCCTGACCGTACCCGATTCGACTGGAGATCAATCGTGACGAAGATATTCCGCCGCCTACCCACGGCCCTGCTGGTCTGTTGCCTCGCCCTGACGACATTCATCCCGGCCGCACACGCCCAGGACTCGACCCGGACCCGCCCCCACCAGGGCCGGGGGGAATTCGAGATGGTCCTGATCCACGGCCTGGGCGGCAACGCGGCCGAATGGGACGAGGTCACGCCCTATCTGATGGGAACATTCAACGTCTACACCTTCGAACTGGGCGGCCACGGCAAGACCCGGCCCATCGACAATCCGTCCATCACGGCCGAGGTCCATCACCTGGAGAGGTTCATCGAGGAAAACGGCGTGACCTACCCCACCCTGGTCGGGCACGGCCTGGGGGGCATGATCGCCCTGCAGTACGCACTGGACCACCCGGCGGACGTCCATCGTCTCATCGTCATGGATTCGGCCCCGCGCCAGATGATCGACACGGACGAGAAGGCCCACATCGCCGACCTGATGTTGAAGAACTACGACCGGTTCGTGGCGGCGCGCTATCTCAACATGAGCGACATCGAGGCCATCAGCCAGAAGGTCATGGACACGGCCCTGCGTACCGACAGCGCCTCGTTCATCTCCCTGCTCATGAGCAGTTTCGATTTCGATCTGACCAAGCGGCTGCGCACCCTCTCGGTGCCGCTGCTGGTCATCGGCAGCCGGCAGATGTTCCCCGACGCCGAAACCAGCCAGCAGGTCCTCCAGGAACTGGGCTGGGCCAACGCCCGTTCCCTGACCTTCAAGCGCATGGATACGGGGCACTACATGATGCTGGAAAGGCCGGTCTATCTGGCGAGCGTCCTGATGGCCTTCGGGGTCACCGCGGACTACGACTTCGGCCACTGATCGGCAGGGGGGACGGGATCACCCGCCCAGCAGCTCCAGGTCGTGATCGACCATCATGACCACCAGTTCCTCGAAATCCACCGTGGGCTGCCAGCCCAGCTTCCGGTGGGCCTTGCCGCTGTCGCCGGTCAGATGGTCCACCTCCGCCGGGCGCATGAAGCGGGCGTCCTGTACCACATGGTCGTGGTAGTCCAGACCCACGTGTCCGAAGGCGATCTCCAGGAAATCCCGGACCGAGTGGGTGGTTCCGGTGGCGATCACGTAGTCGTCGGGCTCGTCCTGCTGCAGCATCAGGTACATGGCCCGGACATAATCCCCGGCGTACCCCCAATCCCGCTGGGAATCGATGTTCCCCAGCCTCAGCTCCTTGGCCAGGCCCAGCTTGATGCGGGCCACGCCGTCGCTGATCTTCCTGGTCACGAACTCGTGGCCGCGGCGGGGGCTCTCATGGTTGAAGAGGATGCCGCTGACGGCGAACAGGCCGTAGCTCTCCCGGTAGTTGACCGTCAGGTGGTGGCCGTAGGTCTTGGCCACCGCGTACGGGCTACGGGGGTGGAAGGGGGTCAGCTCGGTCTGGGGCACCTCGCGCACCTTGCCGAACATCTCGCTGCTGCTGGCCTGGTAGAACCTGGCTTTCGGTGCGACCTGGCGCATGGCATCGAGCATGCGGGTCACGCCCAGCGCCGTGAACTCGCCGGTCAGGACGGGCTGCCGCCAGCTTGTGGGGACGAAGGACTGGGCGGCCAGGTTGTAGATCTCGTCGGGACGGGCCTCCTCTATGGCCTGCACCAGGGAGGCCTGGTCCAGCAGGTCGGCCTGGATGAAGGTGATGCGGTCCAGCAGGTGTTCGACGCGCCCGAAGGTCTCGGCGCTCGATCGCCTGTCCATGCCGAAGACCTCGTATCCTTTTTCCAGCAGGAAGTCCGCCAGATACGAACCGTCCTGTCCGTTGATCCCGGTGATGAGAGCTCTGGGGGCCATGGGTTTCCGTCCTTTGGGGCACAGTGACAAGCCGGCTTGCGGTCGGGTGAAATCTACACCCGCGGGGCCTCCGGGACAAGCGGACCTCAGGCTTCCGCACTCAGATCCGGCTTCCCGGCCACGGCGGCGGGGCTCATGAAAAGCGGGTCGTGGCTGCACAGCTCGGGCCGTCCGAACAGATATCCCTGACCCAATCTCACGCCCATGTCCAGCAACACCCGGTAATCCTCGCGGTTCTCGATGCCCTCGGCCACGACCTCCGCGCCCAGCACCGAGCTGATCTGCAACAGCCTCTGCAGGATGCCCCGCAGGCCCGTATCCTGGGCCAATCCCCGCACCAGCCGCTTGTCGATCTTCAGGACCTCGGGCTTGAGCATGAGCAGGCCCTCGAGGCAGCTGTTGCCGAAGCCCACGTCGTCGATGGCGATGCCGATGCCCGCCTGCTGGAGCCTGCGCACCGGCTCGACCAGGACTTCCGGATCACCCAGCAACTGCTGCTCGCTGATCTCCAGGCAGCAGTCGCCCTCCCCGGACCCGATGTCCAGCACCCGGATCAGCTCCTCCACCGGCGTCTGCAGCAGAGTGGCCGGCAGGATGTTCACGTGGAACCGCACCCGCGGTCCGAGCTGGGCGGCCGTGGTGACGCAGAGCTTGAGGCAGCGCAGATCCACCGCCGTCAGGATGTCCTGTTCCTGGCAGAACCGGAACAGGTTGTCCGGCGCGTGCAACGGCCCCTGGGGCCCCCTGATCAGCATCTCGCGGGAGACGATGCGCCCGTCCACGAGATCCACGATGGGCTGGCTGGCCACATCCAGGGCCTTGCCCGCCAGCAGGGTCCGTACCATGTCCGCCCCCGGCTCCACGACCGCCACCGTGGCCGCCGGCCGGTCCGGGGCTGCGGTGACGCGGTTCTTGCCGCTGGTCTTGCTGTGGGCCAGGGCGAACCGGGCACGCACCACTACCTCGTCGAAGGACATGGTCTCGGGAGAGATGGCGGCCACCCCCAGGCTGGCCGTCGTCTTGAACACCTCCTGCCCGGCGGTGATGGCGTCGCGGCTCACCGCCAGGCGCACCTTATGCGCCAGGGAGGTCATGGCCTTAAGGTCCGCCCCCGGCATCATGACCAGGAACTGGTCCGTGCCGCAACGGCCCACCACCGCCTCGCCGTCCAGGGCGGAGGTGATCCGCCTGGCGGCCGCCGCCAGCACCATGTCCCCCACCCCGTGGCCCAGGGTGGTGTTGAATCGCCTGAAGTCGTCCAGGTCGACCATCATGACCGTCAGAGGGGCATCGAGCTCCCGGCAGCGGGTCAGTTCCTTCATGATGGCCCGTTCCAGACCCCGGCGGTTCAGGACCCCGGTGACGGCGTCCATGTGCGTCAGCCAGTCCAGCCTGGCGGTGGCCTCGGCCAGCTCGTTGGCCAGGACCTGCTCCCGCAGACAGAACTCGATGGTTCGGCGCCAGGCCGAGGGATTCATGGCCCCCGGATCCAGCAGCACCTTGGCCCCCAGACGGCGGTACTCGCTCTCATCCCTGGCCGAGACCCCGTCCGCCAGGACTATCAGGGGCAGCAGGGGGTAACGCGATGCCAGGCGCCGCAAACCGGTCTTCAGGTCGACGTCTGTCGGGGATTCCCCGATCATGACCAGATCCACGGGAGAGACCCCCAGGAATGTCAGGCCGTCTTTCAGGTGGGTGAAATGGGCGCAGGAGGCCAGGGGCAGGCCGCAGTGCTCCAGCTGGCCGCGTATGCCGACGGCCAGGGAGGGGTCCGGGTGGATCAACATCAGACGCCGCTTGGCGTCCCTGGTGGCCATGAGTCCCGTGGCGAATCCCTTCAGGTCCGGGTGCCGCATCCTTGCGGCGCCAAAGGTCCGGCGGTCCCCCCCTGCCGGGCCATATCCGCCCGGAATCTACACGCCGCCAAGACCCATGGCAACAAGTGATTGCCGCTGCCGGGCCCGGTTCGTCTCAGACCAGATCCTCGATCATGGCCACCACCCGGCGGGCGTCGTTCATGACGTAGAAGTGGATGCATTCCACGTCGTGGGCCATCAGGTCGGTCTTGGCGTTGGGGGATTCCAGATGGGTCTCCGGATAGCCGCCCACCACGGCCTGGCGGTAGTTGCTCTGGTCGCCCCGCACCGCCAGCACGTTGTGGATCCCCAGGTAGTTCAGCTCGGTCCAGGTGTTCGGTGACACGCATGGATTATCCTTCCGGGTTTCTCTCAGGTTGCAAGGTTTGCGGCCAGCCGGCGCCGCGCCTCGGCTTCGCTGATACCGACCCTCCGCGCATAGGAGGCGACCTGATCCGAACCGATCTTGCCCACGCCGAAGTAGCGGGCCTCGGGATGGGCGAAGTACCAGCCGGCCACCGAAGCGGCCGGTTCCATGGCGCAGGAGGAGGTGAGGTTGACGCCAGTGGCCTCTTCCGCAGCCAGCAGTTCGAACAGGGGCCTCTTGCCCGGATGATCCGGACAGGCCGGGTAGCCCGGCGCCGGGCGGATCCCCTGGTATTTCTCCCGGATCAGGTCCTCGGCGCCCAGTTCCTCGTCCGGGGCGTAGCCCCAGTACAGCCGCCTGACATCCTGGTGCATCTTCTCGGCCAGGGCCTCGGCCAGACGATCGGCCAGGGCCTTGACCAGGATGGCGCGGTAGTCATCCCCCTGTTCCTGCCAGGTGCGTGCCGCTTCGGCCGCACCCAGCCCCGCCGTCACCACGAACGCCCCGACCCAGTCGGGCACGCCGCTGCCTGCCGGGGCCACGAAATCCGTCAGGCACAGGTTGGGACTGCCGCCGGCACTGCGCCGCTGCTGCCGCAGGAACGGCACGCGCAGCCGCACCTTGCGACGGGATTCGTCGGTGTAGATCACCAGGTCGTCCCCAGCGGCAGCGGCGGGAAACAGCCCGGTGACGGCCGCCGCGGACAATCCGCCCGTGTCCCGGAGCCGGTCCAGAAGCTCCCGGGCGTCATTCAGCAGACGGCGGGCTTCGGCGCCCACGTCCGGATCGTCCAACAACCCCGGATAGGTTCCCTTGAGCTTCCAGGCGTGGAAGAACGGCGTCCAGTCGATGAACCGGGCCAGCTCCGCCAGGTCGAGATCCCGGTGGACGAGGCGGCCGGAACGAAGGGGTCGGAAGGGAGTCCACCGCGACCAGTCCAGGCGCAAGGCCCGCTGCCGGGCCGCGTCCAGGGGCAGCAACCCTCGACCGGGTCCTCCCTCCAGACGCTCCCTGCGCAATCGCTCGTATTCCCGGCCCACCGCGGCGGTCAACCGTCGGCGGTCCTCCGGCCGCGACAGTTCCCCCACCACGCCGGCCACCCGGGAGGCGTCGTGCACGTGGAAGACGCCCGGCTCGTATAACGGAGCGATCTTCACGGCCGTGTGCACCCGACTGGTGGTGGCCCCGCCCACCAGCAGGGGCACGTCCAGACCGGCGGCGGCGAGCCGCCGGGCCACGTGAACCATCTCCTCCAGCGAGGGCGTGATCAGGCCGCTCAGACCGACGAAGTCCACCTGCCTGTCCACGGCGGTCTGCACGATGGTCTCGGCGGGAACCATCACGCCCAGGTCGATGACCTCGTAGTTGTTGCAGCCCAGGACCACCCCCACGATGTTCTTGCCGATGTCGTGCACGTCGCCCTTGACCGTAGCCAGCAGCACGGTGCCCGCCTTGGCGGCGGCCTGCCCATCCCGCCCCTGCAGGTAGGGATCCAGAACGGCCACGGCCGCCTTCATGACCCGCGCCGAACGGATGACCTGGGGCAGGAACATCTTGCCCGCCCCGAACAGCTCGCCCACCCGGTTCATGCCTCCCATCAGGGGTCCTTCAATGACCCGCAGGGGGTCGCCGAGCGCAGCCAGGGCCTCCAGGACGTCCTCGCTCACGAAACGGGTCTCGCCGTGGACCAGGGCGTGCTCCAGGCGCACGGCCACCTCTTGTTCCCGCCAGGACAGGTCCTCGCTCTCCCGGCTCCGACCGCCGGTGAAGCCCTGGGCCAGGGCCGTGAGCCGTTCCACCGGCGAGGGACCTCGGGGATCCCGCGCGGGCCGCGCCAGGATGACGTCCTCCACGGCCTCGCGCAGTTCGGCGGGGATCTCCTCGTAGACGGCCAGCTGGCCCGCGTTGACGATGCCCAGATCCAGGCCCGCGGCGATGGCGTGGTACAGGAAGACCGAGTGCATGGCGCTGCGCACCTCGTCGTTGCCCCGGAAGCTGAACGAGAGGTTGCTGATGCCTCCGCTGACCAGGGCGCCGGGCATCTCGTTCTTGATGGCCGTGCAGGCGGCGATGAAATCGGCAGCGTAGCGGTCGTGCTCGGGCAGGCCCGTGGCCACGGCGAACACGTTGGGGTCGAAGACGATGTCCTGGGGCGCCCAGCCCTCCTCCTCCACGAGGATCCGCCAGGAGCGGCGGCAGATCTCCAGGCGGCGTTGCAGGGTGTCGGCCTGGCCCTGCTCGTCGAAGGCCATGACCACCACCGCCGCGCCGTAGCGCCGGGCCAGGCGCGCCCGACGCCGGAATTCGTCCTCGCCTTCCTTGAGACTCAGGCTGTTGACCAGACCCTTGCCCTGCAGGCAGCGCAGGCCCGCCTCGATGACCGACCACCGGCTGGAATCGACCATCACCGGCACGCGGCTGATCTCCGGGTCGGCGGCCAGCACGCTGAGGAACCCGGTCATGGCCTCCTCGGCGTCCAGCAGGGCATCGTCCATGTTCACGTCGATGATCTGGGCCCCTCCGCGCACCTGCCGGCGGGCCACCTCCAGGGCGTCTTCCAGGCGGCCTTCGCGGATCAACCTGGCAAAGCGCCGGCTACCGGCCACGTTGGTCCGTTCTCCCACGTTGACGAACAGGGAATCGGGGGTGATGTGCAGGGGTTCCAGACCCGCCAGGTGGGTGCCCGGCCTGCGCTCCGGAACCCGGCGCGGCGGCATCCCCGCCACCGCCCGGGCAAGAGCCGCGATGTGGTCCGGGGTGGTCCCGCAGCAACCGCCCACGACGTTGAGCAACCCGTCGGCGCAGAAACCCGCCAGAATCTCCGCCATCTCCCGAGGCCCCTGATCATAGCCGCCCATGGCGTTGGGCAGGCCGGCGTTGGGGTGGGCCGAGACCAGGGTATGGGCCACGGCCGCGACCTCCTCCACGAAGGGTCTCATGTTCTCGGGACCCAGGGCGCAGTTCAACCCGAACACCGCCGGTGAAGCGTGGGCCAGGGAGATCCAGAAGGCCTCGGGGGTCTGCCCGGTGAGGGTCCTGCCGCTGGCGTCGGTGATGGTGCCGGAGATCCAAATCGGCACCTCGGGACAACCCCGGTGCTCCAGCACCCCCTGCACCGCGAACACGGCGGCCTTGGCGTTCAGGGGGTCGAACACCGTCTCGATCATGAGGATGTCCACGCCGCCGTCCAGCAGGGCTTCGGCCTCCTCCGTGTAAGCGGTCACAAGCTCGGCGAAGGTGATGTTGCGCAGGCCCGGATCGTTCACATCGGGCGAGATGGAACACGTGCGGTTGGTGGGCGCCAGGGAACCCGCCACCAGCCGGGGCCGGTCCGGATCGGCGGCCATGGCCTCGTCGGCGGCCTGCCGGGCGAGGCGCGCGGCGGCCAGGTTGATCTCCGGCACAAGGTGAGCGGTCCCATAGTCGGACTGGGACACCGCCGTGCCGTTGAATGTGTTGGTCGTGATGATGTCCGCCCCCGCGGCCAGGTAGCCCCGGTGGATGTCCAGGATCACGTCCGGCCTGGTCAGGCACAGCAGGTCGTTGTTGCCCAGGAGGGGCCGATCATGACCGGCCAGCCGTCGGCCACGGAAATCATCCTCGGTCAGCCCGTAACCCTGGATCATGGTACCCATGGCCCCGTCGAGCACCAGGATGCGCTCGGCGGCCAGACGGGCCAGGTCGTTGCTCATGATGCGGGTCATGGCACTCCAGCGGCTGCGGGTTCACGGTTCCGGTATTATACCCGGGCGTAGCCCAAGCGGCACCCCGAAGGAAAAAAAAGGACCCCCGCCTTGCGGCGGGGGTCGGAGGAGATCTCGTGTCGTCCGGATCAGATCAGTCGCCGGTGACCGGGCACCCACTTTCGGCTGCCGTGCCACTTGACCTTGTAGTGGCCGGGTACCCAGACCGCCTCGGGGCCGCACCGATAGGGTCGTTCCACCACCACGGTCGTTCTGCGGCAGGTTCGCCGGTGGCGATAGGTGTGG
>Ga0164318_10001775_pt1 | contig 19519 bp, 14 predicted proteins | sample GuaBasSedimGuay9_FD_113734 | JGI IMG/M metagenome (GOLD analysis project Ga0164318, IMG submission 113734) | Subseafloor sediment microbial communities from Guaymas Basin, Gulf of California, Mexico - Guay9, Core 4571-4, 0-3 cm | ecosystem: Environmental > Aquatic > Marine > Hydrothermal vents... | reverse complement strand
TCAATGCAGGACAAAATCAGGTTGAGTTTGGGTACCAGTGCGTCAATGCAGTCCGCTATGGCATCGAAAGAAGTAACGTCAATTCGGCCACTGGACTCGCGGTTCAAAAAAAGCGGATAAATTTCAACGTGGACATCCGGGTTGATGTCTTTTGCCCGTTTTTGAAAACTGTCCACCTTGTTTTCTCCGAGGGTGGAGTGCAGGGCAAAGAGTTGACGGTTCAGGTTTGAAGGTTCGGACCGGTCACTGTCCATTACGGCAATGGTTCCGACGCCGCATCGTACAAGGGCTTCAGCACAGAATGAGCCGACCCCGCCAAGGCCTGCCACAAGGACACGGGACTGTCTCAACCTCGTCACTCCTTTTTCCCCGATGATAGGGGCCAGCCGTGAAAACTGTGCTACCACCGAAAAGCCTCCTTTGCATTTTTCCAGGTAAGGGTTTCAAATTCCGTTGGCTTCATGCAAAGTATCGTGGCCAGCCCGGCACCGATTTTCGGCAGGTTGGACGGGACGTTGGGGGGAGACATTCCCGGCGGCGGCAGGTCCGGCGAGTCTGTTTCTACCAGGATTCGTTCCCGGGGCAGGCCCTTTAGCACTTTGTGTGCCTTGTGTGCGTTGGCCCGGATTGCAGGCCCTCCAAAGGAGAAATAAATATCTGGCAGCACCCGCAACAGTTGTCCGGCAAACTCCAGTGATCCGGAGTACATATGCATGATAACTATCAGCCCGGAATAGTTGCGAATAATTTCCAGAAAATCGGGGAAGGCCCGACGAAGGTGGATGGATACCGATAGCCCCAGTCCCTTTGCCAGCTCAAGTTGTTCGCGGAATACGGTTTTTTGTTTTTCCCGGTTTACGTTTTTTCCATAATAATCCAGCCCGATTTCCCCGATGGCGATACATTTTGGATTCTCGGTGGCGATCTTTTGAATGTGTTTCATTGAGGTTTCGTCCGTTTTATGAATGAATAGTGGATGGATACCGGCCATCAGGTAGATTTCCCGGTATGTTTTCGCCAGGTGCAGGGATTCCCCACTGCAGCCGGTGACGCCTGCGATGGCAAAGCGTTTTACGCCCTTGGAAATCGCCTGTCTGATGTCATTTTCATTCAGTTCTTCCTTCGCGTCCAGGTGGCAATGGGTATCCGCCCACATGGTGTTATTCCTCATCCGGGAGTTCGGTTTCCACGGAGAACCCGGCTTCCTTCAATATGGATTCCAGATGTGGAATCAATTCCTTGTCGGCAATTGTCAGCTGCAGATGGGTCCCGGCAAGCTCAAAGCTCTGGATCATTGGCAGATCTGAGAGAATAGCAGTAATATCAGCCCGGCAACGGGGGCAATCCCCATGACGAACCCGCATGGAGATATTGGTGGGCAGTGTTTCCGGTTCCGGCTCCTCAAGGGGGATGCGGTGCAGATAGGTGTCATTGTTAAGAACCCGGGTTATATCTGCATTGTCCCCCCATTTTTCCAGGAATAGTTGCGGTTTATAGCCGTTTCGGGCCAGCATATCGGAAACACTGTCTCCTGGGATATGCTGTCGGACTTCAACGGTATTGTCTCCGGTGACTTCAAGGAAAAATGTGTCCGGCTTTCCAAAAAGATTGTGCGCATTGCCCATGGCATCCTGGTAGGCACCGGTGAGAAAAATGCCAAGGTAGTAGGCTTCATTCTTCAATCGATGGAACTTAATGGTATTTCGGGTTGTGTTAATGTCTGCGAACCGGGTGATTTTACCGTCTGAATCGCAGGTAATGTCCGCGAGGATGGCAGATTCTCCCGGGATTTCCCGCAGGCGATGAATCGGTGCGACAGGGAAAATCTGGCCGATTGATGCTGCATCCGGGACGGAGCGAAAAGTAGAAAAATTCGTGACGTATTTGGAAGCCAGGAGAGAGTCCAGATTCTCAAATTCTTCGGGCCGATGATCCATTCGGGGTGCCAGCGAAATGGCTTTCCGGACGATATTCCAGAAAATCTGTTCCCCGGCCGCCTTCTGTTTCAGGGACAGTACCCCGACATTGAAAAGTGTATGGAGCTGTTCCTTCATGTGCACGGCGTCATGAAAGTATTCCACAAGATTGCGTGCGTTCATCAGTTGAAATGTTTCCATCAGATCCACCAGGAGCTTGTCATTTTCTTCAGTTCTTTTTTTCGTCGACATGGGCTGAAAGAGGGTATGCTTCTCCATGACATCAACAATCAACATGCTGTGGTAAGCGGTTATCGCCCGGCCGCTTTCGGTAAATAGTTCCGGTTCCGGCACTTCCTGTTGTTCGCAGACGCCTTTCATGTGAAAGGTCAGGTTGTTGGCGTATTCAGTGACGGTGTAGTTGATACTGAATTCGCCGGAGGAACGACTGCCGTCATAATCCACACCCAGCCCCCCACCGAGATCCACGATTTTGATGGGAACATTCATTCGGATCATTTCCGCGTAAATCATTCCGGCTTCTTCCACCATGTCTTTAATCTTCCGGGTATGGGTGACCTGGGACCCGATGTGGGCGTGGAGCATAATTAAACGATTTAACAAGCCGTTTTTTTCAAGAAAACCGCATGCGTCCACAATTTCTGAAGCGGTGAGGCCGAACTTTGCAAAATCGCCACCGGATTCTTCCCATTTTCCAGTGCCTTTTGTGTGGAGCCGGGCGCGGATTCCGATAAATGGGATCTGTGCAGGATTCAGCTTTTTCACCAGGTTGGCAAATATTTGCAACTCCGAAAATTTCTCAATTACAAGGAAGACCCGATTCATTCGATTTGCGGCGGCCAGAACCAGGCGCATGTATGTTTCATCTTTATAGCCGTTACAGACAATGGGGGTTTCTTTTTCCGCCACAGACATGACGGCGGCAAGTTCCGGGATGGAGCCGGCTTCCAGCCCGATACCGGCCTGTTTGCCAACAGCAAGTATGGCTTTGACCACTTCCGCTGCCGGATTGGCTTTGATGGGATATATCGGGGTATAAGTGCCTGAATAATGGAATTCCCGGGCTGCCCGGCTGAAAGACCCGGACAACTTGGAAATGGAATAGTCCAGCATCTGAGGGAAGTGGAATTTCAACGGTGTGGCGTATCCCTGCCGTCCCAAGTCTTTTACAAGGGAGTAGAGGTCTAGTTTGATAGACGGATCCTTGGTAGGGGTAAGCCAGAGATGGCCAAGCCGGTCCCCGTGGAAGAACCCGGCACCCCATTCCGAAATCCTGTAATACTGCTCTGCTCCTTCCGTTATCATAGCTGTCCAACTATAAACCAGAGATAAAAGGGGAGCAAGGAAAAAGAAAGATTGGATCCAGGTGGGAACCTGCCAGGGCGGGTATTATAACAAAAGAATATCATAATATGCTAATATTCACAAAGTTCTTGCATATTAAAAGAGGAGTTGGTAAAGTGCGTACAAGGTCAACAGTGCGCGGTAGGATTTGTATGTATTAACTTCATTAACCAAAAAACGAAAAATGGAGAGGTTATGAAGGAGGCGAAATTATTTCTCATGACGGTGTTGGTTTGCGCAATGCCGCTTGCCTATGCCGGTGCGGGGGGCGATCTCGTTGGAGATGAGTCCTGTGCGGGGTGTCATGAAGAACTTGTGGCTTCATTTAACAAAAGCTTCCACAGCACCTTTTTTAAGAAGGGTGACGGTTTCAAATGTGAAGCATGCCACGGTTCCGGACAGGCCCATATGGACAGTGAAGACCCGACGCTGATCGCGGGCCCGGAGAACAATATGAAAAAGCTGGAACAGAATTGTCTGTCCTGCCATTCAGATGTTGTCCACGGGCTTAAGGAAAAACATGTAATGGAATATGGAATCGGGTGTACCGATTGCCACAAGGTTCATCAGCCGGCCTATAAAGGCTCGCTGGCAGAGTATGAAGACCAATTGTGTCTGAAATGCCATCAGGATGTAAAGGCAAAGATGTATCTGCCGTCTCACCACCCGGTGAAGGAAGGCAGAATGACCTGCGTCGATTGTCATAAGTTTGATGGCTCAGAAGATGTGGCATCGGAAAATACCATGCCGGAACGGGTGAACGAAACCTGCCTGTCCTGTCATCCCCAGTATCGGGGGCCGTTTGTTTTCGAACATGCGCCAGTGGCAGAGAACTGCATGATTTGCCATGATCCACATGGTAGCGTGGCCAACAACTTGCTGAAGGCCAATGAACCGTTCCTGTGCCTGCAGTGTCACCAGATGCACTTCCACACCGCTCTGCCGGGTTACGAAGGGGATTTTGTTCCTCACAACCATCCGGATCGCGGCCCGTTCACGTCTACGCTGACGGGTTCCAAACGGGGATTTTTGACCAAGTGCACCCAGTGTCACACGAGAGTACACGGGTCTGACCTGCCTTCTGAGGCGCGAAGCGCCCAGGGCAAGGCATTAACCAGGTGAGGAGGAAAACATGAAGAAACTTGCTATTTTTCTGTTGGCCTGCCTGCCGTTAATTGCCTGGCCGGCATTGGCAGGAGACCATGTAGACTCATCCAATTATGTGGAAATCGGGGTTCGAGGCAGTGATGCCAGCAAGGATCACAACCAGGTTTCAGAATATTCGGAATCCAGCACCAAGATCAATGGAATGCTTAAATTACGTACCATGGACACGAAGGGAGACCTGAAATATCGCCTGGACCTGGCACTCTTCAGCAATGAAGATTTGAAGATGAAGCTGGTCATCAACAAGGGGAACTGGTTTACCAGTACCACGACTTACAACAAGTTTCTGCACAAGCTGGGCCACGACAGCCTGTCCAACATGAGTTGGCGGGAAGCCGCAGACCAGGCAGGAACGATTCCGGCGCATAAAGAGCTGACAAGTGTGGACTATACCCCGGGTGAGGAATTTTACAAAACCTATGAAGATTTCCGTCAGGTGTTTGACATCAAGCTGAACACCTCAATCCCCTCGGATATCCAGGTGGGGTTCCGGGCGCAGGCCCGCAACGGCTATCATCAGATGATGCAGCTGTCCCATTGCGATACCTGCCATGTGCAGACAAAGGGCGCAAAGCTGGATGAGAACGCATACGATGTATGGGCAAAGGTTCATGCGAAAGTGAACAAATTTGATGTCAGCTACAAGTATACCTATTCAAAGTTCAACAATGGCGCTGACCAGACCAGTTTTTATATTGATCGGCCCAGGCACCCGGCAAACGGCGGAGCGATTGATGAATTTGCCAGCCGGACGCTGTACGGCGGTGAAGTCCTTCCCACCGGATTCAACAATGACAACAAGAAATCCACCCATGAAGTGCATGTTGAAGGTACAGTGGGGGACAAGGACAGGATTGTGGCTGGTGCCAGCTATTCGGATCTGACAAATTACTTCACAGACTTGGATCTGACCACCTCTACCGGTTCATTTCGCTGGTCCCACAAGTGTAGGACCAACCTCGTAATGGATGCATTTTTGTCCTATTACACGATGGATAACGATGACATTTTTATTGACATTCCGGCCTGGCGGGACGGACGGCCCGGTGGCGGCCAGCCATTATCCTGGACCCGGTATTCTGCTTACAACCGGGATGTGTCGTATGTAAAACTCCGGGCAATCTACAAAATGGATGGCAATAACCGATTTACATTCAGTTACCGTTATAAACAGACAGACCGGGATAACACGGTTGTAAACATTGAAGACGGGTCCACTGACACGACTTCAAGCCTGTTCAAGGTTCGCTGGGACGGGCGGTATGGGGATCTCAGGACAAACCTGATGGCGTCCTTTGAGTCCATTGATCATCCTTTTGAGAACGCATTGGGCATCAACGAAGATCCTGCAAACGCCTATGTACCATTTCCCGGAAACGGCTTGATTTATTATTTGCAGCGCCAGGTAATCGGGGAAGCAAGCAACATGCCGTCTCAGGATATGAATGTCCGGGGCAACCTCAGTTACCGTTTTTCAGACAAGGCGTCATTCAATATGTATGCCAGTTTCCGAAACGGTGAGAATAACGAATTAAATACCTACACGATGAACCTCACCGGAAGAACGGCGGGGACGAGTTTGTTCTATGTTTTGGACGACAAGACGGTATTAACGATCGGTTACGATTACAGCTTCAACAAGCAGGAGGCTGTATTTTCCGTGCCGGTCATGGATGGGTGAGCGGGTCAAATTAACCCTGACGGTGTCGGGGGATGTATGCACTATGGCAGCGCGACTGATTTGACCACAAACTACAGCACGGTGAACAGCTATTTCTTCACCCTGGATTCCAGACCTTTCCAGAACATTGCCGTCTCTTTCAAAACCGCCATTAACAATTCCAGGATGGATTTTGACCCGTTGACAAACTGGGTTGGCCCGATGGATCAGATTGGAAAGCTGGACTTCGCGGGATACTCGGAGGTGAATACCTACTCAGATCTGCACTCAGACTCTTATGAGTTCGATTTGAACCTGAATTTCATCATCAACGATAACCTGTCTGTCCTGGCGGAAGCCAATTATCAGAATTTTGACGATCATCAGCCGTACGTGTACGGAGATACCACAGGCCGGTGGTTCTACGGGAAACTGTCCCTTCGTTATATTTTCTGATTTTCAGCCGTTGACCTTACAATGAAAACCGCCCGCCTTTTGGCGGGCGGTTTTTTATGCCTGCAAGAATTCAGCTCAGAAATTACGGAAGTGGCGAAGTCGGTACAATCCCATTGCCCCGAAGAAGAGAGCCAGATCCAATCCCGCTAACAGGGGGCCGTGAAAGCGCTCGAAAAACCTGGCAATACTATTGTTGGTCAATATGAGAAGATGATTCGGAGAGAGGAGCATTGTGAGAATGGGGATTGCAATGGTAATTGCCAGTATTCCGAGAACCAGCAGGTTTCTCGCAGTATCGGAACTGAACCATTTCTGCAGCCAGAAGCCCAGTGCTGCGAGAAACAGGAATGGGGCCGTAAGTTTTAAAAAACTCAAGGAATCCTGACCAAGCCCCTGAAAAGTGGGGATGCCGGAAAAATGGAGAGAAGGATAGAGCAGTTTCACGACACCCGCAATGAGCCAGGCTGCCGAAAAAAGCGTTGCGGCAAGGACGGCATAAAGAATGGCCAGAAAGATGACTTTTCCGAGAAAAACCTCGTATTTTGTCATGGGTAAGCGGGACAGAAATTTCCCTTCTCCATTTCTCCCCCGGGCCAATACAAAAAGGCCACCAAGTGTTCCGATCCAGGGGCCTACCGGGAACATTGGAATTTTGATTGTATTTGTGTCAAGGTGTCCCATTTTCCAGGAAATGAGCTGGATTGCGACGCCGAGAAGCATAATAGATAAGAGAATTAATGTGATCTGTATCAGAGAATGCTGCTTGTTTTTGAAATGTAATTTAATTAGTTCAATCATTTTGTCCTCCTCTTGAACCTATGCAAATGACTCGAACACGTCCTCAATGGAGGGTGTTTCCTGTTTGAATTTCAGTCCCCGGGTTTGCAAGTCCATCTCTGTTTTTTCCGGGTTCTCGCTTAAAAGGGCAGCATCTCCGATCATTCGGCCGACTTCTCCTTCAATCTTTACATCCGGCAGCTTGTCAAAAATGAATTTTTGATAATCCGATTGCATTTCCGCCATGCCCTTTCGCATGATCAGGCAGCCGTTTTTCAGGAAGAGGGCTTCGTCAAACAGGTTGGCAATTTCGTTGATCAGGTGTGTGGCGATGATTACGGTTGTTTCCCGTTCTGCCACTACAGAGAGCAGGTTTTTGTAAAAATACTTCCGCACCACCGGGTCTGTTACCCCGAGGGGTTCATCCAGAAGGAGGAGTTCCGGTTCCGGACAGAGTGCCAGTGCCTGGAGCACCTGCATCCGTTGGCCGGTGGAAAGGGCTTTGATCTGCCTTGTCCAGTCAAAATCAGACATGTTTCTGATCCGGGCTTCCAGTTCTTTGTCCCAGTTGTCATAGTTTTTCCGGAAAAAATCCATGTACTGGTTTGCGCTAACGGTGGGAAACATTTCCGTGGGAGACGGCACCGAAGTGATTTTCTGAAGAAACCGGTGTAAATTTCCCGGCCGCATGGTTTCGCCTTTGAAGCGGATTTCCCCTGGTTTGTAGGCCAGAAGGCCCAGTATACAGTTGAGAAGAGTGGTTTTCCCGGCACCGTTTCGCCCCAGCAGGGCGTAGATTTTACCCGGCTCCAGTGACAGCGAAAAGTCATTGAACACCTGTGTTTTTCTGAACAGGTTCCGGCTGTATGCCTGGGACAGCCCATCGATTTCCAGAATAGCTTGTGTGTTCATCTGTTACCCCCATCAAATTCCACATTGACTTTTTCAATTACGGATTTCTTTGGCACATTCAGGGATTTTGCCGTCTTGACCAAATCCCGAACCTTGTTGTCAATAACGGTATTGCTGAACCCGCTTACGAATTCCTTTGGTGGTTCTTCCGTTACAAATGCGCCGATTCCTCTCTTCATCACGATAATACCCTCCCTTTCCAGTTCCCGGAACGCCTTCCCCACGGTGTTGGGGTTAATACTGAGGCGAACCGCCAGTTCCCGAATGGACGGGACCGGAGACCCGGCTGTCAGTTCTCCCGATGCCACCCGCATTTTGACCTGGCGAATGATCTGCTGGAAGATTGGAACCGGGTTTTGTTCATCAATTGTTATAATCACCAGTCACCTCCTGTACTGCTGTACTATTGATATAGTACACCAACTCTGTTGAAAATGTTTCAAAAAAATTTCAATTGATGTTTTCCTGTGATATAAGCAAACGGAAGGCGGATACTCACCCGCTTCTGCCGATTCAGGGTGGAATCCGGGTTTTACGGAAAGGAGCTATCATGAAACCCTATGATCTGATTGTGATTGGTGCGGGGCCGGGCGGCTATGTAAGCGCAATTTACGGGGCGAAACACGGGCTGAAAACTGCCGTTATTGAGAAGGATGAACGTCTCGGCGGTACCTGCCTGAATGTGGGCTGTATCCCCACCAAAACCCTGATTGAAACTGCTGTTTTGATGCGGAAAATCAGCTACGCAAAGGATTTCGGGCTAACGGTTCCCGATTTTCAGCTGGATACGGCAAGGCTTTTCAAACGGAAAGCCCGGGTAGTGGACCGCTTGACAAAGGGTATTCTATATCTAATGAAGGAAAACAACATTGACTTGTACCGGGGAATCGGGTCATTCCGGGATAGGGAAAGTGTGGCGATAAATGATGAAAGTCTGTTGAAATTCAAAAGCTGCATAATCGCCACCGGTTCGGTTTCTGCCAACCTGCCCCACATCCGGGTGGATGGGGACTGGATTCTGAATTCCACCGGGGCGCTGGCTCTGGAAACACTGCCGGAGAGCCTGGTGGTGATCGGCGGAGGGGTAATTGGTGTAGAGTTCGCGTCTGTTTTCAGTACATTCGGGGTTTCAGTGACGATTCTCGAGATGATGGATCAGCTGGTGCCGGGGATGGACCGGGATGTCGCGGATGAACTCCTGAAGTCGCTGAAAAAGATGAAAGTGAAGGTGCATACCAGGGCAAGGGTCAGCCGGGCCGTGGACGGCATTGTCTCCTTTGAAAAAGACGGGGAATCCCACGATATTCCGGCGGGAAAGGTACTGCTTTCTGTGGGGCGCAAACCCAACACAGACGGGTTGAACCTCAATGCTCTGGGGATTGAACCCATGCGGGGGCATGTACCAGTCAATGAAAACCTTGAAACAGCAATCCCCGGTGTCTATGCCATCGGAGATGTGATTGACACGCCGAAGCTGGCGCATCTGGCATCAAGGGAAGGGTTAAAAGCGGTTCATCACATCCTTGGAATTGAAGATAATGAGGATATTGTAACCCCCTGCCCACAGGTGGTGTATTCCTACCCGGAGGTTGCGTCGGTGGGGTTGACCGTATCGGCCGCGGAAAAAAAGGGGATACAGGCGGAGTCTTTCTCTTTTCCGCTGACTGCCAACAGCAAGGCTTACGTGGAAGGCATTAAGTCCGGTTTTGTAAAAGTGGTATCGGAAAAAGGAAGCGGCCGGGTTCTCGGGGTTCACATTATCGGGGGAAAGGCATCTGAAATGATAGGGGAAGCGACCCTTGCGGTCCGGGAAGGGAAGACTGTAGAGGAGATGGGCCGGATGATTCATCCCCATCCAACAGTCAGTGAATCCCTGATGGAGGCCTTCCACCTCGCTGCGGGGATTTCCATTCACATTTAACAAGGGTGTTTGAGAGGAAAAAATCGCTTTGCAGGCTGGTCTTCGGGCTTTGCTGTGCTATAATCCCTTCTGCATAAAACATGAAGGGGGGCTCCATGAGTCCGAACACGAATGACATTCCCATTGTAAAGAAAAACTGGATTAAGAAGCCGACATGGCGCAATATGGCGCTGCTGGTCATTGTATTTCTGTTGTATTACCTGGCAAATCCCACGCTCCTGACCTTCCTGATCGGGGGACTGCTGGTTGTCTCAGGAGAACTGGTTCGCCTCTGGGCAGCCGGCTACCTGATGAAAAACCAGGAACTTGTGGTGGCCGGGCCTTATGCATATATCCGGGATCCGCTCTATCTGGGCTCATTTCTGATTTTTACCGGATTATCTGTTGCCGGCCAGAATTGGTATCTCCTGCTTGTTGTTCTTCTCGGATTCTTCGGTTTTTATCTTCCCCACAAAATAAAGGTGGAAACCACAAGGCTGAAGGGGCTGTTTGGTGAACCCTATGAGGATTACCTCTCCAGGGTCCGCAGCATCATTCCCCGGCTGACCCCTTATCCCAACAGTGGGGACGAGTGGGAATTCAAGCAGATTTTTCATAATTCCGAACATGCCACCGGCCTTGTTGTAGTTCTGGCCTGGCTGATTTTCGCGTTATACCTCAGATGAAACCAATCAACACCGCCTGTGGGCGGAAACGGAGGAAAAGCACTTCAATGAGAAAATTAATCCCGCTGCTTCTGCTATTTGTGCCTGTTTACCATTCCGGTTGTTACCATTCCACAGGGATCGCGGCGCCTGCCAGCGTTATTTCCCAGGTAGATGACAATAACGCAGATAGTTTCATCGGAGACAGCCCCAAGACCATGGCGTCCGAAGGCGATTTCTATATCAGTAACAATCACTTTGAGATTGTTGTAGACGGTGGGACGGTAGGTGAAAGGAAGCAGAATTTTCTGGCGCCCACCGGAGGTTCTGTTATAGATATTACAAACATTGTTGTAGACAGTCTGGGAAACCGGAACAGTTATAACAACGACAATATCAATCAGATCTTTCAGGTTGTAAACGGCAATCTCGGTACACCGATAGCGTACACGTCTATCAAAGTGGATACCCTCACGGAAGCGACTTCATCTTTGAAACTGACGGGATATGTTATGGATCGGGACGGTGCGCTTCAAGCTGCAGGGGTTCAGGTTGACCCGGTCACGAAGCTGGCGATGGGCCTTCAAGTGCAAACGATTTATCGTATCGACAAGAATGACGAAGACTTCACAGTGACAACTACAGTGTCAAATGATGGTTCTATCATGGCGCCGATTCGCACCGTAGGAGACTATGTTTTTCTCGGTGGAAATAATCTGAAACCGTATATTGGTGCCCCAGGCCTTGGCTACTGCCCCGCGCAGGGGATTATGACACCGGTTTATGTACCGTTTGCATCATTTGCAGTGCATTCGGATCCTTTTGACTCCCTCGCTATCTATTCTCCGGATGATGGTGTCGTAGAAGTCACCTTTGATGGGTGCAACCGGGCTTACACGCGTTCCGGCGGCCAATACCTGACCGTCAGCAAGCCGTCTCATGCAGGGGATATGCTGGCACCTGGAGAATCGCTGACTTTTGTAAGGCACGTTGTTTCCAAACGGGCGAACAGCCAGTATTCAGCCGCTTTTTATGCAATTGGCAAATTGGATAATGCGCCGGAAAACCCACGAAATCTATTCAGCGAGGTGGGCGGTCTGAGTGGATTTATCTACTACAGCACAAATTCCAGCGGGCTTACTGTTACAGCTGAACAATTACTCCCGGGGTCTTACTTCGACGGGACCAATATCTCAGCATCTCCCATTCCGGTTCCTTTTGCGACCTACCGGACCATCAATTCCGGTTCCTTTTCCATGCTTGTTCCACCTGGGCGGTATCAAATTCGCATTCAGGGAAATGGCGTGGAAAATTACCTGTTCAGCCAGTATCAGGTGATTGAGGACCCTGACCCCGACGTAACAGGGGATGAAACTGTGACTTCTTTCCCCATTGATGTGGAGGTGGGGAAAACGGCATCTGTCGGTAATGTGGTGATTAAGCAAGCGGATTCCGGGAGCATTGAAACTTTTTCCAAAGATGTAGACGGGAACCTGATCCCCGCACGGGTTACCGTGTTGCCGGATGATCCCGGTACCCTGGTCTATTTCGGTGATGAAGAAGAGGGGGCAAAGGGTTCGCTCAACAACTTTTTCCTTTACTATGGAGACCGCAAGATAAGGCTGCTCAGTGGAAGTCACCATATGTTATTTTCCCATGGTCCCCTGTATGCCTTGACGGAGGAAACTGCATCTGTATCTGCAACTACGGATGATGAAGGAAATACGACCATTACCACCACTCCGGAAACACTTGATGTCACGATGGACAAGATTGTAGATCCCGGCCCTTACCTTTCCTGTGATCCGGCAGTAAAGACATCTGGAAGCTACAATTGTGCAGTGTCAAAGAGAAGCCGCTTAATGTCTGTGCTGGCGGAAGGACTGGATGTGATCTTTGCAGCAGATATTAACCTGGTAACGAATTACGATAAATATACGGATGACCTTGAGAGGCAGTATCGACTGGAAACCGGAGACAAGATTACGATAGATCCGGACAGCGTTCGTGTGATTTCAGGTGCCACAGTCAAGAACTTTGTCCCGGACTCTCTTCTGCAAAAGGGTTTCGGTGAATTTACCATTTTCCCCATTAAGTGGAAGAAAGGCGTGAAGGGCTACGGCGTCGGTGAAACCGGCAACCGTCACTTTGCAACTGTTCTGGACAATATCAAGAATCGTTCAGACAAAGACATTCACGCTATTTTGAGTAACCCCAGGGCTGAAAATCCCCTGCCCAACGGGGTTGTTTCCGGATTGTTCACATCCATGAACATGCCTGTTCCGGCCACTCTCAGTGACCCGTATTTCGAGAAGACTTCCGAGTTGGGTACGGGAACAACCAACGGGGATTTCGGCATGATGGAAATCCTGGCGGGGAATGAATATGGGCAATATCTGATGGTTCGCCAGGATTGGTTCAATATTCTCCGAGAGGGCCGTGCCCTTATCGGCTGTGGGGGCAGCGGGTATGTAGTGAATGCCCCTGAGTTTTCCGGTAGTCCCCGTACCTGGGTTCATTACGGTTCAGACCCTTACGATGAGGATACTTTTATCCAGGAATTTACCGCTGGGCATAGTTTTATTTCCACCGGGCCGTTTCTCGATGTAACTGCAGGAGACAAATTGCCCGGTGACACTGTGGCGGCCAGTGAGGGGACTGTTCCCCTGACGATTAAGGTACAGGCTCCGGACTGGATTCCGGTAAATGAACTTCGGATTGTTGTGGATGGGACTGTTGTACAAACCATAGACCTGTCCACGGAGAGCGGGCCAGTCCGCTATTCGGCTACCGTTCCGGTTGTGGTTCCATCCTCAGACAGTTTTATTGTGGTGGAATGTGGGGCTACATTGGCCGATATTGCAGCAGGCATTCTTCCGGGCGGTAATTTTTCAATCGTATATCCGAATACAGAGCCCATTGCCTTCACCAACCCCTTCTTTGTGGACGGAGATGGAGACGGGAGTTGGCACTAAAAGTAAAATTTGTCATTTGTCTTCATTCCCACCAGCCGGTGGGAAACCTGGATTTCGTCTTTGAGGACGTGTATCGTCAGAGCTATGCCCCCTTTCTGAATGTTTTTGAGAAAATGTCGGAAATCCCGGTTTCTCTCCATTACAGCGGGCCGCTCCTGGAATGGCTGGATACTCACTACCCGGAATATCTCGATAAAATTGCCGAAATGGTGGACAGGGGACAGGTGGAAATGGTGGGGGGCGCTTTTTATGAGCCGATTCTGACCCTGCTGCCCACAAAAGACCGGATTGCCCAGATAAAGCTGATGCAGCACTACCTTCTGGACCACTTTCAGGCGGACAGCAGTGGTTTCTGGCTGGCGGAACGGGTATGGGAACAAAGTCTCGTGGCTGAGCTTGCAGACGCCGCCGTCCGATACACCCTCGTAGACCATACCCATTTCAACTATGGCGGGTTTGAGGGGGTTCCCGGTGGCTACTACACGGCGGAGGACCGGGGACGGGCTGTGACACTCTTTCCCATCAACGAAGATCTCCGCTACCTGATTCCCTTCTCTGAACCGGAAAAAGTGCTGGCATATCTGAAGAAATTTCTAAATAAGTCCGATGACGAGGCCATTGTGGTGTACGCTGATGACGGGGAGAAGTTCGGCAGTTGGCCAGGTACCCATGAACTGGTCTATACAGAAAAATGGCTGGAACGTTTCCTGAAACTGGCAAAGTCCAATGAAGACTGGCTGGAACTGACCTCTTTTGAAAAAATTCTTCGGGAAAATCGGTCCAGCGGCCTCGCCTACCTGCCGGATGCATCCTATCGCGAGATGATGGAGTGGTCGCTGGAACCGGAGCAGCAGGCGCGTCTGGATAGTCTGTATGCGGAGTTTGAGAAAAAGCCGGAGCAAAAAGTATTTATCCGGGGAGGCTCCTATCGTAATTTCAGGAAAAAATATCCCGAGAGTTTTCTGATGTACGCCCGAATGCTCTCTCTTTCAAAGAAAGCAGATACCGAGGAATCCCGTACCTTTCTCTACCGTTCCCAGTGCAATTGCGCATATTGGCACGGGGTGTTTGGCGGGATTTATCTGCCTCACCTTCGAAATGCCATATTTGAAAACATCATTGCGGGGGAGAAGACATTGAACGAACCGGCCGGTATCACTGCTACAGACATGGATCTGGACGGCCGGGATGAATGGATTGTCAACACGGAAAAAATGAAACTGATTTTTGACCCTGACCGTGGCGGACGGCTTTTGAGCTGGGACCTTAAGGAACAGCTTACGAATTTCCAGTCCACTTTCACAAGGCGTCCGGAATACTATCACCACTACGTCACCGAAGGGGGCGCGAAGGCATCTGAAATGACAGGCGTCCATGACACCCCGCTGTTGAAAGAGCCGGACCTGAAAAAAGACCTTGCCTATGACAGCTATCAGCGGGTTTCCATCCTGGAGCACCGCTTTTCCACTGTACCGACACCGGAGGAAATCCGTACCCTTCAATTTCCCGTTGACCTGCCCTTCATCGAGCGGCCCCTTGCGGTAAATGCCACTGGAGACAGACTGGAGATGTTGGACCATCGCTTTGGCGTCAACAAAACCATTCAAGTGGATAAAAACACTTTTTCGGTGAAAATTCACTGCAAAAAAGAGGACAATTCTCCACTTCTTGCAGTGGAGTGGAACCTGTTTACCTTGTCCCCCACGGCGCCGGACAAGGGGTTCTTCGCGAACGGGGAATTTATCGGCCATGCCGGTACCGAAAGCAGCCTGGAGGGGAAGGAACTTCAATTTCGGGACGAATACCGGGGATTTTCCATTGCATTTCAACTGTCTGAGCCGGCGGAAATTGTCATTGCCCCCTTATACACTGTGAACTTAAGTGAATCCGGGATTGAGCGGGTATTCCAGAATTCCACAATCTTCTTCGTGATGCCGATGCCGTTTGACCATGCTTTGAAACTTCAGGTACAATATACACAACTTTTCTCCTGACGGGAGGGACCATGTACAAGAGCATTGCCATGTTACTGGCCGGAGGCGAGGGGAAGCGCCTGAGCCCCCTGACTTTGGACCGGGCAAAACCGGCGGTTCCATTCGGCGGCCGTTACCGCATTATCGACATCGTATTGAGTAACTTTGTAAATTCCGGCGTAACCCGGATCAATGTACTGACCCAGTTCAAAGCCGATTCGCTGATTAAACACATCAGCCGGAGCTGGGTGCTGGAAAGCCGCTTTGGCCGTTACATTGACATTATCCCGGCGCAGATGCGGGTTTCCAAGGAATGGTACCTCGGCAGTGCCGATGCGGTGTTCCAGAACCTGAACCTCATTGAAGATGAAGAACCGGATTACGTATACGTGTTCGGTTCTGACCACATTTATAAAATGGACGTGGGCCAGATGCTCAACTTTCACCGGAGAAAACGGGCGGATTTGACCATTTCCGCAGTTCCGGTTCCCATTGAAACCGCCGGCCGTTTCGGTATCATTGAAGTGGATAAAGACATGCGTGTTGTGGGATTTCAGGAAAAGCCGGAACACCCAAAGCCGATACCGGGAAAACCCGGGAGAGCGCTGGCATCTATGGGAAACTACATCTTTAATACTGCCCCGCTGATGGAAATGGTGACAAAAGATGCCGCTGATCCGAATTCCATTCATGATTTCGGCAAGAACATCATCCCCGCTATGGTGGCCAATCATCACAAGGTTTTTGCCTATGATTTCAAGAAAAACAGGGTTCCGGGCCAGAACCCCAAAGCCCGGGGGTATTGGGTGGATGTGGGTACCATTGATGCATATTGGGAGGCGTCCATGGACCTGGTGTCGGTCTCCCCTGTCCTGAACCTGTACAATAAAAAGTGGCCGATTTTTTCTTTGAACCACGACAATCCACCGGCCAAATTCGTATTTGCAAACGAGAAAAAGAAGCGTATGGGCGTGGCAATGGATTCATTGATTTCGGAAGGCTGCATTGTGTCCGGTGGCTTTGTCAACCACTCCATCCTGTTTCCTTCTGTCCGCGTCAACAGTTATGCAAACCTGAATCACTGCATCCTGTTCAACAACGTCAGCGTGGGGCGCTATTCCCGTCTCCGGAACCTCATCTGCGACAAAAATGTACGGATTCCGCAGCGAAGCATCATCGGCTACGACCTGGAAAAAGACCGGGAGCGATTCACTGTGACTGAAAACGGGATTGTCGTAATTCCCAAGGGATATCAATTTGACTGAGAGGTGTGCTGTCTGATGCCGAAGAAAACCCTCTGTTTCCTGTTCCATATGCACCAGCCCTTTTACCGGAACCTGGCAAGCGGGGAATTTGAAATGCCCTGGGTACGCCTCCACGCGCTGAAAGGCTACACCGATATTCCGGCTATTGCTTCCCGGTTTCCGGAAATTCGTTTTACTGTCAATCTGGTGCCTTCCCTCATTGCCCAACTGAAAGCTTACCAGTCGGGGGATGCCATAGACCGATGGCTTGTACTGAGCCGGAAACCGGTATTCGAACTGACAGAAAACGAGCGCCTGTTCATCGTGGACAACTTCTTTTCCGTTAACCGACGGGTACACATGAAACCCGGAAGCCGTTACCGGGAACTTCTGATGAAACGGAGTAGCGCGTCATCGCAGGAAGTTTTGAGAACCCGCCTGCCCCTGTTTAATGACCGGGATATTCAGGATCTACAGGCACTGTTTAATTTAAGCTGGTTCGGGTTTACCGCGTTTCACGAATATCCGGAACTGAAAGAAATGAAGCAAAAAGGCCGTTTCTTTACACGGGAGGAGATTGATCGGATACTGGATATCCAAAATGAAATACTGGCTATGGTGCTTCCCCGTTGCAGACGGCAGGCGGCGGAAGGAAATGTGGAATTTTCAATCTCTCCGTACTATCACCCGATTCTGCCCCTTCTTTTCAACACGGAAACTTCAAAACGCTGTATGCCGAATGCCAAACTTCCCCCTGTCTTTTCCGCTCCCGCTGATGCGGCACATCAGATTGAAGCCGCTGTTTCTTCTGCCGCGGAACTTTTCACTGCTGCACCTGCCGGAATGTGGCCGTCGGAAGGGGCGGTGTCTCCTGAAATACTGAATCTCATTGCCGCCGCCGGTATCCGTTGGGCTGCCACCGACGAGGAAATTTTAAAGAAATCCGGTTTTGAATCCCGACACCGCCACAGTTATCTCTATGCGCCCTACCGCTTTGAAACACCGTCCGGCCCATTGACCATGCTGTTTCGGGACCGGGTGCTATCAGACATGATGGGATTTTCCCTCTTTGAAATGCCTCCGGAAGAAGCAGTTAAAAATTTCATGACAGAGCTTGCCGCTATAGATGCGTATCATCGGGACAGCAAAAAAGAATTGCTGATACCGGTAATCCTTGATGGGGAAAACCCCTGGGAAAACTACGAAGAAAGCGGGGAGCCTTTCCTGGTTCAACTGTTTGAGGCATTGTCGGCGGAAAAGAGCCTGAAAGTGGATACCATCAGCAGCGCTCTTGATCGGATTGAAACGGTACCGGCACCGGGGCCTATCTATTCCGGTTCCTGGATTAACAGCAACTATCAAATCTGGATTGGCCATCGGGAAACCAACACCGCGTGGACCTGCCTTGCCCGTGTCCGGCGCTTTCTCGTGGAAAAAACCGGATTTTCTGAAGCACCCCCGGAACAATCCGCCGATGCCGCCGTCCGCAACGCATGGGAATCCCTGATGATTGCCCAGGGCAGCGACTGGTTCTGGTGGTACGGAGACGACTTTGAAAGCCATGACCAGGACCGCTTTGACCGTCTATTTCTGCAGCATCTTTCCAATGTTTACCGTCAATTGGGTGAAACGGTTCCCCGGTTTCTCACCGCACCGATTCGCGCTACCAGCTTCCGGGGCCGACTTACCCTTCCCACCCGTGCCATACAGCCGGAAATCACTGGTAAACATGGCGGTTTTTTTCAATGGCGAAATGCCGGTGTTTTCCGGGGTAGCACCCGGGGCAGTGCCATGTTCACCGGCGAATCACCGGTTCGCCGGGTCCTTTTCGGGCAAAACGGCGAATTTCTCTTTGTCCGTTTGATTTTTGCGGCAGATTTTCAGCCGGCGTCGGCAAAAATATTATTCATGGACAGCGTGGGTTATGAAGTGGAGGCAAAACCCGGTATGGCGGAGGCCAATGCTGCCATACGGAGATGCGCCGATTCCGATGAATGCACGGAAACGGGCAAAAGCGCCCGGATTGTACTGGGAGAAACGCTGGATGTCCGGTTTCCCGCGAAAATATTGAAACTTACCCCTGGCGAAACCGTCCACATCAGCGCCGTAGTTCAGGGGAAAGACGGTCGCCGCTTCCGTGTTCCCGACTTCGGCGCTATCGATACCGGCATGGCATACCCCTTCGATCGTGCCGCTTTCTGGATAGTTTGAGAACGGCCCGACGGGCCGCTGGCAACAGAAAGTGAAAGTGCGAGTGCGAGTGCGTGAAATCAGGGAGTTGGCCATTTCCTGTCTTTTGATTTACTCATTACCCATCGCCCTTCGGGCGAGTAGGAGTAGGAGTAAGAATAGTGAAAGTGCGAGTGCGAGTGAGCGAAAGAAGGGGCCATTCCCTGCATTGTTTCTGCTAATTACAAATCACAAGTTACGAATCACGCCCACAGAGTTGGCAAATGTCGGTTCCCTGTCTTTTTCGGTCAGAACACAGAACACTGAACACAGAACACAT
>Ga0164318_10001774_pt1 | contig 19530 bp, 14 predicted proteins | sample GuaBasSedimGuay9_FD_113734 | JGI IMG/M metagenome (GOLD analysis project Ga0164318, IMG submission 113734) | Subseafloor sediment microbial communities from Guaymas Basin, Gulf of California, Mexico - Guay9, Core 4571-4, 0-3 cm | ecosystem: Environmental > Aquatic > Marine > Hydrothermal vents... | reverse complement strand
TTTCCAACTGATATGGAAGACCTCCCGGGGTAAACACATGTCTTTCAATACTATTGTCAGTGATGCGGATTTGGAACTCGCTGCTCAAAAGCAAGAGAAGTATCCGCAATCCATGGTGGGCACAATTTCCGAGTTTCAACGGAAAAATGGTTAGTCATTGTAGCTAAACCCATCGAATTTTCTGGTACGCCTGGCAGGATTCGAACCTGCGGCCTACGGATTAGAAGTCCGTTGCTCTATCCAGCTGAGCTACAGGCGCTCATATAAGTCTGCTTTAGTATCAGTAAGATATTTGAAAAAAATGTTCTTTTTGTTCAAGTTCGGGCATGTCTGTCTGTATTTCCGATGGTTTTCGCTTTCTCTCCCCACGATCTTTGCGTGGGAATGTATACCATACGGATTCCCGAGCAAAGATCGCGGGTACCAGGCAAAAAGTGTAAACCAGGTTTGAAGAATGCCGTATTTTTTATACTCCTTAAACTTAAGGCTTTAAAAAAAATAAATAATAGTTTATAAAAGAGAAAATTGCAACTAATTTTCCAACTTACAGCAAGGTAGACGCATTTTGACAATGGAACAGTAACGCCATTGGCATCAAACCTTAAAGGTTCAACCTTTAAGGTTTGATGATTGAATCCTGTTATCAAAAGTATAAGCTGGTGGGAGCGACGTTTCCCCATGAAATTTTAATTTAAGCCAGCGTCTTCTCTTGGATGGCGGCCGCTGCAGAAAGAATCAACCTAAAATCATAAGCAGATTTCCAGATGCATCTGCCCTGCAAGTTCCAGCAATTCTGTTTTAGGTCAATTTTGATCATTATAATTTTATAAGCTTAAATTTTAAAAATATCATGGTTGCCGATCTAAAAACGCCCTATTTTGTCCAATCTCTGCACATGCATCTGTTGTGCCTGGCACGTACGCAGAAAAGTCAGCCTCAGATTTTGCATGGAGCATTGCTTTAAAGCTGTATTTTCGACTCTTCTTAATATAGATATCCATACAAATTCACTGCGTTATCGGTCGTCGGAGTATTATATAATACGCCTTACTCTCTTTAACCTTGTGAAATTAATTATCTGAAAATCTATAGCTATAAAAAAGACATTGCATTGCATCACCGGCGGTGAGGAAACGGCAAAAGAAGTATCATGAATAAAAAGAAAAGAAAACAGGAAATATTATTAAAAAGTAAAAAAGTTAAAACCGGTTTTAAAAAGAGTAAAAAAAAGATGATTTCCAAATCATCCCCCAAAGATCTTATCAAACTCGATCCACTTCAGAGTTATCTCAAAGAAATAAGCAGATACAGTCTGCTCACCAGAAAGGAGGAAAAAGAACTTGCAAGAAAAGTTCTGGAGCATAACGACACGGAAGCGGCGTATATAATGGTGACTTCCAATTTAAGGCTTGTAGTTAAAATAGCACTGGAATTTCAGAAAACCTGGATGCAAAATCTTTTGGATTTAATTCAGGAAGGGAATATCGGGCTTGTTCAGGCCGTAAAAAAATTCAATCCATACAAAAATGTAAAATTTTCTTATTATGCTTCATTTTGGATAAAAGCATATATTCTTAAGTTTTTAATGGATAATTGGCGACTTGTAAAAATTGGGACGACCCAGGATCAACGAAAACTTTTTTTTAAGTTAAAGAAAGAAAAACAAGAACTGATCGCCAAAGGCTTTAATCCTGAGCCGAAACTCCTTTCAGAAAGACTTGGCATATCTGAAAATGAAATCATAAATATGGAACAGCGTCTTGATGGATGGGATATGTCATTGGACGCTCCGGTAAAAGATGGTGCTGATGCAGAAAAAATCGAGTTTTTAACCGAACAATCTGAATCAGCGGAAAACATTTTAGCAAAAAAGGAGATGGATATTCTTCTTCACGATAAAATTGTAAAATTCAGAAAAAAATTGAATAAAAGAGAGCTCGAAATATTTGACCAGCGTATCTTCGCAGATGAACCCGTTACATTACAAGAAATTGGTGACCGTTACGGAATCTCACGGGAACGTGTCCGGCAGATTGAAAAAAATATAATCGACAAAGTGAAAGATTTTTTCAAAAGGGCAATACCTGACTTTGACGCTTATACCAACAACGTTTAACAAAAAAATAGCAGGAAATATTCTTTAGATGAAAGCCAGTATTTTTAAGCCGGTCATTTTTGTTTTAGCATTTTTGATGTTTGCAGGCTGTACATTTAATAAAAGAATTAAATTGTCAATCAATGAAACTCAGAAAAATGAAATGATTGACTCTCATGATTCAAGTAAGCTTGAAAGCAGTTACTACTATTATATAGAGGCATGGCTGCAAACAAAAAAAGGGCATCCGGATAAAGCAATCAAATATTTCAACAAAGCAATTGAACTGGATCCTGAATCTTTATATCTGAAAAAAGAGCTCACAATCCTTTTACTCCGGGAAAAAAAGAATGAAGAGGCATTAAAAGTCGTTGAAAGCATACTTGAAAAAAACCCTGAGGAACTTAATTCTCTTATCATTTACGGAAAAATAAAACAGAGTTTGGAACAGTTTGACAATGCCCGGAAAACTTATGAAAAGATACTTGCAATCAATCCGAAACAACAAAATATTTATATACTCCTTGGCGATTTGTATATGGAAAAGGATGATCTCGACAATGCTTTCAGAATTTACAGTCTGCTTGTTGATAATTTCCCCAGCTCATATGTGGGACATTTTTTTCTTGGCAAGATTTATCTAAAAAAGGGCAATACTGATAAAGCTGAAAAAGAATTTAAGAAAACCCTGGAATTGGAACCAGAACTTGAAAGTCCGCTATTTGAACTGATCAGCCTTTATAAAGCCAAGAATGAAAAAAAAAAGGTTATTCAAACATACAAAAACATTCTTCAGAAAAATCCAAATAATATAGGAGCCTCCATAGGCCTTGGCTGTTTTTATTATAAAAATGGAATAAGAAGTAGAGCTGAAAAAATCTTTAAGGATTTGGGAATCAGAAGTGTTAATGATTCTGAAGTAATAAAAAAACTTATACATCTATATGTAGAACAAAATAAACATGATGCCGCTATAATCCTTTTAAAAGGCATGTTGAAGGCCGTGCCGGATTTTTCCGACCTTCATTACATTGCCGGTATAATTTATGATGAAAAAAAAGATAAAAATGAGGCCATAAGCCACTATAAAAAGGTGTTGCCCAAAACCAGATTTTACAAAAAAGCAGTAATTCGTCTCTCCTTTCTTTACCAATTACAGGGAGAAACCGATAAGGCTGTAAATTTATTAAAAGCTTTAAGCAAAGAAATTCCTGATGACTCCGAGCCATTTCTTTATCTTGGCTTAATTTTTGAACAGACTGGTGATTTTGAAGAAGCTGAAAAAGCATTAATAGAAGGGCTAAAAATTGATCCTTATAATATAAGTATTCTTTTTCGATTTGGAGTTGTTTATGACAAATGGAATAAAAAAGATGCTTCCATTGAAAAAATGCAGGAAGTGATCAGGCTTGATCCTGAGAATGCAGATGCCTTGAATTATTTAGGCTACACTTATGCTGAAACAGGACAAAACCTTGATGAGGCTGAAGTTCTCATCAAAAAGGCTTTGAAATACAAACCCGATGATGGCTATATTATAGACAGCCTTGGATGGGTATACTTTAAAAAAGGATCTTTCGAAAAGGCATTAAAATCGCTGGAAAAAGCGGTCAGACTGGTTCCAGATGATCCCGCCATATTGGAACATTTGGGCGATGTATATATGAAACTAAATGACGAGAAGAATGCTCTTAAATTTTATCGGCGGTCTTTTGATTTAAAAAAAGATGACAGATCACAGCTTGAAAAAAAAATCGAAATTATCACGGATAAATGACTAAATTATCTATCTTTTTTATTTTATTTATAGCGCTATTCTTATTTCCAGCCTGCGGCATCTTTACTGCAAAAGTTCATAAACAGTCCTATGACTTTAAGCATCCATACAAGTCACCGGAAGCGGAAAATATTTTGCTGATGCTTAAAAACGAAAATGATAAGCTTAAAACCTTCAAGGGTATTGGTAAAATAAAACTTTGGAACAAGGGAAAAATTCAGATCAACGAACGTGCAGCCTGGATCGGTGCAAGTCCGGAAAGTATGCGCATCCTGATTCGAAATATTTCTGGAATGCCTTTGGCGAGCCTTTCAACTGATGGAAAACATCTATATTTTGCATCCCATGTTGACCGCCATTTTTATAAAAAATCTTTAACCGATGATGGGTTAAAACCAATCATTTCCATACCTATAAAACCAGAAGAAATTATTGCTCTGTTAGCAGGCCGTGTGCCTTTACGCAAATACAAGTATGCCGCATTAACAAAAAACAGAGCCAACGAAGGCTATATTCTGCTTCTTGGTAAAAACCGGTGGAATGTAATTGAAAAAATATATCTTAATGAAAACAAGAACAAAATTTACAAAGTTGAAGTATATGATGAAACAGGCTCTCTTTTGTACCGCTCTGTTTTTGAAAACGTAGAAGCACAAAATGTTAAAGAATATAAAGTTCCTTCACAACTTATGATTTCAAATGACGAGGGAATTGTTTTTAAACTTCTTATAGACAAGTATTGGGCGGATGTTTCAATTTTACCATCTATGTTTGTGCTTAAACCACAGGATTAAAAACCTGTTTACTGCACATTATCCTAAATAAAGGAGGGAGAACTATCATGAAATAACAGTTCCCCTGAGTTGAGCGATATTTTACTTGATCCGAAATGATTTTTTGCACATCAAAAAATCGTAACTTTTCAATAAGTTCGGTCAGCTATGTGCTTCCTTCCTCTGAAAAAGGGGATTTAGGGAGATTTTACTATTGTTGTTCTAATTTTTTGAGAAGTCACCAGAATCCACGAAAGTCTTCGATATATCAGCGGGATATGCCTCTCCTGCCGCCAGGGGGACACGCAGTTTTCGTGAACCATTATATCAATATCTAAGGCATATTTCTTTGCAAAAAATCGTTTAACTAATTAAGGATCATAGCGAATTATTGTGGAGATTCAGCTTATTTATTAAGCATACATTAATTGAACTTATGCCACCAGCTATTAGCTGTTAGCGATTAGCGGTTAATTTGCCCTGCTTTCCAGCTTGGCTAACTAACTGACACCTAAAAGCTAAGTGCTAATTGCTATTCATCACAGACTACCACACTAATCAGTGATGAACCCTAATTAATTTCAAGGACTATTAAGTTATCCACGTTGATTATACTGCTGATGCACCACCTTCAGATGGAATAAGCCTCATGTCGGATATTAAAGCTATTGCACTTGAAGCACATCTTAGAAATTGCCGTAATGTTTTGACGTTAGGTGTTCGACCCAATTTTTCCGATTACACCCCAAAAGAGGCTGATTTAATAAGAAGGGCGAAAAAGATATATTATCCATCGACATTTTATGCGGATCTGTTCGATTCAGCAGGTAAAAAAACTTTTCCCAGCTATCATACATACAAATTTGCCCAGGATAAAATCAAGCAAACAGCCATTTTTGAACTGCTTAACATACCACATCCAAAAACCAGGGTGTTTTATGGAAAACGTAAAAAAAACTTAATTACAAATTATTTTGATTTTCCATTTATCGCCAAAATTCCTCGTGGATCTGCAATGGGGAGAGGTGTCTTTCTTATCAGAAATCACGACGATCTTTTAAATTACTGCGATTCTGCACCAATTGCTTATATTCAGGAATATTTTCCAACAGATCGTGACATACGTATTGTTGTCATTGGGAAAAGCATTGTTCACGCATACTGGCGAATAGCTCCTCCCGACGAGTTCCGCAGCAATATCGCAGTCGGCTCATCAATCTGCCTGGATACTGTGCCGCAAGATGCTCTTGACCTTGCACTTTATACAGCAAGGCAATGCAGATGGGATAATGTTGGAATAGATATATGTCTGTACAAAAATAATTGTTATGTATTTGAAGCAAACATGAAATATGGCAAGGAAGGTTTTACTGTCGCAGGAATAGATTATATGCAATTGATGGAAAGTTTGATTGAAAATGGAACCATTTAAAAATATTTTACCTGGTAAAATTTTAGATTCAGTTAAGATTTCACTAAATACAAATGAATCAATAAGATTGTCTCCCAATGCTACACTAAGTCAAAATGGTGTGCGCAGAACTTATGAAAAACTCATTGATACAGGATATCGTCAGGCTTTTTCCGTTGATGTCGATAGAATTTTACATTCTCTTTCTTATACACGATATATTGACAAAACCCAGGTATTTTACCTAATAAAAAATGATCATATTACCCACAGGGTACTGCATGTTCAACTGGTATCGAAAATAGCCAGAACAATAGGACGCTTTCTTAAATTAAACGAGGACCTTATAGAAGCAATAGCCCTTGGCCATGATATCGGTCATGCTCCTTTTGGACATGACGGCGAAAAGATTTTATCCGAACTTTGCCTGTCCAATGGAATTGGATATTTTCTTCATAATGTTCAAAGTGTTCAGTTCCTGGAAAAAGTCGAAAGAAAAGGAAAAGGGTGGAACCTTTGCCTTCAGACTTTGGACGGAATCTTATGCCATGATGGGGAGATTCATAATCAAAAACTTGTGCCACAAAGAGGCAAAACGTTTGAAAAACTTAGAAAAGATATAATCGAAAAAGTTTCAAACCCTGAAGTAAAGCTTACGCCAATGACGCTTGAAGGATGCGTTGTAAGAATGGCGGATACAATCAGTTATATTGGCCGTGACATAGAAGATGCCATAAGACTCAACATTATCAAAAGAGATGAATTGCCTAAAAACAGTACTGAACTGCTTGGAAATACAAATGGATCAATTGTACATAATCTGGTAACAGATGTCATAAAAAACAGCTTTCAAAATAATTATACAGCTTTTAGTCCGGAAATATCAGAAGCTTTAAAAATGCTCAAGAAATTTAATCTAAAGTGTATTTATCTGAACCCAAAAATAAAAAAACATTTAAATACCATAAGAAAACTTTTTCAAATTCTTTTTGAGAAATACTTAAATGATATTGAAAATGAGAATCAACATTCTGTCATCTTTACCGGTTTTTTAAAAGATATGACCGATGACTATATTGAAAAGCACAACAAATATGAAATCGTAAGAGACTTTATAGCTGGAATGACGGATCAATATTTTTTACAGCAATCTCCTTTACAAATACGGCCTGAAATTTAAATGCTCCCTCTATTTTTCTTTTTAAAAGGGAAAAAAATAAGATTTTGCAGTTATTTGCCTGAAAAATTAATAACCTCTCAAAAGTTATAGCTTACTATTTTTGTGATTCTGCTCGCTCAGATTCAATCTGAATCTGAGCGCCTTAAAGCGACACTTGGTTCAAGACAGACCCTTAATTTAAATGTATCAAAACCGAACTTACCGGAATCTGCTAAACCCAAAGAATCTGATATCTTTCCAGGCAACTGTGAAAGAGACTGATTTATATATACACGCAACAAAACAGCTCAGCGGTATTACAAAAGAACTGATTTTTCAGCACCGGAGATTCATAGAGCGATACATTGAACTGTTTCCAGAATTTTCAACAACGCTTGTCCCTTGGTATAACAGCATTGGTGCACCCAAGATAATACAAAATATGGCAAAAGCCAGTATAAAGGCCGGTGTTGGACCGATGGCGGCAGTTGCAGGTGCTATTGCAGAAGAAGTCGGAAACGATCTTTTATCATATACAGACGAAGTTATTGTAGAGAACGGAGGGGATATATTTTTAAAAACAAACAATCCAGTCACAATTGGAATCTTTTCAGGCAAATCTGCGTTAAGTTTGCGTATCGGCTTGCAATTGGAACCTGAAAATCATCCTGTTTCTGTCTGTACCTCATCCGGCACAGTAGGCCATTCGCTAAGCTTCGGCAAAGCAGATGCAGTATGTGTAATTTCAGATTCTTGCCCCCTTGCCGATGCAGCCGCCACTTCAATCTGTAATTATGTAAAATCAATAAACGAAATCGAAGAAGCTATTAATTATGGTAAGACAATTAAAGGGATTATTGGAATCGTAGTGATTATGAGAGATAAGATTGGGCTGTGGGGAAGAATTAAGATTGTACCTTTAAATTAAAAAGCAGTTGAGATTTATCCGTGAAGAGAGTAGATAGATTTGATTAATCCTATGAATTAACCGGTATCCTTCATTCTGCAGTCTACACTTTTTCAACATAGACGGATGCCAGCCATTAGCTGTCACAGGATGCGGTGAAATTGTCAAAAAATCGGTCTACCCGGACTCATTGTTGTTCCTGTGGGTTTATCGCCAACCATGGTCATAACGCGGCGTTAAATATTTTGCGTATCGGGCTGGATACGCTTCAGGCTTCGCACCTGATAGATGTCCGGCTTTTTTTAAACAGGGAGCGGTCACATATCAATATTTGAGATTAAGAGGAGAATTTTGATGAAGAAAATCAAGATGGTTCTATGGGTAATAATTTTTGTATTTATTGCGATTGTGGTTTTTCAAAATCAGGAGTTTTTTTTTGACAAACACAATTTTAAAATAGACATCCTTCTTATGAAACATGAGACAGAACCTATCTACAATGTCATTCTTTTTGCCGCATGTTTCTTGACCGGAATCATTATAACTTATTTTTTCAATCTTTCTGAACGGTTTAAAGCCAGAAAGACAATTAAAGCCTTAAACAGTACAATTGATTCACACCTTAAAAAAATATCTGAATTTGAAAGCGAAAGGGAATCATTAAAAGGAACATCATTGGCAAACGAAGAAAAAGCTCAGGTAAATTCTGAGACGACTTAATTGGTGACATAAAATTTACATGCAGCAATTTTCGAAATTTTGGCAAACCCGGGTTAGATCACCACAGGTTTTTATAGGAAAATGCCCTGAAATGGTTATTTTCCACAATCTCTAAGCCCGCCTGTCGCGATTGCGACCTGTCTGCGTCCAACGCACAGGCAGGCACAGACAAGTCAGGCAAAGATTTTAACCCTCAAAATACATGGGTGTATTCAAGGCGGTTAAAATCTTCTTTTTCCTCGGCCTTGCAAAAAATTTCCCATTATTGGACAGCCTCCTGGTTTATTAGGGTTAGGTATTATTTGAATCATGAATCCTCAAAAAGCAATTGTCGAATCAACTTCCAATTCAACTCCAATGATAAGGCAGTATTTAACAATAAAAAAAGAGCATCCCGACATGCTTCTCTTTTACCGGATGGGAGATTTTTATGAAATGTTTTTTGAAGATGCCACAATTGCGTCTAAAATTCTTGAAATTACTTTAACATCCAGAAATAAAAAAGAAAAATCTCCTATCCCAATGTGCGGTGTACCATTTCGAGCTGTAGACGGTTACATTGCACAATTAATTGAACATGGATACAAGGTTGCAATATGTGATCAGATTGAAGATTCGCCAAAGTCCAGAAACGTATCTGCAAAAGCTCTTGTAAAAAGAGAGGTTGTGCGGATTATTACCCCTGGCATGATTGTCGACAACAATTTTCTCAATGAAAAATCAAACAATTACATTTTAGCTATTTTTCAAAATAAAAATACATCCGGCCTTTCATATTTGGATATTTCAACGGGCACTTTTAGAGTATCCGAGTCTGAAGATATAAATCTCATTATTGATGAAACACTCCGTGTATCACCCTCTGAAATTCTTTTCCCGGAATCTTTTAAAACCGATCCATTTTTTTCCCTATTTCTCAAAGCCGTTCCTGAAAAAACGGTAACATTTTTAGATAATACCGCTTTTGACTATAATAGGGGTAAAGATAGACTTGCTGAACAACTTAAGCCCATATCTCTTCAAGTGTTTGGATGCAAAGATTTAAAGGCCGGTATAAGCGCTGCCGGAGCCATCCTGTTTTATGTCGGTGAAACCCAAAAACAGAAGATCGAACACTTGTCAAAAATAGAACCATATACTTTAAACAACTATCTATTAATCGACAACCTAAGCTGTAGAAACCTCGAACTTTTGCGAAATTTACAGACCGGATCAAGACAAGGATCACTTCTTGGAACGATCGATAAAACCATTACGGCAATGGGAGGAAGACTGCTTAAAAGATGGTTGAGATATCCACTCCTTGATATAGAACAAATTCATGCCAGGCTCGATGCTGTTGATGATGCAAAAGAGAAAATCGATATCCGCAGTCGTATCAGGCAGAGCCTGAAATCCGTCTCGGATTTGGAACGGCTAAACAGCAGGATTGCCATGGGGCATTCAAACGCAAGGGACCTTATTGCCCTCAAATCTTCCCTTTATGTTCTGCCGGAAATCCGGTCAGCTCTTTCACGGCTCAAAGCGGCCCTTTTTACATGGAACGAAAACACCGTCTCTCTTAACGAACTGGCAGAACTTATTGAAAAGGCAATCCGTGAAGATCCACCCCCCACAATCAGCGAGGGGAACATCATAAAGGAAGGATATAACAAAAAACTGGATGAACTTATAAGTATCAGCAGAGATGGAAAGAACTGGCTTGTAAAATTTGAGGCCAAAGAAAAAGAAAAGACAGGAATAAATACTCTAAAAGTCAGATACAACAAGGTATTTGGATATTATATCGAAGTTTCGAAGGCCCAGTCAAAAAATGTTCCTCCAAATTATATCCGCAAGCAGACCCTTGTAAATGCAGAACGATACATTACTGATGAACTTAAAAATTTTGAGAAAAATGTACTGACTGCTGAAGATGAAAAGGCCATCTTAGAATATAAGATATTTAACAATATAAGAAAAGAAGTTGTGAAAAACAACAATCTGATTAAAAATGTCGCAGAATTCTTGGCAGAACTGGACTGTCTTTTAAACCTGGCTGAGATTGCCGACTTAAACAACTACAAAAGACCGGAAATTAATGCAAGCGGCCGAATTTTTATTGAGGATGGACGTCATCCGGTTGTGGAAAAGATGATCACAGGGGAGCGTTTTGTACCAAATACCATCAAAATGGATAATACAAAAAACCAGATTCTTATTATTACCGGCCCCAACATGGCGGGAAAATCAACCGTTTTGAGACAGGTGGCTATTTTGGTTCTTATGGCCCAGATGGGTTCGTTTGTGCCGGCAAGAAGAGCTTTAATCTCAATTACAGACAAAATATTCACGCGGGTTGGCGCATTGGATAATCTCTCCCAGGGAGAAAGTACCTTTATGGTAGAAATGAAAGAAACCGCCAATATATTAAATAATTCAACCGCTCAAAGTCTTGTCGTTATGGATGAAATAGGAAGGGGAACAAGTACTTTTGACGGCATCAGCATCGCATGGGCGGTTGCAGAATGCCTGCATGACTTAAATGACAGGGGAGTTAAAACTCTTTTTGCCACCCATTACTATGAATTAACAAATCTTGAAAAAATAAAGCCAAGAATAAAAAATTTCAATATTGCTGTAAAAGAATGGAACAACAGGATAATATTTTTAAGAAAATTGATTAAGGGAAGTACAAATCGAAGCTATGGCATTCAGGTTGCTCAACTCGCGGGTATTCCTGAAAAAGTTATTATTCGCGCCAAAAGGATTCTTTCCGGCATAGAAGGAAAGAATCTTAACCTAAAGAGTTTGCCGAGTTATGACGAAAATGATGTTAAATCCAAACAGAAACAGTTGCAGCTCAACCTTTCTGGCAAACGAGAACTTTCTATAATTGATCAACTCAACAAGCTTGATATATCGACAACGACTCCTTTAGAAGCGCTAAATTATCTAAATAAATTAAAAGAAATGATTGATTAGGGTCTGACATAAAATACACAATTCGGCATCCGCCTTACGGGCTGTCTTTATCTGATACTCAATCGACCTGCATGGGCCGCGGTCGTCCGGAAAGAAATATCAAGGAAGCAGAATAACTGTTCCTGTAACCTTTAAATTTCGAATCAAACAAATCCTGCCTAAGCATAAGCGCCCTTGGGTATTTTATTTTCCCCGGGTCCCTTATTTCGCCTGACAAGTCAAAATTTTAATGCCAGGGAATTTTCAATGCAGATTAAGCTGATGCTAATTAAAAAGAAAATAATATTTAGCCTCTTCATTTGCTTTATCATTATGATATCTTTTCCCGGCTTATCTTCAGCAGCTACTGCAAGAGACAAATATATTAAAGCAGAAGGATGCTATAAGAAACTTCGTAATGCTCCTGAAAAACAGAAATACCGGTGCAACTGGTTTGCATGTATCGACAAGTTCAATGCAGTATTCAAACATAACCCTTCAGGTCCATGGGCTGCTGCGGGCCTTTATATGTCGGGAAAACTCTATTTAGAACTTTACAAACATTCATATAAAAAGTCTGACAAACAAAAAGCTGTAAATGTTTTCAAGCGTATTATAAAACGTTTCCCAAAAAGTCGATACAGGTTTAAGGCTTCTTCAAAATTATACGCTCTGTCTAAATCCAAAACTAAAAAAAGAGTATATAAAAAATCAAATAATCACTTAAAAAAGAAAAAAAAGCTCAAAAGTTCTACTAATTCAAAACACAAAAAAAAATTACTGACGGCAAAGAACCTGCCGATAAAAGATATAAGGCCGCTTACTCATAAAAACACCGTTGTTAATGAAATAAGGCACTGGTCAAATTCCAGTTATACCCGTATCGTTATAGATGCAGACAATGAAACAACTTATTTCCACAGGCTTCTTAAAAAAGATGCAGCCATACACAAACCGCAGCGGCTCTATATTGATCTACAAAAAAGCGTGCTCGCAAACAATATAATAAAGACAATCCCTATAAATGACAATCTTCTTAGTAATGTGCGCGCAGGTCAGCATACAAAGGATTCTGTCCGAGTTGTTGTTGATATAAGATCATTTAAGACTTACAAGATTTTTTCCCTTAAAAACCCCTTCAGAATTGTCATAGATGTTTGGGGAAAAGATAAAAAGCCGGTTTATGCCAAAAGACCACCGTCCAATGCTGCAAATAGAAACAGAAAGATACCGGCCTGCACCCTGGCAAAACAGCTTGCACTTGGAGTAAAACATATCGTTATAGACCCCGGGCACGGCGGGAAAGATTTCGGAGCACCCGGTTATTTAAAAGGGGTCTATGAGAAAGATATTACCTTTAAGATTGCAAGAAAACTTGCCAAAAAGATTCGTAAAGATTTAAACTGCCGTGTCAGTATGACCAGAAACAGCGACAAATACCTTACCCTTGAAGAAAGAACAGCCATAGCCAATACAAAAAACGCAGATCTTTTTATATCGATTCATACCAATGCACACCTCAACAAAAATGCATTTGGTATAGAGACCTATTTCCTGAACCTGGCAACAGATAATGAGGCTATTTTGGTTGCTGCGCGTGAAAACGCAACCTCAACCAAAAATATCAGCGATCTGCAAACAATTTTGAACGATCTGATGCAAAATGCCAAGGTTAATGAATCAAGCCGCCTGGCATATTATGTGCAGAATTCTTTATTCGAAAATTTGCGGAAAAAATACCGCAAAATCAAAAATAAAGGCGTTAAACAAGCACCATTTTATGTTCTCATGGGAGCGCAAATGCCATCCATATTGATAGAAACATCTTTTATAAGCAATCCAAGAGAATGTAAAAGATTAACAACCTCAAAGTATCAAGATAGTTTATGCAACGCTGTTGTAAAAGGTATAAGAAAGTATATCATTGAGACCAACCCGACGGCGCTTTTAAATACAAATCAAAAAAAAACATAAAGGAATAAGATTGCCGCTCTGTTTCAGACAAAATTTTCTTCCGCCTGTCTGGATATGCCGTATGCAGATAGACAACACACACAGACAGGCTGCCCTGATTTGGTAAAAAGGTGGGCCGAACATGCCCTAATAAAAAAATGCAAAATGAACAGCCCGCTGACAGAGGATAATTAAAGAAATGGTGGATAGAAAACGAAAACACCTTCCTAAAATCCGTATTCCTATCTGGATTCAGTTGGCATGTATTTTTACTTTTATTACGGTTCTGATAAGCGCCATGTTCTCCATAATAATTATCAATAAACAAAAAGAAGAGCTGTACAAACATACAGTAAAAATTGGTATGATCACTTTAGATTATTTTGCCAGCGATGCCAGAATTCCTCTTCTTAAAAATGATATTTTGCATTTAAACTCACTGATAAAGAATGCAAAGAGCGTAGATGGGATTTTATATGGTATTGTCGTAGATCATGAAGATCAGATAGTGGCGCATACAAATCTTGAAAAGATCGGCAGCACCTTTACGGAATTTAACAAAAGAATGGGAACAGTTAGAATTGGAGATACGGATTATTTTCAATATACTTCCCCGGAAGGTCAAAGAGCTCTGAATCTGAAAAAGCCTGTTACCTTCAAAGACAAAAAATTAGGAGAGGTTTATGTAGGAATTTCCATTGACTTTATTGAAGACTTAATCAGAAAAAACAGATCCACGATGATTATTATAACAGCAAGTGTAGTTCTCTTCGGTTTATTGACATCAGCTATATTGGGCATTCATTTTTCTCGTCCCATTTCAGAACTGGTTGAGGCGACCGAAGAGATCGGCGGTGGCAACTACCTCCATAGAGTCAGTCTGGAAAGAAAAGACGAACTTGGGAATCTCGCCACGGCTTTCAATCATATGAGCCAAGATCTTTGGAGAAAATCATTAATGCAGGAATCATTCGGCAAATATGTTGGTTCAGATGTGCTTGATATGATAATGGTAGATCCTGAAAATATGTGGCTTAAAGGTCAAAGAAACGAATCAACAACGCTTTTTGCCGATATCAGAGGATTTGTTGCTTACTATTCTGATGCAAAAGAACCAGAAGCTGTAGTAGAAAGGCTAAATGAGTTCTTTGAAATCGCCACCCAAATTATAATTAAACATGGCGGGTATGTTGATAAATTTATAGGCGATGCAATCTTGGCTGTTTTTGGTGTACCGGTCAACAAAGGAAACCACGTCGAAAGAGCTGTTAGAACCGCTGTTGATTTGCAGAAAAAATTGAAAAGAGGTAATAAAAACGGAAACAAGTTCTTCACCTCGGTCGGTATAAGTATTGATTCAGGCACAGTTGTTTCCGGAAATATCGGCTCACAGGTTAAAATGGAATACACGGTAATTGGTGACAGTGTAAATACAGCTTCACGACTTAATGGATTGGCTGGTGCGGGAGAAATCATCATCAGCAGCAATGTTTATGAAAAAATCAAAGACATTATTGATATAAAGGCACTTGGTTCAAAAAAGATAAAGGGAATACCTTATCCGATAGAAGTTTATAAGGTGCTGGATATAAAGGATTAAATCAATGTTTATAAAAATTAAAAAAACCAGGGCCGCCCTTGTTTGTTGTCTTAATTTTTTTTGCTTTTTTATCTTGATTTTTCTTTCTATCCATTCTGTTGATGCAAAAAATCTTAATGAAAATTTCATTATTGTCAAAATAAAAAAAGGAGAGACCCTTTCAAATCTTGCGGATAAATATTTAGACGATAATTCAAAAGGCTGGATTATTGCTGAATTTAATAACATTAAAGCGCCAACTCCCGGACAGACAATAATTATCCCTTTAAAGCCGTTTAAATTAGGTGGATTAAAACCAGACGGCTATCAGACAGTACCGGTATTGGTTTATAATAAACTGTCTGAAAACAGTTCAAACAGGTCGGTAGTTAATAAAACATCCTTTGAAGAGCAGATGAGATATTTAAAAGATAACGGTTTTTCAGTTATTACGATCAGCCAATTAGTGAATTTCCTTGATTTCAAGGAACAGATACCGGAAAAATCAGTGGTTATCACCATGGATAAGGGATGGAAATCTGTTTACAATATTGCTTATCCCATATTGAAAAAATATAAATACCCCGCAACGCTTTTTGTTTGCACTGATTTCATCGGCAAAAAAGAGGCTTTGTCATGGAAGCAAATCAAGGAAATGTCGAAAAATGGAATTAATATAGAATGCAACTCTAAAACATACCGTAACATGGCTGAATTGAAAAACAGGGAATCATTTAAAGAATATTTAAAGGCTCTGGCAAATGAAATATTAATATCTAAAAAGCTTATTCAGCAGAAACTAAGCAAGCAATGCAATTATATTGCTTATCCTTACGGGAAAACCAATAATCTAATTATTGCGCTTTTAAGAAAATATGGATATCATGCGGCATTTACTACAAAATGCTGCAGCAATCCCTTTTTCATAAATAATTATCTAATAAATCGATCTGTTATTTATGGTAACTATGACATTAAAGATTTTAAAAAAAAAATAGCTGTGTTTAGTGAAAGAAACCTGAAATGAAAAAAATTTCCATATGCATCTTAACAGCATTTTTTATATCACTGCTTTCAGGATGTTTTGTTCTTCCAAGAAAATCAGATAAAATATCTTCAACCAGTAAAACGCTTCTTACCAAATCAACGTTTAAAGAAAAAAACATTTTATCTAAAGAATATCAAATAAAATCATTGGAGCTTAAAAAAAATGGTGAATTACAAAAAGCCATTATATACATGAAAGCAGCAAATGTTTTAAAACCGGATGATTCTGACATCGAAGCATGGATAAACAGCCTGCAGGCAACCATTGATGAAGAAGCGGAAAAACATTTTAAACGAGGATTGGTTTATTTCAAACAGAACCTATTGGAAAAAGCGCATAAAGAACTATTGATTACTTTAAGGTACAACCCTTATCATAAGAAAGCATTCTATTTCCTTAAAAATGAGCTGATCAAAAAAAAACATATTAGCTATAAAATAAAAGAAAAAGATACCTTTAAAAAGATCGCTGAAAAAATCTATAAAGATCCAGATAAAGATTTTCTCATAGCTTATTTTATGGGTATCAGTGTTACATCAAAACCAAAGCCTGGGAAAATCATTCAGCTCCCTGTTCTGGATCCAAAAGCTACAAGAAAACCGGTAGATGTAACAGCGGAATTAAACAAAGCAAAGGCTCTTTTTAAAAATAAAAACTATATTGAAGCATTGCCTGTAGCCATTAAGATTCTAAGAAATGATAAAGAAAACAAAGAAGCCTATCATCTTGTAAATGCATCTTACTACCAATTGGGAAAAGAGCTTGCAGTGCAAAAAAAATATCAAGAGTCATTAAAAATGCTTTGCAAAACAGATCCCGCATATAAAGATGTTAAAACAATTATAGCGGGGCTTAAAAAATTTTTAAAAAAAAGAGCCGAATCACATTACAAAAGAGGTGTTGAATATTTCGTAAATGACAAACTAAAAGCAGCTATTAAAGAATGGAAAAAGACATTAGCCCTTGATCCGGACAACAAGGATGCAAAAAAGGATATTGAAAACGCCAAGAGCCTTCTTGAGAAATTAAAAAAAGTTGAATAAACTTTCTGTTTTTGCCTAAAGCCGGTATCAAGTCATATTTCTTTACTAAAACTTGATAGTTTCGTAAAAAGTCGAAAAATCAATTTTTTACCACATCATATTGATTAGTGAACAGATCGAATAGCTATATGATGCGGTCAAAATAAAATGTTGGAACTTTTTACGAGCGCATCAAAACTTGAAACTTATATTTTTGCGGAGGTTGAGTATGGAATACGATAATATTATTTTTAAAGTGGAAAAAAACATTGCAACTATAACTTTTAACAGGCCCAAGGCCCTGAATGCCATAAATTCATCCTTGCTTGAAGATTTTTCACATGCACTTGATGAGATAGCAAAAGATGAGACTATAAGGATTCTTATTCTTACAGGGGCTGGAGAAAAATCTTTTGTTGCAGGTGCAGATATCACAGAACTTGCAAAATTTAATCCACTTCAAAGCAAAAATTTTGCGATAAAGGGACACAGCACAATAAGTAAACTTCAAGAATTGCCAATCCCCGTTTTAGCCGCTGTAAACGGATTTGCCTTAGGCGGTGGAAGCGAAATCGCCCTTGCATGCGATTTTATTTATGCTTCTGAAAAAGCAAATTTTGGTCTCCCCGAAATAAATCTCGGCGTCATCCCAGGTTTTGGCGGCACCCAGAGACTGCCGAGATTAATAGGCAAGAACATGGCAAAAGAGATGATATTAACGGGAAAGATGATTTCAGCCGAAAAAGCTGCTGAAATCGGAATGGTTAACAAGGTTTGTCCCCATGAAACACTGATGGATGAAATTATGAAAACAGCCAATATAATGGCCTCTAAAGGAAAAACTTCTCTAAGAGCTGCGAAAGAGGCTATAAATTACGGTATGGACGTGGATCTCGTTTCAGGCCGTCACATTGAAATGGATGCATTTGCGCTTTGTATGGCAAGCGAAGATGCAAAAGAAGGAACAACCGCTTTTCTGGAAAAGCGTAAAGCAAATTTCAAAGGAAATCTCAACAAGTAGATACTCAACATTAGGCAGAAGGCTGTTTTTACTCGATGATCAAGTTTTTTATAAGTTACTGAATTTACTAGAACCAACATTTCGCTTGTCTCTGTAACACTTTGAAAATTAAGCAGGTTTTTTGATGCTCTTTTATATATCTGAATATTAGGGTTTAATAAATTCAAATAGTTAGAGCGCAAAGAGCGAAATGTGGGCTAGAACAAAAAAGCTCTTTTCAAATATATCAGGCTAATAAAATCAATAGGTTAGATAAGGATAATTTTTGAATAGCTCAAAAAACTTGAACATCGAGTTCTAATCCTTCCTCATTGACAAGAAACAACCTTTCCTGAACAGCTCTTCAGAAAAAGATATCACTTCTTAATCTCTGATTTCAAAATCAATTTATATTTTTACTGCAACTGTCGATTAATATGTCAGGATGGTTTCATGACAAAAAACAAATCAGTCAAAAAACTTATCTGGGGAATTGTACTTATTTTAGCAGGGATAGGCGTTTTTTACAGGATACCTCAAGTAATGCCTCAAATAGAAAAAATCAGACAATTTTCGTCCGGCATTTTTTTTATAAAATTCTGTTTTTATCTGATAGGCATTTTGCTCATAGGTGGAGGATTGAAAAGAATTTATAACAGCTATCGAAACGGCGGTTAAACTGCTAAAACGTTGAGCGGCAAACCCGGTTCTAAAATATCCGGATTTAAAAAAGATGTTTAATTGATCGATCTTCTTGAACCCTGCCGACTTTCATATAACCAAAAAATATTAATCTATGCAGTTAGCCGTTAAGTAACTTAACTTCTCAACAAGTTCGGGCAACAATGGAAAAATCCCCCTCAATCCTCCCTTTTCAAAGGGGAAGCATATAAGGTACCCGAACTTATTGAGAAATTACGCCGTTAATGGCTAACTGTCAGCATTGAAAAGCGATAGTGATGAGAGATTTTAGAAAACTCAAGGTATGAGAGAAAGCCCATCGTCTTACACTACAGGTTTCCTAAAATCAGAAAAGACTTCTTCTGATAAATAATGAGGATGTTGAACCGTTTTATCCAAAAGCTAACAGCTAATAGTTATGCATAACATAAAAGGAGAAATACATGAGTTGGGCAGTTATAG
>Ga0164318_10001773_pt1 | contig 19533 bp, 18 predicted proteins | sample GuaBasSedimGuay9_FD_113734 | JGI IMG/M metagenome (GOLD analysis project Ga0164318, IMG submission 113734) | Subseafloor sediment microbial communities from Guaymas Basin, Gulf of California, Mexico - Guay9, Core 4571-4, 0-3 cm | ecosystem: Environmental > Aquatic > Marine > Hydrothermal vents... | reverse complement strand
GCTCTTATTCCTGTTACAAAAAAAGCAATGAAGGCGGGAATAAAAGTGATGTCCTTTGATTCCGGAATCAATGTGGGCGGAAGACTGGTTGACCTTGTTCCTTCTGTAGAAGAACTCATTGGACGCCAGCAGGTTCAGCTTATTGCAGAGCTAACCGGTAATAAAGGTAAGATCGGTATTGTATCTGCAACCAGTCAGGCTACAAATCAGAATGCATGGATCAAATGGATGTACGAAGAAATAAAAAAACCTGAGTACAAAGATATGGAGATTGTAGAAGTTGCATACGGTGATGATGCTGCAGACAAAAGTTACCGTGAGGCTGTTGGTTTAATGCAGAAATATCCCGATCTCGCTGGAATTATTTCTCCTACAACAATAGGTGTTCTTGCAAGTGCAAAAGCTATTGAGGATGAAGGGAAGCAGGGTAAGGTTCAGCTTACCGGGCTCGGTCTTCCTTCAGAGATGCAGCACTACATCGAAGATGGAACATGCCGGCAGATGGCTCTCTGGAACCCGATAGATCTTGGTTATACTTCGACTTATATCATGGAAGCTCTTATTACAGGCAAAATTACCGGTAAAGAGGGCGATAAAGTTGATGCCGGAAGAATGGGCACTATTACCATTGGTAAAGATGGTATGGCAGTTATGGGCACGCCATTTGTATTCAACAAAGATAATATTGCAAAGTTTGCAGCAATGTTCTAGGACTTCGTGCCGGATAACCAATAAGCGGATCTGATTTAATCGGATCCGCTTCTTTTAACTATTATAGGAGTATCATTTTGTCACAACCCATGTTGAGGCTGGAAAAAATATCAAAATATTTTCCGGGAATTAAAGCGTTAGATGATGTGCACCTGGTATTACATCCGGGAGAAGTTCATGCTCTGGTGGGCGAGAACGGAGCGGGGAAATCGACTCTGGTGAAAATAATAACAGGGGTATATCAGCCAACAAATGGAAAAATATATTACAAGGGTGAAGAACTTGATTTTGCAAATGCCCTGGAAGCTCAGAAACACGGGATAGCCGCTATTCATCAGGAGGCATCCATGTTTCCTGAGTTATCGGTAACCGAGAACATTTTTATGGGCCATCATATAAAGCACCGAGGGCGTATAGACTGGAAGGAGATGCGAAATCATACAGCTGCTCTTCTTGAAAGAATGGATCTCAACATTAATCCTTCTACCACAGTCAAGAATTTAAGTACAGCTGAACGGCATATGGTTGAGATAGCAAAAGCTCTTTCCATTGACGCGGATCTTGTAATAATGGACGAACCTACATCAGCTCTTAGTCTGCGGGAAATAGAAGATCTTTACAAAATTATCCGCCAGCTTAAGGATGCAGGAAAAGCAGTGTTGTTCATATCGCATAAGTTCGATGAAATATTTGAAATATGCGATAAGTATACTGTCTTTAGGGATGGGAAGTATATCGGTGAAGGTCCTGTCGAGAAATCAGCTCTTGATAAAATTATTACCATGATGGTTGGACGTTCTCTGGATCAGATGTTTCCCAAAGCAGAAGTAAAAATTACTGATCCCATTCTTGAAGTAAAGAATTTTACAAGGACAGGTTATTTCAAAGATATCAGTTTTACCTTGAGAAAAGGGGAGATTTTGGGATTCTTCGGGCTGGTCGGTGCAGGCAGAACAGAGATTATGCGGGCTCTGTTTGGAATAGATAAAGCATCTTCCGGTGAGGTGGTTTTTAAAGGTAAACAGGTTGCAATACACAACCCGAAAACAGCCATGAAACTGGGGATTGTTTATATACCCGAAGACAGACATGAACAGGGAGCCATTCAGGATATGAGTATTACCCATAATATAACGCTGCCTGTTATCGATGAACTTAGCCCTCTGGGTATTACACGAAAGGCTGCAGAACAGGAAACGGTACAGAAGTATGGAACCTTGATGGAGATTAAGGCCGCAAGCTGGGATGTAGCATTAAATACCCTTTCCGGGGGTAATCAGCAGAAGGTTGTTATTGCCAAATGGCTGGCCACGCATCCAAAGGTACTCATAATGGACGAACCGACAAAAGGAATTGATGTCGCTACTAAAGCGGCTGTGCACCGGTTTGTTTCCTCAATGGCTGAAAAGGGCCTTGCTGTAATACTTGTCTCATCCGAGCTGCCTGAGATAGAAGGGATGTCGGACAGGATTATCGTTATGCATGAAGGACGTGTTACAGCAGAGTATGAAAGGGGTCAGGTCGATTCGGAAACAATAATCAGAGCTGCCACAGGTAATTTAAAGGAGCAGAGTGCATGAAAGAATTATTACGGAAGAGGGAATTTACCCTTCTTGTTATTATAGCATTTGTTCTTGTACTGATTGTTATCAGGGTTCCCGCCTTTCTGGAGATGGAAAATGTTTTAAGGATTGTAAATGACACCTCAATTCTTATAATGGTCTCTCTCGGGCAGCTTGCAATTATAGTAACCGGAGGGATTGATCTTTCCGTTGGATCCATTATTGCCTTTTCCGGGATGGCTGCATCCATGCTTAATCAGTATCACCCGGATATTTCGGTATTTATAGTACTTCTGGTTGGCATAGGGGTAGGTACCGGATTGGGAATGTTTAATGCCCTTATTATTGCTTTCGGTAAGGTGCCTCCCATAATAGCAACCCTGGGAACCTTGAGTGTTTTCAGAGGGTTTACTTTTGTGTTGAGTAAAGGGCAGTGGGTTACAGCTCATGAAATGACGGAAAAGTATATGAACCTTCCTCATGGACATTTCCTGGGTCTTACCAATTTGATTTGGTTCGGTATTATCGTTTCCCTTTTAATGTACGGATTCATGAGATACACAAGAACAGGCCGGGAGGTATATGCTATTGGGGGGAACAAGACTGCTGCACTCTTCGTGGGCGTCAGTGAAAAAAAAATACAGTTTGTTGTTTATACCCTTATGGGTATTCTTGCAGGATTGGCTGGAGTTATGTGGACGGCACGTTTCGCTGCGGCGGTAAATGAAACTGCAATAGGGTTTGAACTTCAGACAGTTGCAGCCTGTGTTTTGGGTGGTGTAAGCATAGCCGGCGGTTCAGGAACGGTTGTAGGGGTTGTCCTGGGTGCTCTATTTCTGGGAATTATAACCAACGCTCTGCCGGTAGTAAAGCTTTCCCCCTTTTACCAAATGGGTTTACAGGGAGTTGTCGTCCTGGGAGCTATGGTAGTAAATAGCCTTTCAGCAAAAAGAGAAGAGAAAAGACTGCTCGAAAGGAGACTTGACTGATGGCTGAATATAAAAAATCTCTTGTAGATACATCGAGACTTGTAAGAGACAGAACAACAAAAAGCAGAATTGTTGATTTTATAACCCGATGGGAATTCATTATATTTGCTTTGATTGTATTTGAAGTAATTGTGTTTTCAAATCTAACCCCCTATTTTCTTGATACCTTTAATCTCCTGAATACCACTTTTAATTTCTCAGAAAAAGCAATTCTTGCTTTGCCCATGATTTTTATTATTCTATGCGGAGATATTGATATTTCGGTTGCTGCAATTATAGCTCTCTCCTCTTTTACGATGGGATTTGCTGCAGCTCATGGAGCTGGAACGGGAACTCTGATTATTGTAGGACTCTTATCAGGACTTGCAGCAGGCTTGTTTAACGGAGTCTTTGTTGCAATTCTTGGAATGCCTTCCATTGCGGTAACTCTTGCTACTCAGTCAATATTTAGAGGTATCCCCCAGGCTATTCTTGAAGATCAGGCTTATACCCATTATCCGGAGGGTTTTGGATACTTTGGTCAGGGATATATCGGAAACAGTATGCTCCCCTTTGAATTTTTCCTTTTTCTTGTTCTTGCAGTTATTACGGGGTTCGTGATTCATAAAACAACCTATGGAAGAAAGCTCTATGCTATAGGTAACAGTGCGACTGCTTCCAAATTTTCCGGTATCCCGGTAAGGAGAATCAGGATGATTAATTTTGCCCTTACCGGCCTGTTTGCCGGGATTGCGGCAATTCTCTTGACATCGAGGATTGGATCAACAAGACCAAATATTGCCCTGGGTTATGAACTTGAAGCTATTACACTAGTTGTCCTGGGGGGTGTTTCAATTACCGGGGGTAAAGGAAATATTTTCGGTGTTATTTTGGCTGTATTCCTTTTGGGGTATTTGAAGTTCGGTATGGCTCTTTTAAACATGTCGGCAAAAATAATGATAATTACAACTGGTGCTTTGCTTATAGTAGCAGTTCTTATACCTGAGTTTATAAGCATTAGAAAAAAGAAGAATAAACTTAAAAAACAGAAAAAAGATGAGAATACTGAGGAGGTAGCATGACTTCAAAGGCTAGAGTTCTAGGGGCATTTCACAAGATGGATGGAAGACCTGACCGTCCGCCTTTGCAGTTTGATTTATGCCGTCAGCTGACCGATCATTTTGGGAAAAAACTCGGGATAGAACCGGATTACTCACTAAGTTACTATGAGGATCTGACATACAGAATCTCTGCAAATGAGATTAGAACAAAGATGGGGAGCGACTGTATCGTAGTCGGTGGTACTGTTGCGTCAGATTTTGAGATAAAGACGGTCAGAGAAAATGTAACCCTGAATGAGTTCGGCATGGAAATGAAACCGAGTGATCTTTATGTGGACGTGGTAAAATGCCCCCTTGCCGAAGCGGGAAGTGTTGAGGATATAGAAAAATATCAGTTTCCCGATCCTTATGCACCGGGACGATTCGATAAAGCGAAAAGGGATATTGAAAAATACGGCAAGGAATATTTCGTAATCGGTGATGTGGAACTGAGCATATTTGAAATGGCATGGCATCTGACAGGGATGACGGAGTATATGATCCCGATGGCAATGGGAGAATCGTGGATAGAGCTTTTGAATGACAAGGTTGAAGCATGGACTTTCGGATTGGCAAAGCAGCTTGCGGAGCTGGGGGTTGATGCCCTATGGTTTGGAGAGGATCTTGGAACTCAGACTTCAATGCTTATAAGTCCTGATATGTGGAGGGAGAAATTTAAACCACGGTATCATCGGATGATAAAGAAACTCAAGAAAATCAATCCTGATGTAATGATAATAATGCATTCTGACGGAGCGGTAGCTCCTTTAATAGATGATTTTATTGAGATGGGTATAGAAGTCTATAACCCTGTGCAGCCTAATGTCCCGGGGTCTGATCCTAACGAGCTTGTTGAGAAATACGGCGGTAAAATAAATTTTTTCGGAGGTATTGATCAGCAGGAACTTCTTCCTTCCGGGGACAAAGCAGCGCTTAAAAAAGAGATAGAAGAGAGAGCTTCCATTATGGCTAAAGACGGCGGCTATTTAATGGCTCCTGCTCATATTATTCAGGCGGATGTAAGTCCGGATATGGTTGAAGCAATGATTGAAAATATAAAGGATATAAAGTTATGAAAGTTGCTTTTAAAATGAAACTTAAACCCGGCTTTAAAGATGAGTATAAAAGACGGCATGATGAGCTGTGGCCGGAATTAAAGAAACTGCTTAAGGATCAGGGAGTTTCCGATTATTCAATATTCTTCGATGAAGAAACAAACATACTTTTCGGAGTGCAGAATCAGGAGGGGGAGAGTTCCTCACAGGATCTCGGGAATCTTGAAATGGTTCAAAAGTGGTGGGCGTATATGGCGGATATTATGGAGACCAATCCCGATAACTCGCCGGTAACTGTTCCTTTGGAAGAAGTTTTTTATATGGCGTAAAGTTATGGAATGGGGGAACCCTGTTATACCGATTAACGAATATTCCGCCCGATGGGAAAAAGTACGATCGCTGATGAAAGAACTTGAACTTGATAATGTTCTTGCTTATGCGGATGATAGGGCCGGAGCGGAAGGGGCGTTACAGTCGGAGATCCGGGGGAAAAGATAAAAAGAGCTCTTTTTACTGTTGAGGCAATAGGCCGGCGGATTGTTGAGGAAGCCGGACATATTGTTACGGAAAACGGGGCGGAGAAGCTCGTTTCAATGCCGGATATTATAAATTACGGAGGATCATAATGAATAGTATTGAATTGTATAATAACGCAAAGGAAAGATATGCCGAAATAGGGGTGGATGCGGACAAGGCTTTGGAAAAGCTGAAGGAAATAGCATTGTCTCTGCATTGCTGGCAGACGGATGATGTCGGCGGGTTTGAAACTCCGGATGCACAGCTTGCAGGAGGGGGCATACAGGTAACCGGGAATTATCCCGGGAAATCGGGGACAATAGAGGAAATGAGATCGGATCTTGATAAGGTTTATTCACTGCTGCCGGGAACACACCGCCTCAGTCTCCATGCCATTTACGGAGAGTTTGGCGGGAAAAAAGTTGACAGGGACGAAATTGAACCGGAGCATTTCAAGGGCTGGATTGACTGGGGAAAAGAGAAAGGGATAAAGCTGGATTTTAACGGAACTTTCTTTTCCCATCCGAAAGCTGAAAGGGGATTCACACTTGCGAGTCCGGATAAGGGAATACGTGATTTCTGGATAGAACACGGGAAAAGAAGCAGAAAGATTGCAGCTGCTTTTGGGCGTGCCCAGGACGACCCGTCCATTTTAAATACCTGGATTCCGGACGGTATGAAAGATCTGCCCGTAAACAGATTAAAGTACCGTTCAATATTAAAAGAGTCTCTTGACGAAATGTATTCGGAAAAAATTCCCAAAGCAGCAATGAAAGATGCGGTTGAGACAAAACTTTTCGGTATTGGAAGCGAATCCTACGTTGTCGGTTCCCACGAGTTTTACATGGGTTATGCTTTGAAAAATAATAAAATAGCAACTCTTGACCTGGGACATTTCCATCCCACCGAATTGATAGCGGACAAGCTCTCTTCAATGTATCTTTTTTTTGATGAGCTTCTTCTCCATGTAAGCCGGCCGGTAAGATGGGACAGTGATCATGTTGTTATCCTTAATGATGATATACGCTATTTGGCAGAGGAAATTATCAGGTGTGATAAACTGGATAAAACCCACATTGGACTTGATTTCTTTGACGGAACCATGAACAGGATTGGCGCTTATGCCATAGGTGCGCGGGCAACTTTAAAGGGTCTTCTGCTTGGACTTCTTGAACCGGCAGAACTGCTTAACAAGTATGATGCAGACGGGAATGCCTTTGCAAGGCTTGCCCTTATTGAAGAATTGAAGTTTATGCCTTTTGGGGATGTTTGGAACTATTACTGTGAAACAGCAGGAGTGCCTAGTGATAGACAGCTTATTCCTGATGTTATGGAGTATGAGAAAAAAGTACTGTTAAAGAGGATTTGATGGATAATAAAATACCGGAAGAATACATGAATATTTTAATAGATATTTCAAGAAAGTATGGAAATAACAGGAATTATGTTCTGGCAGGAGGAGGCAATACTTCCTGGAAGTCGGAATCTGTCATGGCTGTGAAGGCTTCCGGAACAGAATTGGGAACTATCGGTAAAGACGGATTTGTGATGCTTGATATGAAAAGACTGAATAAAATCCGTACAGCATTGTATTCTGAAAGCAGGGAAAAAAGAGAGGAACTGGTATTGGCAGATTTAATGGCTTCAAGGTTTGATGGAGAAAATGGCCGGCCAAGTGTAGAATCCCTTCTACATGGAATAATCCCTGCCCGACTTGTAGTTCACACGCATCCTGCGGTTGTTAACAGCTTGACATGTTCCAAAAACGGCGAGAAGAAAGCAGAGGAGATTTTCTCCGGCAGGCATATCTGGGTCCCGCTGGTTGATCCCGGATATGTTCTGGCAAAAACTGTGGATGAAAGATTGGCAGAATGGACTGCATCCCATGGAGGAGCACTGCCTGATTATATTTTTCTGGCAAATCACGGGGTTTTTGTATGGGGAGATACGCCTGAAGAAGTCGATAAAAAATACGGGAAGCTTTTTGAAATTCTTGAGAATGAGATCGCTGATACTTCCCCGGTGGAAACCGATGATAATGAATATATTCCTGATGATCTTCTGAAAGATATAGGTAGATTAGCCGGTGAGAACGGGAATGCCTTATTTACAACCGGGGAAGAAATACGCGGATTGCTTAAAACGGAAGACAAATACGGATTGCTGATGAAGTCATTAACACCGGATCATATAGTTTATATGGGGCATCTGCCCCTTGTCGCGGAATACAAAGAACGTGATGTTTTTTTTGAGAGAATAAAACAGGATTATAAAGTTTTCTATAAAAAGTGGGGGAAACAGGCAAAGACGATTCTGGTGCCGGGTAAGGGATTCATTTCCATCGGTACAAGTCCTAAAGCGTCAGAGAAATCCAGGCTGCTTATGCTCGATGCAATACGTGTTATCCGCATGACGTCATCATTCGGCGGGCCGGAATATATGACTGACGAAAAGGTGCGGTTTATTAATACATGGGAGGTCGAAAAATACAGAGAAAGGCAGGCAGGGTAAAACCAGCTTGAAAATTTACATTATACTACGTTTCTTCAAAACAAAATACAGAGTTCCCCTCGTTTAAACGTGTCTCTATGATTACTGAAGCGGGTTCATTGCCCGTATTGCTTATTTTGTTGTAGAGAAGTTCAACGCAGCTTCTCCCTATTTGATCAAAATCCTGCTCTACAGAGGTAAGGTTTAATTCTTCTGTTTCGCTATAGCTTATGTTATCAAAGCCGACGAATGAAAGTTCTTCTGGTATTTTTACTTTCTGTAAACGCGCTGCCTTCATCAGCCTGACGGCAATCAGGTCATTTGCACAAAAAACCGCACTGACTGCCGGATTGACTGAACGAATCCGGGTTATTATCCACTCGGCCTCTGATAACGTCAAAATCTCCTGCCTGTCATCAGAGTTTTTTTCATGATAGCTGGTAAAAATTATATCTTTATTCAGGGCTATCCCTCTGGATACGAGGGCATTGCAGTATCCCTTGTACCGTTTGCCGACTGTAATGGAGTCTTTAGCTCCAACAAAGGCTATCTCTCTGTGTCCCTTGTCAATAATATAATTAACTGCTTCGAAAGCTCCTTTATAATTATCGGATTCCACAACCGGAACTTCTACTTCATCCAGTTTTCTATCCAGAAGAACAAGGGGACACCCTTTTATGATGAGAGTACTAATCAGATCAATATTTTTACTGTTAATCGGATAAAGAATAACTCCTGAAACCTTATGTTTTGATATATCCTCCAGAATTTTTCGTTCCTTTTTGGAAGATTGTTCTGAATAATGAACTGAACACAGGTATCCGTATTGCTGACAATATTTATACACGCTTCTAACGTACTGTTGACCACCCGAGAAGAAATTAGTTTTATGCGGAATGATAAGTGAGATTACTTTCTGCGTATGCCCTTTCCTGGGTGCAACGAATGATCCTCTGCCTTTTTCCCGGTAAATAATTTCGGTGAACTCAAGCTCTTTTAAAGCCCGGATAACCGTAATTCTACTCGTTTTAAATTGAGTCATGAGCTGTGATTCTGAAGGGAGCTTTTCTCCTTCTTTGTAAATACCTTTGGTTATTTTAGACTGGATGTCATTGATTATTTCTTTATACCGGGGAATCATGGGGAGTATTATACCGTAATATAGTCGTTTAATCAAGTCGGTTGATATAACAAGTTGTGGGAAACTAGTTTTGTAAAATTTAACTTGACATATTAGGTGGTAGGATTTAGACTGGTTGTATGGTGGAAAAAGCATTTTTATGGCAGATATGGAGAGGGTAGTATTAATTTGTCATTACAGGACAGGGCGTACCGACGGTGTTTCTCTGGAAATTGATAAGAGAGCTGCTATTCTGAGGGAACTGGGGTGGAAGGTTTATCTTCTTGCCGGGACCGGTAGTGACGGTGCCGATTTTGTTGTTCCTGAACTTGATTTTGACCGGAACGAAGTGAGAAAAATTACAAATAATTCCTTTGGTTCACATCCTGATTACACGGAAAGTGATTATCTTGTCCGTGATATCCGTGATCTTGCTTCAAGGATATACAAAAAACTGAAGGAGATTGTAAGCCGGGTTAACCCTGATAGAATTCTTATCCATAATATTTTCTCCCATGGACGGCATATTGCAAGTGCCTTTGCTTTCTATATGTTACTGAAAGATACAGGTATACAAGCCCTTGCAACCCATCATGATTTCTATTGGGAGCGTGAGGATTTTAAAAATCCCTCTTGTGAAGAAATCAGTTCTTTCTTGAAGATGTATATTCCTCCTGAGTTGCCAAATCTAATGCATGCCGTCATAAGCACAAGAGCTGCTATACTTCTTAAAGAGCGGACAGGTATTGAAGCCGCGGTTATTCCTGATACTCTGGATTTCTCCATGCCCCTCTGGGTGAAAGATGATTACAATAGAGATTTTCCTGATAGTTTCGGTCTTAATGAGGATGATGTATATATTCTTCAAGCAACACGGATTGTGAAACGAAAAGGTCTGGAACTTATGATCCCGATTCTTGAGCAGCTCAATAAGGCTGCAGCAGAGGGACAGTTTTCCGGGAAGACCTTATACAACGGGAAATCTCTGTCAAAAGCTTCAAGATTTGTGTACTTGATTGCCGGATACGCGGAGCAGGAAGCACAGAAGTATCATGATTCAATTATAAGTACGCTTAAAAGTAAAGGGATTCCGTACAAGGATATTCAACCCAGGATAGCTGCAGAGCGGGGAGTAAATGAAGAAGGAAAGAAGATCTATTCTCTTTTCGATACCTATGTATTTTCAGATCTTGTTTCCTATCCAAGCGTTTACGAGGGATGGGGAAATCAGTTTATTGAAGCTGTATTTGCCCAAAAACCGATTGCTGCTTTTGAATATCCGGTCTTTTTAACTGACATCAAGCCGAAGGGATATTCATATATCAGTCTTGGTTCTGATTTTCTAAGGGATCGGGAAACTTCGTTTTACAAGCTGCCTCCGGAAAAAGTTGAAACTATTACAAAAGAGATAATCTCAGTTATCCTTTCCCCAAACACAAATGCTCTTTTAAAGGCCAATTTTGAATTGGGAAAAAGATATAACTCCCGGGAAATTCTGAAGAAATCTTTACAGGAGATTCTGGAGTAGATATGGAAATATCCCTGTACAATAAAAAGAATTATGATTGTGTTTTCACTTCCGGGAATACGTTTTCAATGCATAGGTATAAAAACTGGTCCAGGATTGATCCAGTAGATGGTGATGGTGTTATAAGCTTTAACCTGTTGCTTTCGGGGGCAAATTGGAGAATCCTCTGGCCTAACCGGGAGGGAGAACTATTTCATATATCGCAGGTGCAAAAAAGTATTGAACAATACAATGTACCGGAAGGTTTAACCATATCCTATCCCGCAACAGCTTCCTGCCGGACAATTATTTTTCTGGAAGATACGGACAGGGGGGTTGCAGTACTGGCTCCACCTGATACGGAAGGCAGAGTAACTGAATTACGAATAAAAAGTACCGGAATCAAAGACTGTGCTCTTTTAGTAACGGGGAATAGTTGTACATGGTATGCTGTCAGGTTCGATTCTCTACCTGAATTACAGTCCCGGTTAGTTGATTTAAAGGGCTCTGTTTCATGGAAGGGTATTCCTCTGAGGAATACTGAAGCTTCCTGGCAGGTCCAGACGGGTTTGATTGGAACAGATGGACATACTTCTGTGCCGAAAGAGAGAGGATTCGATGTCCTTTCTGATATTTCGGCCTGTATGGAACGCCTATTGGGAAGCGGAAATATTCTGCATGTTTTTGGTTATGCAGGAGGCCATGATATAGGGTATCCGGATTATACACCTTCCCCGGTTCTTGGCGGCGACGAACGGCTTGGGAAAGCAATAACTGAAATTCATCGGAATAATCAGAAGGTTGTCTTTTATTTGAACGGAAGGATTGCCCAGAAAGAACTGGTTGATGATACAGACCTTTATGATGCGGTACTAACAACTGAATATGGTTCTCCTGTAGTAGAGGTGTATCAGGACAGAGAGTTTTACGTGATGAATCCCTCTTCCGAGAAATGGCTTGAAAGAATTACCAATGAGGCACTGCATCTTAAAGCACTTGGAGCAGATGGAGTACAACTGGATCAATTGGGAGGGCGTGCTGCAGTAGTCCCTCCCGGAGAAATATGGGGAAGGGGCTATATCGATCTGATAGAAACACTTCATCTACAGGGGCTTCTTGTATGGATACAGGGAGTATCTGACATTTATCCTGCAGACTGGTTCGAACTCACGTACCGGAATGTTTCTATTCTTGAAGATGGTACCATACGCGGAGGAACGCCCTTGGGAAAGGCGGATAAAAGATTATATGAACTTTCAGTTCCAAATCAGGTTCTGCTTGTTCCTCTTTCCCGGTTTGATAAACAGTGGAGCAACAGTAAACGGATTATTGTTGATCTCGATAAAAAAGGTGGGGAGTTGTTTCTTTATAATCCCCGCTACTTAAAACAGCTTGAAGAAATAATAAGCAAAGCTGTTTTTAAAAAAGGTAAATAATGCCTCATACCCGCGTTGCGGCTGGCATTACTAATAAATAGGAGGCTTTTCTATGAGAAAAGTTATAGTTACATTTATTTTACTATCAATGCTTACTACAGGATTTCTATTTGCTGCAGGGCAGAAGGAAGCATCACCAAATGCCCCGACGAGTCTTATTGTATCATCCCGTCTTTATTCGCCGGCATCGGAACAGAAATTCCTGTATGACGAAATCTTTCCGGAATTTGAAAAGGAAAACAACTGCGTTGTAAAATTTGAGATACTTGATGATACTGTTCTTTTGAAAAGGGCAAAACTGCAATCAGAGACTGGAAGAGTAACGACAGATGTGGTAATTGTTCACAATGGTGTTATGGATCAGTGGATAGCAAACAAGTATGTGGAAGAACTCCCCGTTAAAGACTGGCCAGGCAGAACATTTTCTAAGGCATTCCTCGACAGTATCATGTCGAACGGCAAGACATACTTTGCTCCTGTTGGCGGTGATGTATATCTTCTGCTTGCAAACAAGAAAGCTTTGAAATACCTGCCCGCAGGTGTTGATGTTCAGAATATTACCTGGGAACAGTATGTTGACTGGGCCGTTGCTATTGCAAATGGGGAAGGTGAAGGCAAGTGTGCAGTGACCGGTGTACCCATGAAATCTCTTGTCTACATGTATGGCGGTATGTTTCTGTCTTATGGCGGACCTTTTCCTGTTATTAATTCTCCCGGTGCCAAAGAAGGATGGAAGCTCCTTACCAAGATGCACAATGCATATACCCCGACTGTCATGACCTATGATAATGTTACTGCTCCGATGAAGAGCGGTGAAGCATGGCTGACTGTTGCACATATGGCCCGGACCGGTGAGGCCTATAGATCCAATCCTTCAAACTATGTTATTGCTCCGGCTCCCCGTGGACCGAAAGGTATTGGTTCTATCGCAGGCGTAAGCGGATTTGGCGTTCCTGTCGGTGCTGAACACAGGGATCTCGCATTGAAGTTTATTGAATACATGACAAGACCTGATATTGCTGTAAAAGTTGCAAGAGGAACCGGTGGATTCCTGCCTCCTATAGACGAAGCCATTGATGTTCTTGGCAACTCACCTGTGGATGAAGTAATCAAGAAAGGTGTTCTTGTCCTTCAGAAAGGTGTAGTATCCGGTGTTCCGGGCAGTGCATATACTTCCTGGGGTGCTGTAAAGCAGGTTTATGATGATGTTTTCAAGGAGATGATTATCGGAACCGGCGTTTACGATGAAACTTTGATAGATAATGCCCAGAAGAAAATTGATGCATTAAAGAAATAATTTTATAAGCGGCCGGAACCTGCCGGCCGCTTCGTTAAAGTAGGTAAAAAAATGACTTCTACAAAATCTTTTCTCTCTCTTGATAAGGAAAGTAAAAAGAAAATGGTGCCGTATCTGCTGATAGCACCGGTGATTATCTACTATTTTCTGTTTTGGATGTTTCCTGTTATAAATGCAATTGTTGAAAGTTTTAAAAGCGTTGACGGCGTCTGGACTTTTGACAATTACCTTTATATTTTTAAGAACCCGGTTTTTTACCAGGCTTTGTTTAATACAGGTTTTATTGTAGTATTTTCTGTTACGATAGAGTTTGTACTTGCCTTTGGTTTGGCCCTTTTAATTAATACAAAGTTTAAAGGTTCTTCCATCTTTTTGTTTCTTGCAATTATCCCCATGTCTTTACCGGCTGTAGCTGTGGGAGCAATGTGGTCCTCAGGGCTTGCCACCAGAGGCTGGTTAAACAGTCTGTTGATGACAATAGGTTTAATTGATGACGGGGGTAAATTCCTCTTTCTGGCTGGAGGAAGAATGGCCACTATGTGGCTTATAATAATTATTGATGCCTGGACAGTTATCCCTTTTGTTATGATTATACTTCTTGCCGGACTTCAGGGAATTGGAGAAGATGTCCGGGAAGCAGGAGCAGTTTTCGGCGGAACAAAGTTCCAGATACTGAGAAAAATAACCATGCCGATGTTGAAACCCACCATAACAACTGCAATGATACTGCGAATAATCTCAGCCATCCAGATTTGGCTGATTATTGTTCTGCTTTTCGGCTTTAACAGATTGCCTGTTCTTCTGGAGCAGGTTGTTCTGAATTATGACCAGCTTGGAGCTGCATATTTTGAGCGGATTGGGTTAGCGCTTTCGGTTCTGGTTGCTTTAATAGTTTCCGCTGCTTCGGTTTTCTATCTCAAGGTTTCCGGTTCCTTTGAAAAAGAGGCGGTACAGAATGAATAGAATGTACAAGAGACAGCTTAGAAGATCTGCAAAAAGGGCCTCTCTCTATATAGTAATAACAGGAATTCTTATCATTATTATTTTACCGATATTTTTTCTTTTTTCGTTCTCATTCATGTCAGATTACGAAACGTATTCTGAATGGCCGAAGCCTCTTGTTCCATCTTTAAAGGCAGAATTTAAACTGGATAAAGAAGTAGACGGTTATCACCTGTTTATATTTAACCGGTCAGAAAATGATTTTATGCCCTTTGGCCCGCTTTCGTTTCACGATGATGCAGGGGAGCTTGAGAAACTTCAGGAATTTGTTAAGCGTCAGGCTAACTGTACTCTTCCTGTTTCAAAGATACGGGAGTACATGCATAAAGCTGACAGCGGTACTCCGGTTACATTTAATCTACGGAAAAAGCTTTTAGCTAACTATGTTTTATTTTTTCAGGTTGTAAATGGAGCTCCTAAAGCGGTACTCAACAGTCTTATGGTTGCTCTTGCTACCATAGTGATATCTTTGTCCATAGGAGGGATGGCTGGATTTGCTTTTGCCCGGTATTTTTTTAAGGGAAAGAATTTATTAAAGCTAAGTGTTCTGTTTGTCCGGATGTTTCCAGCTGTTTCCATTGCGATCCCCATGGTCATAATTCTGGGTCGTATGGGGTTGTACGATCAGCCTCTGGGATTGTCTCTTGTATATTCGGTGGGTCAGATCTCAATGAGTATCTGGATAACAGCAAGCGTTTTCATGTCAATACCCGTCTCCCTCGAGGAGGCAGCAATGGTTTTCGGTACATCGAGGGTCGGTGCTTTTTGGCATATTACCCTGCCGTTGGCACTTCCGGGTCTGGCTGCCTGTGCCATGTATTCCTTTATAGGTTCATGGAATGAAGTAATATCAGCAGTCGTGCTAACCCAGTTTAACCCGACTTTTCCGGTTGTTGTTTACAAGGCTCTTGTAGGTTCTCAAGGGCAGATTAATCTTATTACCGCAGGAAGCGTTGCTCAGGCTCTGCCGGCAATAATTTTTACACTTATCATCCGTAAATACATTATCCAGATGTGGAGCGGAGTAAAAGTTTAGGATAAAGGGGAGATATTGATGGCTACACTAGAATTGATAGATATTGCAAAACGTTTTTCAAAAAATGTTTGGGGTGTGAAGAAGATGGATCTTGAAGTAGAAGAAAAAGAATTCATTGTTCTTCTTGGCCCTTCCGGATGTGGAAAAACTACTACCATGAGGATGATTGCCGGACTTGAGGAAGTTACCCGGGGGACAATATTACTTGAAGGAAAGGATATTACTGATATTCCGACACGAGACCGGGGAATAAGTATGGTTTTTCAAAACTATGCAATCTGGCCGCATATGAGTGTCTATGAGAATATTGCTTTTTCATTGAAGTTACGGAGAATGCCCGGTAATGAGATTAAGGCGAGGGTACAGAAAACTGCAGACATGGTTAAGATAGGCAATCTCCTAAAGCGTTTACCCGGACAGCTTTCAGGGGGACAGCAGCAGCGGGTTGCACTGGCCAGAGCACTGGCAGTAGAACCAAAATTGTTTCTTATGGATGAACCGCTGTCTAATCTTGATGCTAAACTTCGGGTTATAATGCGTACCGAGCTGAAAGCAATTCACCAGCAGACACAGGCAACTTCAATTTTTGTTACCCATGATCAATCTGAAGCCATGAGCATGGCTGACCGCATAGTTATTATGAAGGATGGTAAGATAGTTCAGATTGGTACTCCAGATGAAGTTTATTTTAAAAGTGCTAATATTTTTGTAGCCGGGTTTATAGGAACACCGCCGTCAAACTTTTTTACGGTAAAGTGCAGTGTTGAGAATGGCGGAATTTCTTTGCAGCATCCTAATTTTACTTTAACCGTAGATCCTCATGAATTTAAAGAATTACAGGAATATCGTAATAAGGATATTATTATTGGCGCAAGACCTGAGGATATCCTTATTGTTCCAAAAGAAAGTGCAGCCTTTACAGAAAAAGTACTCGTTGTAGAGCCTCAGGGGTCACACCAGGTGGTTGCTTTTAAATTAAATGAAAGAATAGTAAAAATGATTGTATCTCCGGAAATAAAAGTAAGACCAAATGATACAATAGGACTTGCATTTAATGTACAGCGGCTCCATTTTTTTGACAGTAATACAGAAAAGAGGATTCCTTTAGGAAGGGAAGAGCTGTAGTATTCAATTCTGCAGCAGTCTATCACAACGGAGAGTATCATTTGATTTACCGTGCTACAGATATAGATGCCGGCGGTAAGGAAGGAGCTTTTGTAAGTTCTCTCGGACATGCTGTGAGCAATGACGGTTTGCATTTTAAAAGATTCAGTGCCCCCCTTTTAGCACCGGAAGGGGAACAGGAACTCCGCGGTTTGGAAGATCCCCGTATTGTTAAGCTGGAAGAAACGTTTTATATGATGTATACCGGATACCGGGGTAAAGCGCCCGGGGATTACAGGATATGCCTGGCATCTTCCCGGGATCTGATAAACTGGAAACGTCATGGAACAGTTCTGGATGGGCCGAATAAAGATGCTTCTCTTTTCCCCGTAAAAATAGGGGGACGGTACTGCATGTTTCATCGGAGGGATCCCGATATATATCTGGCATACTCTTTCGATCTAATACACTGGGTTGATCATACAAAGGTTATGAGCCCGTGCTTCCCTGGGAATAAGAGGGATGTGTGCCGAATGTTGTATTTTCCTGTGGGCAGATAGAGGAAAAGGATAGGCTTATTGTATATTATGCCGGGGCGGATACCGTTATAGGAGTAGCTGCCTTGGATATCAGAGATCTAAAGTCACTCTATCTGCAAATATCAGAGTCTTGATTTCATATGGAGTAAAATCCAACAGTGCTGTAGATCCGGCAAAGGGGATTCTTCTCTCAAAGATTTCCATGAGTGTTACTTCTGCTCGTTCAGGATAGAGTGCAAGGATCTGCGGGTGCACATGTAACAGGGTTTTTACAGGTGACCCGGAGGACTCGTAGAGACGGATAATTATACCGCTGCCTGACTCAGCCAGTTTAATAGAAGAAATATTGATTTGTTTTTCACTGAGTTCAAAAAACGATTCCCTGACTATCTTGTCTTTTATTTCAGGAGGTCCTTGCCCTTCTTCTGTGGTTATCAGCACCGGGTATTTTATTCTCCTCCGCGGTATTGGCAACTTTACCAGCAGCATAATTGCCTCTGTGGGGGGGAAAGGAATAGCAGCATTTGTGGAGCCCAAGGTCAGTGTATCCCTGAGCTAAAAGGGGTGAACCGGGGAAAGGGACGCTCCGCAAGAGGCAGAGATCCAGAGTATTTTCTTTTACCCGGTAGCCGTATTTGGTGGGTGAGATGAGCGCTGTCCCGTAGTTGTTAGTGGATATGTCCGCCCATCCCTGAACAGGGACTTCATCTTTTGCTCTTTCCCAGGAAGTAGTACTTTGAACCGGACGTTCTACAGCTCCGAAAGCACTACCGCAGAAAGCCCTCTCTCCGGGGATATTCACCGGAAAAGAGACCCTTAACATGGTTCCTGCTTCATGCCACTCAATTTTTAATGTAAAATCAATCCGACTGCTTCCAGTGGTCAAACGTATTTTCTGAACTATTTTGCTAACTTTATAGGAAAATATCTGTTTTGTATAAAGGTAGGGGCCACTGATGAACGAATTCTGTTCAATGAGAGTTACCCTTTTCCCGTTTACCCGGTATTCTGGGTCAAAGTCCCATGCATCTCCCTGATCGGAATAGACGGTGAAACAGGCTGCCTCTTTATTTTGCTGCATAACTTCACATTCAGCTTCCCTGTCGTAGAGTGAACAGATTGCACCATTGTTATCAGAGGTTAGTATAAGTAGATTATTTTCGATTCTTTTATCATCATACTTTAGTTCAGGGAACTTTCTTTTGCCTTCGTCCGGAGTTAACAATGTAAAACCCATTGCCGGAGCTTTGATTTTTGACCATCCTCTTTTAGATTCAAACCATATAGCTGTTTTCCAGGGAAGAAAATTAAATGCAGAAATCCTGTTGGAGTTCTGCAAATTGGAGTAGGGAACTGTAGTCTCTTCTGTAAACGGAATTCTGTTAAAAGGAGTGGAGATTTTGAGCAGGATTTCCCGAATAATATTATTACATGTTTGCATCAATTTACGGTAACGGCCCCAGGATTCTTCGTATACTCTTTTAATAGATGTTCCCGGAAGAATATCATGAAACTGATACAAAAGCATTTCCTTCCAAAGGGAGTCAATTTCTTTTTTCGGATAGGGGATATCAAGAAAAACCAATCTCAGGACAGAAAGAAATTCAGTCTTAAAGAGCACAACTTCCATTTGTTCATTTAAGAATTTACTTTTTCCGTTAGTCGTAAACGCTCCCTGGTGTCGCTCTAGATACAGTTCTCCTTCCCAGGTAGAAAATCCTGAAGCTTCTTTTTAAGCTTTCCTAAAAAGGATTCTACTCTTTCCTGTTTGATGTGCAGAGAACCGCCTCTTGAATTCATCCTTTTCAGCCTTTCTAAATGTTCAGCGCCAGGGCCGCCGCTGCCGTCACCAATACCGTATACCATTAAGGCATGGGAGGAGATGTTCCTTTCCCTGTATACTCTCGCTATTTTTACTGCTGACTGAGGTAAGGCAGGACTATTGTAGGTTCCTTCGGGCAGCATATGGACAAGGACACAGCTGCCGTCAATCCCCTTCCACCAAAAAGAGTGGTAGGGGAAATGGTTGACGCTGTTCTATGATAGTTTCATGGTAAAAAGGGAGGTTATGCCGCTCTTTTTCATGATTT
>Ga0164318_10001770_pt1 | contig 19538 bp, 23 predicted proteins | sample GuaBasSedimGuay9_FD_113734 | JGI IMG/M metagenome (GOLD analysis project Ga0164318, IMG submission 113734) | Subseafloor sediment microbial communities from Guaymas Basin, Gulf of California, Mexico - Guay9, Core 4571-4, 0-3 cm | ecosystem: Environmental > Aquatic > Marine > Hydrothermal vents... | reverse complement strand
TGTAATCCCGCCTCAGAGAAGATGCTGGTAAATTATCGTTGACAATTTACCAGCCTTCGGCGGGATCAATTCGACCATGCAGCTTATGTCACCCTTCGGGTTTCATAAGCTGCGGTCTCATTGAGGAGGATCAAGGAATGAAGACTTATGCTTATGGTTTTCCGCGGATTGGCAAGAACAGGGAGTTTAAGAAGGCGGTTGAAGATTTTTGGAATAATAAGATTAGTGAAAAAGATATGGTTTCCCGGGTTAAAAGTTTGGAGCAGGTAATAGAAAGCACATACAATAAGTATGTTGATTCCCATCCTTCAGGGGAAATGACTTTTTATGACAAGATGCTGGATACAGCTTTAATGTTAGGTGTTTATCCTAATAAAGGGTTCTCGGAATATTTCAGCCTTTGCAGAGGGAAGAATGCCTTGGAAATGACCAAATGGTTTAATACTAATTATCATTACCTTGTTCCGGAAATAAGTTCAGGCAGGGATTTTTCTTGTTCCTGGAAGAAGATTGAGGAGAAAGAAAAAGATAACAGTTTTCCTTATATAATCGGGGGATTCACTTTTCTCAAACTGTCTAAAGGGTACAGTAAATTCGAGTTCAGGGATATTTTGATGAAATTGGTTAAGCCTTATAAAGAGATAATTTCGCGGTTTAAGAAGGTGCATATTGACGAACCGGCTTTAATTTATGAACTCAGCCGGGAGGAAATAGGAGCTGTTAAAGAGTTTTACAATTCCTTTTCAGGATTAGATAAGGAAATTTATCTTTTTACATATTACGATTCAGTAGATTTCTTGAAAGAGCTCTTTTCCTTTCCGGTTAAAGGCATAGGGCTTGATTTTGTGCACGGGAGCGGTAACTTAGAGTTTATCAAAAAGAACGGCTTCCCTAAGGACAAAATCCTTGTTGCCGGAGTAGTTGACGGAAGAAATGTCTGGAGGTCGGAAATCTCCCTTAAAAAAAGCCTGGTAGAAGAAATTTCAGGGTGCGCTTCTGAAGTTATGATATCTAATGCCGGGCCCTTGTTTCATCTCCCGGTATCTTTGGACGGTGAAGATGGATTGACTGAGGAATTAAAGGCCAGCTTGTCTTTTGCTGAGGAGAGGCTGAAAGAGCTCAGTCTGCTGAAAGCGGATATTGAAGGAAAAGGCGGTGGCGAAGAATGGCATAGCAAACTCGGAGGAGACGGAAACTGGAGAGTCAGAGAGCGCCTGCGTAAGTTAGAGGAGAGAGGCGTTAAGGAAAAGATGCCTTACTTGGAAAGGAAGGATATTCACAGAGATAAGCTGAATCTTCCTTTGTTTCCCACGACTACAATAGGAAGTTTTCCCCAGACAGGCGATGTCAGAAACATGAGGTCAAAGTTTAGAAAAGGGCTGATAACCCATGATGAATACTCTAACTTTATTAAGTCGGAGATAGAAAAGCTTATTAAGTTTCAGGAAGAATCAGGGCTGGATGTTTTTGTCCACGGCGAGTTTGAACGGACCGATATGGTTGAATTTTTTGCCGAGAAGCTTGAGGGGATAGCGGTTACTAAAAACAGCTGGATTATATCTTACGGGACGAGAGGCTATCGGCCTCCGATAATCTTTACTGATATTGAGAGGTTTGCTCCAATGACAACTAAAGAGATTTTATACGCCCAGAGTTTAACCGAGAAGCCGGTAAAAGGGATGCTGACAGGTCCGGTTACTATAATTGCCTGGAGTTATGTCCGCGAAGATATTCCTCTCAGCAGAGTAGCTTATCAGTTAGCTTTGTGCCTTCAGGATGAGATAAAGGATTATATTAAGGGAGGAATCAAGATTGTCCAGGTTGATGAGCCGGCTTTTAGGGAGAAAGCCCCTGTTAAAGTTAGGGATTGGCCGGGATATTTTGACTGGGCGGTAAAATCTTTTAATTTAGCGGTTAATGTTTCTCCGGATATACAGGTGCATACCCATATGTGTTATTCGGAGTTTGGGGAGATAATAGAACATATTAACCGTATGGATTTTGATGTAATATCAATCGAGGCGTCAAGAAGCCGGGCTGATATTTTAGAGAGTTTTACCCGGATAGATTTTAATAAGCAGATAGGGTTGGGAGTATGGGATATACATTCTCCGGCTGTTCCTTCCAGGGAAGATATAGAGAGTGTGGTAGAAAAAGCCCTGAAAATATTCTCTCCGGAGAATTTCTGGATAAATCCCGACTGCGGCCTGAAAACCCGGAAATGGGACGAGGTTATCCCTTCATTGAAGAATATGGTTTCTTCCGCGGAGGATATCCGCGAGAAATACCAAAAGGAAAAATAACTCTATGAAAATATCTGTTGAGCTGGTCCTAAGGGATAAAGAATTATTTCTCAGGGAAGCTGAAGAGGTTAAGAAAAACTTTCCTTTAATTGAGGCCGTAAATATACCGGATTTGACCCGTTACCCTCTCAGGAGCTGGGAGGGATGCAGTATAGCCAAACCCTTTTTTAAACATGTTATCCCTCATATTCGGGCAAGAGATATTGATAAAGACGCCCCCTTTATTTTTAAAGATAGGCTTGATGAAGACGGAGTCGGGGAAGTTTTAGTTATTGCCGGCGACCGGCCGGAAGATTCTCCAGCCACAGTTAGGGACAGGGTTTCTTTAGATATAATTTCTAAGTTTAAGAGAGATATGCCAGAGGTTAAAATTTATGCCGGTATTGACCCTTACCGGGGGAGTTTTAATGAGGAAGCTGAATATATCAAGATGAAACTTGATTCAGGTGTCAGCGGTTTTTTTACTCAGCCTTTTTTTGATTTAAGAAAAGTTGAATCTTTTGTCCCTCTGGTTAAAGGAGTAGAAGTTTTTTGGGGTGTTACTCCGGTACTGAACAAAAAGATGAAGGATTATTGGGGAAAAGTGAATAAAGTATCTTTTCCTGAAGATTTTGAAACAAGTTTAAACTGGAACAGGAATTTCGCAGGGAAAATGCTGAGTTTTGCCAGCAGTAATAACTTCAGCGTATATTTTATGCCGATAAAGATTGATGTGGTTAAGTATCTTGGCGGAATAGTGTAGCTGGGAAAAATGTCTCATGTAGCCATGTTACATACGCGCATATTTTAAGTAGAAAGTGGGTTTGGCAGAATGTTTAGGCGTTCTTTGTTTTTATAAGTTGTATGTTTTTTAAGGAAGAGGTATTAAAATATGATTATATTGACCGGAGGAGCGGGGTTTATCGGGAGTTGTTTTCTTGGGAAGCTTAATTCTCAGGGAATAACTGATATAATTGTAGTTGATGATTTAAACAGCCCGGATAAGAAAAAGAATTTAGAAGATAAGAAGTTTGAGGATTATATCGATAAGGATGAGTTTATTAAAAAGATAAAAGAGAATAAAATTCCTTCTGTTGAGCAGGTTGTGCATATGGGAGCCTGCAGTTCAACTACATTCTCTAACCGCAGATACTACCTTGAAAATAATTATGAGTATTCTCAAACTCTCGCGGAATGGTCAGTTGGTAAAAGGGCAAAATTTTTATACGCGTCATCGGCTGCTACCTATGGGGCGGGAGAGTTCGGGTATGATGACAGCGATGAGACTACCTTTAAGCTGAAACCTTTAAACTTCTATGGAGAATCAAAACAGCTTTTTGATTTGTGGGTTTTAAAGAAAGGTTATGGAGATAAATTTACCGGCCTTAAATTCTTTAATGTTTTCGGCCCTAATGAATACCATAAAGGGGAAATGAGAAGCGTTATCTGTAAAAAGTTTCAGGAAGTAAAGGATGAGGGGTTGATCCGGCTGTTTAAGTCTTATCTCAACGAGTATAAAGATGGAGAACAGAGGAGGGACTTTATTTACATAAAAGATGCTTTAGAAGTTATATATTTCTTTTTTGTTAATCCCGGTAAGGCCGGGATATTTAACCTGGGCACAGGCATTAGCCGGACATGGAACGATATAGCGAAAGCTATGTTTTTTGCTGTGGGTAAAGAGTTAAAGATTGAGTATATTGATATGCCGGAGTATTTAAAGGATAAATACCAGTATTTTACCGAAGCTAAGATGGATAAGCTCCGCGACGCGGGGTATAATACGCGGTTTAGGGAATTGGAAGATTCAGTGAAAGATTACACAGGGTATCTTGAAGAGGGTAAGAGGCTGTAGGGCCTTTTGTTTAAAGCGGAAGATTGTGGGGAAGAGAATCGTAATTTCTATCGGGATAATTGAGATTTTGATAGGGGCAGGGACTTTGGCAGGTATGCTGTCTTGTTTTGTTTTATCATGTTTTAACAAGCCGTCTGAAGTATTGGTTTTTGTTTCTGTTTCGAGTACTCTTTCTGTGTTTATAGGGATAGGTCTGATTAGAAGAAAAGAATTCTACCGGAAAATCCTGGTTCTGTTTTCGGGATATATAGTCCTGACTAAGATTTTGATTTTTATGCATCTTTTGAAATTTACCGGAGAGATAGTTGCTTTTATTCCGTCTCTGGTAAAAGATATAACTTCAGTCTTGTACCATGCTTTGATTATTTTTGTTTTTAGTTCTAAGAATGTTAGAGAAAATTTTCACGCGTGATATAGAAATTAAGTGTATTCTCTGCCGTGTTTTGGTATAATAGCGCTGTTGTAATACATCAGAGCTTGATTTCTAATCCTAATTGGAGTTGTCTTGTCAAAGACAGGGGAACTCCGGCTATAAACCATATAAGAGGTGAGATGAGATGAACGAACTTCACAAGAGGACAAAACATATTACAGATTTAGTGCTTAAGGCCGCGGAAAAAGCAAGGGCGGAGACTAATTCCGAACCCGAACCCGAACTCATCCAGCCGGTAAAGTGGCCGGTCAATTGTTTAGTCGGGCCCGGCCTTGAAGGGGCGATTGCCTGTGAGAGCAAGATAGGGTATGTAAACGGTTCTAAGGGGTGGCTTATATACCGCGGATATAACATTTTTGACCTTTGCGCTTATTCTACATTTGAAGAAGTTTCTTATCTTTTACTTTATGGAAACCTGCCTTCTTCCTCTGAACTCAAAGCATTTAAAGGTGTGCTTAAGAAGCGCAGGAATATACCAAATACTATACGCATGGTTCTGAATTTTCCTATTGAGAGAATGAGTCCTATGGCTGCTTTGAGGCTGGGTTCTCATTTTATGAGGCAGGAATTTACTTATGCTGATAAAGATAGGCGTGTTAAGAAGAGAGGTAACGTTATAGGAACCGATGAGGATTCTATTCCTATGGAAACAGCTCCCCAAGGGGAGAAACGCGCTGTTTATGAATTTAAACAAAAGAAGAAGACCGATGATATTCGGGCGGGGAAGTTAGAAGATGCTTCAGGGTATCCTTCCTGCTACCAGCTCATATCCGGCACAGCTACTCTCGCTGCAGCTATTAAGAGGTTAAGAAAGAAAAGTTTTCCTATTGACCCTGATCTTGATTTAAGCCATGCCGCGAACTTGATATATATGATGACTGGACGCAAGCCTTCTCCTGAAGAAGAGAGGATTATGGATATTTCCCTTATTCTGCATGCCGACCATGGGATAAATGCCAGTACTTTTGCTTCTTTAGTTGTAGCCTCGACATTGTCTGATATCTATTTTTCAGTAGGTTCGGGCATTGCCGCTTTGAACGGCCCTTTGCACGGAGGCGCTAACGAACAGGTTCTCCATATGTTAAGAGAGATAGGCAGTATTAAGAATGTCAAATCCTGGTACGCGAATGCCCTGAAGGAAAAGAGAAAAATCATGGGCTTTGGCCATAGAGTCTATAAAGCTTACGATCCCAGGGCCAGGGTTTTGAGGCCTTTAGCTGAATATTTAGCTAAGAATAATGAGCAGACAAAAAAATTATTCGGCATAGCTGAGAGGTTGGAAAGAGAAGTCATTTCAACCTTGGGCGCTGAAAAGAAAATATTTCCTAATGTTGATTTTTATTCCGGGATTGTTTACTCCGCTTTGAATATACCGCCTGAAATGTTTACCCCTATTTTCGCGGTAAGCAGAGTTTCAGGCTGGACAGCCAGAGTGATGGAATATCTTCAGAACAACCGGATCTTCCGCCCGAGAGCCATGTATACAGGAGAATTCAACAAAGAATACATTTTCTTAGAGAAAAGAAAAGCGGTTTCTAAATCAGGGAAAGTTCTGTAGGGACAGACCGCGGCCTGTCCGTTTATTAATAATTAAGATACCATGAGATGATTCGGCATAATGATATATTGATCTAAATCGACATTATCGTATCAGGTCTCTATATCGTTCCATTGTTTGTCGATAATTTTACCAATTTTTGATAATTTTATATTATTTTTGTATCGGATAGATCACGACCTGTCTCTACATATACGGAATCCAGATTTTCTATCATGATTTACCCTCTGTCTTCTGTTTCCCCCCTTCTATTCTCTGTCTTCTGCCGCAATGTTTTTTATCCGGTTGGTTACTTCTTTAATTGTTTCATCGGGGGTGGATGCCCCGGCAGTAATTCCCGCCTTCTTTATATTTTTAAACCACTTCTTTCTTATATCATTTGCTGATTGTATCCAATGAGTATTCTTATTTATTTTTTTGGACAGCTGATATAAACGTTTTGTGTTAGCGCTTGTTTTTGACCCTATGATAATCATAGCTTCGTTTTCTAAAGGCATCTTTTTTGTTTCTGCCTGTTTTTCTCTGGTAGGAACACATATTGTGTTGAAGAATTTCAGATTTGGGATATGTTTTTTTAATTTCTTGACTATAGACAGGGTTTTGTCGTAATCCTGGGTTGATTGGACTAAAACCGCAGTTTTTTTGGTTCTGCTTAATTTTTTTAAAGGGATATTTTTCAGCCTGTCAATTATCACAGCTTTTTGTTTAATTTGGCCGGTTATCCCTTTGACCTCTGCGTGCTTTTTGTCGCCTATGATTACAATTCCGAATCCTTTTTTTTCCAGCCCGTCCGCGAGTTTATGGATTTCTTTTACCATCGGGCAGGTTGCGTCAATGATTTTATAGCCCTTTTTTTTAGCCTGTATATATATTTCTTTTGTCTCTCCGTGAGCCCGGATGAGAAGTATTTTGCCTTTGCCTTTACCCAGTCTTTTTATTCTTTTAATTCCTGAGAGAGAAAGACTGTGTACCACCGTTTCATTGTGGACTATGTCTCCTAACATATATACCGGCTTATTTTTTCCGGCGCATTCTTTGGCAATAGCAATTGCCCTCTTTACTCCGAAACAAAATCCCGCTGATTTTGCTGTGTTTATTTTCATTGTTCTATTTGTTTTTTGGCTATAGCGCTATTATATACTTTAAGGCTGGTATATTAAAGGTAAAAATTAAAGGTAAAAATCTCCTTGCGATTTCTTTAGAAAGGATTAAAATATCCTTGTTTCTATGGCTGGATGCCCTTCTTTTTTGCCGTAAAAAATTATGATTAGAAAGCTAATGATATTTAAGACATTATTTTTAAGCCTGATATTTTTTATTATGGCTTCTTTGGGGTACGGTATGCAGTGGCAGGCGCTTCATAAAAAAGCTGATTCTTTTACTTTGGAGCAGGCGCAGGACTTTTTTAAAGAAGCTCCGGAAGCTTTAGAGGGAATGTATGTTTTAGGACTGGTATATTTAAACCTTCGTTTAGATAACGAAGCCGGCGATATCTTCGGGAGGATGTTAAAAAAAGATGGAACCCTTGTACCTGCCCGTTGGGGAGAAGCAGAGGTTTTAAGAAGGCAGCACCATTTGGATGAAAGCAAAAATAAGCTTAAAGATATAATCAAAAACAATCCAGATTTCTCTCCGGCATATAACAGTTTAGCCTCTATTTATTATTTTGAAGGGAAGTTTAAAAAAGTCATTGCTTTGTCGGCTAAGGTAATTAAGCAGGGGAAGGAAAAAGCCGGCGGTGCTGATTTGGTGAGAGCGCATTGCCTATATGCCCGTGCGAAAGTTATAATGGCTCATTTTGGCGGGCCGTTAGCTAAGATTATCAGCGGGTCCGCCGTTATGCGCCATTTAGAAATAGCCCGGAAAATTCAGCCGGATTCAGCTTATGTTTATTTCGTAATGGGGAATTATTATTTGCTGTCTCCTGTGCTGTTCGGCAGGAATTTAAGAAAAGCAGAACAGTATTTCCTGAAAACGGTTAAAAAAGACCCCTTGTTCACTGATGCTTATGTTCGTTTAGGCCAGGTTTACAAACTTGAAGGAGACAGGAAGAAATACGATTCTTATATTATGAAAGCGTTTGAGGTTGATTCCCAGAATCAGCTTGCTATAGATGTAAGAAGCGAGGCTTGCCGTTTGGCCTGTTTTAAATAATCCATTCAAACTTTCAATATCTTTCTAAGAAACTCTTTCAGGCTGACTTTGTATTTATCTTTCATCTCTAAAGATGAGAGAATAGATTCCGCTTTTTTACAGAGGAGTTTAATCTCTTTTAGAGAATAGTCTAAAGCCCCTGATTTTCTTATTATTTCTTGAACTTTTTCTAAATCTTGGCGCCTTGCCCTTTTTTTGAAAAATATTTTCTTTATTGATAACCGGTTTTTATTCCCTTTGTTATCACAGGTATGCCAGATAAGCAGAGTCCTTTTTGCCTGCTGTATGTCTGCCAGGGCTGATTTTCCGGTTTCTTTTTCTCTGCTAAAAATCCCTATAATATCATCTTTTATCTGGAATGCCCTGCCTAAGGATATCCCGAACCGATAGAGCTTTCTAATTTCTTTCTCCTTGGCTCCGGCTAAGACAGCCCCGCATGTCAGGGGGGAAGAAAAAGTATACCGCGCGGTTTTATAATCGTAGATAGAATAAATATCTTTTTTTGACAGCTTGTTTAGTGGCTCTATGCTTTTTTCCAGTTCAATAAACTCGCCTGTTGCCGTGTAGACGGCAGTATTGACGAATATGTTTAATGCTTTTTCTTTTCTTGAAGGGTTTTCTTTAATCGACATAAAGGCTTTTACGGCCGAGGCGTATAACACATCTCCGGTTATTATAGCTAAATCTTCGCCTTTGAATTTCCGGCTGGGGAATTTGGACAGGTGACTGTTTAACAAAGTGTGCACTGAAGGTTTACCCCTGCGCAGTTCGGACTTGTCAATAATGTCATCGTGTATAAGAAAAAAGTCATGGAGGAGTTCAAAAGATACAGCGGCGGTATAAAGGTTACGGGCTTCTTTTTTAGAAAATCCCAGATACCCGATTATAAAGAGAATAGGCCTAATACGTTTGCCTTTTCTCAGGACAAAGTCTTTTAAGCAGGAGGCTAAAAGAGGAGAGTTTTTCTTTAGAGAATAGGCGCGGATTTCTTCATTAATGAATTTGGATAAATGCTGTTCTATTTTTTTTGGGATTGAGGGAATTGTCAGGGTTGATTTTAAATTGGGGAATTTAGCTTTATTTTTATCTTCTATTGACATTTAGCTTATGATAACATAAATAAAGAGTATGGGCAAATAAAAGTTGATAAAGATAAAGGAACTTTTTTGTAGAATTTTCTGTCTAAGATAGTGAGGATGAGATATGCAGAAAGTGCCCAATGATGTTGTTATTAAAGCCCAAGAAGGGAATATGGAGTCTTTTGAGCAAATTTACAGGGTTACTTCAGGTTTTGTTTACAGCACTATTTTTAGGATAATTCATAATCGCCAGGAGTCAGAAGATGTCTTACAGGAAGTTTTCTTGAAGGTGTACAGGTCTCTCAGCCGGTTTAGATTAGAATCGAGCTTTACAACCTGGGTATACAGAATAGCCGTAAATACGGCTTTGACCTTCTGCCGGAAGAGAAAGACCGGCATTAAAAAAATGCAGAATTATAAGAGTAATGCTGGACTGAATATTGACAGGCCTGGCAACGAATTTTCTTTAGATAAAGAGGCAAAGAGGGACTTGATAAATAGCTTGCTGTCTAATCTTTCTTCTTCACAGAGGGCCTGTATTGTTTTGCGTGAGATTAGGGGGTTAAGTTATAAAGAAATAGCGGATGTAATGAGAACAAGCATTAATACTGTCCGCTCGCGTTTGAAACGCGCGCGGGAAAAACTGATGTCTGTTTAAAAAGGAGATGTTGATATGAAGTGCCGAAAAGTGCGCGATTTTCTTCTTACTGATTATCTTGACGGGGATCTGCCTGAAGGGTTAAAGAAAGAAGTGGATGTCCATTTGAGCAAGTGCTCTTTATGCCGGGAATTTCAGGATAAGGTAGTTAAAAAAACATCTTTACCTTTTAGAGATTTAGAGGAATTAAATCCGGAAGGGTATATCTTAGAAGAGATAAAGGAAAAGATAACAGATATTGATAATGACAAGTATTCTCTTTGGACAAGATTTAAGGGAACAATCTTTCAGGGGTTTAGGCTAAGGAAGCCTTCGTTGGCCTTAGTTTTATCAATTACAGTAATAGCAATTTCGGTTGTGTTTACAAAACTTTCTCTGGACAGCCGGCAGTCCAAAGTCAATAGTTATATAAGCGAGCAGTTAGATTCCATCGCTTATTTAATTTCGTCCGGAGATAACAGCGGGGAAGAAGATTCTTTCGGCTTTGGTACGGCTGTTGAAGATTATTTTATGTAAGCCCTGTTAGAGAAATTTGCCCTTTTGTTCCATTAGAAGTAAATTTCTAACAGGATGAACTCTTTCTAACGGGGTAAAAGGGAACTTTCAAGAGATGTTATGCGTCTAAGTTAGCAGAGAGAGGAGGTGATTGTATGTATAGAAAAGTTGGACAGACAATAGTTTTGGGCATTGTTTTAGCTGTGGCGTTCGCGTTCAATGCCTACGGCCGGCCGGGTAGGCAGGATAGCTTTGGGTTTAGAGGAGAGAAAAAGAGGCCTGAAGTTGAAAACTTTATCAAAGAATTGGGGCTTACTCCTGAACAGCAGGACAAAATAAAAGCAGAGAGAGAAAAATTCCACCAGGAACAGAGGGCGTTAAGGGAAGATATCAGTTCTAAACGGAAAGAGTTAGCTAAAGAGATTGAAAGGACAGACTTAGATAAAGCTAAGATAAGCAGTTTAGTTTCTGGCCTTAAACAGTTAGAAGGTAAGTCAATTGAACAGAGAGTTGGACGTATACTTTCTATAAGGGAATATCTTACCCCCGAGCAATTTAAGAAGTTTCAGGAGAAGGTTAAAGAACATAAGAATAGGCGGGAAGAAAAAATGAAGAGTTTTAAAAAGAGGTTGAAAGATAGGATAAGAGGATATGGCAGGGATAGAGCGGAATAGTTTGCGCTTTCATCTCTCTTCTTATCCACACATAAACACGCTATAGCGTGTTTATGTGTGGATTTGGCCGCTGGCACTGTTATATATACCAGTGCCATTATGCAACAGTTATATTGTTGAACCCATCCTTTTTTAGATAAGTGATTCCAAAACCAATGCTGTTTCCGGTTAAGTAATCAAAAAAATAATTTACTAACGGGGTTTACTTTAATGCCGATATATCGTAATATATATGTGATCAATCCTGCAATTTATTTTTAGGGAGGTATTTATGGGGAATTCAGAAAGAAAGGACGGAAGAGGAGATAAAAGAGTTAAAAGAGGAGATAGAGGAATTTAAGAAAGAAAAGGAGAAAGTAAAGTCCATTGTGGGCAAAATAGGAGGGGTTTATTCTTTTAACAGTATGCTCTCTAATATGATTTTTGTCAGTTTAGTGGTTATTTCTCTTGTTATCTTTCTAATATCCCAGGGAACTTTAAGGCTGGCGATGCTGGAAATAGCTACGGCTATTATCTCTCTTAAGCTTCTCTACATTGTTCATAACCAGAGTAAAGAAAACCATTTTTAGCTCCGGGCCCTTTCTTCCTTAGAATGGCGCGTAAACGAAATGGTTAAACTGTTAAAGAAAAACAATCAAGGCAGATGATAACGTCTTCTGAAAAGAATAGGCTTGTATTTAATGGCAGAAGTGGTATATTCAAATAGGCATTAATATAATTACAGGTTGATACTGTCAGAAGTTTTATAAAAAATGCAGGCAGAGAGGAGGAAATCCTAATTACTAAATCCTAAATACTAAACAATATCAAATGACCAAAATACAAAATCCAAAACCCAAAATCAAAATAAAGTTTAGAACATTTGAAATTTGAATTTTCCGCCTGAGGCGGATCAGCCTATGGCTGAAGAGGTTTAGAAAACAAAGATAACTTCGACAATACGTACAGGTTAAAAGGGAGGGGTTATGTTTTACTTAAGTTATTTGACCGTTATAGGGTTAATCGGCCTTCTGTTTGCGTGGTGGACATATTTTATCGTTAAGAGGAAATACGAAGGCACTGACAAGATGAGATCAATAGCTGATGAGATTCATCTTGGAGCTATGGTCTTTCTAAAGAGCGAATATAAAGTTATCCTTATCTTTGTGGCAGTTATATTTCTTGTTTTATATAAATTTTTGAGTTTGGGAACGGCTTTAGCTTATTTAGGAGGGGCGGTTTGTTCTATGCTTGCGGGGATATTCGGGATGCAGGCAGCTACCCGTTCCAGCGGAAGGACTTGTAACGGAGCTGTTAAAGGAGGGGTTTCTGAGGCTTTAGATATTGCTTTCAAAGGCGGTTCGGTTATGGGAATATCCGTAGCCAGTTTGGGGCTTATGGGGTTGGGTATAGTCTTTATTTTTGCTAAAGAACCCTTTATTATTAACGGCTTTGCTATGGGGGCGAGTTCTGTGGCTTTGTTTGCCCGTGTGGGAGGAGGCATTTATACTAAAAGCGCTGATGTCGGCGCTGATTTGGTGGGTAAAGTAGAGGAGCATATCCCCGAAGACGACCCCCGCAATCCCGGAGTTATTGCTGATAATGTCGGAGACTGCGTAGGGGATACTGCCGGTATGGGCGCTGACCTTTTTGAATCTTATGTGGGGTCGGTTGTGGCTACTATGGCGATAGGGGCGGCAATGCTTACTCCTTTACACTGGATGTTTTTGCCCCTATCTTTAATAGCCGGAGGGTTAGTAGCTTCTTTAATAGGCGTATCTTCTATCTCTATACTTAAGAGAATAAATCCTCAGTCGGCATTGCGGTATGCTACTTATGTCAGCGGTATTATTTTTATCGCTATGTCTTTTTTCTTAGTTAAGTTTATTGTCGGTAAAGTTGGTATCTTCTGGTCTGTTTTGTGCGGCCTTTTAGCCGGTGTCTTTATCGGATTAGAGAGTGAGTTTTTCACCAGCGGGCCTCCGGTTAAGGCAGTCGCGAAAAGCAGCCAGTCGGGAGCCGCTACTACGATAATTACAGGGTTAGCCGTTGGGTTTGAAAGTACGATTATGCCGGTTCTGACCATTGCTTTTTCTACTTATGCGGCCTATAGGTTTGGCGGCCTTTACGGGATTGCTATATCAGCGGTAGGAATGCTTTCAACTATAGGTATTGTTATGTCAACGGATTCTTACGGCCCGATCGCGGATAATGCCGGAGGGATAGCAGAAATGTCCGGCCAGTCTCCGGAAGTAAGAAAGATAACCGACCGGCTTGATGCTTTGGGAAATACTACCGCGGCTATTGGCAAGGGGTTCGCGATAGGTTCCGCGGCTTTGACCGCTTTAGCTTTATTTGCCGCCTATCAGAGTATAGCTAAGATAAAGGTTATCGATTTAACCAGTGTAAATACTATTATCGGCCTTTTAATCGGGGCTCTGATGCCTTTTGTAATTGCCGCTCTGACTTTAAAAGCTGTAGGCAGGACTGCTGACAAAATGGTTGTTGAGATAAGAAGGCAGTTTAGAGAAATTCTTGGCCTGCGTGAAGGCAATGCTAAGCCGGAAACTTCCAGGTGTATTAATATTGTAACTAAAGGGGCATTGAAAGAGATGATTTTGCCCGGGATTTTGGCTGTGATTGTTCCTTTGCTTGTTGGTTTTATCATGGGGAAGGCGGCTTTGGGAGGATTTTTGGCCGGTTCTTTAAGCTGTGGTGTCTTATTGGGGATTATGATGACCAACGGAGGGGCAACTTGGGACAACGCTAAAAAATGGATTGAAGAAGGCAATCTCGGAGGAAAAGGCACGCCTACTCATGCGGCGGCAGTTGTAGGTGATACAGTAGGCGATCCTTTTAAGGATACAACCGGCCCGTCAATGAACATATTGATAAAACTTATGGCAATCATTTCCCTGGTTTTTGCTCCTTTATTATAATTTTTATCAATGGATGATAAATGGGATGGGATAAACCGGCGGAGGCATATAAGGGTTGAATTTCCTTATACACTTCATATTTTTACGCCTGATAAGGAAGCTATCTCGGCTTACATTGAAGATATCAGCGAAGTGGGGATTAAAACCTGTCTTCGAAAAAAGATAGAAGCATCTACACTTTTGGAATTGGAAATATACCTAAAGGATACTCCGGTTATCTGTCAGGGGAAAGTTGTATGGGTTAAAGAGGTTAAAAGCCAGCATTTTAAGAATGAATATTTTTTCTATGTGGGAGTAGAATTTGAAAAATTGAGCGATAAAGATAGAGATATCATAAAAAGAGCTGTTGTTTCCTTGAAGATGAAGAGGCCCTGATTGTGTGAAAGGTTGTTTTGCCTGTATTTTGCTATTCTCTAATATATCTATATCTTTTTTATTGAGACGTAAATCCAGATAAATACTTATGAAAAAGGCAGTTCTTTAAAAATAGAGGATAATTTTTTAAATCAGGTAAACGCTTTCATTTTCAAATCTCTTTATATTATTAGATTGTTTTATCCATTGCTTAAATTCCTCCTGAATCAATAATCCTTTATTGATTTTTCTCTGTTTAATAATAGTATACTTTATATAGAGGTGAGATATGGAGGGAAAGAAAGTTTGCTACTTACATAATAGCGTGGATGAAATATTTGAAGATAGATTTATTCGTGTTTTTTCAAGAATAGGAGTTATAATAGCCATTTTATTTACGGCTGGTATTATAGGCTACTTTTTTTATGTTATGATTAAGACCCCTCCCCTCCCTCTCAAAATAGATATAAACAGGTCAGTAACTTTAAAACAGAATAATTTTTAGAATTTTTCATTCCATTTGGTAATATTGGAAGCTTGGATTTTTCCTTGCCAGATTTAGGAAAAGAGTATAAAATTACCCCGTTAGAAAACAAAACTTTCTAACGGGGTTTAGTTTCTATGACGCTGTTGCATAATAGCCCCAGCGCTTGATTACAATGATTACTAAAAGATTGCGACGATTGAGAAGATTTACAATTTTAATTCAATGAGACTTAGACTTTTTCGAAGAAAAAGTCTATAGTCGAATTGATCCTGAGCGACCGAAGGGAGTCAAAGGATCTATGGTTTAATTCCCCGCAGCTTGCTGCGGGGAAGATTCATTTACTGTAGTTAAGTATTAATCTCTGTCTGCTCCCGTCTGCCGGCGTGCAGGAGCAGGCAGCAATCCTTTTATACAAGGGGGGGGCTAATAATACTATGTTTTTATACGGTAAGAATTCTGTTTATGAGAGGCTTAAGACGAGGCCTGAGACTGTCCGTAAAGTTTTTCTCAAAGAAGGTTTTTCTTCTCCCGAGATAGAAGAGGAGATTTTAGCTAATAAAATTTCCTGCAGCAGGGTTTCCGATAAAAAATTAAACAGTATTAAATCTAAAAAAGACATTCAGGGCATAATTGCCGAGGTTGATAAGTTTACCTATGTTTCTTTTGACGCGTTGTTGCCCGGAAAGGAGAAAGGTAACACCCTGTTTTTTCTTGACCGGATAAATGACCCCCAGAATTTAGGGGTTATCATAAGGACTGCCGCCTGTTTCGGAGGGATAAGTATTGTTATTCCCGAATTTGAGGCTTGCGGGGTGACAGATGCCGTTCTTCATGTTGCTTCCGGAGGAGAGAATTATGTCCGGATGTCCCGGGTAAAGAATCTTACCCGCGCGATATCTGCGGCTAAAGCGGAAGGGTTCTGGATTGCCGGAGGAGTTGTTGATGATTCAGCTCAAGATATGGGAAGTTTTAAGTTTACTTTTCCTTTAGGCTTGGTTTTAGGTTCTGAAGGCAGGGGTATCCGTTATGGTATAGATAAAAACCTTGATTTTAAAGTCAGGATTCCTATGGAGGGAGCCGGACTTTCTTTGAATGTCGCGGTGTCATCAGCGGTGTTCTGTTATGAAATATCAAGACAGAGGAGTATTTTTTATGGCAAAAAGAAAGAATAAGGATGAATTCGATTCTCTGCTGAATTTTATAGCGGAAGCGGGAATGCTTAAGCGGACAGTCCGTTCCGGGTGGGCTGTTTTAGGGATAAAAGAACCTGAATCAGTTGCTGAGCACAGTTTTAGGTGCGCTGTTTTAGGGTATCTATTGGCGGGTATGGAGGGCGCGGATTCTTACCGGGTGTTGGTTATGGCTTTGTTTCATGATTTTCACGAAGCAAGAATTACTGATTTACATAAAATGGCCCAGCGCTATATAGATTTAAGAAAAATAGAAGATAAGGTTTTTCTGAAACAGGTATCATCGCTTCCTGATAAAGTAAAAGATGGCCTTTCTTCTATGCGGAAAGAGTATAATCTTCAGGAAACCAAAGAGAGTATTATTGTTAGAGACGCGGATATTCTTGAATGCCTGATTCAGGCTAAGGAGTATACTCAGCAGGGATTTTCTCAGGCTGAGAAGTTTATGAAAAAAGCCCCGAAACATTTAAAAACTGTATCTGCCCGCAAGTTGTGGAAGAGAGCAAAGAATAAAGGCTTCAACTCCTGGTGGTTTAAATTGAGCGAGTTTAAAAGGTGAGCCTATACTTCTTTAAAATATTTCTTTTTGTGATACAATAGGCAAAAATCAGGCTGTATTCAGGTTTATACGTTCCCGGCCGCAAACCTAAGCCTTTAGGTTGCGAATGAAAGATGGCCGCTCAGTATTTCGCTATAAGAAACCATGGCCTCTCATCCTGAGGATGTCGAAGGATTAGCTTACGGAGCTTCATTGCCTGTTATGGCTTTATAAAGAATAAATACTTTTTATAAAGTATTAATGAAATCCCGCTTCGCGGAAGCTGTTGGGAAGTTGTCTTCGGCACTTTCCCAAGGCTTAGCGGGATACCTGCCTGCCACTTGTCTCTCGGCGCTCTCCTCTCGGCGAAGCCGATGGGAGTTTTAGCGTAGGCAGGAATTCGGCCGGACAGCTTATGCCGTCCTTTAGGCTCCATAAATTGTGGCCTCATTTGCTAATTTGTAAATATTAAGGAAATCCCGCCTCAGAGAAGATGTTGGAAAAATCTCTTTGATATTTTCCCAACCTTCGGCGGGATAAATTCGGCCATGCAGCTTATGTCATCTTTCGGATTCCATAAGTTGTGGCCTCATTTAGGAGGGGAATGAAAGAAGAAGTTAAGAAAGTGATAGAAGAGATAAAGCCTTCTTTACAGGTTGACGGAGGCGATATCGAGCTTATTGATGTTTCTGATGAAGGTGTGGTTAAAGTGCGGTTGACCGGAGCCTGCGGGTCATGCCCGATGAGTTTGTACACGTTGAAAGTTGGCGTTGAACAGAGGCTGAAAGATAAAGTTAAGGGGATTACTTCAGTTGAACAAATTATATAGGAGTAATAATTATGGACATTAAAGTTTTTTCAACTCCAACCTGCCCTTATTGCAGTAGGGTAAAGGAATACCTTACTTCTAAAGGGGCGGATTATGAGGACATAGACCTTTCTTCTAATCAGGAAGCTGTGGGAGAAATGGTGCGTTTGTCCGGCCAGATGGGGGTTCCGGTGGTTGTCATTGGCGAAGAAGTTGTTGTGGGTTTTGATAAAGAGAGGCTTGACGAGTTAATAGACAAAAAATAACTCTTCTTTTTAGCTGTTTTGAGTTCTTGTTAAGCTAAAGACTTGACAAGAATAAGCGGATAATTATAATATACGCGCGTTAATTATTTATAGGGCAGGAAATATAAACCCCGTTAGAGAACTCTGTTCTCTAACGGTCTGCGGTGACGGTAGCTTTCTCTAACGGGGTAAACTTTTAAATTAAGGAGTGTGTTGTTATGGCAGAAGTAGATATCAAAAGCGGGGATTTTCAGAAGGAAGTTTTAGATTCCGATATTCCGGTATTGATTGATTTTTGGGCGCCCTGGTGCGGGGCTTGTAAAATGGTAGCGCCGGTAGTTTCAGAATTGGCTGAAGAGTATGAAGGAAGACTTAAAGTGTGTAAGGCTAGTGTAGAAGATGTCCAGGAATTAGCTTCACAATTCGGGATTATGAGCATACCTACTCTTATGTTATTTAAATCCGGAAAGCCCGTAGCTCAAAAAGTGGGATTTATGCCTAAAGAAGAGTTAGAGAATATAATAAAGCCGTATCTTTAATCAATGAGAATTAGACTTTTTCGGAGAAAAAGTCTATAGCTAAGTTGATCCTGAGCGGCCGAAGGGAGTCGAAGGATCTATGATAGATAAGATATTGTCAAAAGTTTTATGAAAAAATGCAGGCAGAGAGGAGGAAATCCTAATTGCTAAATCCTAAATACTAAACAATATCAAATGACCAAAATACAAAATCCCAAACCCAAAATCAAAATAAAGTTTAGAACATTTGAAATTTGAATTTTCCGCCTGAGGCGGATCAGCCTATGGTTGAAGAGGGTTAGAAAACAAAGATAACTTTGACAATACGGAATGGAGAAAAGGAGGGTGATATGGAAAAGACTTCAACCGGCTTACCGGAAAATGCGGCATCGTTATTATGTTACTTGGTAGGATGGATAACCGGCCTTATATTTGTACTTATTGAAAAGGATAATAAGGTTGTCCGTTTTCATGCCATTCAGTCTATTGTTGTTTTCGGGGCTCTTTTTGTTTTGAGCTTTGTGCTTGGTTTTATACCGGTAATAGGATGGGTTTTACTGCCTATAGTAGGGCTTGCAGGTTTGGTTCTTTGGATTGTGTTAATGCTTACTTCTTTTCAGGGCAAACAGGTGCGTATCCCTTTTGCTTCAGAGATTGCAGAGAAATATATCTGATTTAACGTTTAGGCCGGAGTATTTGCCCTGATTCAACCGGAAAGAATAAGATTTATTTCTTCTAAGAGGAATTTGAATATATGTTTAGAAAAAAGTATTTGGGAATAATAACAAAGAATGTTGTTACCGCTTCCGAAGATACCGCGGCAGGAGAGATTGCCCGGATTATGCGGGACAATGATATAGGGGTAGTGGTTATTCTCCGTGAGGAACAAGTTGTAGGCATTGTCAGTGAGCGCGATATAGCCCGCCGGGTTGTCGCTAATAATCTGCCGATAGAAGAAGTTAAAGTTAAGGATTTTATGACTAAAGAGGTTGTTTCGGTCCAGCTCAAAGACGGCCTTAACAAGCTTTATCAGAAACTTTGTGAGGTTAAATTCAGGCATCTTTTAGTGTTAGACAAAGATAAGCTTATTGGTATTACTTCACGCCGGGATCTGCTGGACGGCTTAAGCTCTATTAAAAAACACGGGTAAGATTAGAGGACAGGATCTATTTAATTCAATGAGACTTAGACTTTTTCGAAGAAAAAGTCTATAGTCGAATTGATCCTGAGCGACCGAAGGGAGTCGAAGGATCTATGGTTTAATTCCCCGCAACTTGTTGCGAGAGAATTAT
>Ga0164318_10001768_pt1 | contig 19544 bp, 20 predicted proteins | sample GuaBasSedimGuay9_FD_113734 | JGI IMG/M metagenome (GOLD analysis project Ga0164318, IMG submission 113734) | Subseafloor sediment microbial communities from Guaymas Basin, Gulf of California, Mexico - Guay9, Core 4571-4, 0-3 cm | ecosystem: Environmental > Aquatic > Marine > Hydrothermal vents... | reverse complement strand
GGTGGAACGATGGGAACTTTATACAGAATATGTTCTGAGAAGGACATAATCCATTCAATATGGTTTCTTCTGCTTTCAAAAGTGCTGCTCAGCCTTAGTACCTGAAGATTGCTGTCGTGAAGATGGTCCACAACCCGATTGAAAAAATGGGTATAGTTCTTGAGGTCGTCATTAAAATCAAGTATTCGTGGGCCATTTTTACCGGTCATTTCAAGCTGTAAGGCGAGGGTTGCTGTGTCCATACACCTATTATATGGGAAGGTTGCCCTCTAAATCAATAGATGTTTCCATTTTACAGGTGCTGTGTTAAACTATCTGCACTTGGAAACGTCTAGATGTGGAGGTCCTCATGAAAATCTACGAATCAAAAGATATCAGAAATCTTGCGCTGGCTGGCCACGGTGACACAGGCAAAACTTCCCTGACAGCGGCGATGTTGCATAATGCAGGCGTAACAAATCGCCTGACCCGTGTGGATGACGGAAACACGCTTACTGACTATGATGCAGAAGAAGTGAAGAGAAAAATTTCATTGAGTACAGGTGTTTGCCATTTTGAATTTAACAAGAAAAAAGTAAATGTGCTGGACACACCGGGCTATGGCAACTTTTTCCCTGAAGCCAGAGGATCTTTCCGTGTGTGTGACGTTATGGCATACATGATTTGTGCTGTTTCCGGTGTGGAAGTGCAGACAGAAAAGGCATGGAAAATCGGTGCTGAACTTAAGAAGCCGGGAATATTTATAATCAATAAACTGGACCGGGACCGCTCTGACTTTCAAAAATCACTGGAAGCAATTCAGAAAAAAATGGCACGGGAAGCCGTCCCTGTTGCATTGCCGGTGGGTAAGGAGGGAGATTTTACCGGAATGGTGGATCTGGTGAATAGGAAAGCCTATATCTACAAAGATGACAGCGGTAAATTTGAAATAGCTGATGTACCTGCGGATATGACAGATGCTGTTGCAACCGCCCGGGAACAATTGATGGAGATGATTGCCGAAGGCAGCGAAGAACTGATGGACAAGTATCTGGAAAACGGGGAACTTTCAGAGGACGAATTAAAGGAAGGGATGACAAGAGCGATTGCGGCACGTGAACTTTTCCCGGTTTTCCCCTGTTCTGCAACAGGAAACATCAATGTGGCGCAGGTGATGGAATTTATCACAACAGTACTTGCCGGTGCGGATACCTATTCCAACGAATGTATGGCAGGAGAAGAAAAAATAGAATTACCCGTTGATGAATCCGGAAAACCGGCTATGTTCTGTTTCAAGACCGTTTCCGACCCCCATGCCGGCCGGATTAACCTGTTCAAGGTTATGTCCGGTGTCGTAACACCCGATCTGGTCCTCTACAACCCGAGAAGCGATGCGTCAGAAAAACCCGGAGCCATGTTCCTTTTGCAGGGCAAAGATCATACCTCAGTGGATGGAGCCCATGCGGGAGACATCATCGGTGTTGCCAAGCTCAAAGAAACAATGATTAATGATACACTGACAGAAAAATCAAGCGGCTATGTTTTCCCGCCGATTAAATTTCCGGAGGCGGCTATTTCCTTTGCCATTGAACCAAAATCCAAAGGCGATGAGGAAAAAATCTCCACAGCATTGAAGCGAATTGCTGAGGAAGATCCCCTGCTCAAACTGGGCAGGGATGCCCGTACCCATCAGATTCTGATCTCCGGTTCCGGACATCTTCATGTGGAAGTCGCACTCTCCAAAATGAAAGAAAGATACAAAGTGGATGCAATTCTGCAGCCGCCTCAGGTCCCGTATCAGGAGACCATTAAGAAAAAAGTGGATGTGGAAGCAAAATACAAGAAACAGACCGGTGGAAAAGGGCAGTACGGCCACTGCAAAATCAGTATGATTCCGCTGGAGAAGGGAGAAGATTTCCAGTTTGAAGACAAGATATTCGGCGGCTCTATTCCAAAAACATATATCCCGGCAGTGGAAAAAGGGATTCAGGAAGCCAGAATGAAGGGATACCTTGCGGGATACCCGGTTGTGGACTTCAAAGTGACCCTGAATGACGGATCCTACCATGAGGTAGATTCTTCTGAAATGGCATTCAAAATAGCCGGTTCCATGGCTTTTAAGAAAGGAATGGAGCAGGCACATCCCACATTGCTGGAACCCATCATGCAGGTTGAAATTTATTCACCTGAAGAATTCATGGGAGATCTCATGGGCGATCTTAATTCCCGGCGCGGCCGGATTCAGGGCATGGAGTCAAGTGGTGACAGCCAGTTAATCAAGGCTCAGGTTCCCATGGCGGAAATGTTGACCTACGAATCCACCCTTCGCTCCATTACCGGTGGCCGGGCGTCCTTTCATATGGAATTTTCCCATTATGATGAAGTCCCTTCCAACATCAAAGAGAAAATCATCGCGGATTCCAAACGGGACGCAGGGGACGACGAAGAGTAATTCTGTTCAGTGTCCCTGGGGCACTGATAAAGGGAGGCAAAAATGAATTATCTGACCATTACATTTGTTGTGATTGCGATTCTGTATTTACTTTCCATTGAATGGAAAGAATTGGCGAAAAACCTGAAGGCTGGTGGCTGGTTCTTTGTCCTTGCATACCTTGTAATGGGTATTGCTATCTTCAAATTTTTCACAGGAGGAGCCGGACATTGAAATGCTTGGCGGCATTGCTGGTCGGAGTTGCAATTCTCCTGACGTCATGCGCTTCCAACGATACACCTGAAGCGGCTTTTTTGCTGGATGAGGCCCATCAGGCCAGCAATCGGGGGGATTATACTCAGGCAGTTAAACTGCTGGGCCAGATCATAAACCAGTATCCTGGTTCAAAGGAAGCTGGCATTGCCTCCGAGGAATATGACACCTTCAAAGACCTTTTTCGTTACGAAGTGGAAGCAAGGAAACAGGCTGAAGTTCAGGCGGTGAAAAAAGTCGGCCGTGCCGTGGAGATTTTCCATCAGAAAAAGAGACGATACCCGGAAAATCTGGATGTCCTGATACCCCATTATCTGCCAGCCAGAGTAAAAGACCCGTGGGGAAATCCGGTTTTCTATAAAAAAAGCCGGAATGGATACATGATTGCGTGTTTTGGAAAGGACGGTATTCCAGGTGGATCGGAAGAAAACCGAGATTTATTCATCCAGAACGGCCAGTTTGTTCCAAGGTTGATTCTGTCATCCAAATGAACAAATTACAGAAGAAAATTGTAGATAAAATTCAAGAACAAGGTGGCATCCCTTTCCGGGAATTCATGGAAATGTGCCTCTATGACAAAGATTTTGGTTATTACCAGACCAGGAGCACCATCGGCAGGGAGGGGGATTTTTTCACTTCCGCCCATTTGGGCAGCATCCTTGGAAGAGTACTGGGGAAACGGGTCATGGACCTTGCCTCAAATGAGGGGCCTGTCCATGTAGTCGAACTAGGTGCGGGTGAAGGGTACCTGGCACTTGATATGCTGGAATACATAGCCAGAGAAAATCTTCCACTCTATCAACGGATGCAGTACCATTTTGTAGAGCAGAACCCCTCTGTTTTCAACGGAAACCAGAAACGGCTTAACATGCATCTTGATCGAATAATATTCTACGACAGCCTTTCGGAGTTGAATTCACTGCCATCTGCCTTTATCTTTTCCAATGAATTCTTTGACGCATTTCCCGTACATCTTGTAACAAGGCGAAAAGACATTTTATCCGAAGTACATATCGGCTACAAATCGCCAAATTACACCCGGATATTCAAAAAACCCTCAGCAGAAGTCTGGCGGGAACTGGAAGAACTGGGGATTTCAGTTGGAGAAGGCTGCACCATCGAAATCAACTCCGGCATTGAAGGCATTTATCGGCAGTTGACAGAAAAAATTGAGAAATTCCACATGGTAACCATTGACTATGGGTACACCCAGGACGAACTCTACCATCCCGAGAGAAAAGATGGCACTCTGATGGGCTACCACAAACACGCCGCTTACGACAACGTTTTTCAGCTTGAGGGAGAAATGGACCTTACCTCTCACGTCAACTTTGATGCTCTGATCCACTACGGCGAAAAATTCGGAATAGACCCCAAATATTTCAAAAATCAGCGGACCTATCTCATGGACTTCGGCCTCTTTGAACTCTTTCAGGACGGAAAAGAGCCGACAACCACCGATGCCTTTCAACTGAAAACTCTCTTGCTCCCCGGTTCCATGGGGGACGTATTCAAAATACTGGTTCAGGAGAAACAATAAAATGAAAATCAAACCGGAAGATCTCGTAGAAGATGTAATTCAGCAGTACCCCGCAACCGTACGTGTATTTATGGACCATGATTTTCCCTGCCTCGTCTGTGGCGAACCGGTCTGGGGCACTGTGGCCGAAAATGCCGAACGGAACAATATTGTCGGCGAGAAATTCAACGACCTGATGAAAGCCCTCAACGAAACCGTATCCGGTTAATTGCCCTCCATCGACTCCAATTGACAGCTACAGCGGATTCGGGTAACATCTGCTTGTGTGCGCCTTTAGCTCAGGTGGATAGAGCACAGGATTCCTAATCCTGGTGTCGCAGGTTCGAGTCCTGCAAGGCGCACCATTTCTTTTGCAATCAAGGCAAAGGAGTGAAAGTGTAAATGCGTGGGCGTGGGTGTTGCGCGTGGGGGGCAGATAGAGAACGGAGTTGGCAGTTCCCTTTCTTCGCTCAACCTTGTCCGGCCTGAACCTCAACCTTTTCTTTTCGAGTAGGAGTAGAATAGTGCGAGTGAAAGTGCGAGTGAGCGAAAGAGAGGAGTTGGCTCTTCCCTGTCTTTTTGTCACTCATCACTCCTTCAGAGTGGGCGTGGGCGGCAGGAGAAGAAGTAGGGGTAGGAGTAGGAGTAAGAAAAATCAGGGAGTTTGACCAGTCCCTGCTTTCTCCCCTCTGGACTCAACCTTGCCTTCTGCTTAACCTCAACCTCTTCCCTTCGAGTAGGGGGAAGAAAAATCAGGGAGTTAGCCATTCCGTGCTTTTTGATTTTCCCTGATGTGTCTCATCTTTTGTCACTCATCACCCATCACTCATCTGGCGAGTAGGGGTAGGGAAAATCAGGGAATCGCTTCTTCCCTGTCTTTTGATTTACCCATTCACCACCCACGCGGCCCGTAGGGCTGACTGTTTCAATTCTTTCTGTCGTTGACGCCAATCTGGGAGATAACTGTCCATGAGCGTTTTGAACCGGGCATTGTGGGAAGGTTCCAGCAAATGCGTCAATTCATGCACAATAATGAATTCAAGAAATTGCACCGGAAATTTTACGAGTTCCAGGTTGATCCAGATGCGCTTTACCCTGATATTACATGTGCCCCATCTGGTTTTCATCCGCTTGATGCGCCACTCATTCAGCCGAACCCCCATAATCCTTTGCCATTTGTTCATCAAAGGGGGAATAGCTGATTTCAGTTCCTGGCGATACCAGTCATTCAGTACATTGAGGCGTGTGTCTGGATTGCTGCCCGGCTTCACACAAAGGTCAATACGGCCCGGTTCCCTCAGCTTTGCACAGGGCCGGCCATTTTGTTCAACAACATTCAGCTCATACTCCCGGCCCTGAAACCGGACTTTTTCCCCACTAACATATTCAAGGTGTTTACTCTTTGGCACTGTGGCAAAACGAAGCCTCTGCTTCCTTATCCAATCCATTCTTGACAAAACGGCACATCGTACTGCTTCATCATCCATCTCCAATGGTACAGAAAGCTGAACACGGCCCTCTGGCGGCCGAATTTTTATGCGCAGGTATTTAACCGGCTTACGCACCACCTGCAGGGTAATGTCCGCTACAGCCATGGGGTATATTGAGTAGGCCATTGGCTTCAATGCTCCTTGTCGTTATCCGAATCATTGTACGACATTGTGCTGGGATTGGGAGGCATATTTGGCGAAGTGATGAGTAAATCAAAAGACAGCTTGACCCCCTTCTTTCGCGCACTCGCACTTTCACTTTCACTATTCTTACTCCTACCCCTACCCCTACTCCTACTTCTTACTCTGCCGTCCACGCACACGCGGAACGCCCACTCTCACTCACTCGCACTCGCACTTCCCCTGTCAGGCCTCAACCTTGCCTTCTACTTAACCTTATCCCCATTTTCTACCGTCTGCCGGATGGTGTTTTCTACTTTGGCGGCGATGGTGGCGGGGTCGAGACCCTGTGTGGGGATGGGCGGTAGTATGGTGATGGTGACGGGGACCCGACGGGGTATTTTCTTCCCGGCTTTTGCGGATTCAAAGGCACCCTGAATTACCACGGGTATTACCGGGCAACCGGTAGCAGCGGCGATGATGGCAAAGGTTTTTTTGAATTCACCGGGGGTTCCTGTCCGGGTTCGGGTGCCTTCCGGAAAGATTGCCAGGTGGCGGCCCTGTTTCAGGATTCCAGCCATTGTGGGAATGGCCTGCCGCAATCGCATGTTCTGGCTGATGAGCATAACCTGGCAGACTTTTGCAAACCATCGGCGGAACCGGGAGTTGAAGTACTTGTCTTTGGCGATGAACCAGATGTTTCGCCTGATTCTGGAGGGGAATGCGGAGGAAACAAGTGCTGGGTCCAGGTAGCTCTGGTGGTTCATGGCAAAGAGAACGGGGGTCTTGTCAGCGGGCAGATGCCACTTGCCGGTTACCCGAAGGTGGAAGTAGAATCGCACAAGCGGTACCAGGAATATGAGTCCTGCCCTGAGAAGAAGGGATCGTCCGGCTGTAAAGCCATTGGAGGACTGGTCCAGGAGTTTTTCCCACATCTGATTGGCGGTTTACACGGTTTTCCCGAGGAATTGCGCAAGATGGGACACCCGCTCAGTCCATATACGGAAGTTTTCCATGGACAGGGACTGGTCTCCGTCGGAAAGCGCGGTTTCGGGTGAAGGATGAATTTCAACCATAACACCATCTGCACCTGCCGCCGCCGCAGCCAGCGAGAGGGGTAATACGGCATCCGAACGGCCGGATCCGTGGCTGGGGTCCACGATGACGGGGAAGGGAGTCCGCTCTTTCAGGAGAGCAACGGCGTTTAAGTCCAGGATGTTGCGAAACTCTGGATCGAATGAACGAATTCCCCGTTCGCACAGGATGAGTTGCTCATTTCCGCCACTGGCGACGTATTCCGCCGCGTAGAGGAATTCCTTTGTAGTGGCGGCCATACCCCGTTTCAGGAGGATGGGTTTCGATTGCTGTCCCACTTCTTTCAGTAGTTCGTAGGCGGCCATGTTACGGGAGCCGATCTGCAATGCGTCGGCGTAGCGGGAGACCAGTTCCAGATGCTTCAGGTCGGTAACTTCAGTTACCAGTGGAATGTTCAGTATGTCGGCCGTTTGACGAAGGAGTTCAAGGCCATCTTTTCCCAGGCCCTGGAAAGAGTAGGGCGAGGTGCGGGGTTTAAACGCGCCACCCCGCAGGAGCTTTACCGGGCTGTCTTTTAGCATGGCTGAGATACCGGCCATCTGTTTGCTGTTTTCTGCTGCGCAGGGGCCGGCAGCAAGGAGAAAATGCTCTCGTCCCACCTTGGTTTTACCGATGGTAACGACGATGTTTTCTTGTTTCCAGTTCCTTGTATATTGAAGATTTTCCACTTAATCCCTCTTTCACCTGCCATTCTATGCGAATTTTCGTTCAAGTCCAATACAAAATGTTATTGGCGGATTGTTGAGACGATTCGTTTCAACGGAGAAACCGGGGTTTCAGACAATTGAAATGCCCCTTGAATCATTTTTACGATTTCATCGGGGGTTCGGCGGGGGGTGCTGAAATGAAGGGTTGCGACTGTTTCCCCGGCGACAATCCGGTCTCCCCGTTTCACATGAAGTTCAATTCCTGCCCCATAGTCCAGTGTGTCTTCTTTTGCAAGACGGCCCGCCCCGGCGTAAACCGCAGCTTCCCCTATGGCTCTGGCATGGATTCCGGAAATGGTTCCACTCTGGTCCAGCTGAATATCCATTCGGGAAGTGGCCTGGGGGAAGCGGCTGTAGTCGTCAATTACGGTACCATCTCCACCGTTGTAAGTCACCCATTCCCGGAATTTTACCAGTGCCCGGCCATCTTTCAGCACTTCTTTTGCCATGGCTTTGACGTTTCCGGTTTCCCCGGAAAGCCGTAGCATCTCGCTGACAATTGCGATGCTGATTTCCACGAGGTCGTCCACCTGCTTCCCCTTCAGTACCTCAATTACTTCTATCATTTCCAGTGCGTTGCCCACTTTGTAGCCCAGGGGGTCGTCCATGTTGTCGATGAGGGCGGAAACCCGAATGTTTCGGATGGGGGCCATGGAGATGAGCCAGGATGCCAGTTCCTTTGCGTCTTTTTCTGTCTGCATGAAGGCGCCGTTTCCGAATTTAACGTCCAGCACCAGCCCGTCGGCGCCACAGGCCAGCTTCTTGCTCATGATGCTGCCGGTGATGAGGGGAATGGAGTCCACGGTGGCGGTGACATCCCTGAGGGCGTAAAGGCGTTTGTCCGCAGGGGCAATGGTCTCCGTCTGCATGGAGTTGGCGATTCCGATGTCGTTGAGGGATTGAACAAAGGCATCGGTGTTAAGCGTGGTACGAAACCCTTTGATGGAATCCAATTTATCAATGGTACCACCGGTGTGGCCCAGCCCTTTCCCGGAGTACATGGGTACTTTCAAGCCCAGTGCCGCTGCCATGGGGGCGATGATCATGGTAATTTTGTCACCAACACCGCCGGTACTGTGTTTGTCGCAGGTAAAGCCGTTCACCCCGGACAGGTCCACTACTTCACCGGAGTACATCATGGCCTCAGTGAGCCAGCGGGTTTCATCGCTGTTCATTCCCCGGATGTAGGTGGCCATCAGGAAGGCCGCTGCCTGGTAGTCCGGCAGGGTACCGTCACCGATTCCACCGATGAAAAAATTTATTTCTTTCCGGGTGAGGGGTTCTCCGTCCCGTTTTTTTTGAATAATACTGACAGGGTCCATCAGCTCAGCTCTCCGAGAAAGGAGTTTCCCGGCAAAACATGGGCAATGCCGAAGTTTTCCAGTACGGTTGCAGCGATGTCGGTGAAACAGCTTCTCTCCGGTAGAATGCCTTTCGATTTCAGTCCGGGGCTGTAGATCAGAAGCGGTACCCGTTCCCGGGTGTGATCAGTGCCGTGATAGGATGGGTCGCAGCCGTGGTCAGCAGTGAGCATCAGCAGGTCGTTCTCCCGGAGATATCGGTTCATAAACTTTTCCAGTTCTTTGTCAAATGCCTCCAGTGCGTCTCCATAGCCCTGAACATTTCGCCGGTGGCCGTAGAGCATGTCAAAGTCCACCAGATTGGCGAAGATAAAGCCAGTGTCCAGTTCTCCCTCCATCAGCTTCAGGGTGTCCCGGCATGATTCCGCGTTATTGTGAGAATGGATGGAGTGGGTGATGCCCCGCTTTGCAAACATATCCTCGATTTTGCCGATGGCACCAACCTTGATGCCCGCACCCTTCAAGAGGTCCAATGCCGTGGGGAAAGGGGGTTCCAGCGCGAAATCCCGACGGTTTTCAGTGCGGACATAGCCGGTTTCCCTCTTTACAAAGGGCCGGGCGATAATTCTTGCAACCGCATGATCCCCAACCATGATTTCATTCCTTGTGATTTCGCAGATTCGATACAGTTCTTCCAGCGGAATAACATCTTCATCCGCCGCAATCTGGAAAACAGAGTCGCCAGATGTGTACACAATGGGCTTTTTGGTGCGGACGTGCTCATCTCCAAGCTCTTGAATGATAACAGTCCCCGAGGCTGGTTTGTTTCCCAGGTAGCCGTAGCCGGTTTTTTCGGTAAAAACTGTCATGATTTCTTCAGGAAAGCCATCGGGGTATTCCGGGAAGGCCTGCCGGTTGATAATGCCCATGAATTCCCAGTGGCCGGTGATTGTGTCTTTCCCCGGTGAGCATTCTCTCATGGTGGCGGCATAGGCGCCGTTTATCTGTTTTTTGGCTACTGTTTTAAAGGGGCGGAGCATTCCAAGCCCCAGTTTTTCCATGTTGGGTACAGTGAGCCCTCTGATTTCGTCAATATGCCCCAACGTGTCCGCTCCGGTGTCTCCGAAACTGGCGGCGTCAGGCATTTCGCCGATGCCGACGCTGTCCAGAATCATCAGGATAATGCGGTTGAACTTCATTTGATGCCTCCTTTCCCAAGGACTGTTGTGCTGTTGCTGTGATCGTCAAATGCGCGAATGATCACGTCTTTCAATCCCGCAATGTTTGCGTGATAGGTTTCTGTTCTGCTGTCTGAGATGCCGTCGTCCGGCCAGACTTCCTGCCAGGTTTCTCCGCCGTCAGTTGAGATTTCCACTTTTGCCACAACAGACAGGCTGTCCCGAACAGAAAATGTAAGTTTCCCGCCGACGTTTGCCTGGACTGATATCGTTGGTGAGGAGTTGTCCACCTGGAACCATCTTCCATTGCCGGAGGCAGTGCCGGCATCGGGATAGTTTTCTTTTGAATCTGAAACGCTTACCCGGAAGCGGTACCGGCCTTCCGGTAAGCGGTGGGTGTCCACAGAATAGAGGGGAATCTCACTGTCCTGTTCCAGTTTCAGTATTCGTCCGTTTGCGGATTCCAGGGAAAATGAATAGCGTAATTTGTCTTTATTCGGGTCAGTTGCCTTGGCAAGAACAGTCCGCATGCCCGGGCGAAATCCCACTTTCATGCCTGCAGGGGGGACCAGTTTTCCCATTGCGGTTTTCACTTCCGAGGGGATAAATATCTTTGGTTGGCTTATCGCTGACTTTGCCGCAAAGATACCCGCCGGTAAGGTGGAAACTGCTGTCAGATTCGGGGCAAGGTTGGTTTCCCGGTAGTAGAAACGAACACCGACCAGTGTGGCTGTGATATTCGGGTCCTGGCTGATTAAGCGTGCCTGCCATTGAATCCGGGTTGTTGCCGGTAATTGAGGTGCCTGCCCATTCAATAGTTTCTGCCAGCGGCTCCACGTGGCATCGGGGCTTGCCGAGTTCCCTGCACGAACCTGGAATTCCACCCGTGAGCCCCGTGGCGCGGTTTTATCAAAATAAAAGGCGCCCCAGTGGGCGGGATTCCCGGCATCAAAAGGGACAGCTGTGTAGGTTCCGGAAAGAGCGAAATCCTTTTCAATCCGGTAGATTTTTCCCGGATTGGCAGTTGCAAACAGCATGGCACCATTTTGCTGAACAAAGCGAACAATCTGTCCACAATCCACTTCTCCTGATACTGTGAACTCATGGGGCTGTCCGGCATTGACTGTAAGCAATTTCCCGCTATGGCCGGTACCGACGAGAATTTTTTTACCCTGTCTGGCGAGTGAAAATGGAGCCATGGTAGAGAATTGTACCCGGGTTTCCGGTACATTTTCGCTATCAACGGTTACGATTCCGCCTCTCAAGGGTGGGGCGCTTTTTACTTCCTGTGCCGGTTTTATTTTTGGGGGGGCCTGTTCTCTGGTCTTGCCATTGAAACAGGCTGCAAACAGCTTGCCGTTTTCTTCCACAATGTCCTTGATTTCGGTAAAAGGAGTATCAGTCAGGAGGAATGGCTTTCTGTCCGGATGAATCTCCAGTAGGTAGCCCGAGGGGGAGGTCCCGGCAACAATGCGGCTGTCTGTAACGAGAAGGGACTCCACGTGGGTGTCCAGGCCTTTTGCAAGAGTGGTGATTAGAAAATTTCGATCCAGTTTCAGTACGCTGCCTGGCAAACCCGTTGCTATATACAGATATCCGGCGTGGCTTATCATTCGCCAGATGTATTTCGCCTTTTTAAGATCCAGTTTTTCAGTGGTTTTCCCGCTCTCCGGGTCTATTTCGTAGATTTTGCCCGATGGGCTCAACCCGGCAAACAATTTCCCCCGATAGAGGCAGATAGCATATACGGTTCCCTCTTCAAAATGAGCGAGGAGTTTGGCTTCTCCCATGTCCTGCCTGTAGCGGTAGATTTTTCCTTTCTCCCCGGCTGCCACAAAGAGGTTTTGTCCGTCGGAGCAAATGTCCCAGATATAGGTTTCATTCATTGCGACTACTTTTTTCAGCTGATGGGACATGATAATTTCGCCCCGACTGTTTAATGCGACGCCGTTCAATTCCCCTTTCTTAAAGGAAGGAAAACCATGGACTATTTTTACCCGTACCGGGGCAGCAATCACGGAGAAAGATATCAACAGCATGAAAAGTGCTTTCAATTTAGCCCTCCACTATAATGCCGGCAAGTTCCAGCCGGTAAAGATTAAACCGACGGTCCGCATTTCTGGATTCGCAGAACGCCACCAGAAAATCGCCGTCAAAAAATTTCGGAGCAATAATACGTTCTTCCATTTCATTGCTTCCCTTCTGTTTATACAACACTTTTACCCGATAATGTCTTGCAATCGCAAGCTGAAGGATTTCCATTCTGTCTTCAAGTGGGATTGTCCCCTTTTTTTCAATGGTAAGGGAGTGTGTTTTCTTGATCGGCTGGTGCAGTTCAGGGGCATTCGGATTCGAACCGGCTTCTGGAGAAACCTGGAGTTTATCGAAGAGGGCCATTAATTTGGGGTGATCGCTGTTGTCTTCTTCAGCGGTAGCCGCCGCCAATTTTCTGAGAAAGGCGGTTACTTCATCCATGTCTGCGCGGTGGAGTGGAATAAAATCTTTGCTGATGTCCAGTTCGGGAATCAAGCCCTTTTCCACCAGCAGTCGTTTCAGTTCTCTGGGTTTCTTGGCGCCATGGAGGGCGATAAGCCTGTCTTCTTCATAGAAGATGTATCGGGAAATCTCGTCCAGAGCGGCAATTCGCTCTTTCAGATTATTTGTTTGGCAGATAAGGATAGGGAACCCGGACAGGATTTTCACTTCTCCGAATCGTTCGAATGTGTCCCGAATCATGAGTTTGAGATCCGGAGGACACTGGGCGGAATGTTCCTCAATAAAGGAGACCAGGTCTTTTTCTCCCAAATTCTGTTTCCGGGTCTGGATCAGGGAACAGGAGTTAAATACGAAGTGGAAAACCTGGTCAAATGATTCAAGCAGGGTTACCCGTGCAAGGGTGTTCAGCACTTCATCTGAAATATTTTGTTCTGCAAGAATGCGAAATCCCGGTAATACGAAAAAATCTTCCCGTTCAGCTGCTGAAAAAGTGACTTTTCTGGAATCCATAAATTGAATGGAGATATCGGTGAACACAAAACGTTCCGGGCCAATGGCCTTAATGAAATCACAAAGCTGCAGTAGTTCCCAGCGGGTGTTGTCCAGTGCAAAACGGGATTTTTCCATCACTGCGCATTTGCCGGTTGTTTTGCCTGCGGCCATCAGTTCTGAAAACAGGCCATCCGGGAGGTTGGCCGCCATATACTTAAAAAGATTTGTATAAAAGAAATCGCGGCTGGGAAGTTTTTCAGGGAGCATAATCCGTTCTTCTCCATTTCCCGGAAGCAGGGTGCCGGATGCCATCATAAAATCATAAAGAAGCGAGAACGCTTTTCTTGAAATCGTTCGGTTCAACTTTTCAGAAACGTATTCCACCATCCGTTTACCCGGTGTCATGTCATGAAGGCAGCGGGTTTTCTTCATCAGGATGCCGTTAGCTACTGTAATGTAGATGGCATAAGCCAGGTGGCCGGAGATCAGTTCTCTTTCGTCCACCAGTTCAGAGTTGACGTCAAGTTCCTCCAGAACCGTTTTCAACGCATCCGGAAAATAAATTGTCCCGTTTTCGTCTGTTGCAAAAAACGCAAAGCGATGAAATGGTTCTGATTCTTTTGCTGTGCATGAGCCGGCATTCAGCAGGGTTTTCAACTTCAGGAGGTCTGTCGAATTAAATTTTGAGATAGCATTGCGAATATTATCTTCATTGATGAGTTTGGGTAGAATCGTTTTTAACAAAACTCCTGTGTTCCCATCCAGATCTGCCCCGTTATCGAGATATGCGCACTGAATTTCCCTTTTCACAGCGATGTCGCGGAGCTCCTGGCCGCTGAGCTTACTGATCAATTCTGTGTAATCCATAGTGGTCTCCGTGTTCGATTGTGTATCGATATCCCTGTTCCGATAGAAAAATCTGCCGGTTTCTTGCAAACTTCACTTCCACGCTCCGGTCTGTGACCAGAGTATAAAAAATAGCCTCGTTAAGCCCCGGTTTGGGGCGCAGTACCCGTCCCAGCCGCTGTGCTTCTTCCTGACGGGAGCCAAAAGTGCCTGAAATCTGGATGGCGACATTGGCATCCGGAAGGTCCACCGCGAAATTGGCCACTTTGGATACGGCCAGTTGCCGGGTCTCTCCCCTCTTGAATGCGGCAAAGATCTCGTCCCGTTCCTTCTGGGGCGTAGCGCCGGTAATGATGGGGATATTGAACTGCTTTGAAATTTCCCTCAACTGTTTCAGGTACTGGCCTATGATCAGTACATTGTCGTTTTCATGTTTATCCAGGAGATACGCCACCACCGGCAACTTCATCGGATTTTCCGACGCAATCCGGAAGGCCTGACGATTGTTTGCCATACTGTAATCATATGAAATGGATTCAGCCAGAGGCACACGAATCTCCACACACTGCGCTTCCGCAATAAAACCTTGCCGTTCCAGGTCTTTCCAGGGGACGTCATACTTTTTCGGCCCGATGAGAGCAAAAACATCCTTTTCATTGCCGTCTTCCCGTACCAGCGTGGCGGTCAACCCCAGGCGCCGCTTGGCCTGAAGGGAAGAAACAGCTCGGAAAACAGGGGCTGGAAGCAGATGGACCTCATCATAAATAATCAATCCCCAATTTCGGGAGTCGAAAATTTCAAAATACTTGAAATCATCATTCCGGGATTTTCGGTAGGTCAGAATCTGGTAGGTTGCCACCGTCACCGCCTGCACATTCTTGTTTTCCCCGCTGTATTCCCCCACCTGTTCTTCGCTGAGGTTGGTTCGTTCCACCAGTTCCCGTTTCCACTGTTTCAGTGCGGTTGTATTTGTGGTCAACACAAGGGTTTTTGCACGGACCCTTGCCATAATCCCAATGCCCACAATGGTTTTCCCCGCACCGCAGGGCATCACAACCACACCGCTGCCACCCTCAGCCGACCCCCCGGCATGGAAAATATCTACCGCCGTTTCCTGGTAGGGCCGAAGCTGAAGCTTTTCCGGGTCGATCTCCACATCCAGCGGGTCACCTTCTTCATACCCGGCAACATCCCGTGCCGGGAGGCCCAGTTCCATCAGCACCTGTTTTACGTCGCCCCGTGACGTAGGATTTACATAAATCCGGTTGTCTGAGACCCGGCTGATATGATCAGCCATCGGTTCATAATAAAGGACCCTGCGGTAGGCGTCCGGGTCTTCAATGTCCAGGTAAAACCCGGATTCTCCACGTTTCAGAACTACCTTCCCGAAGGCGTGGTATTCTTCTTCAATTTCTTTAAGAAGCGTTCGGGAAATCGGATACTTGCTCCACTCCTGGAGAAAAGCGGCAATCTTCTCATGGCTTACCCCACAGGCAGCGGCATTCCACAGGGAAATAGAAGTGATTCTGTAGGTATGAATGTATTCGGGAGATTTTACCATTTCCGAAAAACTGCCGAGAAACCCCCTGACCTCCGGATAAGCCGGGTTCTGGACTTCGGCCAGTATGGTTCTGTCAGATTGGATAATCAGTGGTTTTTCCATCTATCTCCCTTTTGCAAAGCATCTTTTTTTCTTTCGTGATGTCGCCTGAGAGGGATACAGGCATGCTCATTCCTATTATATGTGTTTTTTGTTGACATAAAAAGGTGATTTTCCTATGATATTTACAAATCGACTGTGAAGAGGAGAAAAACGATGAGTATTGCTGTTATTTCATGGAATGAAGGAAACTTTCAGGCACCGCCGCCTCCCCCCGCAAATGGCCCGACCCCGCCACCGCCCCCACCGGAAAATCCGTCACCGGGTGCTACCGGAGGGGAAGTAAATGTCCTGATGGTCATTTTAGCCTATTTTGGTATACTTTGCCTAATCCCGTTTTTTGCGGAAAAAGATGACGAATTTGTCCAGTATCATGCCCGCCAGGGGCTCACTATGTTTCTGGCCGAAATTGCTATTTTTGTCATTCTGATGATTCTCTCAATGATTCCTTTTCTTGGATGCGTCATAATGATTCTTGAATTATTTTTCTGGCTCGGTGTTCTGGTGTACCACATCATCCTGATGGTCAAGGCATCGAAGGGTGAACGGACCAAGGTTCCGTACATCTCTACCTATGCCGAACGCTGGTTCAAGTAAACCCAAGGGGGGCCACGGCCCCCTTTTTTTTCTTTTCCGGGCCCTTTTAAGTGCTGTCCTGCTTTTTATCCTCACTGATAATGCAAAGCCTCCCCGGAAACAACTGATGGTCAACTGGAGTGTTTCCCTTCTGGATCACTACAAAACCTCGATATCCCGTCCACTGGCTGCCCATAATATTCGATCCTGTCGTTTTCACCCCAGTTGTTCCACCTACGCAAGAACCGCACTCCTTCGCTTCGGCTTCCTCAAGGGCGGTGCATTGGCCTTGATCCGAATCCTGAAATGCAATCCCTTCTATGGCACTCCCCCCATGGAAGACCCCGTCCCCGCGGCGGAGCCGGGGGGAGATGAGTAGGGGTAGGAGTTGGAGTAGGGGTAAGAAAAATTAGAGAGTCATAATTGTCCCCTTTTTCTGCCGCCCACGCCCACGGGGAATGGCCACTCTGTGGGCCGTGATTCGTAACTTATGATTTGTGATTAGCAGAAGCAAAGGCAGGGAATGGTCAACTACTCCAACCCCTACCCCTACTTACCCGAAGAGTGATGGGTGATGAGTGATGGGTGACAAAAGACAGAGAATGGCCAACTCCCTGATTTTTCTTACCCCTACCCCTACTCCAACTCCTCCCCCCTCTGCGTATTCTGCGGTAAGTCTCGTCCTTTTCCCTGATTTCCCCCACGCACTCGCACATTCGTACGCACTTTCTTGCCCCACGGGGCAAGAATTGTGTAGAATGGGCGGGTTTGATGAAAGAGAGGGACAGTATGGAATTTGTTTACATCATCCGGTTTGGAGAAATATGGATCAAGGGCAGGAACCGCCGCTTTTTTGAGCAGGCGCTGGAGACAAATATCCGCCGGACCCTGAAACGGGGAGAGAGGGCGTTTCAACTGGAACGGGAACGGGGACGCCTGTATGTGCTGGAAACAGCTGATGACCCAGCCGAAACGACTGTACTTTTATCCCGGATTCCGGGAATCGTCTCGGTTTCTGTGGGGGTGAGATGCGAGAAGTCAGTGAAAAGCCTCGCGGAGAACGGGTTGGCATTGATGCGAACAATGGGAGTTGCCCCTGCTACTTTCAAGGTGGAATCAAAGCGGGCGGATAAGACTTTTCCTATTCCGTCTCCTCAGTTGAGTCGTGAGGTGGCCGAGTACCTGTTGACCCATGGGCTGGACGTGCCGGTGGATGTGCATCATCCCGAGATGGTATTTGGGGTGGAAATCCAACAAAATGGTGCCTACGCGTTCTGCCAAACCCTTCGGGGGGCAGGTGGGTTGCCGACAGGGGTGTCGGGAAAGGTAGCGGTACTTCTTTCCGGAGGAATCGATTCGCCGGTGGCAGGGTACCAAATGCAGAAACGGGGAGCTACGATAGAACCGGTTTATTTTCATGGCTTTCCTTTTACTTCGGATATGGTGAAGGACAAGGTTGCCCGACTCGCCGAGAAGCTGGCTTTTTATCAGGACTCCCTTGCCCTTCATATTGTGAATTTTACGCCTGTGCTGACGGCACTGAAGGCTCATTGCCCGGAGAAGTTCACCATTATTGTAATGCGGCGTTTCATGGTTCGGATTGCGGCTGAAATCGCGAAGAAAACCGGTTGCCGGGCACTGGTGACGGGGGATAATCTGGGACAGGTGGCCAGCCAGACCTTGGACAATCTGGAATGTGTCACAGACGCTTCCCCCATGATGATTTTCCGGCCGCTGCTCTCCTTTGACAAGTTTGAGATTATTGAGCGGGCAAAGAAGATTGATACCTACGAAGTTTCCATTGAACCCCACGAAGATTGCTGTGCCTTGTTTGTCCCGAAATTCCCTGAGATTTACGGGAAGCTGGACGAGGTTCGGGAGGCGGAGTCCGCTATGGACGTGGCAGGGTTGGTGGAAGAATGCAGTGTCTCAGTGGAGAAGGTGGAATTTTGAGGAGAAACAATGGCAAATAACCCGGACAACGGAAATAAAACGAAGGCTGAAAAAAATTTCTGTATGATGACAGGAAAGAAACAGAGTATGGAAGACCTGGTCTCTTTCCCGGTGGATTACAATTTTAAGATCATGGGCAAAACCACTGAGCTGAATATTGAATCTCTGCTTGCCCGTGTGGAGGCCCTTATTGAGAGGGAAATCTCCCGTGAACTGGTTCGGGCAAGGCCCAGCAAAGGGGGGAAATACACCTCTTACTCGGTTCGCGTGTTTTTAAGGGATGCGGAAGAAATGACGGCGATCTATGCCATGCTGAAGGCAGAAAATACGGTGGTTTATTACCTGTAGTTCAATTGAGGAGTTGGTCCAGCTCCGGATCCAGTTCCAGAAGATCCCGCAGGTCAAACGGCTGGGATGATTCCGGTTTCTGTCCTTTTGCATGTTCAGCCTTCTGGCCGGTGTTTTCATCTGCCACATGTTCCCTTGCCATCAGGGCTTTAAAGCTGTTTTCGTCCAGTGGTTTGTCCAGGTGAACCATTCGGAGGTTGGAAGCTCCGGGGTGAGCGACAAACTGCATCCGTTTGTAGAGTGCGCTGGCAAGGAGAACGGTGGTACGGGGAGACGACGCCGCGATCTTTTCAGCCAGGGAAAAGCCGGATATTCCCGGAAGCAATGGGTCAATCAGGGCAATCCGGAATTCAGTTTCTGAAATTGCATTCAATGCTTCGTCGCAATTGTGGGCTGTTCTTGCGGTGAGGCCCAGTTCGGCCGCCCATGCGCTGCGCTGTTCCAGGTCCCGTGGATTGTAATGAACAATTAATACATTTTTATCCACTCAGTATTCCTCCTGTTCAAAAAGCGTTCAATGTGTGCCTTTATAATGTATCCCTGTTTTACCTTTTGTAAAGGGGAAAAGTTAAAAAAATCAACGCTGTTAATCGGATGACTCAACGCCTTTAATAACTGTAAAGGAATTATACAAAGGTGTTAAATATACAGACACTTATTTAAATTTAATTTTCTAAATCCAGAAGGAGTGCCAGCACCTCGGCCGCAAGCTTCAGGCCGAAAGTGCCTGTTACGGTGATAATAGAGGCAATTGTCGTTTCCCCCGGAGGAGATTGCCTTTTTTCAGGGGAATACACAACGGTAAAATCCGCATTTCCATGGCCCCACTGCCGGAGTTTCTTCCGCATCTTGTTCGCCAGTGGATCATTTATTGTTTCCCAGATGGAACCGGCCTGAACTCGTGAAGGGTCAAGCTTGAACCCGGCACCGGTGGATGCGACAACCGGGATGTCATTTTCAATGCAGGACAAAATCAGGTTGAGTTTGGGTACCAGTGCGTCAATGCAGTCCGCTATGGCATCGAAAGAAGTAACGTCAATTCGGCCACTGGACTCGCGGTTCAAAAAAAGCGGATAAATT
>Ga0164318_10001767_pt1 | contig 19554 bp, 16 predicted proteins | sample GuaBasSedimGuay9_FD_113734 | JGI IMG/M metagenome (GOLD analysis project Ga0164318, IMG submission 113734) | Subseafloor sediment microbial communities from Guaymas Basin, Gulf of California, Mexico - Guay9, Core 4571-4, 0-3 cm | ecosystem: Environmental > Aquatic > Marine > Hydrothermal vents... | reverse complement strand
ATCTCGAATCTCACCAACCATTATTACGTCTGGATCCTGACGTAAAAACGATCGCAGTGCAGCCGCAAATGTCATTCCAATGCTCGATTTTACTGCTACCTGGTTGATACCATCGAAGTTGAACTCCACTGGATCTTCAGCAGTCATAATGTTGACGTCGATAGTATTAATTTGCTTAAGAGCTGAATAGAGTGTGGTAGTCTTACCTGACCCCGTAGGACCAGTCACGAGAATTATGCCAAAAGGCAAGTGGATAGCCTCATTAAATTTTGCCAAGTCATTTTTACGGAATCCGAGCTTTGTCATATCGACCATAAGTGCATTCGGATCCAGAATTCGCATAACCACTTTTTCACCGAAAATGGTCGGTAATACTGAGACACGTAAATCAACTGTTCGCCCTGAAATCTTGATCTTGATGCGTCCATCCTGTGGCAATCGACGTTCTGAAATATCGAGATCGGCCATAATTTTCAAACGCGATACTATCGCGGCGCGATATTTAAATGGCAACGGAGCCATCTCGCGCAAATCTCCGTCAATGCGATAACGAACGCGAATACGCTTCTCATACATTTCAAAATGAATATCGGATGCACCCATCCTAATAGCATCAGCTATAATGGAATCCACCAGTTTGACCAGTGGCTTGTCCTGAATAGCCGATAACAGATCGCTTTCATTGGGAAGGTCCTCAACCTCAACTACTTCAAGGTCTTCTGCATCCTCCAACCCTTTTACTAGCTCTGAGAGAACTCCACTATCGGCATAGTAACTATCGATAGCTTTCTCAATGGCTGATTCGGGAGATATTACCGGTTGCACGGTGCAACCGGTGATAAACTTCACAGCATCAAGAACATAGATGTTGTTAGGGTCGCCGATTGCTACGAGAAGTGTTTTATTAAGTTTGGAAACAGCAATAACTTTGAATTTGCGGGCAATATCAACGGGGATAAGTTTAACGACTTCAGGATTGAGCTCTATATCTTCAAGACGAATTGTACCAATTTTGAGCTGCTTTCCAATAACTTTGGAAACTTCTTCTTCAGATTCAAAAGCACCAACGCGTACGAGGGCTGTCTCAATCTTTAAGTTTTGTTGTTTGGCAGTGCTTTCGGCCTCCTCAGCCTGTTCTGGCGTGATTTTCCCAGCCTTGACCAGCATTGCCCCAAGATCTGTTGCCATAACGCCCTACTCGAATCTAATAACCAGTAAATCAACGCAATCCAAAACAAGCGTTGAAGGTGGAGCAGTTAAGAAATATTTAATCCTGAAAGATATCGTCAAGTCTATCCTGAGCCTCATTGGCGAAATTACTCGATACACCAGGTTTAGTTTTGTCGCGGGAACCGTTGGTCACCTTCTCAAAAACCTTGGCAAGTTCTATGGCTGTTTCCTTGGCATATAAACGTACCATTCCAATGGTAGTCCGATCATCAAATATCACTACCAGTATCGAACGTTCGCCAACCAGTGACATGTGTATATGGTCTTTCTTCCCTTGATGAAACAGAACCGAGAACTCTGGCTCACCAACAAGTTTGGCTATTTCCTTGGTAGAAGCAAACGAACCGGCAAGCAGCGCCGCCAGAGCTGTAGTATCTAACATATTAGTAAAACCCTGTCGTGTAATCAAATGACCATCCTTGTCGACAAGCAGACCACACTTCGCCTCAGCAGCTTTAAGCATTTTTGAGATAAGAGCATCAATCTGTTGTGTCTCCTCTTCATAGAGAATTAGGCTATCGTCAGTCATCCATGCCTCCTTAGTGGCTACTTAATGCCAAACAAACGTTTGAAAAAACCACGTTTTTTCTTATCGGATCTTCGTCTCAACGACGGCGCCATTGCCGGAACATGGCTACCAGGCGTGGATACTCCGGTTTCACCACCGGCTTGAAGAGCCTTTTGTTCTGTTGAGTTTTCCCTGTACCCGTGTTCCGGAACCGGTGAAAAAGCAGTTGCTGATTTCTTTTTTTCTTTCGTTGGCGCCGATACATCTCCTGGATAAGGGCGGTATTGGTCTGAAGTCGTAGACTCGCCTGCTCCTCCATCAGATTTCTCTGTTTGCTCAATTATCACCTTTTCAGGCTTTGACGGGGGTACAACCTCTTGATGAGGAGGTTCTTGAGGAATACTTTCCGAAGAAGTTTTCTCGACAGGTTCAGTTGGGGCAGACACCTGGGAGCTCTTCGCAGTTGCTATCGGTTCAGGTGATGGAGATTGAGATGACTCCACATTATTAACTGAAGGTTGTGCAGTTTGTTTTTTGGGCGCTTCTTTTTGGCTAACGTTCTTCGCCTTATCAAGAACCAACTTGATTATTAGTTTTAGTGTATCAAACACGCCGTTTCCTATTGTCGCTGAAGCTTCATAATACGGCCATCCATGAGGATTGAGCTGCTCGTTGAGTTGCTCAACCGACAAAACTCCCGGCAAGTCACGCTTATTGTACTGGATTACAAGGGGTAAACTGTTGATATCGTAACCATATTCAATGAGGTTATCACCTAGATTAGCCAATGATTCGATGTTTTCATCCATTTTATCAGGTTGACTGTCTGCAACAAATACAATGCCATCAACACCCCTAAGAACAAGTTTCCGTGTAGCATTGTAATAGACCTGACCGGGTACGGTGTATAGTTGAAATTTCGCAGCGAAACCGTTAATCGTACCAATGTTAATTGGTAGAAAATCGAAATAGAGTGTCCGATCTGACTCTGTAGCCAGTGAAATAAGGTCTCCGCGGGTATTGCCCGGCACTTTCGAGTGCACATACTGCAAATTAGTCGTCTTGCCCGATAGTCCTGGACCGTAGTAAACTATTTTACAGCATACTTCACGCGCTGAGTAGTTGATTGAAACCATGTTCGGACCCCAGTGTTCTTGTTGTTCTACTTATTCACTTTCAATCGACTGATAGCATTCTTAATTTCCAGCCGAACAAGTCCAATGTTGACCTCTTTGGCGGTGGTCACAACCAAAATGCCAAGATTGGCATCTGTAAAGAATAACTTGCCCTCATCAGCTTCAATCATGACTTGTTTCGGGGGGCTGGTGTCAAGCCGGTTCAGTGACTTTTGTATGTTAGCCGTAATAGAAGCCGCCAGAGCACCGACGGTATCCCCTTCATAAGAAGTATCAAGGTCTGCGGCTATAACAATACCGTCATTGCCTACAACCATGGAACCAGTCACACCACTGGTCTTGTTTAGTTCACTTAGGACTTCATGCATATTCCTTCTCCGCATTCACGAACAGCTTATTGCTATACCGTTCCGCCGTATATTTACGAATCATCTCCAATGCTTGCTCAATCCTGACATTTAGAACCTCGTCATGCTGCCTGTCAGCAACCACCATCAAACTGAATACTTTTTCACGCGCTACAATTATCCGGGCATCGCCCGTTGTAAGACTTACCCGCTCAGACTGACCTAATCCGGTGCGGTTTAAAAGCCGGTTGTTTTCATCTGTAAAAAGTAATGCCATTGGAGACCAATCTTCAGCATCAATCCCTCCACGTACAAAACTCCCCAACAATAAACCTTCGTTATCCACGACTGCAGCCATTTTTACTGAACCATTTTCACCGATGTACTCCGTAGCTTTCTCAAAACCATTAGCACCACTATAATCCGTTTTCTTCATATTTGCTCCTCGATCCACCTCATCAGAACCAGGAATTGACAACTGCCAGTCCAAGGGTTTGGACACTACTGCTGGTTGAACAGACACCGACACAGTATCATCTGAAACCATAGGCCCTTTCTTAGGCAATTCTACTTGGAGTCTGCGACCCTTACCGGGGAAAACTAACTCCTGAAGCACAAACCATAAGATAAATGGTGTCACCAGCACTTGAAAAACTAAAGCTGGCAAATAGCCACCAAGAGCAAGTGTCATGGACACCAAAAAATCCATAGAATACATGATGACAATGAGTAGTCCCAGTAACACTCCCAGCACCAGTCGATAACCAAGACAAACAACTGCTCCAAGTGATATTTTTGATATCGTAGTATGACGATTAAAAATATACAGGACAATCCCATAAAACACCAGTTCCATCAGGATACTGGTAATCGAGATTTTTGCCAGATTAGTACCAAATCTTTGTGGAAAGACTATCATTGGAAGAACCAAAACAACCAACGACCATATCACTACCTGATTAACAATACGAGCACTAATTTTCATAGCAAACAGTATCCCTTATGACCTGAATAGATTCAGAAGTTTTTCGATTTTCATTTTAACTGCGCCCAAGTTGGTAGTCTCAGTAGTAGCAAAAAGAAACATTCCTTCCTCTTTTCTACTTATCAAAAAAGTAGGACCTTCTGTTTCAATCAAAAGAGACTCCAGTTTCCCAAATGAATTTTCAAACAACTGAACATTAAGTTCATTAATAATCTCACTAAAACTAGCTCCAAACAGAACCTGATCCATTTGCAGCAGCCACTCGGATTCTACAATCAAACCATCAAAATTGACAAAAAGGGCTCCATTAACACCATCTATTTCCACCGCTTGCTCAACCAAACCGGCTGCATTGAGATAAGACTTCTCAATTGGTTCGGGAGGGGCTGTCTCTGTATCTCCACCCTTCTCATCAATGGGTACACGAGTCAAGTCCGAGGTGAGATTATTGGCAGCAGAAACTCCGATCATTCTCTTATGCTCTTCAGGCAGACGCTGCGCAATACTCAATAATTTCTTTATTTGACTGTTACCGGGGTCAGACTGACTAAGGCGATTAAGCAATTTTATAGCGGCATCAAACTGACCCTTATAAATGTATATTTCCGATAGCAGTAACTCTATATTCCTAGTCCAGCCGTCAAGTTTGGCAGCCTCTTTTGCCTCAGATTCAGCCCAATCGTACAGTCCACGATCAAGGTCGATTTTGGCCATAACTACATGAGCTGCTCCATAGGAAGGATGTATCTTCAAACCGCCTTGGCAGACACGAAACGCTTTATCCAATTCCCCCTTCTTGCGATAGGATTCAGCCAGAGCCGCAAAAATCTGCGAACTCGGATCGGCCTCAAGGATTCTTCGACACTTTGATATTCGGTCGTTAAGTTCAATGGTACTTGTCATTCATGTACCTGTAACTTATATTCTACCATTTTGTTAACCAATACATATTCTTTTCTAGTTAGCTAAATATAAATTTGTCAGCAAGTTATGTCAACTATATCTTTACTAACCAAGAACCTTCCTAATCTCAAGTACTCCATATAGAAACAACCCAGCCATTACTGCGAGGCAAGCAGGTATCACAAAGCCAGGCAATGACATAACCTCCATTGCTTGAAGAAGACTCAATAGTTGGGACAGTACTAACAAAGCAAAGGCAGACATAAAAAATATCCAACTGCGACTTAGTTGCCCCCCTCGAACTACTGTGTGTACGCGAAAGGCCACACCAACACAAACAAAACCGAAAATTAAAATAAGTAAGTTCAACATTGTTGGAGGAGCTGTTATAACTGCAAAGTTGGCAGCCTCAACTCTTGAATTTGAGATAATAAGCAACACCGCACCAAGGAAAAAATATCGACTCATAATTTATCCCCTCACCAGCTTGACAGTATTGTCAGCTCGTTTTATTGTCTTGTAGAAATCCTCTTCAATCTTAAAACGCTTCACAAGATCTCGATTTAGAGCCAGAGGCTCAGCAATCTCTCTTTTGACCGATGAAACACCATCACGAAAAACACGAAGTCCAAGCAATTGGTAGACAAATTGGAGGTGCTCTGAAAGCATAAAGTCCAAGTCACGCATCAGCTTGTGAAAACGGACAGGAGCCGGCAAGCCTTTCACAGCACTAATAAACCGCTCAAGCGAAGGCGCCTGATCTGATGCCGGATCAGCACCCGTAAAGAACTCCATCAATCCACTGTTATATTGAACAGAAAAGGAACGATATCGATCGTTTTCATCACCTAGCATATCCTCGAAAAGCTCACGAATACGGTAGAAACAAACATTGTAGAGTTTAAAAATAATTGACAAGACAACCTCTTCTTCGTCTTCCTTTTGCGCTTTTTCTCCTTCGCGTTGGCCAACTGCTTCAACCAAGTTATCAACTATCAATCTATAGATTGCCCTACAAGTAACAAACTCACCAACTGGAGATTGGCTAATAAGATCAGCTACTGTTCGTTCGCCATTAATCAATCCCAGTATTTGGAATTCTTCGACAGACAACCTAACTTCATCCTTCTTGATCTTGGGAGTTCTGACCATTGCCAACATGACATCATCGGGGGGAAGAATTTTCTGTATTTCAATCCATTCGTCAATCCGTCGTGTTCCTTCCATAACGACATTCATTGTTGAAAGATCTACTAAGAAAGGAGCATTCTTAGGTTTTTCATTCTCGCGAAAGGTAAAGTCTCCATCTTGCCAAGCGAAGAGATTATAGACAATTTCCTCTATTTGCTGTTTGAGCACCTCGGCTATTTCAGCCTTGTCAAAAATCTTCATATCTATCAGGGTTGTGCCCAACTGACGGCCAGTCTGACGGTGTAATGTAATGGCGCGTTCGAGGTCAGATTTGGATATTCTACCTCTGTTAACCAACATATTCCCAAGAAGATCTTCTGAAGAATTCACTGAGGCAGCATGTACGATATTACCGTCCTTGAAAGCTACTTCCTTCTTTCGTGTTGCTGTTTCTACTGAAAGAATTCCCGTTTTCTTTCCAGTAGACAATAATTGTAAGATATCAGGGAACGATACCGTTTTAAGGTTTCCAGATAGACTCATATTCTTATCAAATTTCCTTCAATTGGCCAAGTACACGATTTTACAGTTCACCCCAACAGGGACAGTTCTATATAGTTATCGGGATACTTTGGTAGGAACTTGAACCTAAAACTCTCGCGCCGTAAGTCTTTATGGTTCAGCACAAAGACTGACTGAAAACAAACGAAGTCGCAGTGCACCAGATTGACTGAGGTCTGTAACCGCTATTGGGACTCCTTCTTTTGGTGACAAATCAGAGGAATAATCTTTTGATCCTGACCATTTAGCCCAGCGAGCAACAATGGATGATATCCCATACTCAACAGCCCAACACTCTAGTTCCTTAGATATTTCAACTCCTCTACCTACAACTAATCGGTCGCATCTTCCCGGGGTAATCTCCGCAATCTGATTTGGAACTAATTTATTCACAAACATCATCGAAGAATCCTGACTTTGGAAAAGTACACCATTTTTGAAGGGATAGTATCCGACAGACTTGTGTCCTCTCTGGATATTTTGAGAAACAATCATCGCTTCTGTACAAAGATTGAATTTTGATAAATTGATTACATCACGGAAACTGCAAGCCAACTGTTCCGGTACAAACAGCTTGTTAACAGCCGTCCTTTCCGCTGTCCGAACAAGATCATTGATGCTGCCGTAGTCAGAGGAAATAACGAACATGGAGTTAATAGTCTTAATCCCGAGCCGCTCCAAAGTTGGTACGAGTATACGATCGTCTATCGGGTAGTCTCTATCCTTCAATCCGGTGATGATAAGATCACCATCTGCTTGATCGTTTTGTTGGATAACAGCCGCGATACCACCCGGTACCGACACCAACCACACGTCTGTATGATTTCTATTAGTCAGACCACACAGAACAGGACGCAACAACATTAGATTGACCAGAATCACTAGCGAGAGAACAATAATTCGACGATTACGCTTTGAGGTAATTGCATATACCAGAAGTATGAGATAAGTGTAGCTGATAAGAATCAACCAAACCGACACTGAACCCGTCTCAATGATCGGGACATTTTCACCACCAAAGAATTTTAAACAATATAGGATAAATTCAATCAACTGATTGACTAACGAACCAGTGAAAACTCCCAATAGTGGTAAAATAATATCAGCGAGAACAACACCAAGAATCCCAAACACAGCAGCTGAGGTTAACAGAACAATTACTATATTAGCAGGCACAGATAAAACAGGAATGCGTTGAAAATAGAAAGCAATTAGCGGCCCTGAACATATCTGAGCAATTATTGATACTGCGATAGGAAATATTACCCAAGCTATCCACCGCCCTTGACGAACTGAGTTGAAACGTTTCAGCACAACTGGCGTAATAAATATCAACCCCCAAGCGGTCACAAAGGATAGCTGGAATCCAACATCAAATAATTGGGTGGGGTCATATAGCAATATAGCTGCAGCGGTTGCACTAATAATGTTATTTAAGTCAACCCGTCGCTGAACCAATCTGCTCAGGAGAACCAGGGTGGCCATGATTGAAGCTCGCACTACCGATGGTTCCTCATAGGAAATCAGAGTGAACAACAACAGCACGCTCAAAAGTACGGCGGTCCGTGTTCGGCGCGATAGCGACAGGGGGCTCATTAAAAATATAAAGAACCCCAACACCAGAGCTACATTGGATCCTGATACCGCCAGTAGATGCAGCGTCCCAGAATCGCGAAACCAAGAGTAAACATCTGCAGGGATATCTCTTGTCTCACCGATGAGAAATCCTGCTGCCAAAGCCGCCGAACGGGGACTAAGATTGCGGTTGAAACTATCGACGATAGCAGCCCGAAGTCGGTCTACCAGACTGATTAAACCATAACGGTTCCGTTTATCCAACCGCAAGTCAAGTGGAGTTGATAAGTAAACAATTCCATGAACACCCTTAAGATTAAGATAGCGCCGATAATCGAAACCTCCGGGAGTGGCTGTATTCCTTAATGGATAAATGCGTCCGAAAAATTCAAGGCGGTCTCCTCGTTGCAAACTTGTAGTTGTGTCGGATAATCTCAATAGTACCGTTCCTCTTACATGATAAGTATTGTTGGAGATCAGGGAATCTATACCAACTTTCAGCTCTGTCCGGTTACTTAACAAACGGGGCCAATCAGTTACCCTACCATAGATGTGATAGCGTTGATCACCATAAGCGAAGTTGGTGATATGTCTCTCTCCGGCTGGATAGTACAGCAAACTGTAATGAAAAGCTGAGAAAAAAAACAAAGCTAACCCAAAAGTCATCACGACACGAGTTGAGCCTGCTCGACGAAACCAGACTGCACCGAGCAAAGCTGCCAAGATTGCTGCAGACAGGAATATCCAGGCAGGTAAGCAAACCTGATCGGCGAGTACAATACCGGGAACGATCATCAACAAAAGGAAAATACTGGGATAGGCACGTATCATTAGAGCCTTAAGATACTACTACTTGCGAACAAAGAATCGTTTAAGCAGACCGACTTCTCTAACCCTCAAAATAAAGCAAAACAACAGATATAACAATGCAGCGAATAGTAAAGGTACTACCAGTTGAACAATCCGACCGGGCAGAGTGGCTGGATCAAACGCAAATTGGTACGGCATCAGTCGGGAAATGTAAAACGCTGCGGCTGCCGCTACGAGCATCCGGAATGTCTTCAGACCTACTCGAGCCATCGAGATATCAATCCCCAATGCCGGCAGCCAACGTAGCAGCAAAATAAAATTAACGAGTCCGGCTATTGAAGTTGCCGCTGCCAGACCGGCAAAATCGAGCAAACGAATCATTGGGTAATAGAGAATAAGATTAATCGCTACAGAAATAATCGAAGCAATCATGGGTTTGCGAGAATCCTTAAAGGCGTAAAAGAAGGGTACTGTTACCCTTACCGCAGCAAATCCTATCAAACCATACGAATAGTGCAACAGAGCCAGCGCTGTTCGTTCGGAAGAAACTGCTGAGAAAGCTCCCCACTGATAAATCAATTCAATGACGTCACGACCCATAACAGCAAGAAAAACTGCCGATGGCACTACCACAAAAAGGTTGGCACCAATGGCTTCTTCAAATGTCCTGCCAAGTTTATCATGTTCTCCACGGGCTACCAATTCTGAAGCTTTTGGCAGAGCAACCGTTCCGAGAGCAACGGCAAAAACCCCAAGCGGAAAATGCATAAGACGATAAGCATAGTTCAAGTATGATATAGCCCCCTCCATAAGGAATGAGGCCAGCAGAGTAGAAACAAGAATATTAACGCGTCCGGCCGAAAGACCAACAATCATGGGAGTCAACAAACGCACAACCCGTTTCAATCCCTCATCAAGAAACGACAAGCGAAAGTGAAATCTGTATCCAATGCGTAAAAGTGAAGGCAACTGAACAGCAACCTGTCCCACCCCACCCACAATCACACCAATAGCAAGTGTATAAGCTGGTTGGTTGAAATAATGATACAGGCAAAAAACGGTTAACACCGTTCCCAAGTTGAACATTGCCGGAGACAGGGCTGGAATACCAAACCGCCCAAACGAGTTTAGCATTCCCATAACCAGAGCTGACAGAGAAACCAGCAGCAGGTAAACCATCATCACCCGGCTCAAACCAACTGTCAGGTCAAACTTGTCGGGTGAATCTGTAAAACCGTGAGCCATTATGTAAACTATTGCCGGAGCCGCAACAATACCCAACAGCACTATCAATCCCACGACTATGAGAACAGCAGAAATTACAACATTGGCTAAAGAAAACGCCTCTTGAGTAGATTCCTTAACAGCTTTCTCCTTAAATACTGGAACGAACGCAGCTGAAAGAGCTCCCTCGGCAAACATATCTCTCAAGAGGTTGGGAATTCGGAAAGCAGCCACAAAAGCATCGGTAGCCATACCAGCTCCGAAAAAATAAGCCATAACCTGTTCACGGATAAGACCCAGAATCCTCGAAAAGGTAGTGGCACCAGAGACCAATCCGGCCGATCCTATCAGCGAATCATTTTTTTTGTTACTAGTTGACAAAACAGATCTGTCGATTATATTTAGAAGTTAAATAAAAACGAACACGGCAATTTGAAAGGATCAAGTAGTGCCGCATCATAAATCCTGCATTAAGCGGGTCAGAACATCGAAAGAACAACATGACCGAAATCGGGCTTTCCGTTCTCAATATCGGTCCTCTATCAGAGAACTTCGTACCGAGACGAACAAAGAGGAAGCCGCCCGCAAATACAATCATGTAGTCAGCATAATTGATCAGGCAACTTCTCGCGGATTGATTCACAAGAACAATGCCGCCCGTAACAAGTCTCGACTTGCACTGTTTGTAAATAAGCTCCCCTGAGCTATGCCCATTACAAATTTTCCTCTGCCCCGCTTTCGAAAAGTGGGGCGTTCTTGCTTGTCCCATAGACCCTTCCAGTCCATCTAACTTATTACGTCCAACGATTCAAGTTAGAGATTACTGGACCCGGCTTCAACTATAATTTCAGAATGGAATCATTACCACTGATAAAGAATTGATCAGTGATTGAGGATAATGACTTGCCCCTTAAAGGAAGAAATCTTGTGTGACTGGGCGCGAAGGTTGACTGTCTCGTGGAAGAATGTTTCCTTCTCTCCTATATCAGTACTATCCAATAGCACATTAATGGGAAAATCGATATTCAAAACACGACAATCGACCGAAATTTCGAAGAGGCCTGGTGGATATAGGTTATCTGACATTGAGGCGGATTTCAGATCAGACAAAGAAAACTGGGGCAGGATCATAGTTCCGGAATAGTACCCTTTTCTGGTGACAGCACCAGAGATTTCGGTTCGCTCCACAATAGATTCAAAGCGACCCTGCCGAAGAATCGAGCGAAACAGAAAATCAAGAGACGGAGGACACCCCGCCTGAGTAGAATGCCTTAACAGCATACGGAAACGGTTATCTCTAAATACAAATTCAATCGGCAAGTATCCCGTCATAGTTGGCTTATTGGTGGGTAGGCTTTCGATGATTATTTGATCATGATGTCTGGCTGCCAATTGAATAAGATCATCAGCTTCAAATCCAAAAAGACCTATCTTGCTCACAGAGATGCCAATTTTGCTGGGATCTGCTATCTGCACAGGGAAATGACATAACCCTGCATCAGCAAGGGCATCAAAACTTGCCCTCTCTTCCAACAACAAAAAATCGTCATCAAGAGAAGTAACTAAAAAAGGATGGCGGACAAACCGCACTTCTTCCAGCAACAGGTTATCCCCATTTGATATGGGGTTGTTCCACTCATAGGTACGGATTCTGTCACAGTCAATAACCCGAATATTTGCGAGTTTGTTTAAATCCATACTGACCAATAGAGCAAGCCTTATGCCCAAGTTCATCAACTCGTTTAATGAACGCTATCATCGTGCTGTACAGCATGTTAAGCCATAGCTAAAAACCCTTAGAACCTAATATCCATAAATGAACATCACCGATCAGCACAAGGTGTGCAACTGAAGTCACAGGTATAGTCTTTTATCAATATAGAGCCACTACTGTCCGGTTAAAATAGTGATAATTGATGCATGGGATGACACTCTCACGCTCAACCTGACCTCAACAGAGGCATGGGCGCAATTCTTTTCCGCCTGGGTTACAAGGTGACCCGTTGCTTGAAAACAGTGACGCCGGCTTTTTGAACGTTTATCAGTGGAACGTCGAAAATAGCGAGTGGGGTGAGAACGGAGCAATATGTGGTTCTGCCAATGATTATGGGAAGTATACTGAAGGTGCTGTTGTCGGGATGCTCTGGGATATTTTCGATGACAGTAACGATGATTTTGACGGGGACGGCATAGAGGACTCGTTACATCTCGGCATTGAGCCTATCCTTGATGTGCTGCTAAACAGATATGTCGATGGTCATCACCCCGACAACATCGACGAGTTCTGGGAGGCGTGGTGGTCCAACCAACAGCCCGGTCATGGACAAGGCGATGGAGGATATCCGGTACGAGCACGGCGAAGAGGTCACTTGCTGCCTCGAACGTGGCGATGTTGACCATAGCGGTGGTATGGATGTGGCTGATCTGACGTGGTTGGTAGCCCGTTTATTCCTTGGTGGTTCACCTCCACCTTGTGAAACAGAAGGTGATGCAGACGGCAGCGGTGGTATTGATGTTGCTGACTTAAATTACCTTATAGCCTACCTGTTCCATGGTGGTCCGCTACCACCACCGTGTAATTAGGATAATAGAAGCCAAAAAAAACTTACGCGGGAACACTCTTTTGCTTGATCAATTCCTTAACGGCATATTTCTTCCATACAATACATGGAGACTCAAAACTTTTCAGCAATGTAAATCGTAACACCCTGCAATTTCTATAAGCGGGAAAGACTTATCTTGTCTCAGATGTCATTATGTCTGTAACAGTTAGTTGCAATTACAAAAGGAGAAAGAAAACAAGGAACAACACAGCAATGGATAAAAGGAAACCACCCCGCCATCGGCATCATAAGCATAGTGACTACACTGCGCCAGTAGCAGCCGGATCAGAGAACGACCTGTTCCAGATTATCGATAATCTTAATACTGACCCTTTCCTGCTGATACTCGACAACGTTCAGGATCCTCACAATCTTGGAGCTTGTCTTCGCACGGCTGATGCTGCGGGTATAAACGCAGTCGTAGCGCCGAAGGATCGTTCTGTTGGGATTACTCAAACGGTTATTCACATTGCCTGCGGCGCTGCTGAAAGCGTTCCATACGTGCAAGTGACAAATCTTGCCCGCGTTCTCAGACAGCTAAAAGAGTCGGGTGTCTGGTTAGTAGGGACCTCAGATCAAGCTAAACAGACCCTATACGATACAGACCTTACGGGACCAATCGCTCTGGTTATGGGAGCCGAGGGTAGGGGGCTTCGTCGCCTGACAATGGAACACTGTGATTTTCTTGTTAGTTTACCAATGGCTGGAAAAGTAGATTGCTTAAATGTGTCAGTAGCGACCGGAATCTGTTTATTCGAAGCTGTACGTCAGCGATCATCCAAGCGGTAATTCAATATTCTTTACCCTGGCTCTATTCAATCCATTTTCCTTAACAAACCGACTACTTTTCCTGCGATGCGGAAATCACCCGAACGCTTGTCTACGATAATTGGATTGAATGCATCATTCTCCGGTTGTAAACGAACCCTGTGACTCTCCGAGAAAAACCGTTTCACCGTTGCTTCGCCATCAATAATTGCTACGACGATATCCCCTTTGTGTGCGGTTGATTGTTTTCTTACCAGCACCAGGTCACCGTTAATAATGCCGGCGTTCTTCATTGAATCACCAACTACTCTCAAGCTAAATAAATCACCTTTAGGAAGAAACGACATATCCAGAGCTACCTCATCCTCTACATTCTCTATGGCATCTATTGGTAGTCCGGCGGGAACAGAGCCAACCAGTGGTATCTGCCCAACATCTTTAGGCAGAGGTTGAATGAGTTCGAGACCACGAGAGATAAGGTTATTTTTGCGGATATACCCTTTCTTGATAAGGGCATTTATATGTGTTCGAACACCATTTGTAGATGATATTGCGAATTGTTTTCCTATCTCCCTCACGGTTGGGGGATGACCGTGAGTTACAATCTGATTTCTTATAAATTCAAAGATTGCTCTTTGCCTATCGGTGAGCTTTTTTTTCAATAGATTCTTCCAGAATGCTTCATTTACTATAAACCTGATATAAAACCAGTTTCTATAATTTATATACTGCTCGCATGTGCAGTTGTCAATAACAAATTAGCAGAAGGAGGAGGTTACATATCACTATATCAAATTGTTTTATCTATTAGACAAAATGAAAATGGCCTGTTACCAAGCTGGTAGCAGGCCATCACACAATCCGATATTAACTAATTTTAGTTATCTGCTTCAGCTTGAGCTTTTGTAGCTTCAATAATTTTCTGTGCGGTATCATGTGGAACTTCTTCGTAATGAGAGAACTCCATCGTGTAGATACCCTGTCCCTGAGTCATAGAGCGCAAATCTACAGAGTATTGATATAACTCAGATTGGGGAACAGACACTTTGATACGCTGATAGTTGTCCTCAGGGTCCATGCCGGCAATTTTGCCGCGGCGTGAGGACATATCGCCCATGACATCTCCCGCGAAATCAGACGGGACTAACACTTCAACATTAAAGATAGGCTCAAGAAGTACAGGCTTGGATTCCAGAAATCCCTGTTTAAAAGCCATCAATCCAGCTATCTTGAAAGCCATGTCAGATGAATCAACTTCATGAAATGATCCATAGAAGAGTGTCACTTTAACATCAACCACCTGAGCACCAGCCAGTCCACCGCTTTGCATTTGCTCAACAATCCCTTTCTCCACAGCTGGAATAAATTTGGAAGGGATTACGCCACCTTTGATGGCGTCGATGAACTCAAAGCCACCGCCTCGCTTATTTGGCTCAATACGAATGTGGACCTCGCCAAACTGACCCCGTCCTCCGGACTGCTTTTTATGTCGATATTTCGTTTCGCATTTTCCTCTGACAGTCTCACGGTAGGGTATCTTTGGTCTAATCAGTTCTACTTCTACACCATAACGACTTTTTAACTTCTCATTAAGCACTTCAATGTGTGTGGAACCCTGTCCCCATAAGACCAACTGCTTAAGAGCAGGATCAGCGATGAGGCGGAAAGTTGGATCTTCATCGTTAAGTTTGTGTAACCCACTGGCTATTTTGTCATCGTCGCCTTTGGACTTAGATTTAACGGCAACGTCCATAACCGGGTTAGGGTAATTCACTGGAGGGATAAATAAATCCAATCCTTTTTCGGTTAGTGTGTTGGTGGTATGAGAATCTTTCAATTTCACAAGAATGCCAATGTCTCCAGCTGAGATATTGCTCAGTTCTATGCGGTTTCTTCCTTGCATAGAATATATCTGAGTAGCGCGTTCAGTATTCCCCGTTTGAATATTCTTCAGATCCATCCCAGATGAAATGGTGCCAGAGAACAAGCGGAAGAATGCCATCTCGCCAAGGTGTCCTTCTGATGCAATTTTGAATATGTACGCTATAGGTTTACCATTTGGATCGCATGGAATTTCCTGAGCAGATTCATCGCCATTTTTAAGAGCTTTGAACGGAGACATCTGCAAAGGGGAAGGCATATAGGATACAACAAAATCAAGCATCGGGCTGATACCGATATTTTTACCAGCTGATCCGAACAGAATAGGGAACAGGGTACCATTTTCTATACCGAGACGAAGCCCTTTTTGAAAATCATCATCACTAAGAGTGTCTTCTTCGAGGAACTTCTCGGTTAATTCGTCATCAGCTTCCGCGGCAACTTCAATGAGATTCTTACGCGCGCTTTCAGCGGCTTCCTTCATGTCGTTGGGGATATCAACTGCTTTGGCTTTGCCGTCAGCGTCAAACTCGTAAGCTTTTGAGGTGAGGATATCTACAATTCCCTTGAATGAATCAGACTGTCCAATCGGCAATTGAACCGGGACAGCTTGCTGTCCAAAGGCGGTTTGGATTGAATTCACTACTGCTTGCCAGTCAACATTCTCCAGTTCCATTTTGTTCACAAAGAAAAAGCGAGCATTTTTGAAACCATCCAGCGCTTTCCATTGTAACTGCGTGCCAACCTCAACTTTGGACGGAGCATTAATTACAAAGCCAACTGTATCCGAAACTTTAGCTGCGCTGAGTAGTTCACCAATGAAGTCGGAGTGCCCAGGACAGTCTAAGAAATTTAGCTTGGAATCTTTCCATGAACATGCCATCAACTTGGTGGTGATTGATGTTTTGCGGGCTATCTCTGCATCCGTGTAATCAAGGAAAGAAGAGCCAGAATCAACCGATCCAACTCGGTTGTTCAGTCCGGTTACAAAGGCCACAGCATCAGACACACTGGTCTTTCCGCAGCCACGTTGGCCGGCCAGACAGAGATTTCGAATTTTATCAGCAGAATAATCCTTCACCGAGTATCCTCCAGAATCCTAAGCTTTCTCATCTCGCATGGCTGATAATAGCTATGCGTCTCCGTAAATCAAAGCCCTAAGTTTAAACTAAATGTTTCTCATTGTCAATCTGTTTAAGTGTAATGAGTAGGATGTCCCCTTCATATTTTATTCTTCTAAGAATCATAATGAAATACAATCAGGTGCAGATTCAAGTCATAAGCCGTTGTATCAGAAAGGTGCGGTTCTCATTTGGAATATAAATCTGCGTCCCAAGCCAGGATAATCGCCATCCTCTGAAATAAATCCAAACTGATACGGCCCTAATCGGCGAAAGTCAACGCAACCAAGTTGGGCCTACAACGGGCGGAGGGCCACTTGTGAACAGAAAACTAACAAGATATGTCAGATCTGCAATATCGTACCCGAAATCAGCATTGACATTGGCACGCCAAACCGGCCACCGAGGATCAGCACCACCCAAGAAAAGCCAGCCAACCAAATAGGTCACATCCGCAACGTTGACTTGAAAATCGCCATCAAGATCGCCGGGTACATAGTTGAAATCTAAGTCAGCGGGTCCATCGCCAAGTGGATACTTTGTAAGCTCAACACCCGAGGAATCATGTTGTCCGACGAAATCGGCAAAGTTGGATTCATAGATAGTAGAATCCTGGTAGGCAACGACAGTCCAGCACCCGGAGTCCACAACTATCGGGTTACTAAGACCATGATAGATTTCATAAGAGCCAGCGTCATATGAGAATAATGACCCATGGCTGTCGTAATATCCACTAGCTGCCAGGTATGCAATATCATCAGGTCCAATGGCGATTGTTGTTGGGGAACCACCGGTTGCGAAGCTATCGATTATCATATCAGTCGCAGGATTAATGACATAAATCATACCCCACGTGGGCGGACTCCCAAACCCGTAGTTGCCGGTGCAAACAACATGAATACGGTTGTCCTTGTCGAGGGCGAGATACTGGGGGTTCATGCCTACTGTTATTTCATACATTACGGTGTCAGCAGGTATGTCATATACAGCTACAATTCCGTCATTGAATTGATAATGAACGAAATCGTAGTTGGTATTCGCTATGTAGGCCTTATGATCATGAATCATGATACCCTCGGGTCCATTGCCAATCGAGACTTCACCCACCAAAGAGAAATTCTTGACATCAATCTTCGCCAGTTTGTTTCGGGATAGATTCGTCACGTATGCGTATGACGTATCATAGAAAGCCATCCAGAAAGGATTGGAACCGGCTGGCAAATCTATGAATGTGACAGTATTCTCCGTATTGAGGTTAATCACCTGAATCTCATCGGTGTATGATACCACAACGAAAGCCAGCGTATCTCGAACTACTATCTGATTGGGAGCGCAGATGATATCTGATCCCAACGGCAGGATATCGTTGGTTGTTACTCCTGTAGTGAGATCAATTTTTGAGAGAGTCTCACCTGACGTGTTAATGACATAGGCCATTTCATCAACTGCGAGAGAAACGCCTGATAGCAAGCTAAGGCCAATAAGTAAACCCAGGAACTTCTTCATGATTTAGTCCTTTTTTTGTAATTGAGAGCCTTGAACAACTATGACGACTAATCGGTATTATTTTCGCTTTATTTCCCATAGGTTATCCCCATATTTACATTCCACTCCCGTCCCGGCATGGGATAATGAGTAATGAGCACATAGTCTTCATCAGTGAGGTTATATATCCGGTAATCAGCCGAGAGACTCCAGGAATGAGACAGCTCGATCTCTGAACCGATAGTCAAATCATGGATTTGGTAGGCTGGATACCACTTCGTATTGGCGGGCAGCGAATACCGGATATCTACATCACGGATAGTGTACTTGATATAAGCAGGATCAACTTTCACAGTAGCCGAATACGTAGTCAGGTAGTGTGGTGTGTATGTCAAACGCTTGTTATATTCGTTGTGCCCCGGTGACTTGTTTTGCGCAGTCACGATTGCGTTCTGATAGGTGAGTTCAAAAGCTCCATCAAAGAGAGCAAGCGATAAATGGTCTTCGTGACCCGTTGTTAGGGCGGCATCGCGATTCACCGGCCGCCACACCCCTCCCTGACCAATACCCCAAACTACTATATCATTCACGTAGGAGTGGTAATATGTAATACCACCTAAGAAACGGATATTCATGATCGTACCGGACGCTTCCAACCCGATTTCTGAATGCTCAGATCGCTCTGGCCGCAGATTTGGGTTGCCCCGTGACTGCATATCAGCTTTCCAGAATAATGCATTGATCGACGGTAGACGGAACGACTTACCATAGCTTCCCCGTAGCACCACCTTCACTCCATCACCTGATGTCAGAGAAAAGCCAACTCTTGGTGACCACAGACTGCTGGTATGAGATTTGCCTGGGTCCATACAGGAAGTTGAATCCTTTTCGGTATCGGCTCGGTCATATCGCAATGCGGTTTCAATAGATAGTTGGTCAAAAAAGGCCATTGAGGGAAGAGAGAAGCGCTGATCGGCGGTGATATTCGCACCGACGCTATTTCGATCAGTTCGTCCCATACTCATTTCCTCGCGATACAGATCGGAGTGATCCAATCTGTCTCGACGGAGTTCCATGCCAGCTTGAAGTAACTGTCCTTTCCAGAGAGTGACAGCAGCAGAAGCTCGTACATTGTATATGTCATTGGTATGTTGTGATTCAAACCGTTGAGATGTTCGTTCGTTGGCCAGATCCCAGAAGTACTGTTCGAACCGCGAAAAACCGACAATAACAGATAATTCAGATGATGCTGAACCCCGGTACTCAAATCGAGCAGTAAGTAACTT